>Ga0307420_1000015_pt1 | contig 75029 bp, 67 predicted proteins | sample SalMarWE160240MG_2_FD_202167 | JGI IMG/M metagenome (GOLD analysis project Ga0307420, IMG submission 202167) | Salt marsh sediment microbial communities from the Plum Island Ecosystem LTER, Massachusetts, United States - WE1602-40 | ecosystem: Environmental > Aquatic > Marine > Intertidal zone >... | reverse complement strand
CGCTGAGACTATTAGATAAAATAGATAGCCCCGCCGACCTAAAAGGACTGGCAAAAGAAGAGCTGGCACAACTGGCTGCCGAGATTCGGCAGGAGTTGGTGGCTGTAGTCAGTGCCAACGGCGGGCATCTCGCCTCCAATCTGGGAGCTGTCGAGCTTACCATCGCCCTACATCGTGTTTTCGACAGCCCGCGCGACAAGATTATCTGGGATGTGGGGCACCAGAGCTACGTTCACAAACTGCTTACCGGCCGCAGAGAGCGTTTCAGCACCATCCGCCAGTACGGCGGGCTATCGGGCTACACCAACCGCAGCGAAAGCGAACACGACCCCTTTGGCGCCGGCCACGCCAGCACCTCGGTTTCCGCCGCCCTGGGTATGGCTATTGCCCGCGACCTTGCCGACGATGACTACAACGTGGTAGCTATTATCGGCGATGGGGCTATAACCGGGGGCATGGCTCTCGAGGCACTGAACCAGGTAGGCCACCTGGGCTCAAGGGTCTGCGTGGTGCTCAATGACAACGGGATGTCGATTTCACCCACCGTCGGTTCCATCGCCAAGCTCCTGGGCCGGATACGCTTTGACTACCGTTACCGCTGGGCGGAGGAGGAGAGTCGGAAGGTGATTTCGGCCTTCCCCTGGGGCAGAAAGCTATGGCAGGCGGGCCAGCGGCTCATAAGAGGCTTCCGTGGCTTGATTATCCCCACCGTGCTCTGGGAAGAGCTCGGCTTCGCCTACATGGGGCCCATTGACGGCCACAACATCAAGGAGCTGGAAAAGGCTCTGGCTCGAGCCCGAGACTACCGCACCGAGCCGACCCTCATTCACGTTATTACCACCAAGGGCAAGGGCTACCAGCCCGCCGAGGGCGACGCTGTCTATTTCCACGGCGTTTCGGCTAAAGGAACCCCCGCCAGGGTAATCCCCAGCTACAGCGAGGTCTTCGCCCAGACCGTTTTGCGCCTGGCAAAGGAAAATCACCGGCTGGTGGCAGTCACCCCGGCTATGCCTGAGGGGAATTGTCTGAGCGTGGTCGAGGCTGAGTTCCCCAAGCGGGTCTTCGACGTGGGTATCTGCGAACAGCACGCCGTTACCTTCGCCGCCGGGCTGGCGACACAGGGCTTCAAGCCCATCGTGGCCATATACTCCACCTTCCTGCAACGCGCCTTCGACCAGGTAATACACGATGTCTGCCTCCAGGACTTGCCCGTTATCTTCGCCATCGACCGCAGCGGCATTGTCGGCGATGACGGCAAGACCCACCAGGGGGCCTTTGATATTTCCTATCTAATGCTCATCCCCAATTTGATAATCGCCGCCCCCAAGGACGAGAACGAACTCCAGCACCTGCTCTACACGGCGGTGAAGACGAATCACCCCATGGCCATAAGATACCCTCGCGGCTCCGGGGTAGGGGTAGATTTAGAGCCAAAACTGCATGAAATCCCCATCGGCAAAGGGGAAATACTAAGGGATGGTGAGGATGTCGCTATACTGGCCATCGGCAATATGGTAACCCCAGCGCTGGAAGCAGCCGCCGCGCTGTCGAAGCAGGGCATTGAGGCGACGGTGGTTAACGCCCGCTTCGCCAAGCCGCTGGACGCCGAGCTTATTATTGACACAGCCAGCCGTATCAAGCGACTGGTCACTATTGAAGAGAATACCACCCGCGGCGGCTTCGGCAACAGCGTCGTTGGGCTGTTGCAGCAATCGGGTGTCAGCGATATTCAGCTAAAAAGCATCGGCATCCCCGACGAGTTTGTCGAGCAGGGCAGTCAGGCTGTCCTCCGCGCCAAATACGGGCTCGATGCCGAAGGAATAACCAAGCAGGTTTTAGAACTACTCCCCAGCTATCAGTACCGGAGATAAAGCTTTGCTTATAAACAAAAGCCAGGCTGAAAACATCAGGTGCCAGCTTAAACACCTGATGTTTGTTTTTAACTACGTATAGGGAGAAGGTATGAATAAACTGACCATCCGGGACATAGATGTTGCCCGCAAAAGAGTCCTGGTCAGGACTGATTTTAATGTGCCCCTGAGTGGAACAAACGGGGTCATTACCGATGACAGCCGTATCCAGGCGACGCTGCCTACTATCAAGTACCTTGCCGAGCAGGGAGCCAGGATTATCCTCTGCTCTCACCTGGGCCGCCCCAAGGGTAGGGTGGTGGAAAAGCTGCGCTTAACTGTCGTCGCCCAACGCTTGTCGCAGATTCTAGGGCAGAAAGTAATAGTGGCTAACGACGGCATTGGCCCTGAAGTAGACAAGGCGGTGGATGCATTAAAACCGGGCAATGTCCTGCTCCTGGAGAATATCCGCTTCCACCCCCAGGAGGAAGCCAACGACAACGCCTTTGCCCAAACACTGGCGCGCCTGGCTGATATCTATGTCAACGACGCCTTCGGCGCCTGTCATCGCTCTCATGCCTCCATAGTGGGCATCGCCCATTACCTGCCGGCGGTAGCCGGGCTGCTCGTGGAGAAGGAAATCAAGGTGCTGGAGGGGCTTTTAGCTAACCCCAACCGCCCCTTCGCCGAGCTTGCCGGCGGCGCCAAGGTTAGTGATAAAATAAAAGCGTTGGAAAACACCATGGACAGGGTAGATTGCCTCCTCATCGGCGGCGGCATGGCGGCGACCTTCTTAAAGGCTTTGGGCTATGAGGTCGGGTTGTCACTGGTGGAAAACGATAAGCTTGACCTTGCCGCCAAGCTGATGCAGAAAGCTGCCGAGCGGAAACTGCCCTTGATTCTACCCGTCGATGTGGTGGCGGCGGCTGAAGTGAGCGCCGAAGCCGAGTATAATGTAGTAGCCGTGGAGAAAATACCGCCGCAGTGGAGAATCGTGGACATAGGTCCCCAGACCATCGATAGTTTTTCCCGAGAGCTACGCCGCTGCCAGACAATCTTCTGGAACGGGCCCATGGGCGTGTGCGAAATAGCCCAATTTGCTCAGGGCACCCGGGCTATGGCTAAGCTCTTAGCCGGACTTGAAGCGACGACCATAATCGGAGGCGGCTCTACCGCCGAGATAGTAACCGAGCTGAAACTGGCTGACAAGATGACCTTTGTCTCCACCGGTGGTGGGGCTTCACTCCGCTTCTTGAGCGGCGAAAAACTACCCGGTGTCGAGGCACTACTCAATAGGGAGGGCTAACTGCAATGGATAGTTTAGAGCTAATCAGGGGACTGTCCCGACCCTCCCCCAGCAAAATCGTACTGCTGGTCATTGACGGCCTGGGCGGGCTGCCCCACCCCAAGACAGGCAAGACCGAGCTGGAAACAGCCAACACCCCAAACCTGGACAAGCTAGCCGCAGGGGGTATATGCGGCCTGACTGACCCGATAAGCCCGGGGATAACTCCGGGCAGTACTCCCGGCCACCTGGCGCTATTCGGCTACGACCCGCTTAAGTTCAATATCGGGCGGGGGGTGGTCGAGGCGGTGGGTATCGATTTCGACCTCAAACCGGGGGATATAGCCGCCCGGGGCAACTTCTGCACCGTGGACAAAGAGGGGCTCATCACCGACCGCCGGGCGGGGCGCATCTCCACAGAGAAGTGCGCCGAGCTTTGTCAGCTGCTAGGCGGGCTGGTTATAGACGGCGTCAAGCTCTCCGTCCTGCCCGTCAGGGAGCACCGCTTTGTCATCGTATTTCAGGGGAAGGGGCTGGCCCCAAATGTCAGCGATTCCGACCCCCAGCGGGCGGGCGTGGCGCCGAAAGCGGTTACCGCTCTCAATCCACAAGCTGACCAGATGGCGGTGGCAGCTAACAGGTTCGTGGAACAAGCCAAAGCCATTCTGGCCAAGCACCACCCCACCAATATGCTGCTGCTGCGCGGCTTCTCCCAGCGACCCAAACTGCCCACTATGCCCGAGGTTTATCGCTTAAAGCCGGCGGCTATCGCCGCCTACCCCATGTATCGCGGACTGGCTAAGCTGGTCGGCATGCAGGTGCTGAATACAGGCATGACTATCGCCGAGGAAATGGCCACCCTGAAAAAGAACTATAGTGTCTACGACTTCTTCTTCCTGCATATAAAGAAGACCGATTCCGCGGGCGAGGACGGCGACTTCGAGCGTAAGGTCAAAATCATCGAAGAGGCGGATAAGTCTCTGCCCGTACTGGCGAGGCTCAAACCCGATGTAATTGTGGTCACGGGCGACCACTCCACGCCCGCACTGCTCAAGGGCCATAGCTGGCACCCATTGCCCATAGTCCTATATTCCGAGTGGTGCCGCCCCGATAGGGTAGGCGATTTTGCCGAGTCAGCCTGTATCTCTGGGGGGCTGGGGCGATTCCCCGCCACTCAGATTATGCCTTTAGCCATGGCTAACGCCCTGAAACTGGCTAAATTTGGTGCTTAAGGAGGTGCGTGATGCGCGTACCGATGATTGCTGGTAACTGGAAGATGCATACCACGGTAGAGGAAGCTATCGAACTAGTCGTCAAGATGCGCTATGAGCTTGACCGCATAGATAATGTGGACAAGGTAATATGCCCGCCCTTTGTTTCCCTGGAGGCCCTCAAAACGCGGCTCGAGGGGAGCACGATAAAGCTGGGTGCACAGGACATCCACTATGAGGAGAAGGGGGCGTTTACCGGAGAGATTTCGCCGCAGATGGTGGCTGACCTCTGCGAATATGTCATTGTCGGACACTCCGAGCGGCGGCAGTATTTCAAAGAGACCGTAGACATCGTGGATAAGAAGGTCAAAGCGGCGATGAAGGTGGGATTGAAGCCGATTCTTTGTATCGGCGAAAGTCCGGCGGAAAACAAGGCGGGCAAGACAGAGGAGGTCTTGACCAAGCAGCTAAGCTCGCCCTCGGCTCGTTTGTACCTCATCGGTGGCATAGTTATCGCCTACGAGCCAATCTGGGCTATCGGCACCGGCCGTCCCGCTAGCGGTGAGCAGGCAAATAAGACCATCGGCTTTATCCGCCAGTATATCGCCGAAGAACAGGGCAAGGGGATTGCCCAGGACGTGCGCATACTCTACGGCGGCAGTGTTAACGCCGAAAATATCGCCGAGTTCGTCAAACAGCCTGAGATTGACGGCGCCCTGGTCGGCGGAGCCAGCCTTAAAGCCAGTGAATTCCTGAGTATCGTCAAGCAGACCGCGGAGATTAAGGGGGCAAAATGAACCGCCTGCTCGGTATAGTGGGACCCACCGGCGTCGGCAAGAGCCATATGGGCATTCAGCTGGCGCAGACTCTGGGCGGAGAAATCATAAATGCCGACAGCCGCCAGGTCTATCGTTTCATGGATATCGGCACCGCCAAGCCCACCCCCCAGGAGCGTGCCATCGTCCCCCACCACGTAATTGATGTCGTCAGCCCCAACGAAAATTTCAGTCTGGCTCAATACCAGCAGATGGCCGTCAGGGCTATCGAGGATATCCAGCAGCGCGGTAAGCTGCCCATAGTAGTCGGCGGCAGTGGCCAGTACGTCTGGTCGGTGCTGGAGGGGTGGGGCATTCCGCGGGTAGCTCCCAACCCCGAATTCCGGCAGGGCCTTGAAGAACGAGCCGACATGGGGGAAGGCGACAAGCTCCACGAAGAGCTTAACGCCGTCGACCCTGAGGCGGCGGAGAAGATCGACCCCCGTAACGTGCGCCGCACCATAAGGGCGCTGGAGGTATTTAACGAGACCGAGACCCCATATTCCCAGCTTCAGCGCAAAGAGGCGCCGCCGTCCCAAATCTTCATCATCGGCCTGACCGCCGACAGGGAAGAGCTCTACCGCCGTATCGACCTGAGGGTAGACAGGATGATAGAGATGGGCCTGGTCGACGAGGTCAAGCGAATGGCGAGCCGCGGCTTTGACTTTAATCTGCCGGCTCTTTCGAGCATAGGCTACCGGCAAATCGGTCAGCTCCTCAGGGACGAGCTGACCCTGCCGGGTGCCATCCAGCAAATCAAGTTTGAAACCCACCGCCTCGCCCGCCAGCAATACACCTGGTTCCGGCTGGAAGACACCAGAATACACTGGTTCGATTTACAGAGAACAAGCGATGCCCAGATTATGGGGCCGCTGAACAAGTTCTTAAGAGGCAGTAATACATGAATTTCACTAAGCTGCAGGGGGCGGGCAACGACTTTATACTGGTGGAGGCTGATAAAGAGCCGTGTAACTGGCCAAAGCTGGCGATAGCTATATGCCACCGCCACTTCGGTATCGGCGCCGACGGCTTGCTTTTACTTTCCTCGGACAAAGCCGACCTCAAGATGAGAATGTTTAATCCCGACGGCTCCGAAGCCGAGGCTTGCGGCAACGGCTTGAGGTGCCTAGTCAAATACGCTTTAGACAAGGGTATAGTTGACGGCAAAGCCGCCGAAATATCGGTGGCAACGAAAGCGGGCGTAAGAAAAGCCAGGCTGCACACCCAGGGTAAAGAAACCATTGTCCAGACAGGTATGGGCAAGCCGAAATTCAGCGCCCAAGAGATACCGGTAGCGCTGGAAGCTAAGCCAGCCGAGCCGATAATGGACTACCCCCTTACGATAGAGGGTAAAAAGCTGGCGTTGAGCTTCGTCTCCATGGGCAACCCCCACGCCGTTTGCTTTGTGGAAGAGCCTGTGGCTGAATTTCCCCTGGCGCAGATAGGCCCTAAGGTAGAAAACCACCCCATCTTCCCCAACCGCACCAACTTCGAGGTCGCCCATATGCTTAACCGAGGATTGATAGAGGCGCGGGTCTGGGAGAGGGGGGTGGGGGAGACGCTGGCCTGCGGCAGCGGCGCCTGCGCCATAGCCATCATAGCCATTATAGCCAAACTACATGGTTATACCGATAGCAAGATTGATATAAAACTGCCGGGGGGAACCTTAAGTGTGGAGTGGGATGGAGACGGGGAGGTCTTCCTCAACGGTCCGGCTGAAATCGTATTTAGCGGAGAGTGGCCAGATGAGAATATCGCAACGGATTGAGAACCTACCGCCTTATCTTTTTGCCGAAATAAGCCGTAAAATCGTCGAGAAAAGGGCTAAGGGTGAAGATATTGTCGACTTCGGCATCGGCGACCCCGATATCCCTACCCCACCTCCCATAATCGCCAAGTTGTGCAAGGCGGCTAAAGACCCGGCTAACCACCGCTACCCCGAGACCGAGGGCCTGCCCGAACTGCGCCAGGCTATAGCTAACTGGTACAAGAAGCGCTTTGATGTCGACCTTGATGCCGACAAAGAAGTATTGCCCCTCATCGGCTCCAAAGAGGGCATCTTCCACATCGCCTTCTGCTTCATCGACTATCGGGATGTCGCCCTTATTCCCGACCCGGCTTACCCCGTCTATGCCATGAGCACCACGCTGGCCAGCGGCTCTCCTTACTACCTGCCCATCACCGAGGAGAACAACTTTCTGCCCGACTTTGACGCCGTGCCCGCCCATATCCTGAAGAAAGCCAAGCTGCTTTGGCTCAGCTATCCTAACAACCCCACCGGCGCCGTGGCCGACCTCGACTTTTTCAGTCGGGCGGTGGCATTCGCCAAACGCAATAACCTGGCTATCTGCCACGACGGGCCCTATTCCGAGGTCGCCTTCGATGGCTATAAGCCGGACAGCTTTATGCAGGTAGAAGGAGCTAAAGAGGTAGGCGTGGAGTTTAACTCACTCTCCAAGAGCTACAACATGACCGGCTGGAGGATAGGCATGGTGGTGGGCAACGCCGCCATGATAGACGCCCTGAAAAGGCTTAAATCTAACATAGATTCAGGCGTTCCCCAGGCTATTCAATACGCCGCCATTGAGGCTTTAAGCGGCCCCCAGGACTCCATCCAGAAGCAAAACGCCATCTACCAGAGGCGCCGCGACCTGGTCATAGAGGTTCTGAATAATATGGGGCTTAAAGCCCGGACGCCCAAGGCAGGCCTCTACATATGGGCCAGGGTGCCCAAGGGCTATAGCTCGGTGGAGTTCGCCACCGACCTGTTGGAGAGGGTAGGGGTAGTGGTTACCCCGGGCACGGGTTACGGCCAGAACGGCGAGGGTTACATACGGCTGTCGCTAACCATACCCGATGCCTCGCTGGTGAAAGGATTGTCCAAGCTGGCTACCTGGCGCGACAGTCGGAGGAGACTAAGGCAGGGGGTGGACTTTACATAATGTTAGGGAGTTTTGCCTATTAAAGCCCCAATCGTTACCCGTCCGTCACCGGAGCGGGCGTTCCTGGTAGCTGTGTCCGGCAAAGGTGGCACCGACCGCTGGTCGGCGAAGGACTCGCTCGACGAGATGGCTCAGCTGGCGGGAACAGCCGGAGCCACCGTGGTGGGCAGGCTCATACAGCGGCTGCCCCGGGCCGCCAAGACGCATTACATGGGCAAGGGCAAGCTGGAAGAGCTGATAGCGCTCAAAGGCAACCTCAAATACAGCGTGGTCATCTTTGACGACGAGCTAACGCCTCTACAACAGCGCAACCTGGAGGAAGCCCTCAAGGTAAAGGTCATCGACCGCGTAGCTTTAATTCTTGATATCTTCTCGAGGCGGGCACACACCCGCGAGGGGCAACTTCAGGTCGAACTGGCTCAGCACCAGTATCTTTTACCGCGCCTGGCCGGGCAGTGGAGCCACCTGGAGAGGCTGGGGGGCGGCATCGGCACCAGGGGCCCCGGTGAGACCCAGCTGGAAACGGACAGACGACTTATCCAGCGCAAGATACACCGCCTTAAGGGCCAGATTGACGACATCAGAAAGCACCGCCAGCTATACCGCCAGCAGCGCCGCAAGAGCGGCATCCCCGTGGTCGCCCTGGTCGGCTACACCAATGCCGGCAAGAGCACCTTGCTCAATGCCCTCAGCCATGCTGATGTCTTTGTCGAGGACAAGCTCTTCGCCACTTTGGACCCCACCACCCGCCGCCTGACGCTGCCTGATAAGACCGCCATCTTACTGACCGACACCGTGGGCTTTATCAGGAAATTACCGCCGACCATCGTTACCGCCTTCAAAGCGACTCTGGAAGAGCTTGACGAAGCTAACCTGCTGCTGCACATCGTTGACCTGACCAGCCGCAATGCCCCGGAGCAATGCCAGACGGTGGAGGATATTTTGTCCGACCTGAATTTGAGCGAGAAGCCTCGCATTACGGCGCTGAACAAAATAGACATGCTGCTGGACGACAGCCGGCAGTGGGACGAGAAGTCGGCATTGGATTATCTTTCCGGCCAGACCGAGGCCGATGAAAACACGGTGCTCGTTTCGGCAGTCAAAGGCTGGGGATTAAAGAAGCTTTTAGAGCTTATCGGACAGGTTTTAAGCCGCACCATGCAGCCTGTCTAAACATGCCTGAAAATGACGCGCTGAGAGCCAAATTTAAGCGCTTAAACATTATTCTGAGCGGGGTTAATTAACCGCTAAGGAGGTCATGATGGCTTTAGAGGAACTAGAAAAAAGGATCGGAGTTCTGGAGGACATAGAGGCAATCAAAAAATTGCAGAGAGAGTATGTCTATGCACTCGCCAGCCAACAGTGGGAAGATATGCTGTACTGCTTTGCCGATGACGGTGTTGCTGATATCTGGACGCACGGACCGCGCCGGGGCAAGAAGGAAATTAAGGAGCTATTCAACGAGTTCAACGGCAAGATACTGCCGACCCACGGGCATCTGGTCACGCAACCTGTAATCAACGTTGATGGAGAAACAGCGGAGGGCCACTGGATTCTTTATCTCTTCTTACCCGGCCCAGAGGCAGAGTGGTTTCAGGGCAGGTATGACTGCAAGTACATAAAGGTGGACGGGAAGTGGAAATTCAGCTACCTGAAGTACACTCGCCCCTGGCCAGCTCTTGAAACAATCACCAGGAGCTCAGACTGATGTCTTTAGAGGAACTGCAAAAAAGAATCAGGGTCCTGGAGGACATAGAGGCGATAGAGAAGCTGCATAGAAAATACATCTTCAGCCTTTCCAGCCGCGCCTGGGATGATTTACTGGACTGTTTCGCCGAAGACGCTTCCGCCGATATTGGGCAGCACGGATTCCGCCGGGGCAAGAAGGAAATCAGGGAGCTTGTCTATGAGGACTTTGACAAGCTGGAGATAACACCCGGGCATCTGGCATGCCAGCCGGTTATATCTGTTGCCGGCGACAGGGCCAGCAGCTACTGGATATTGTATCTCTTCCCTCATGAAAAACCGATGAGATGGCTCCAGGGCAAACACGAGTTCGAATACGTCAGGATAGGCGTAGAGTGGAAGTTCAGCAAGGTGAAGTTCACGCGTCCCTGGCCACCTGAAGAACCGGAATAGGAAGCTTTTTATTTCCCCCCAAAACCCCTCTAAAAATGGCGCGCTGAGAGCCAAATCTGAGCCCCTTGAATTATTTACGGGTAGCAAAATACCTGTAAAGGCGTAAAAGGGGCGTTTTCCTCTTCTTTTCGCCCCCTGCGCCTCCTGAGAAAACAACCCCATCATTATATAAGGATAGGGGGTCTCTTTTCAGCGGTCCCGGGAGGGACAGGGGGTGGGTTTACATAATATAGCTTGATTTTGCGTGTTATAATGAGGGTATGGAGAAGGACAAAATTAAGGTCTTTCTGAAAAGCCTCTTCAGAATCATTTTAATTAGCCTTGCCGTTGGTATTGTGGTAGGCGCACTCGTTACTGCATTAGTGGTATATACGCAGGCTTTTCTTGACAAACTGATCAGTAATGTGGCTTTTGGAACCGGGGTTTTAGCTCTTGCCACCATAGTCCTTGCTATTCTGACTTATTGGAATATACGTAGTCATAATGCACAGGAAAAACGAGAGCGAAAAGAACGCTGGCTAAATGCGATTATTGCTTGGGCAACCCAGATTTTGGAGTGTGGCCGTGGCCCAAGACAGTATCTGGATTTGAAAGATAGCAAGCTTACATCTTTCGAGTTTGATTCCGATATTACACTCCAATCTGCTTTTGTGATGCTTTCATGGAGAGCTGTACATATTGGTTTCCTCGCCCAGCACTCCGTTGGTGACAAAGACGTATATGACGCTGTAGAACATACGAGGACCTTAGTACGTCAGCAATCTAAGATTCTATCATTAGCTGCGTCCCGTAAAATAAAGAATAACGCTGCTATAGGAAAACATAGGGAAAAAGTCGACAATGCAGCCAAGAAAGTCATTGAACTAGCCGTCAAGCTGCTCTAGCCTAACTGCTGCCACCCCCCAGCCACCCACAGTATAATACTGGGGCGCACTATATATGTTATGTAGAGTCCGTATTCAGAAAAGGCCCGGGCCGCTTCTCTCAATTTAGCTACTGGAAATCAACTGAGTTGCAACCAGAGCGTGTACAGACTGATTGTGAGCGCACCCAGAGCAAACGTGGCCGTTGCCCACACCACCTCGCGGTTAGCCGTGTCCCTGAGATGTTGGGTGAGGTCCTCGTAGTCTAGCATGAGCCGGGTCATGATTTCTCTGAACTCTGAGAGCTGCGGGGTTTTGCGGCTGGCTCTTTTAACGCTCTCAGTGATACAAGCAATAGCGTTCTCGAGCGGCAAGGTGACCCAGCTGGAAATCGACCCGGTGCGTTGCGGCCAGAGCCAACGTGAGGCTCTCCTGAAGCGCTCAAGGCGTCTCTCCATGCCTTCCTGGAGTTTTTCCGCCCGCTCGGCCAACTTGCGTTTTTTCCCGCTTTCCTCTACAACTACTGGCCCCGCCTCGAAGTCCTTAATGGCGGACTCGATGGCTTCACTGGCACCATCGCTCATCCAGACTAACCTCATCCATATCAGGTACCTGAAGACACGGATAAGTCCGAACAGCCCCAATGCTATCCCGATAGCGAAGATAACCCAATACAAGCCGTCACCTCCACGTCTGTAATCCCCTCAAAAATAAGGGGTTTTAACATTATGTTTAGTTATCTCAGCGAAGCCTCCACTCCTGACGGTCATAGCTATCTTTACAATAAACAGGCAAAATAACTGAAAATGGCAAAATAGTTATGTCAACTCCCCCTGCTCTAGTTAAGCTTGGCTATGGCTTCCTCGGCGGCGTTCACCACCTGATAGGCTACTGGTGATGCCGTAAGTGCCGGGTGGGTGCCTATCTGAGCCGCCACGATATCATCCCAGGTCATCCTGCTGGAGATAGCCTGAGCTATAACGTTGGTAATCTCCCCTACCGTTATGCCTCCGCAAGCCTCGCCGCCTATTATTCTCCCCGAACTTCGGTCAAAGATAAGCTTGACACGCAGCTCTCTGGCACCGGGCATTGACCCAGGGTGCCTATCTACTGCAGTCGCCTCTCCGACAACCAGGTCGAACCCAAGGTCCCTCGCTACCCTCTCAGTGAGGCCGGCTACTCCCATAGCAACATCAGCAATCATGGTTCCGAATACGCCTATAGTGCCCAGGTTTTGGCGCCGTCGTGATTGAAAGAGGTTAGCCCCGGCAATTCTGGCTTCTCTGGTAGCTACTGAGGCAAGACGGGTAGCTGTGGGCTTACCCGTGAAGAAGCAAAACTTCTCGGCACAATCGCCGATGGCAAAGATATTAGGGTCACTGGTTATCATATACTGGTCGACCAAAATACCTCCCTGTTTGCCAATCTCCAGTCCCGCGTCACTCGCCAGCTCGGTATTAGGCACCACGCCCAAGGCTAGAATGACCACATCTGCCTTGAAACGCACCCCTTTCTCACATTCCACATAGTCCACCTTTTTATCGCCAACGATTGCCTTTACCCGACAGGTAGTATTCACCTGTACGCCGACGTCTCTCATCCTGTCCTCTATCGGGATGCAAAAGTCCTCGTCACAGTTTAGATAAAGACAATGCTCTAATAGCTCGACAACGGTTACATTTAGCCCCATCTTACGGCACTCGTCGGCAAATTCAGCCCCAATGAAGCCGCCGCCGACGATAACCACATCTTTAGCTTGCTTAAGAGCCGTCTGCAGTTGCTTGAGATAACCTATGTCTTTTCTGATGGTGAAAACATTATCCAGGTTAGCGTTTGGTATAGGGGGCGTCATCGGCCGTGAGCCTGTAGCCAGTACCAGCCTATCATAGCCGATAGTCTCACCACCGGCAGTATTTACACTTTTCGCCTCTCTGTCAATAGAGATAACCTCATCAACTACCAACTCGGCATTGCCCAGCAGAGCGTTCGGCATTACGTCCTTGTCTGCGGAGCCCAAGGTTCCCATGATATAAGGGATGCCGCAAGGAACGAGGGCCTTTTCTTCCTTTCTAACTACAATAACGTTCTTTGATGGATACTGTTTTTGGGCGGTAATCGCTGCCTCGATGCCAGCTGCACTTCCCCCTACGATAACTACATCAGCCTTTTTCATAACCTTTCTCCCTACAAGATTGTTCCACTATTAGTCTAGCACTAGGTATTTTTTGTTTCAAGCGTATTTATACCTGGCTAATGTACGTAAAAATGGGTAAATAGGGTGGAGTGATTAGGCGAAGGGTGTCGTGAATCCGGGAGGTGCGGTGGTGGGCTCGGTAGGATTCGAACATCCGGAGGGGCGGTGGGATAAGGCGAAGGGTGTCGTGAATCCGGGAGGTGCGGTGGTGGGCTCGGTAGGATTCGAACCTACGACCAATCGGTTATGAGCCGACCGCTCTAACCACTGAGCTACGAGCCCACGAGGCTATCCCCTCCTCTAAAAGCCCGCCTTCTTCAGGTGCTTTTCCACCCTGGCCAGTAGCTCGTCAGGGCTGACAGGCTTATCGATATAGTCCTCGGTTTCAAGGGCAAGCCCCCGGCTGACCGGTATCGAGGTCTCCCGGCCCTTGGTAGCGAAGGCGGTTAGCATCAGGGTGGGAATTTTACTGAGCTGGGGGTCTTTCTTGAGCTGCTCGGCGGCGCTAAAACCATCCTTGACCGGCATTATCACATCCATAAGAATAAGGTCGGGCTTTTCCTCCCTGGCTTTGCGCAACCCCTCATCCCCGTTAGAGGCAATGATTATCTGGTAAGGTTTGCTCTCCAGAACGATCCTGGTCGATTCGATAAAGTCTTTATCGTCGTCGACGAGGAGGATTTTAGCTCTCTTTTCCATGAGGTCACCCCTTCAGGACTTTTTCTTAATGAGCCGTTCCACCCTCTCCAGCAGTATATCGGGGCTGAAGGGCTTCTCCACATAGTCGTCCACGTCCAGCTCCAGCCCGGTCTCCAGCTCGTAACGGCGGCGGCTGGCTTCCTCTCTCACCGAGGTTAAAATCAAGATAGGCATACCGCGGTACTTCGACCACCTCGGGTCCTGCAGCTCCTTGCATACCGCCCAGCCGTCCATCTTAGGCATGAGCAGGTCTAGAATCATCAGGTCCGGATTCTCCGCCTTGAGGTTAGCCAGGGCTTCAATACCATCCCGGGCGGTAACTACCTTGTAGTCCTGGGACTCTAAAATCATGGTTACCGCGTCCAGGATATCAGGGTCATCGTCAACTACCAAAATCTTCTTCGTCATAGCTCTCCTTGCCATTATAATACAGGTCTGGGCAATAATCCAGCCTGTTCTACGATTTCAGGTACGATATCTTCCCACCCCACCGCCATGATATGGACGCCGTGAATACCGGGGATTTCCTTGACCTGCTCGATAATCTCCACAACTATCTTGGCCCCCTCCACCTTGGCGTCCTGTGCCTGCTCCATCCGGGTTACCACCTCGTCGGGGACAGCTACCCCCGAAACATAGTCCCTCATGTAGCGGGCCATACCCGCCGATTTTATAGGTATCACCCCGGCCAGTATATGCGTCTGCTTATCCAGCCCGCGCTCGACAACCATCTTCATCCACCTGGCGAACTTGGCGATGTCATAGACCGCCTGGGTCTGAATAAACTCGGCACCCGCCTTTACCTTCTTAGCCAGTCGGGCAACGCGGAACTCGAAGGGGTCGGCGTAAGGGTTAGCCGCCGCCCCGATAAACAGCGGCACCTCCCCCGAGATATCCTCACCGCAGAGAAACTTCTTCTCGTCCCGCATGGCTTTCAGGGCTTGAATTAACTGTATGGAGTCGATATCGAAGACATTCTTAGCCGTGGGGTGGTTGCCGAACATCTGATGGTCGCCGGAGAGGCAGAGTATATTACCGATGCCCAGCGCCACCGCCCCCAGCACGTCGCTCTGAATGGCAATGCGGTTGCGGTCGCGGCAGACTATCTGCATCACCGGGTCGACGCCCTCCTGCTTCATCAGCACGCAGCCCGCCAGGCTCGACATACGCACAATAGCCGTCTGGTTATCAGTCACATTGGCGGCGTCACAGCAGTGACGCAGCGCCTCGGCCTTCCTCTGCATCACGGCGGCGCTCGTCCCCTTAGGCGGACCGGCCTCGGCCGTGACGGCAAACCGGCCGCTCTCCAGGACCTTTTCCAGGTTCGTTCCCGCTTTCATCGCCTCACCTCCGTTTGCTTCTCTTCCTGGGCAGGGTAAAGCTAAACTTGCTCCCTTTACCCGTCTCCGGGCAGGGGCTTTCCACCCAAATCCTGCCCCCGTGCGTCTCCACAATCCTCTTGGCTATGGACAAGCCCAGCCCCGTTCCCTTAATTTCCACGTTACTGGCTCTAAAGAAGTCCTCACAGATATGGGGTAGGTCCTCAGCGGGAATGCCGATGCCGGTGTCCATAACCTCGACCTTTATCTCCTTATCGTCCTGGCTCACCTTGACGGTTACCGTGCCCTTGGGCGTATAGTTGAGGGCGTTATTGAGCAGGTTGGTCATAACCTGCTGGAGTCTGGGTGCTGAGCCGCGAATCCGAGGAAGGGAGCGCGGCATTTCCACCTTCAACTTCACCTTCTTTTGCTTGGCCAGGTCGAGCATATCCCCGACTGCGGTCTCGATTACCTGCTTCAAGGAGACATCTTTCATCTCCTGGACCATCTGCCCGGTTTCAATACGCGGAATATCCAGCAGGTCGCTGACCAAGGTCAACAATTCTTTAATCCTCTGGCTGCTTCTCTCCAGCATGCCTCGCTGCTTTTCGGTAAGCGTACCGGCAAAGCCTCCGAGCATAACCCAGAAATAGCTCTGAATAGCGGTCAGGGGTGCTTTCAGGTCGTGAACCGTTACCCCCAGGAATTGAAGGAAACGGTTCCGGGCTTCTTCCATCTCGGCTATCTCCTGGGAAGCCTGCTCCAGCTCCCTGGTTCTCTTGTCCAGAAGGCGCTGGTTCAGCTGCATCACCTCCCGCTGCCGCTTTCTCAACTCACCGGCCACGGAGGTGGCCATGTAGCTGGCGGCGAAGAGGGCGCTGCCTAAAACAACCAGCACCGCCAGTACGTAGCTCCCCTCCTGATAAAGCCCCGGGTCGGCAAATCCGGCCAGGTTTATATGGGGTATCACCCCGGCATACTCCAGCCCCACCAGCAGTGAGACCATGACGATTACCGAGGTGGCTAACAGGTACACCGAAGTATAGTGAAGTATTATACTGGCGCCGATGATGTGCAGCACAAAGTAGAAGATAAAGGGGTTCTCGATCCCCCCCGTAAAATGAATCAGCACGGCGAACGCCGCCAGGTCGAGCAAGAGGTGGATGGTGCCGTAGATTCTGGCCCTGCGGATGGCAAGGCTGGCCGGCATCTGCCTCAGGCTCCGCGCCTGGAAGAGGAGCACCAGGTTGCACAGGGCGACAAAGGCACATACCCCGTAGGCGGGTGTGGTGGGAAACTCGACGTCGAATATCCTCGAAGCGATGAAGGTGGCTGCCAGGATACCCAGGACGGTAATCCACCTTACGGTGACGAATACCCTGAGCCACATCTTGAAAGCGGCTTCTTCAGAGCGACGTTCGTGCTCACCGCCTTCAGCCAGGAAATCGCTGTCTTTATCGTTAGTCATTGGTTTCATCCGAGAGGACGAATCGGCGGGGGCCTCCGGAAGTGCTGGTGCTCCAGTCCCGCACCGGCACAATCTCCTCCATCTTATCCAGCTGCCCCAGCGCCTCCAGGCGGTCGTAAATCAGCTGCCAGGCGCAGGGCGTATCGGGCGATACTTCACACTTGCCGTCAACCGAGCCACCGCAGGGCCCGTTGAGCAGGCTCTTAGCGCACCTTACCAGAGGGCATATACCCACCGTCGTGGCTAGAATGCAGTTCCCGCACTGCATACAGACCTCGATAAAATGCCCCGGTGTCTCCTCTTTACCCACAAACAGTGTATTCAGCGCCGGATAGACGGGCTTATCGCTGTACATACTAACGGTCTGGACACCGAAGGCACAGGTCAGGACTAGAATGGAATCGGCTTGCTCAACGGCTTCGGCATTCTCGGCCAGGGCTTCGCGGGTAAGCTCATCGCAGGCGGTGGGGATAACCATCCACCCCGTAATCTTCTTGCCCTCCGCCTCCAGCTTCTCTTTCATCTCCAGCACCTCGGCCTTGCCACCGGTGTGGCATATGGTGGCGCAGGTACCGCAGCCGATAAGATACACCTTTTCCCCCTCACCCAGGCTCGGTAAAATCTCTTCCAACGGTTTTTGCTTGGTTACTGTTATCATAGCCACCCCTAACTCTGTTGAATGCGGTTCTCGTATTCGCCTCTAAAATGCTCCAGGCTATCCACTACCGGAATCGGAGCCGCTTGCCCCAACCCGCATAGCGAGCAAAGCATCATGGTTTCGGATAGCTCCTCCAGAACTTTAATGTCTTTCTCCACCCCTTCCCCCCGTGCCAACCTCTCCATGGTCTCGGCCATCACCTCGGTGCCCTCGCGGCAGGGAGCGCACTTGCCGCAGGACTCCTCGGCCAGGAACTTCATCGTCTTGCCCACGATATCAATAATATCCCTACTTTCGTCGAAGACGGTGATAGCACCCGCCCCGAGAACGCTCTCAAACGATAAGGGAGTATCGAGCAGGGCATAGGGTATAATTCTCCCCGTGGCGCCGCCTATCTGTACCGCCTTGACCCTCTCAGCTTTAGCCAGGTCCTCGACCAGCTCCCGGAGCGGGCTGCCCAGTACTAATTCGTAGACGCCGGGCTTAGCCACGTCTCCGCTAACCGAAAACACTTTAGTTCCCTTGCTTTTCTCCGTGCCCATCTTGCCGAACCACTCGGCCCCGTTGAGTATGATGCGGGGTATATTGGTCAGCGTTTCCACGTTGTTGATGATAGTCGGCTTACCCCAGAGACCGCTCGTCGGCGGGAAAGGCGGACGATAGCGCACTTCGCCTCTCTTACCCTCGATTGAATCCATCAGCGCCGACTCCTCGCCGCAAACGTAAGCGCCCGCGCCTTCCCGAACCTCGATATCAAGGTGCTCTAAAAAGCCCTTCTTTTTGGACTGAGCGATAGCCTTTTGAAGTAAGTCGAGCAGGAAGTGGTACTCGGCGCGGAGGTAGATAAAGGCTTTTTTAGCCCCAATAGCGTAGCCGGCGATGGCTATGCCCTCGATAAGGCTGAAGGGGTCGTTTTCCAGGATATACCTGTCCTTGAACGTCCCCACCTCCCCCTCGTCGGCGTTGCAGATAACGTATTTCTCATCGCCCTCGGCTTTGCCGGCCAGCTCCCACTTCAAGCCACAGGGAAAGCCAGCCCCTCCCCTGCCCCGCAGCCCCGACGCTTTGACATCATCTATCACCTTCTGGCTGCTCGGCCCCGTGAGGGCTTTCTCAAGAGCTCTGAAGCCATCTCTGGCCAGATAGCTGGCTATATCCCAGGGGTCGATAACCCCGCAGTTCTTTAATACTACCCGCTTCTCCATAATTATTTATACGCCTTTAGTATTTTAGCTATCTTCTTCGGCGTCAGGTTGCCGTGGACGTCGCTGTTTACCATCATGGCCGGCGCTTTATCGCAGGCGCCGATACAATTGGTCAACTCAAAAGAGAACCTGCCGTCAGGGGTGGTCTCGCCGGGTTGGATGCCGATTTCCTGGCGCACGCTGTCGATAATAGTCTGGGCAGATTTAAGCAGGCAGGGCAAGCTCTTACAAATCCTGATGACGTTCCTGCCCTGCGGCTTAGTGTTGAGGAAAGAGTAAAAGCTGGCGACGCCGTAGACCTCGCCTATCGAAAGGTCCAGGGATTCCGCCAGCTCGGTGATGGTCTCAGTGGATATATGCGCCGACTTAGCCTGGGCTGCCTCCAGCAGCACCAGCAGCTTTCCCCGCTCCCCGTTTCGTCCGGCTTTCTTCATCTTCCCCACCCTCCTAAAACCAGAGAATTAATTAGTTACAACTAAGGGCTTACCTTTTTTGGTTGCTTTCGTCTCTCTCGGCTGGCTCAACGCCCCTGTCGGACAGTAGGAGATACAAACACCGCAATCTCGGCAAACTTCTTTATCTATGGGCTGGTCGAAGTCGACAATAATCTTGGAATCAAAGCCACGGTAGGCGATAGCGAAAACGTCGTGCCCGGCAACCTCGTTACAGGCACGGGCGCAACGACGGCATAAGATACACTTGGTCAGGTCGCGGACGATATAGGGGCTGACATCTTCAACGGGGTAATAACGCTTCTTCACCTGGAATCGGGGTAGTCCCACATCAAGCTCAGCGGCAATTTTACGCAGCTCGCACATATTGGCTTTGTCGCACATATAACAGGTGCCGCTGTGGCTGGCGAGCAAAAGCTCGACTATGACCTTGCGACTGGCTAATACCTTGGGGGAATGGGTGTGGACGACCATGCCGTCGGTGATAGGCGTGTGGCAGGAGCCGACCAGCGTCTTGGAGCCTTCCACCTCGACCACGCAGACACGGCAGGCACCGAGGGGAGATAAATCCGCGTGGTGGCAGAGCGTAGGAATAGCGACGCCGTTTTCCTGCGCCAGCTCAAGAATGGTCTGCCCCGGGCGACCACTCACCTGAGTCCCGTTTAACGTTACCAGTAGCTTCTTCAAAGCTACCCCCTCGGTCTATGCCTTCTCTACCCTCACGGCACAGACCTTGTACTCGGGTATCTTGGCTACCGGGTCGAGGGCGGGATTGGTCAACCTGTTAGCCGGGCTTTCGGCGAAGTGGAAGGTCATAAAGACCACTCCTGTAGGCGAAGCCTCGGTCACATTAGCTTTAGCCACCACCTCCCCCCGCCGCGAGGCGACCTTTACCTTGTCGCCGTCGGCGATGCCCAGCCTGGAGGCATCGGCGGGGTTTATCTCCACCTCCCCTTCCTTCTTCAAGATGTTCAGTCCTTCCACCTTGCGGGTCATGGTACCGGTGTGGAAGTGATAGAGGCTGCGCCCGGTGGTCAAAACCAGCGGGTACTGCTTATCGGGCAACTCCATCGGCGGCTTATATTCCAGCGGAATAAACTGCCCCTTGCCGCGGGTGAACTGCTGGGTATGCAGTATAGGCGTTCCCGGGTGGTCGGGGGTGGGGCAGGGCCACTGCAAGCCGCCCTTTTCTATACGCTTAAAGCTAATCCCCCCGTAGCTGGGGGTAACGGAGGCAATCTCATCCATAATCTGGGAGGCATTCTTAAAGTCAAAGCCCTTGCCGCCCATCATCTTACCCAGCTGGCAGCTAATCAGCCAGTCGGCCCGGCTCTCCCCTATCGGCTCCACCGCTTTTCTCACTCTCTGCACCCGACGTTCGGTGTTGGTAAAGGTGCCGTCCTTCTCGGCAAAGCTCACCCCAGGCAGGATGACATCGGCCAGTTTAGCCGTCTCGGAGAGAAAGATATCCTGGACGACCAGGAAATCCAGCTTATTCAAGGCTTCTTCGGCGTGGGTGATATCGGGCTCGCTGAGCAGCGGGTTTTCCCCGATAAGATACATCGCCTTTACCTTACCCTTATAGGCGGCCTCGACAATCTCGGTTACGGGCAGCCCCGCTGACGGCGAAAGCGAGCTGCCCCAGGCAGCCTCGAACTTAGCCTTAACTTTGGCATCGGTCACCGCCTGGTAACCGGGGTAGACGTTGGGCAGAGCGCCCACGTCACAGGCGCCCTGGACATTATTCTGTCCCCTCAGGGGGTTCACCCCCGAAGCCGGCTGGCCGATATTACCGGTGAGCATAGCCAGGTTGGCGGTAGCGATAACATTATCCGTGCCGTGGGAATGCTGGGTAATGCCCATCGCATAGAGGATGGCCGAGGGCCTATCGACGGCGTATATCCGCGCCGCCTCGGCTATTTTATCTTTAGGCACGCCCGTAATTCGCTCCACGGAATCGAGGTCAAAAGCTTTGAGCGATACCTTAAAAGCGTCGAAGTTCTCGCACTTCTTATCGATGAAAGCCTGGTCGAGCAAGTCTTCGTCCACGATAACCCGCATCATGCCCATTAGCAGAGCGACATCGCTGCCCGGGTTGTGCTGCAGCCAGAGGTGCGACCAGCGCACCAGGTCGATTTCGCGTGGGTTAGCCACAATCAGTTTGGCGCCGTTGTCCACCGCCCGCTTTAGCTCCAGGGCGATTATAGGATGAGCTTCGGTGGTGTTGGTGCCGATGGCCAAGATGCAACCGGCGTCCCTGAACTCACCGAAGGAGTTGGTCATGGCTCCGCTGCCGAAGCTCTGCAACAGTCCGGCCACGGTGGGAGCATGGCAGAGACGCGCGCAGTGGTCGACATTATTGGTCTTCAAAACAGCGCGGGCGAACTTCTGGGCAACATAGTTATCCTCATTGGTGCACTTGGCTGAGGAGACTACCGCCAGCTCGTCGGGTTTATAGCCGCCCAGCTTGGTGGCGACCAGCGTCAAAGCCTCATCCCAACCCGCCTCGACGAACTTGCCGTTCTTCTTGATGAGCGGGAATTTCAGCCTGTCTTCGTGGTTAATAAAGTCAAAGCCGAAGCGCCCCTTAACGCACAGGAAACCGTTATTAACCGTGCCTTCACGCTTGCCCCGCACGCTTATTACCTTCCCGTCACGCACGCCCAGGTACATTCCGCAGCCGACCCCGCAATAGGTGCAGGTGGTAGCCACTTCCTTGGTGGGATGCTCGGTCACCTTGGGCATAAGCGCCCCCACCGGGCAATGAGCCACGCACTCCCCACAGGAGACGCAGTTGGAATCTATTATCGGCCTATCGCCGAAGGTAGCCACCTTGCTGCCGAAACCGCGGTTGATTATAGCCACCGCCCCTATCCCCAGCACCTCATCGCACACCCGCACGCACTTACCGCAGAGGACGCACTTGTTCAAGTCGCGGTAGAAGAAGGGGTTGCTGGTATCGACCGGGTAAGACCTCTCCGTATGCTTGAAGGGCAGCTCGGTAATGCCCAGGTAGTCGACGATATCCTGCAGCTCGCAGTTCCCATTCTTGGCGCAGGTTACGCAGCGCTCGGTCACGGCCACATTGCGTAGGCAGATGTCGAAGGGCCCGCAGCGCTCACGGCGGTGGCAAATCAGGCACTCGCTGGGGTGGTCGGACAAGAGAAGCTCGACGACGGTGCGGCGCACCTCGTTTAGCGCCTCGGTGTTGGTTTTAACTATCATGCCCTCGGTGGCGGGGGTGGTGCAGGAGGTGGGAAAGCCGCGCATCTTCTCGATTTCGACGATACAGAGGCGGCAGCCGCCGTAGGGCTTGAGGTCGGCGTCGGCGCAGAGGGTGGGAATGTAGATGCCCGCTTCTTGGGCGGCTTCAAGCACTGTCATCCCCGTGCTGGCCTTGACTCCCTGCCCGTCTATAGTTAGCCTGATTCCCGCCATGTTAGTCTTCTCTCTCCTCAAGGTCGCATCTCAGGCACCGCTCGGCCTCTTTAATGGCCATTTTCTGACTCAGGGTCAGTTCAACATCGTTAAAGTTCTTTATCCGCTCTTTGGCGGGCGGCGCTGGTATCGCTACCCGCATCTCTTCCTCCGCTTCCTCCAGTGGCTTCATTGCTTCCTCGGGCGGTGCCAGTGTTTCTTCGATGTCCCCTTCACCCCCCAGGTATTTATCGATTGATGTCGCCGCCAGACGGCCGTGGGCGATGGCTTCGATTACCGAAGCCGGTCCCTTGACCACATCGCCGCCGGCGAAAACGCCTTCTTTATCGGTCGCCAGGCTATCGGGATCAACCTCGATGGTATTACCTCTACCCAGCGACAGCTTAAAGCGAGTCGGAATCTCGGGCCTCTGGCCGATAGCGGCGATAATGGTGTCGAAACTCATGGTGAACTCGCCGCCCTCAATAGGCTCGGGGCGGCGGCGCCCGCTGGCGTCGATGTCACCCAGCTTCATGGCGTTGCATTCCAGCTCCAGCTTGCCGTCCTTAGCGGTTATCCTTAAAGGCGCCGCCAGGAAGCGAATCTTGACGCCTTCCTCGATAGCCCCCTCGATTTCCTCGGCGCTGGCGGGCATTTCATCTTTAGTACGACGATAGACAACGGTCACCTCTTTAGCACCCAGGCGCAGGGCGGTTCGCGCCGAATCTATAGCCGCGTTACCGCCGCCGATAACAGCTGCGCTATCCCCTACCTCCACCTTCTTACCCAGGCTCACCTCGCGCAAAAAGGTCACGCAGTCCATCACCCCCGGGCTATCCTCGCCCTTGACCCCCACTTTGAGGCCTTCATGGGCGCCCATAGCCAGAAAAACAGCGTCGTAGCCCTGAGCAAATAAATCATCCGTAGATTCGACTTTGGTATTTGTCTTTATGTCAACTCCAACCGCCTCTATTTCCTTAATGTCGTTCTGCAGAATGTCTTTGGGTAGACGGTAATCGGGAATAGCCACCCTCATCATACCCCCCACCTCCGGCAGGGATTCAAAAACGGTCACCTTGTGCCCTAACTTAGCTAAGTAGAAAGCGGCGGTAAGCCCGGCCGGACCCGAGCCGACGATAGCCACCTGCTTTCCGGTAGAGGTAGCTATCTTTGAATTTTGCTTCCACATACCGTTACCGTTATCGACGGCAAAGCGCTTTAATACCCTGATGCCGATAGCCTCGTCGAGCAGACCCCGACGGCACTTAGCCTCACAGGGATGGATGCAAACATAGCCGCAGACCGAGGGGAAGGGAATCTTCTCCCTGATTACGGCTAACGCCTCGTCCGGCTTGCCCTTGGCGATAAAGCGGATATAGCGGGGCGCATCCACGCCCGCGGGACAGGTATGGGTACAGGGAGCGCTGACTATCCCCTCGCACACCGCTGCCCGGCAGTGGTGGTTCTTGATATGCTCCTCGTACTCGTCGCGGAAATAGCGGATGGTGGTCAGCACCGGGTTAGGCGCCGTCTGCCCCAGACCACAGAGTGAGCCGGCTTTAATCTGCTCGCTCAAACTCAAAAGCAGGTCGATGTCCTCCATTTTGCCCCGGCCGTGAGTAATATCGTTGAGGATATCCAGCATCTGCTTCGTCCCCAGGCGGCAGGGTATACACTTACCGCACGACTCGTCCTGGGTAAAGGAGAGGAAGTAACGGGCGACATCGACCATGCAGGTGTCCTCGTCCATGACCACCATACCCCCCGACCCCATAATAGAGCCGGCCTGCGCCAGCGTTTCATAGTCGACGGGCTGGTTTATTAGGCTGGCGGGCAGGCAACCGCCCGAAGGACCTCCGGTCTGCACCGCCTTGAACTTCTTGCCGTTGGGAATGCCCCCGCCGATTTCATAGATAATCTTTTGCAGAGGGAAGCCCATCGGCACCTCGACCAGGCCGCTGTTAGCAATCTTGCCGGTGAGGGCGAAAACGACGGTACCCTTGCTCTTCTCGGTGCCAATCTGGGAGTACCAGTCGGCGCCCCTGGCGATAATAACCGGTATCGTCGCCAGCGATTTAACATTATTGATGTTGCTCGGCTTGCCCCATAAGCCCGACTGGGCGGGGAAGGGCGGGCGTGGGCGGGGCATTCCCCGCTTGCCCTCGATAGACGCCATCAGCGCTGTTTCCTCGCCGCAGACGAAGGCACCAGCGCCCTCCTTAACGTGGAGGTGGAAACTGAAATCGGAGTCCAGTATTTTATCACCCAGGAACCCCTTCTCTTCAGCCCGCTCGATGGCCAGCCGCACCCTTTTCACCGCCAGCGGGTATTCGGCCCTGATGTAGATATAGCCCTCGGAAGCGCCGATGGCGTAGGCGGCGATAGCCATCCCCTCGATAACGGTATGGGGGTCGCCCTCCATGGTGCTGCGGTCCATAAAAGCCCCGGGGTCGCCCTCGTCGGCGTTACAAATCATGTATTTCTGGTCGCCCGGTGCCTTGTAACAAAATTCCCACTTCTGGCCGGTGGAAAAGCCGGCCCCTCCCCTCCCCCGCAGGCCCGACGCCTTGACCTCTTCGATAACCTGCTCCGGACTCATTTCAGATAGTACCTTGCGCAGCGAGTCGTAACCGCCCGTCTTGACGTAGTCTTCGATTCTCTCCGGGTTGATGCGCCCGCAGTTACGCAGTATTATGCGCGTCTGCTGGCTGTAGAAGGTTATATCTTTATAGCAGGGTATGGCTTCGTCGCTAATCGGGTCGTGGTAGAACAGGCGCGCCACCGGTTTGCCGTCGCGAAGGTGGGACTGGACAATCTCAGGCACATCATCGACGGTAACCTTGGTGTAGAAGATGCCCTCAGGCTCGACCACGGCGATAGGTCCCTGTTGGCAAAAGCCGTGGCAACCGGTAAAGTCCACCGCCACCCCCTTTAAGCCCAACTCGGCTACCTGCTTTTCCAGGGCTTCCCTGATTTCAAACGCCTTGCCGGAAACACACCCCGTCCCGTTACAAACCAGGATGGTACGCTTATTGTCTGCCTGACTAGCTGGCTTTGGCTTTGGCTTCGACACCAACTACCTCCGCAACTTTCTTAGTCGTCATCTGACCATATGTCTCGTTATCTACTCTCATTGTCGGCGCCAGCGCGCAGGCACCGATGCAGGCTACCGTTTCCAGGCTGTACTCCATGTCCTCGGTATTCTCTCCGGGCTTAATGCCCAGCCGCCTCTCAATCTCGCGGAGAATGCGCGCCCCACCCCGCACGTGGCAGGCTGTCCCCCGGCAAACGACTACCTTCCTGCGACCGGTGGGGGTCAGCTTGAACTGGGCGTAAAAGGTACTCACCCCGAAAACGGTGCTTTCGGGCAGCTTCAAAAACCGGGCAATCTTCTGCATCGCCTCGGCGGGCAGATAGCCGAACTTCGCCTGGGCTTCCTGGAGTATGGGGATAAGGTTGCCGCTATCACGGCTGTAGTTGGCGGTTATTTTCTCCGACTCTTTAACGATATCAAGTTCCACCGAAGTCTAGCTCCCTTCCTTCAACAGTTTGACCAGCTTCCAGGCGATTCTCTCGCAGAGCATGTTTATGTCCTCGATAGAGAGGTAATCGGAGACGGTAGCATCGAACATTATGCTGCCGTCAGGGGGAAACTCCTCATCACCCCGCCAGAGGACAAAGGTTATGGGCACCCGCTTGAAGGCGTTTATGGTCACGGCCACATCGCCGTAATCGGCCTTGACGCCGCCCAGCTCTTTAGAGGCCCCTAGCAGTTTATTCGGCTCGCTCCCGAAATGGTCGACGAGCGGTTTTATCGACCTCTTATGAAAGGTGCGAAAATAGCCGACCCCTTCGGGCAATTCCTTGTAGGCGATGGACTTATTGGCCAGCGGCGTGCCTTTAGCCTGAATTATATAGTGCAGCAGCAGAATCTTGTCCTTCAAGGGAACTTCTTCATCGCTGTCCGCCAGTGAAATCGCCACGTCGGGCAGGCTGATTCGATAGGTGCGGTTCAGGTAGTCGAGGGTGATTACGGGATGGGAATCTATCACCTTGTATTCGGCGCCGCTGTGGCGACAAAGTCGCTCAATGCCGTCAGCCTCCGCTAGCTGCTGGCTGGCAATCTTATAGGCAAAATTATAGCCGTATTCGTAATTCTTTCCGTCAGGAACTGAGAGCAAACTATTATTCATTCTGCAATCAGATTAACCGCTATAGTTATATTCCCGCCGCCTCCAGCACCAGAGGCACCTTCTTCTCCCAGCCGATAGCCATGATATGCACCCCCTGGCACATATCCTTCAGCTCCTTGATTAAACCAGCTGCTATTTCTATGCCCATCTGGGTCTTATCCTCGGCAGCGGTCATCTTTTCAATCAGCTCGTCGGGCACAAAAACGCCCGAAACGTTCTTGTTCATAAACTTAGCCATACCTGCCGATTTCAGGGGTATTATCCCCGCCAGGATGGGAACGCCGAATTTTCCCGCCCGCTTCATAAACTTGGCGAAGGCGCCGGGGTCATATATAGCCTGTGTCTGGAAAAAGCGAGCGCCGACTCCGATTTTTTTCTCCATCTTTATCAGCTGCAGCTCGCGGGCGGCTTCGGTATCCGCTCCCGGATTGACCACCGCCCCGGGGAAGAAACTGGGCTTTCCCTTGAGCTCGTTGCCCTGCATGTCGTAGCCTTCGCTCAGTTTATTGATAACCCAGAGCAGCTGCACCGAGTCCAGGTCATAGACCGGTTTGGCTTCGGGGTGGTCACCGAGCACGGGCAAATCGCCGGTGATGGAAAGGACGTTCTCGATACCCAGCACCGCGGCGCTCAAGAGGTCGGATTGCAAAGCCAATCGGTTGCGGTCGCGGCAGGTCATCTGGAAGACGGGCTCCAGCCCCTTCGTCTTTAGCAGGTGGCAGACCGACAGCGAGCCTAATCTCATCACCGAGCTTTGCTGGTCGGTAACATTAGCCGCATCCACCTTGCCTTTAAGTACTTCGACCGCCTCCATCAGCTCGCTGGTATCGGTGCCCTTCAAAGGCCCGACCTCGGCGGTGATAACGAATTTCCCCTTCTCAAACAGTGGCTGCAGGCTCATCCAGCTCTTCCCTTCTAATCGCCGAAAATCTAGCTAATAATGAATGCGTCCTCTATTATACACGAATACGCCTTTTCGGTGTAGGGGGTTATGCTATATCTCGAGCCAGGAATGGGAATAAAGGGCTTCACCGGTAATAACCCTGACCGTCTTGGCGTACTTGGCCTCTTCCTCGCCCAGGGAGGAGAGGTCCACTTTTTCGCCGTCCATCACCCGGTGTACCACCTTGACAATTTCCGGTCGCTGGCCCCGGGCGATGCTTATCAGCTCGGTATCGAAGGCATCGACAATCGCCGAATAAAGCCCATGCCTCATCAGCATTATCATACAGGTCCGATTCAGGTAGGGCCTGAGGTTGGTGGGCGTGCCGTTGGAGATATTGGAAAGCCCGACGGTGGACTTACAATCGGGGGCGATATCCTTGAGCATAGCCATAAACTCAAAGCAGGCTTTGAGCTGGTTTATCTCCACCGACACCGGTGTCAAAATCGGGTCTATCCAGATATCCTCGTTGGCGATGCCCGCCTCGTTGGCTTTATAGAGAAGGTCAACGGCGAGCATAGCCCGCTCGTTGGCGTCGCGGGGCATCCCCTCCACCCCCCAGAGCAGCCCTATCATGCAAGCGTTATACTTGCCGACCAGGGGCAACTCCTTCTCCAATCTGTCGGGCTGAAGGGAGATGGAATTAATCAGCGCCTTGCTTTTCGCCACCTTCAACCCCGCCTCCATAGCCACCGGGTTGGTGGTGTCCAACGAAAGCGGCTTATCGGTAACCGCCCGCGTCGTCTCGACCACCCATTCCATCATCTCGTCCCCCGCCTTGCGGGCGGGCCCGATGTTAAGGTCGATGTAATCGACGCCGGCTTCGGTCTCGGCTTTAGCCATCTCCTGGACGGGCCCCGGATTTCTCTCTTTTAGTGCCGGGCCGATGGTCAGCGACATTATATTCAGATTTTCGCCGATGAGGATCATTCTTTACCTCCTCAAGCTAACCCCTCATGGTTACAGTCCTTACGGTTGCCACGACTTAAGGTAAGCCGGGATGTTCGACCCCTCGCGGGGCCCCACCTGGACCTCCCAGCCGGGCAGCTCTTCTTCCAGTCCGCCGCTCTCGGTGGCGGCATAGCCGGGAATTACCAGCTTATGGTGCTTGACCATATCGGTAATACCGCACTTCTTAACGAAGGGAGCAATAGCATCGGCGACGAATTTACCCGCCGCCCAAGCGGTCATCACCGAAAGCCCTTCGGTCTCCTTGACCAAAAGGTAGCTGGGAATCTTACTCGCCTCCACTTCACCGGAGACGATGAAATAGGTGAGGGAGAAGTTGGAGGTGATAAGCACCGGTGAATTCTCGTTGGGGCTACCGATTTCGTAGATGCCCTCTGTAGTCGCCAGAGGCCGCTGCGGGTCAGTATAGATGTTCAGCCTTTCCACCAGCAAGGGGAAGAGGCTTTCGCCCTGGAAATCGGAGAGGATGATAATACCGCCGTATTTAGCCACGAACATGGAAGCGATTACCGCCTCCTTCATCGGGTTGTCGGTCATCTCGCCGGGGAAAACGATGGTGGGAAAGCCCAGCGGGCGGAACTTCTTGGCCAGTGCCGCGCTTCTGATGATTATTTGGTCCTGGAAAGCCTGCTTCAGGCCCCGCGAGCCCGAATCGATAACCATCTCCTTGATTCCAGCCTCGGTCAGCTTGGTAGTCAGCTCGGCAAGCTTTTCCACGTTATCGGCCTTCACCGCCAGCGGGCAGGAATTCTCCTTGGCTAAAGCCGCCATCTTGTCAAGGTTGGCTTCGGTAGCGGCATATAGTAAGGGCTTACGGTCGGCGCAGGCGGAAAGCCCCGCCGCCATAACCTCGGCATTTTCGCTCATCAGAATAATGCCGCCCTGGGTCTTTTCTTTTACCTTGGCCACCACCGCCTTGAATCGGGCGGCATCGCCACTTGCTTTTACCGCCACCAGGTCGGGACGGAGCAGAAGCCCTATCCGCTCGTACTGAAGGTCGTTAAACCGCTTCAGCCTGGCGTCGATTTCGGCGTCGTCCATACCGTCGCTGACGAGAATCGCCAGCCCCGGTGGATTTTCAAATCTCTTTTCGTGGCGGAACATGACCGTCTCGCCGCCGACTTTGAGAACCCTGGCGCCCACGCCGATAGTAACCGGTATGATGGGAGGCGCCGACGCCTCCGAGAGTTTGGCTTTAGATTCATCGGAGACATGGGGACAGGCGCTAAGCTCCGCCTTGCCCGCGGCTAATTTCATAGCAAAGGCAAGGCAGGTAGGCTCCCCACAATCCTTACAGTTAGTCTTGGGCAAAAGCTTAAATATCTCTATACCGGTAAGCGCCATCTCTTACACTCTCCTTTCCCAGCCTGTTGTCGTCTCTACCCCAGTATCGGGTCCATATTCAGAGCGGGATGACCTTTCTCCTGCAGGAAGGGCATAATCTCTTCCTCGGTCACACCCACCGTCTCGTCGGCAATCATATCGGGCAGGTCGGGGATGCCAATCTCCTCGGCTCTGGCTTTGAGCCGGTCGGCAATCTCTTCTTTGAGCGACTTGGGCATCCAGACCATTCTTTTTATACCACCATCAGCCATAACGAATTTTCTCTGGCAGATATTATACTTACCATGACCAACAAATCCCGGGGTGCTAATGCCTCCGCCGACAGTCCCGGCCAGAGTGGTGAACTTCATCCCGCAGGGGGTCTCACCGGTGTACTCGCGGTTGACCGTCATCACCCCGTTGCACAGGGGCAGGACGGCAGCAATGCACTCGCAGCAGCCGCAGGTGGTCCAGGGGTCATAGACTATGCTGTACATACTATAATGGTCTAGGTTTCCGCGGGAAGCCTTATAGATAAACTCGTTTACCCCCTTCCACTGCCCCAGTTTGGCATCGACGATCTCCCCCTTTTCTACCGGCTGATTTGGTCCGGTGGGGTTAATCTCATAAGCCGCTTTGCAGTCCATCCAGTTATAGGAGCCGCAAAGCCCGGTTTTCTCCGGGGTAATGACACAAACATGGCTGGGGGCAAAGGACTGGCAAAGGGTGCAGGAGTAGTAGGTATCGGTGGTCTCGTCGGTCATGCCCTCGATGCGGGCGTCGCGCTTGCCGTACACTGCTCGCGCTTGTTCCTCCACCCCTTTCACTTTATCTTCCTCGGTATATAGTTTTACCTGTATCTTGTCGAAGATACGCCCGAAGTCCTGGTGCAGCTTGGCGTGGAGGATATCGCCGATGTGGTGCAGCTTAAAGCCCTTCTCCACCGCCTGCTTGGCGATTCGTATCCAGGCAATATCCCGCTGCCCGATGTGCATCACCCCCTGGGCGTAATTTATGAGGTGGTGAATCTGGCGCTCCAGGATAGGCTCAAAGTCGTCCTGCATCTCCCTCCCCGCCACCTCCACGGCTATAGCGAAGGGCAAGCGGGAACCGGGCTCGATATCGCTCAATTCAGGCCCAATCACCTCGACCTTGCCGTCTTCAACTTCTTCCATGCGCTTGGTGGTCACCCACTCCACCATCGCCGTCCGTCCGCCGCCGCATTCCAGGTAGATATCATCCCCCCGCACCCTCTCCCCCTCGAAGGCGGGCCCGTAGGCTACGGGAACGGGCACTTCGGCCACGGCCACCTTTAAGCCCCTCACCTCCACCGCCTTAGCCACCAGCTGGTCGTGGGGAATATTGGAAACGACGTGTTCGTAGGTGCAAATGCCCGTGGGCAGAACCTCGGGTATGGGGGTATCGGCAATAACCGGGAATCCCCAGTTAATGGCGCCGGCGGCGTTGGCGTACCACTCGTCGTTAACATAGCCCATGGGCAGGACGAAGGCGAAAATTCGGTCCTTGTTATAGATGAGTATCTTGCGATAGTCACCGGGCCCGACGCCGCCGAAGGACATAGCCGCCCGGGTGGCAAAGCCCATGGCGAAGACGGCGGCGCTGACATCGGGCCCGAAGGAAACCAGGCGTGTCGGCCAGCCGATTTGCACCCCCTCCTCCACCAGCTGCTCGGAAAACTTCTTCCCGTTATACTCCGAGGCCATAAACACGTAGAGGTTCTTCTGCTGCAGCTCCTGGGCGATACTGGCCGCTATCTCGTTGGTGGGAGCCGCGCCGACGATAGCGGCAAAACCGGGGGCAGTGCCGTCAACGAACTCGACCCCCCGCTTCCTCAAGATGATGTCATCGGCAGCGCCCAACCAGATGTTGCCGTCGACGGGGTCTTCCGTCTTGGTATAGAAATCGGGCGTCTCCAGGTATCTTATGGCTTCTATTAATTCCTCGGCAAAGAGGGTAGCCATACCGGCATCCAGGGCGGGCGCCAGGTAGGGTAAGGGGTGTTCCTCCCTCACCGGTGGCGGCAACAGGGATTTACACCGTTTCAGCACGGACTCCATGTCACCCAGCTTTTCTACCTTACTCCCCAGCATACCGTAGATTACGGGCAGGTAGTAGGCGGTATTGGGGAAACCCACCGGTTCTTTGGCTCCCCACTTGTCCATAGCCTCCTGCCACTTCTTTTCCGTCCGTTCCACAATCTTGTGAGCCCCTCTGATGGCGGCTGATGCTATTATCTTAGACATACTCTAAAGCCCTCCCTTATCTAATGTGGTGGCTAAACTGCGTCCAGTTCCCTTCTCATATCCATATCGTAGAGCACTCGCTCTCTAGCCTGGTCAATGCCCAGAGCCTTGCGCTTCTTATCGATGTGGGCAATCATGAGGTGGGCGGCTCTTACCGGGTCGGGCTCGAAGGCCCACATACCGCCCAGCATTTCTTCCATATCCTTGAAGAGGTAGTCGGTCACTTCTTTGCTGCCCGTGGTGGGCCAGGTAACGCCGAATACGGTGTAGACGCCCGAAGCGACGAAATACTGCCCGATGGAGATTGCCTTCTCGCTCATCCACTCCGGAGCCGCCCCGGCTACGGGCAGGTCGCTGATGTCATCACCCAATCCCCCGTCCTTGACCATGGCGGTGGCGGCAATCAGTATACGACTGTTATCCACGCAGGAACCCATGTGCAATACGGGTGGTATGCCCACGGTCTCGCAGACCTCAGCCAGCCCCTTACCGGCAAACTGCTTGGCGGCTTCAGGCACCATCAGCCCAGCTTCGGCGCAGGCGATGGCGTTACAGCCCGTGGTAATCACCAGCACGTCGTTCTTTATCAGTTCCTTAACCATGTTGACATGGCCTTCATTATGCTTGGTGCGGGCGTTATTACAGCCGACGACGCCGGCAACGCCTCTTATCCTTCCGTTGATGATGTTATCGTTGAGCGGGCGGTAGGAAGCCCGGAACATTCCGCCCAGCAGGTAGTTGATAGTCTCGTGGCTGAAACCGGCAATCTGGTCGGTCTTGGCGCTGGGGATATAGACATTCGCCTTACGGTTAGGGAAGTTATCGATGGCTATCTTCACTATTTCCCGCGCCGATTTCAGGGCATCGTGCTCATCGAACTCGATATGGGCAGCCCCTGTTATCTTAGCTTTGGACGAGGTGGTGATAATCTTGGTATGGTAGCACTCGGCGACGGTCTGTATGGACTGCATAATGCACTGTACATCTACTACCATAGCGTCCACCACCCCGGTTACTATAGCCAGCTCCTGCTGCAGGAAATTACCGGCAATAGGCACCCCGTGCCGCATCAGTATCTCGTTGGCGGTGCAGCACATCCCGGAGAGGTTTATCCCTTTAGCCCCCTTGGACTTAGCCAGTTCTATCATCTCCGGCTCCTGAGCAGCGGCCACAATCATCTCGGAGAGCAGCGGCTCATGGCCATGAATAACGAGATTGACCTCGTCCTTTTCCAGTACGCCCAGGTTGGCTTTTCCCAGAACAGGGGCTGGAGTGCCGAAGAGGATATCCTGGAGCTCGGTAGCCAGCATGCTGCCGCCCCACCCATCGCCTATGGCCGCCCTCACCCCTTGCAAGAGCAGGCTTTTATAGTCCTGGTCAACACCGATATGGGTTCGGTGCATTATTTCCACAATCTCCCGGTCTATGCCTCGGGGGGCGACCCCCAGCTTCCGCCACAACTCCTGGCGCTTTAAGGGCGCTTTCCTCAGGGTTAGCAGCTCGCCTTCCTGCTTGCCGAACTCACCCAGGGCCATCTCGCCGATATCGACGGCTATCTCGTTATTGGTACGCTCGCCGATTTCAACGCCCAGGTCCAGGGCTACCTGCAGCAGCTTCTGCTCGTCTTTTATCTCGTAGCCCGGCGCCTCCCCTTTAGCCACCGCCAGGAAAAGCTCGGCAACCCCCCGCCCGTGGTCGGAGTGGGCCGCCGCCCCTCCCGCTACCATGCGGATAAAGTTGCGGGCGGCGATAGTCTCGGCGGTAGCCCCACAAATGCCCCGCCGCTTCTGCTTTTCTTCAGGGGTTTCCTCCTTACCCTTGGGCAACGGCACCCGGCAGGGTCCCATGCCGCAGTGCTTACAGCAACTGCCTACCGAACCTATGGGACAGGGCTTCATTGCGTCCGCCCGGTCAAAAACGGTATTAACCCCGTCTTTGGCTGCCTTTTCTATTAGTTCGATACTGGCTTGGTCAATGCTCTTGGTCTCTTTTTCTTCTGCCATTCTGCAATCCCCCCTTAACTTACGACTATTTATTTAGTGGCCGCGGTCAATTCGGTTATCATCTCGCGCACCAGCTTTATGGCTTCGGGATGCCTCATCACCATCACATCTCCCCCCGCCAGCAGCAGCACCACGGCTGACATCGCCTCCAGCAGTATTCCCCGCTTCTTAGCGTCCCCCATTGTGGGGTCTTCGGCGGTGGGGATATGCACCTCTTTGGTCTTCCACGCCTCTTTAGATACATTACATATAAGCGGAAACTGCAGCTTTTCGTCCTGCTGCGTTAAGCCCGCCATTCTCATTCTTTCCATAACCGAGTAGCAGTACTCGATACCGTAACCGATACAGCTTACCGTCGGGTCGACGATAATCATCTCGTCGGCTACGCCCAGGTTGCCCAGCAGAATATTTAGCTGCTTGGCCAGGTTGATGTCTATCGGCGTCGAGGCAATCACCGTATGGTGATAGCCGATAGCGGCGGCGCCGATTTTCTTGTGGTCACCTTCTTCCAGAGGCCCCATAATCAGGTCTTTGTCCTGGCAGACCTCGGCTACCTGCCTCAGCACCTCGGTGTCTTTATCGTGGTTAGCCGTACCCCAGACGATTAAGGGAACATCGATAGCATCGGCGACCTTCTTGACCACCGCTGTGGCTTCATCGGCGCCGCGGTCGAGCCCATTGGGGTCGGTGCTAATCAGTTGCAGGCAAATCATCTCCGCCCCGTAATCGTCGATGCACTTCTTGGCCCAGCTAACCGGGTCGTCGGTCACCCCCTCGAAAGGCTCCAGGGCGGCGGGCGCCCAGTCCTGCGGGGGCATATCCCAGACCTCCATGGCTATTCTGGGCAAACGCGGCATCTCTCCTTCAAAGAGATAAAACGGGTAACAGCTCTCCCCGCCGACGGTTACCGCCTTATCGCCGCTGCCCAGCTTCATCTCCCTTATCTTGCCGCTATAGGCTGTCTTAGGGACTTCAAAAGCCATCGTTATCCCTCCTTAAATCAAGCTGGATTCTTCCGCTTCTCGCTGCCGAACCACTCTTCGCTGTAGAAGTAGCGCTCACCACTCTGTAGATATTTAAGTCTTTCCTCACGGCTGTCTAGCTTCTGCCGCCACTTCCCAGCATCCTCACCCTCAGGCTTACCTTCTTCAAAGGTAGCTCCCAGCAACTCCACCTCGTCCCGACCCGGTGCTTTGGTTTTCTCAATCTTATATTCCATCCTGACTACCTCCTAAGTTAAGCCTGCGGCGACTTTAGCCGCCCTGACGGTATTCATCATGAGCATGGTTATGGTCATCGGCCCCACCCCACCCGGAACCGGGGTGATGGCCTTAGCCTTCTCCTTAACCGTTTCAAAGTCGACGTCACCGGCCAGGATTCTCTTGCCCTCGGCCGTCCGGCCGATTTCGTTTACGCCCACATCAATGACAACAACGCCCTCTTTAACCATGTCAGCGGTAATATACTTGGGCCTGCCTGCGGCGACAATCAGTATGTCGGCTCTCTTGGTATGGAAAGGAATATCGCGGGTTTTGGTATGGCAGATGGTGACGGTAGCGTTGGCTCCCGGTGCCTTCTGTAGCAGTATGTTGGCGATGGGCTTGCCCACGATGTTGCTCCGGCCCACGACGACGACTTCGGCGCCCTCAATCTGGGTGCCGGAGCGGATGAGCAGTTGCTGGATGCCGGCCGGTGTGCAGGGCATATAGTCCGGCTCGCCTATCATCAGCTTGCCCACATTCACCGGGTGGAAGCCGTCAACGTCTTTCTTGGGGTCGATGGCGTAGAGGACTTCCCCCTCGTTCAGGTGCTTGGGCAAAGGCAGCTGAACCAGGATGCCGTTAATCTTGGGGTCTTTGTTCAGCTTGTCAATCAATTTCAAAAGCTCTTGCTGCGTGGTCTTCTCGGGCAGGTCGTATCTCTCCGAGTATATGCCCAGCTCTTGCGAGGTCTTCTCTTTAGCGCCGACATAGACCTGCGAAGCCGGGTCGGCGCCGACCAGAACGGTGACCAGCCCGGGCACCACGTTGTGCTTCGCTTTGAGTTCGGCAATCTCCTTTTTCAGCTCTTCTCGAATCTCCCTGGCGACCTCAGCGCCCTTAATAAGTTGTGCTGTCATTTTGCCTCCTTTACACCGAGAAGCTCGTTCATCAAATCGCCGATTGCCTTCACCGCCCGGGAACTATCGGGCAATGTCAGCAGCGGCTTCATCTGAATGTCATAGTTGACCAGTTCCTCATCCAGGGGAATGGTGGCGGCGGGCTTTATACCCAGTCTTTTCAATTCCTCGACAACCATGGGGTCGAGCCCGTCGGGGACCTGGTTAATAATCACCGACTGCCGCTTGACGATTAATTTCAGCTCGTCCACCAGCTCGATGATGCGGGCTATGGTACGCACCCCCTTCACGGTATGGTCGGAGACTAGAAGCAGCTCGTCAATATTCTGGGTCGTCCGCCGCGAAAGGTGTTCCATCCCCGCCTCGTTGTCCATAACCATATAGGGATAGTTCCCCGAAAGGGTGTCGGCGAACTTCCTCAGTATGGTATTGGGATAACAGTAGCACTCCGGCCCCTCACCCCTGCCCATCGTCACCAGGTCGATACCCTTAGCCTCGACTATAGCCTCATTCATCTTAACGTCCAGGTAGGCTTCCTTGGTCATGCCCGAGGGAATATTTATCTTCTCGTCGTTAAAAGAAGCAATCAGGGAGCCGACCGTTTGTCCTGTATCAAGCCCTAAGCTCTCCCCCAGGTTGGCGTTGGGGTCGGCATCGACAGCCAGAATCGGCCCCGCCTCCTTCTTCATCAGGTAGCGGATAACCAGGCTGGCCAGCGACGTCTTGCCGCTGCCGCCCTTGCCGGCTACAGCGATATTAAAACTCAAAGGGTTGTCCTCCGTTCTAGAATAGTCCGGTGACCCTACCCGTGTTTACATCGATATCTACTTTTCTAAAGGCCGGGCTGGAGCTTGTCCCCGGCATCAGGGTGATAGCGCCCGCGACGGGACAGAGGAACTTGGTCCCGGAGTAAATGAGCACGTCGCGGATGGGCAGCGTCCAGCCCTTGGGCACGCCCTTCAGCGTCGGGTCGTGGGTAAGGCTCAGATGAGTCTTCACCATCATGGTGGCGTAGTCGTCATATTTAGGGTCGGCTTCGAATTTCTTGGCTTTGGCTTCCGCTTCGGGAGTCCAGGATACGCCGTCGGCGCCGTATACCTCCTTAGCAATTATAGCCACCCTATCCCGCAGCTTCATTTCCTGCGGATAGAGAAACTTAAATTCATTCTCTTCCTCGCAGGCGTCCTTAACGGCGTCGGCCAATTCCAGAGCGCCGTCGCCGCCGTCGGCCCAGTGTGTGGATACGGCGCAGCGCGCGCCGGCGGCTTCCGCCGCCTTCTTCACCATGGCTATCTCCGCCTTGGTGTCAGTGTGGAAGCAGTTAATACATACCACCGGGTTAATACCCGACTTGCGGATAACCCCGATAAGGTGCAGCATATTGGGCAGCCCCTTCTCCAGGAGCCCCAGGTCTTCTTTATTATAGGCGTCGGGCAGCGGAATACCCGCCACCACTTTAGGACCGCCCCCATGCATCTTGAGAGCCCTGATAGTAGTCGTCAAAACCGAAACGTGGGGTTTGAGACCGCTGTAACGGCATTTCACGTTCCAGAACTTCTCAAAGCCGATATCGGCGGCAAATCCGCTCTCGGTAATGTGGTAATCGAACATCTTCAAGCCGATGCGGTCGGCGATAATCGAAGACTGCCCGACAGCGATATTAGCGAAAGGCCCGGCATGCACCATGCAGGGCTGGTATTCTACGGTGGAGAGCAGGGTGGGATTAACGGTATTGCGCATCCAGGCGGTCATAGCGCCGCCTACCCTCAGGTCGCCCGTGGTAACGGGCTTGCCCTTCTTATCAAAGGCAAGGGTGACATTGTCCATTCTCTCCCGCATGTCGGCCAGGTCGCGCACGATGGAGAGCATAGCCATCAGCTCACTACTTACGGCGATGCCGAACTTGGACTGCATGGTAAAGCCGTCCATACGCCCGCCCAGGCCGATGACGATGTTGCGCAAACTCTGGGCGCAGAAATCCATAATCCAGCCCATCTCCACCCGCGTGGGGTCGATATTAAGACGCGGCATCTTGGTCAGCCTGTCCAGCTGCTCATCGTCGTAGTTGCGCTCGTGCTGCATACGGGCGGTAAGCGCCACCATAGCCAGGTTGTGGGCGTTCATGATGTCGTTAATATCACCGGTAAGCCCCATGGAAAACTCGGTCATGGGAATAAGCAGGGCGTTGCCGCCCCCCGCCGCCGTGCCCTTGATGTTCATGGTGGGGCCGCCCGAAGGCTGCCTCAGAGCGCCGCCGACATTCAGTCCCCGCTTGCCCATGCCCTCCATAAGCCCGCAGGAGGTGGTGCTTTTCCCCTCCCCCAGCGGCGTGGGCGTGATGGCGGTTACCTCAATGTACTTGCCATCTTTCTTATCCTTGAGACGGTCGATAATCTTCATAAAGTCGAGTCGGCATAGTCTGCCGAAGGGAATCACCTCGTCCTTCTGCAGCTTCAGCTTTTCCCGCCACTCGTCGGGGGTGGGCATGTTTTCCTCAGCCGCCTCCGAAATCTGCCAGTCCTTCATTTTTACTGCATCGTAGGCCACGGGAACCTCCTCATTTATTATTTAGGGCTATTTTGTTTTCGCTGGCGCCTTAACGGCGGACAGCAGGGCTTTATAGATATTCCTGACTTCGCCAGCCACCCTGGGGCTGGCATCGAGGATGGGGAGATTGGCCAAGTCGGCGTCAACTAGGGCCTGGTCGTAGGGGATAAAACCGAGGAATTTAAACTCGGGCAGGCTGGAAATGATGAACTCCTTCTCGGGCTGGCTGCGCACTTTGTTGGCCACGATAGCGATATTGTTCAAGCCGATTTCCTTAGCCAAGGCAGCGATTCTGTGGGCAGACTCGATACTGCGCCGCCCCGGCTCGACGACCACGATTAATATATCCACTGCAGTAGCCGTGGCTCGGCCCAGGTGTTCGATGCCAGCCTCCATATCCAGGATAACGACTTCGTCTCTTCTCAGCAGCAGGTAAGTAATCAGCGCCTTCAACAAGGCGTTTTCGGGGCAGTAGCAACCGGTGCCCCCCTGCTTTACCCGCCCCATCACCATTAATCTTATGCCATTATGTTTTTGGGAATATTTCTCGGGCAAATCGTCCACTTTAGGATTCAGCTTGAAAAAACTCGATGACTTACCCACGGGCACGCCCGTGCGCTCCTCGATGAGCTCGTTCATCTCGGATATAGGGGTTATCTTCTCGGCATGGGGAAAACCGAGGGTGGCCGCCAGATTGGCATCAGGGTCGGCATCGATGGCTAAAACACCGTAGCTAGCCTCAGCGAAAGTTCGGGAAAGGAGAGAGGCTAACATAGTCTTCCCCACTCCACCCTTACCGCTTATAGCAATCTTCATAAAAACCTTGTTTTTTCCATAATGAAGCTGAGACTTTTAGGGGAAAGTTCTCAGCTCCGACTGCTCGTGTTATCTGGTAATGCCCGAAGTTTAGTTTAGCCGACTGCGAGATAGAAGTCAAGCAAAGTGTCGCCTGTAATGTGTGATTTGACTTAGGTTAATTTACCTGTGCCCGATGAGCGCCAAAGAGTTTACCTGGTCAGTCGGACGCGACAGCCCTAAACCTGTCCGCTCCCCTGCTCTTCTATCAGCTTTTCCCCGTACTCCTGCAGGACATTAGCACGCTCCGCGGACACCTTCTTCGATTCCAGGTAAGCTTTAAGAGCCCGGGCGGGGGTTATTTCTTCGGCTGTCCCCTCCCCCAACCTCACCCGCGTTTCCCGCCTGATTTCCTTGGCGACGGTGAAGTAATGAGCCTCGCTCAAAGCGTTCCTGATATCACTATCCCGGAGTTGCCCTTCCAATTCCGAGGGCAGGCTGAGCTGAAGCCGCACAATAGCATCCTTGATTTTGTCCTGTTGCTCGGCAATGGCTTTGAGCACGGCAGCCGTCGGCTCGATATCATCGGGCTTAATCTCAACGCCTACGGTGACGAAGCGGCGCCCTTCCAGCGGGTGAAAATCGAAGCTAACCCGCCTCCTGCCCGTTTCGCCGTCGGGCTCAATCTCCACCAGGTAAAAGCCCTTTTCGTCATCCGCCTCGCCGAAATCCAGCCTCGCCAGGCTGCCGGCATAAACCACGGGCGGGTTTTCGCTTAAGACCTGGTGCTTATGGATATGCCCCAGGGCGATATAGTCAAAGGCGGGATGAGCCACATTGCTCACCAGCAGGGCGTGCTCTTGACCTACAGTCATAGAATACTCCGAGCCTGTTTTAGCCCTAACCAACGAGACGTGCGCCGCCAGCACGGCCGGCAGTGAGGGGTCGAGCTCTTTGACCTTAGAGGCAATAACCTCGGTCATTGCCGCCTGCAATCGCTGGTTTATCTGCTCGAAGGTCAGGTTCTTGCTATCCTCTTTGGTTAACAGGGCGCTGCGCCTCAGCCAGGGCAGGGAGACGACCTGGGCTATGCCGCTGGCGGTGGGAATTCGATAGACCCCGGGGCGGTTGGAGACATAGACATTTTTCACCGTCAGGGTGTCGAATATCTCGGTGGTGGTGGCTTTGCCAATGGCGTTAGGCAGGTCGTGGTTGCCGATTAAGAGAAATATAGGAATGCCGCCGGTGGAAAGGCGGTTAATCCTCTTGGCGAACTCGCGCTGCTGGGTCTGAGAGGGCTCGCGGCTCTTGTAAGCGTCGCCGCAGAAAAGCACCAGGTCGATTTTGTTCTCGATGGCGTAGTCCACCACTTTGTCGAGGGCTTTGAGGAAGTCCTCAAGGCGTGTGGACAATCCGGTTTCTGGATTTATACGCCCGTAGCTCTCGACGCCGAGGTGCAGGTCGGCAAAGTGGATGATTTTCAACCCCATCTCCCTTTAAAACTTCCTGTATTCGGTCTCAAAACCTGAAATCGGTGTCAGGGAGTCGTGGTGACGAACTTCTTCTTATCTTTTTTACAGATAATCTGTATAGTGTGGCGACCCGACATAGCCGCCGTAGGCATGCCACCGCCCGGGTTGACCCACTGCCCCGCCATGTAGAAATTGTCCAGACCCGGCAGGGTCTTGCTCATCTGCATCAAGAAGGTTTTAGTGGTAATCATCCATCCTTCGTAGCTGCCCTTCCAGTTACCGGTATAACGCACCCAGGTCATCGGGGTAGCCACATCGCGCATTTCTACCTGGGCCGCCAGCCCCGGAAAACGCTTGTCAAGTAGATCAACGACCAAGTCCGCTATCTGCTCTTTCTCCGCCTTGTATCGTTCGGGCTCTTTGTATAATTTCGCCCAGTACTCGTAATTCGTGTTGAACTGGACTATTACCACCGTCTTACCCTCAGGTGCCAGGGTGGGGTCGAAATTGTAAATGAGTACGCTGAGAATTTTCTGTTCTTTACCGGCAATAGTTACAGGTTTCTCCAGAGGGAAAGTGAGACCGCTTACCGAAGGTGGCACATCGTCGAATTTACGTGCCACTCCCAGTCCAACATATACTAATGGCGGAAACAACTGGAGATTGTCATAATAACCACGTATTTTGTCATCGATGTACTTACCGTCAAGCATGTCAAATATAGTTGTACGACCATCGGCGGCTGAGACAACATAATCGGCACGATGTTCCGTACCGTCGGCTAGCCTTATGCCTACGGCCTTATCGTTTTCTACCAGTATTTTTTCTACCCTTGCCTCGCAGTGGAGTTCGCCGCCCAGGTCGAGGTAGCGGCGCTGGATATAGTCGACCAGGGCCAGGGCGCCCCCAATAACATAGCCGGCTGCCTTCTGATCTTGCAAGGCGAGAGTCATAGGCCTGACTAACATGGGCATATCGGCTAAGCTACCCGTGGGGTCTATGTCGACAACCTTACGAAGTAAGGGATTTTTGAATCGCTGAGCGTAGTCGGCTGTGGTAATTTTACCCCACTTTCTTACGAACCTCAGGAACGGCAGCATTTTAATCATCTTGATACTGTCGAGTAAGCTGTAAAGCTCCTGGGGCTTATCTACCGGCATGTCGTATCTCGTACAATCGCGTATTGCTTTGGTGAACTCACGAATGACGGCTTCGTCCTCCGGAGCCAGTTCCATCATCTGCCGTTCCAGACGGTCGATATCGGAATATAGGGTAAAAACCTTACCACTTTCATCTTCAATGAGACTATACTGGTCATGATTGAAGACCTGCCACTCCTGCGCTGCCCCCAGCTCTTCCCAGAACCTGTAAAAGCTAGTTCCCGGTTTGGTGCCCATCAGCCAGTTCATGGCACCGTCGATGGTGTAGCCCTTGCGTTTCCAGCCAGTGCAGACACCGCCAGCTATCTTGTGCATTTCAAAGATAGATGTACGGTAGCCGTTCATCCGGCCGTAACACCCTGCCGCTAGGCCGGTAAGCCCCCCCCCGATGATGATAATTGATTTTTCAGCCACATTCCTACCCACCCTTCCATATCTTGCCCCCCTCGGGCAAAACGAAGAGGTCTTCCCCGTCCAGCTTGGCCTGCAGCGTGTTCTTCAGGCTCTCGATGGGCACCCGTATCTGTCGCAGGCTGTCGCGCTCGCGGATGGTAACCTGCTTGTCCTCCAGCGAATCGAAGTCGATGGTGACGCAAAACGGCGTGCCGATTTCGTCCTGGCGGCGGTAGCGCCGCCCGATTGACTGGGCTTCGTCGAAGCTGGTCATCCAGTGCTGGCGCAGCTCGGCATAAACCTCTTTAGACAGTGGTGCCAGCGTCTCCTTGCGGCTCAGGGGCAAGACGGCTACCTTGATGGGGGCTATGGAGGGGTGGAGGTGAAGTAGCACGCGGATTTCGCCGTCGGCGACATCTTCATCGTAGGCATCGCAGAGCACGGCTAAAGCAGTACGGTCAACGCCCGCCGAAGGCTCGATGATATAGGGGACGATATGCTCCTTGGTCTCCTCGTCGTAGTAGTTCAGGCCCTTGCCGCTGGATTTGGCGTGCTCCACCAGGTCGAAGTCGCCGCGATTGGCGATGCCCTCCATCTCCGCCCAGCCCATCGGGTAGAGGTAGTTAATGTCGTAGCACTCCCGCGCGTAGTGCGCCAGCTCTTCTTTAGTATGCTCACGCAGCTTCAGATTCTCTTTCTTGATGCCCAGGCTCACGTACCAGTTGAGGCGTTCCTCGACCCAGTAGTCGAACCACTCTTTATCCGTCCCCGGCTTAACGAAGAATTCTATTTCCATCTGCTCGAACTCGCGGCAGCGGAAGATAAAATTGCCCGTGGTGACCTCGTTGCGGAAGGACTTGCCTATCTGGGCGATACCGAAGGGCAGCCGTTTGCGGGTGGTATTGAGCACGTTCTCAAAGTTGACGAACATACCCTGCGCCGTCTCCGGGCGCAAATAGACGATATTAGCTTCGTCCTCGACAGGCCCGATAAAGGTCTTGAACATCAAATTGAATAGCTTGGGCTCGGTTAGCTCGCCGCCGCAGTCAGGGCACTTGTCGCTCTCCAGCTCATCGCTGCGCCAGCGCTTGTGGCAGCTCTTGCACTCCACCAACGGGTCGCTAAAGCCCTCGACATGCCCGCTGGCTTGCCAGACCTGGGGGTGCATCAGTATGCTGGCGTCCAACCCCACCATGTCGTCGCGCTGCTGCACCACCGCCCGCCACCACGCCTGTTTTATATTACGTTTTAGCTCCACTCCCAGCGGCCCGTAGTCCCAGCAGCTGGACAAGCCCCCGTAGATTTCGCTGCTGGGGAAGATGAAACCGCGCCGACGGCAGAGAGAAACGAGTTTTTCCATATCAACGGCTGGCCTGGATTCGGTCACTAGCTCGCTCCTTTAAGGATTACGCCACCCGGCCCGCTCTCGCCTCATCGCCCGGGTAAAGACCACCCCGATAACAATACCCCCCACCACCATAACAACCAGAGCCAATATCCACAAAGCCGGCAGGTGAATCTGGTATGCATTGTAAACAAAAATATCGGCCATTGCAAAGCCGAAGACAATCTGGGGCAGGGCTACCATATTCCCCATGAGGGCGACAATGGTCCTGGGGTTTGTCTTTGTCCCCTCCTTAGGCCAGGAGCGAGCCGCCAGCCGGGCCATCAGCCAGGCAAGAGCCAGCGCCACCAGCGTGAGCAAGAGCTGGGGCAGCAGCGCCAGGACCATAACCATCTGTCGGTTGAGCCAGCTGTCGGGCTCACCGGCCTCGAAATGGACGGCGACCTCGGCGGGAAGCAGGTGGTAAAAGTAGGCGGTCAGAGCTACCATCAGGAGGAAAACCACCAGCGGGATGGCGGCATAGTTCCAGCGGAAGGACAGCCCTTCTTTGGTAGTTATATTCTTACTCTCTAGCCGTTAAAGATAGGGGGCTAACACCTTCATCGGTGATACGATGTTTCCCGATAAAGCCAGCTCCTTGGCGGGAATCCCCATGGCGACCCCGATTAACTGGGTGACGAAGAGCACGGGGATGTTGTAGTGGGTATGGAACTGGCTGTTGACCACGCTCTGGTAGGCGTCGAGGTTAATCTGGCATAAGGGACAGGGGGTAATCAGGCACTCCGCCCCGTGCTCGGTGGCGTTTTTCAGCAGCTTATTGACCAGTCCCAGGGCAATCTCCTGCTCGGGCATGACCAGCGAGCTGCCGCAGCAGCGCGCCTTCATTTCCCAATCGACGTCTTCCGCGCCCAGGCTGGTGATAATCTCGTCCAGCGAGTGGGGGGATTCGGGGTCGTCGAAGCCGTCGGGGCGCACCAACTGGCAGCCATAATAAGCGCCCACCTTCAGACCTTTAAGCGGCTTGGTCACTTTGGCGGCGATGCCGTCGGGGGTAATATCAGTATAAAGGACTTCGACAAGGTGGCGCACCTTGACGCCGCCGTCATATTTCATCTTACCCGCCGCCAGCGCCTTGTCCACCTTCTCCTTGAATTCGGGCAGCTTTTTAAGGTGTTTATTGGTCTCGTGCAGGACAACGAAGCAGTTGGAACAGGGGGTCACCAGGTCGAAGCCCGTCTTTTCGGCCAGCGCCAGGTTGCGGGTAGCCATAGCTGCCGCCTCCAGCTTATCCACCGACCAGTAGGGCGTGGAGCCGCAGCAGTTCCAGTCTTCGAGCTCGGCAAGCTCCATGTCCAGCTTCTTGGCTACCGAGAGCGCCGAAATGCCTAGGGGTGAAGCCGTCGCATCCGCCGAACAACCAGGGTAGTAAGTATAGTTTTTCATTAGGCACCTCCCAATTCCCTGGCTTTGTTTAAGATGGCTTTGAGCCCGCTCATTCCCTTGATTCGGCTGGGCCTCAGCGGCAACCGCTTATGCAGGAACAAGCCCAACCCCACCGGCGCCAGTTTGAGGGCGGCAAAGGGGTTGGTCTTCAGGAAAAGCTTAATCATCATGCCCAGCTCGTAGACCCGCCCGTTGCCGCGGGCGGAATCGACGAAGCAGCGGTACATAATCGGCGTGTTGCTCTGCTTGGTGCTCTTACCGCTGCGGATGGCGATAATCTCCAGCGCATGCATGATGTCAGCGGGCTTAATATCCCGCGGGCAGCGCACCGTGCAGGAATAACAGGAGACGCAGAACCACATTGAGTTGCTGGATAGCAGTTCGTCCCTTAAGCCCGCTCGCACCATGGCGATAACCTGCCGCGGCGGGTAATCCCACTGGTTGGCGGTAGGACAGGAGCCAGTGCAAACCCCGCACTGAATACAGGAATTAATCGATTCGCCGCCGGGGATGGAGCAGACCTCGTTAATGAAACTCTCGACGTCGGCAGGGGGGGATTTGACTGTTGTATCAGCCATTTAGACGCCTCCTTTTCTTTATGTCCTAAGGCTGGTTTATACCAGCGCCCCTTCTATCTCAGCCATAAGTTCTTCGACGGTAAAGTGCTTGCCCTTAATGGCGCCGCTGGGACAGGCGGCGACGCAGACGCCACAGCCCTTGCACAGCGTTTCGTTGATTCGGCTCACCATCTTTTCCTCGTCAAAGGAAATGGCGTGGAACGGGCAAAGGTCGGAGCAGGTCTTACAACCGGAGCAAAGCTCCTCGTCGACCTCGGAGGTAGCCGCCTCGATCTCTATGGAGCCGGCGCTAATCATAGCCAGTGCCCGTGCCGCCGCCGCCGAAGCCTGCGCCACGCTGTTGGGAATATCCTTGGGCGACTGGCAACAGCCGACGACGAAAATACCGTCGCTCATGGTAGCCACCGGGTCCAGCTTGGGGTGCTTCTCCAGGAAGAAGCCGTCGGCGCTGCGGCTGATAGAAAACATGTGGGCGACCTCGCCAGCGTCCTCCCTCGGTTGCAGGGCTGTGCTCAAGACCACCATATCCACCGGAACACGGCGCTGACGCCCGATAAGGGTGTCCTCGCCGACGATAATCAGCTTGCCTTCCTCTTCCGGAGTCTCGGCGATGTCGGTTACCTCGCCGGGACGCCCGCGGACGAACATCGTCCCCTCTGCGAGGACGCGGTTATAAAACTCCTCAAAGCCCTTGCCCACACACCTGAGGTCGATATAGAACTCATAGACCTGGCTTCCGGGTACGTGCTCCCTTATCAGGTGGCTCAACTTCATCGAGTACATGCAGCATACCTGCGAGCAATACTCGTGGTAGTTCTCGTCTCGGCTGCCCACGCAGTGGATAATACCCACCGTCTTGGGGTGGGAACCGTCCTTGAGCATCACCTCTCCCGCCGTCGGCCCCGAGGCGTTAATCATCCTCTCGAACTCGAGGGCGGTGAGCACGTTGTCCAGCCGCCCGTAGCCGTACTGGTAAAGTGGAGTCGGGTCAAAGGCATCGAAACCGGTGGCGACGATGATATTGCCCACATCCACCTCTATCGTCTCGTCTACCATATCCTGGTTGATGGCGCCTACCTGGCAGGCCGTGACACACTCCATGCACTCCGAGCAAACGCCGCAGTTCAGGCAGCGCTTAGCTTCCTCGATAGCCGCCTTCTCGTCGAAGCCCAGCTCAACCTCGGCAAAGCCTCCCCGCTTATTCACGTCCAGGGCGGGCATATCCTGCCTCAGCTTGGCGGCCACGCCCTCTTTGGGAACGTCTTTTACCCTCTCCCGCGGAATAGGCCGACCCTCTTTCAGGTCAACACCCCTCAGGTGACGGTCTATAGAGATAGCGGCTTCCTTACCCGCGGCGACAGCGGCGATAACGTCGGAAGGTCCCGAAACCACATCCCCGCCGGCAAAAACGCCGTCGATATTGGTCTGTAGTGTGGCGGAGTCAACGACCACCGTTCCCCACCCCGTGTACTCCAGTCCCTTGGGCAGCACTGCTTTGTCAACACCTTGCCCCACAGCGAAGATGACGTTATCGACGTCCATCTCGAACTCAGAGCCCTTAACCGGTACCGGGCGCCGCCGCCCGCTCTCATCGGGCTCGCCCAGCTCCATCTTGATGCACTTGATACCAGCCACCTTATCACCCTTGGCGATAACCCCAACCGGTGCCGCCAAGATGTGCAGCTTTACGCCTTCCTTTTCGGCTTCGTCAATCTCGCCGCTTTCCGCAGGCATTTCCGCCCGCGAGCGCCGATAAACAATATTAACCTCTTTAACTCCCAGTCGCCTGGCGACCCTGGCAGCATCTATAGCCGCGTTACCGCCGCCGATAACGGCCACCTTTTCCCCGAGACCGATCTTCTTTCCCGAGTTCACCTTGTTTAGAAAATCGAGGGCATGAAGCACGCCCTTGGCATCTTCATTAGGAATACCCATCTTCTGGCTTACCCAGGCGCCCGCCGCCAGGAATATCGCCTGATAGCCCTGATTAAAGATGTCCTCGAACTTCTTCACCGGGCTATTGGTCTTTACCTCCACCCCAAGCTCCTCCACATAGCTGATTTCGTTATCCAGCACCTTATCGGGCAAACGGTATTCGGGGATGCCGTAGCGCAGCAGCCCGCCCGCCTTGGGGGCAGCCTCGAAAACGGTAACCGGGTAGCCTTCCCTTATCAGGTCGTAGGCGCAGGCTAAGCCCGCCGGCCCCGAGCCGATAACGGCTACCTTATCTTCTTTAGTCCTCTCCACCGGGGTGGCTTTCTCCCGCCCCGCGTTCAATTCGTAGTCGGCCATAAAGCGCTTCAGTGAGCGGATGGAAACCGGCTCGTCAATCTTGCCCCGTTCGCAGTCCGTTTCGCAGGGATGAGTGCAAACCCTTCCGCAAACGCCGGCAAAGGGCATAGTCCGCCGCAGTACCCCAAGCGCTTCCTTGAACTTGCCCTGGGAAATAAGGGCGACATAGCCCTGGGCGTTAACTCCCGCCGGGCAGGCCACCCGGCAGGGCGGCAAGCCCCGCTTATCGATAGTAAAGGCGTTGGGCACAGCCTGCGGGAAGGGGCGGTAAATCGCCTTCCTCTGGCCCAGGCCCAGATCAAACTCGTTAGGCACCGTAACCGGGCAAACGGCAGAACACTCGCCGCAGCCGGTGCACTTGTCCACGTCCACGTACCTGGCTTTCTTGGTTATCTTGGCTTTGAAATTGCCCACGTAGCCATCGACACCCGTCACTTCGCTGTAGGACATCAGCTCGATATAGGGGTGAGCGCCCACCAGGCTCATCTTGGGGGTAAGAATACAGGCGGAACAGTCCAGAGTAGGAAATGTCTTGTCCAGCTGTATCATATGCCCGCCGACGCTCGGCTCCTTCTCCACCAGATAGACCTTGTGCTTGGAATCGGCAATCTCCAGCGCCGCCTGGATACCGGCCACCCCACCCCCCACCACCAGGGTATTGGGGTTAACGGGGACTTCTTTTGCCTCCAGCGGCTCCTGGTAGTAAACACGCCTTACGGCGGCGCTCACCAGAGCCTTGGCTTTCTCGGTGGCGGCAGCCGGGTCCTCGGTTATCCAGGAGCAGTGCTCCCTGATATTGGCCATCTCGAAGAGGTAGGGGTTTAAGCCCGACTCCTGGCAGACCCGACGGTAGGTTCGCTCGTGCATCAGCGGCGAACAGGAAGCCACCACAATGCGGTTCAAGCCCATCTCCTTGATATCCTGCCGGATAAGGTCCTGCCCCGGGTCGGAACACATATAGGTATAATGACGAGCAATGGCCACCGCGGGTAAGGTCTTGGCGAACTCGGCAACCGCCTCCACATCCACCTTCCCCGCAATGTTAGTCCCACAATGACAGATGTAAACTCCGATTTTAGGCTCCACTTTGCCCTCCTTTAACTTTTCTGTATCCGGGGGGAAGAATGGATAAACGTGGCTAGGTAAACCAAACTATCTTAACATATGGAAATATCAGGGTCAAGAAAAACAGGTCATTTTGCCCAAGGGAAAAGACGGGACGGCAGCTAGTTCTCGGTGGATAGCTCGTCCAGCTTATCCACCACCCCCTTCTGCCCCATGGCCAGCGTTAGGTCGCTGCGCGTCCTTTCCAACACTCCCCGCACCATGTCGGTGGTATGGCGAAGCCCACCGGTGATGGCGTCGGGGAAGTCCATGGTCACCAGCGTGTTGTAGATATCGTCCATAGCCGCCAGTAATTCCTCCCCGTTGGACAGGTCGCCTTTCCTCAGGCTGTCCAGGAGGTAGCGTCGCAGCTCGCCGACGGCTTCGCCCATTCCCTTCAGGTAGGCAACGACATCGATGCCCAGCCCCTCGGGAGTCGGCAAAGGCTTCCCCGTCGCCAGGGCCAGGGTAATGCTGCCCTCGGCAAATTCTTTTTGGGCGTCCCGGACAAAGCCGGCATAGCCCAGCTCGTTATAAGCCGAACAGGCATGCTCCGCCTCGCCTAAGAGGTTGCGCGCCCCCTTGAGCAGTTCTTCAGCCTTGTCGAACTCTTGGCGGTGGACGGCGCGTATTGCCTGACTGCAATGCCGGATAGCATCACGGCACCGCGGCAACACCTTCTCGCGGGCGACGTCTTTAGCCGTCAGTTCCTCCCTGATTCGGTCGGCGATTGGTTCCAGGTTATCGGTCAATCCCTTCATTTTCCTGCCTCAAAACTGGTTACTATTTTACGGGCGGCTTCGGCGATATCCTTTGCCCCCAGTATAGCGCTAATCACCGCTACGGCATCGGCACCGTTAGCCGCCACCTCAGCCGCGTTGTCTTTATCGATGCCCCCGATAGCCACCAGGGGCAGGCTCACCGCCCCCCTCACCTGCTTTAGCCTCCCCACCCCCACCACCTTGGGCTTTTCCTTTGACTCTGTGGGGTATATCGAACCTACGGCGATATAGTCGGCGCCGTCGGCTTCGGCCGTTTTAGCCTGCTCGACGGTATTCACCGAGCAACCCAGTATCATGTCCATAGGCAACAGTCGTCGGGTTATAGATACAGGCAAGTCTTTTTGCCCCAGATGCAACCCGTCGGCGCCGCTAGCTAAAGCTATGTCGAGGTGGTCGTTGACGATAAAGAGCACGCCCTTTTCGGCGCAGAGCTTCTTTAACTGTTGGGCAATGGGCAGCAGTTCCGCCTTGGCGGTGAGCTTATCGCGTAGCTGTATTGCCCCCACCCCACCCCGAATCAGCTCTTCGGCGACCTTGAGGTGATGGCGTTTGCCCAAAAACTGGCTGTCGATAATGGCGTACAGCCCCACCAGTCGGCTTATCTTATCCTGGCGCGTTAACCTGCCCAGCAACTCCTGCTCTATCGTATAGAGGGCAAAGCGGGCTTCCTTGAACTTATCGGCGTCCAATTGAGGCGTAGTCCCGGGGACCTTGGCCAGCTCCTCCAGTATTCTCAGCGCCTCCTGGACTCTCCTGGCGTTAGCCACCACCGCTATCGGCAGCTCCCTTTGCTTGCCCTCCCCCGCGATTTCGATATCGAAGCCGACGTCGCTTTCGGAGTCGCGGGACTGGATAAGCTGCTGGTTAAAGACTAAATCGCCCCTCAGGATTTCGTGGCGGATGGTCTTGAGCTGCCGGGTCAGCGCCGCGTCGTTAAGCATCATCCGCGCTATTTCTTCCAGCAGGTGAAGCCCCTCGCCGGCACGGTTGAGGTTGGCGTCGATAATGCGCTGTCTCTGATTTGACATCGGCTTTGCAGCTAATTCTAGCATAGCCGCCTTAAAGATAAAAGCGTCAGTCCTCGCCCACGGCGTTCTCGATTAGCTCTATGCGCGAGGGCTTATTATTCTGACCTAGCTCTATGGCGACGACGTCGATGCGCCATAGCTGAGGCAGTTTATCGTGCGCCTGCTGGTAGCGGGCGGCAACCGACCTCAATCTCTCCCTCTTATCGGCGGTTATGGATTCTTCCGGGATGCCGAACTCAAGGCTGCGCCTGGTCTTTACCTCGATAAAGACCAGGTAATCATTATGCTCGGCGACAATGTCGATTTCGCCCTCGGGGCAGCGGTAGTTGGTCTCGCGGATGTGATAGCCCCGTTTTTTGAGGTAATCCTTAGCCAGCTTTTCACCCAGTATGCCTGTTTCTCGGCGCTTCATTTAACTCTACAGCTGCACGTATTTCTTGGGCTCGGCCGCTGTCTGAAAACTCCAGACGTAGGCGGCCCCTTTGAGCCGGAAGACCCCCATGGCTTCGTAGCCCCCTTCGGCTACCCGCTCCTTTAAGAACGAGCGCTGCACGATTATCTCTTTCTTCAACTTCATATCATCCACCGGTTCCACCGCGCCGCTTACCCTTATCTGGACGCCGTCCTTGGCGTTGAAGAAGCAAAGCTCCACGTTAGGATTGGCCGCCATTTGTTTATAGACGTCTTTGAAGGTGCCGGTCTCGATGATGATACCGTCCTCGTCGGCGCTGACCATGCCCATGGCGCGCACGTGCGGCTTATCCCCCTCCAGCGTCGCCAGGTAGCAGGTCGGGTTGGCGTTCAGAAAATCCAGTATCTCGCTCTTGTTCATCCCGGTTCTCCTTTCCTCTTAAAATATCCTTGCTGAATAGTCCCTGCGTTACCTCCCTCACCGGACGGAAGGTTCGGCGGTGGATAGGGCAGGCGCCCAACCGCGAAAGGCAGGCGACGTGCTGACGGGTGCCGTAGCCCTTGTGCCGGGCCATTCCGTAGCCGGGATAGAGCCTGTCGAACACCACCATCATCCGGTCACGGGCTACCTTAGCGATAATAGAGGCGCAGGCAATGGAAAAGCACAGGTTATCGCCGTGGGTAATGCCCTTCTGGGGCAATTTTAGCCAGGGCAGGTGCATATAGTCGATGAGCAATGATTCCGGGGAGGGTGAAAGCCGCCCTATGGCCTGCTTCATGGCAAATCGGGTGGCTTGGATGATGCCATGGCCATCTACTATGGAGTGCGGCGCCATCCCCACCCCCACCGCAACGGCTATTTCATAGATATGGTAATAGAGTAACTCGCGTTTAGCGGGAGTGAGCAGTTTGCTGTCCCTCACCCCATCGAGTTGAGCGGCATCTAAAGAAGCGGGCAGGATAACGGCGGCGGCGACCACCGGCCCCGCCAGCGCCCCCCGCCCCACCTCGTCGACGCCGGCGATGAGGCGATAGCCCTGCGCCGCCAACTGCTCTTCTTCAATAAATGACGGCATCTATTATACCCCCACCTAATACTTCGTCGCCCTGGTAGAAGACCACCGATTGCCCCGGTGCCATCGCCGACTGTGGCTCGACAAAGCGTACTTCAACCCCATCGTCTCCAGGATAGAGTTCGGCGGCGGCTTCGGGCGCTTTATAGCGAATTTTGGCTGTTATCTCCATCGGCTCTGGCGGAGATTTGCCCGAAACCCAGCTTAAGCTGCGGGCAACTAGCACATTATGTAAAGCCTGCTCCCTGCTTCCCACCGTGATTCTATTGCTCTCCGCATCTATTTTAAGCACGTAAAGCGGCTCGTCCGAAGCTATTCCCAGGCCCTGTCTCTGGCCGATTGTATAGAGGGCTAAACCCCCATGTTCGCCCAAAACCTTACCGTTTATGTCAACTATTTCCCCTGCTTTGAGGGGTATATGCTCGGCGATAAATGACCGGTAATCGTTATCAGGGATAAAGCAGACATCCTGGCTGTCGTGATGCCCGCTGGCGGGCAAATTCAGCTCCCTGGCTATGCTCTTGACCCTTTCCTTGGTCAATTCGCCCAGCGGCAGGAGCAAATGTCGCAGTTGTTCCTGCCCTAAACTATACAGAAAGTAGGACTGGTCTTTGGTTATGTCAACCGCTTTCTTCAGTTTATAGCCCTCTTGGGTAGCCTCAACACAGGCATAATGCCCCGTAGCGAAGTAGTCTGCTCCTGTCTCCAGCGCCCCCTCCAGGACAATGCTAAACTTTATATATTGATTGCAGGCAACACAGGGGTTCGGAGTTCGTCCCCGACCATACTCCTGACAGAAGTAGTCGATGACCAGCTGCTTGAATTCCCTCTCCAGGTCTAGCTTATAAAGCGGCATATCCAGTAGCTTACAGGTGCGCTCCAAACCGGCCAGGTTATTAGACATAATGTCCGCTCCCAGCCCCATGTGGATGCCGCTGACCTCATAACCGGCCTGCTTCAGCAATACCGCCGCCACCGACGAGTCCACTCCCCCACTCATGGCTACGGCAACCCGCTTTTGTTTCATTCTCAGCCCCCTTCGGTAAGAAAGGCCCAAACGTCTTCACTGAACCGACGGCTGTTACTAAACATGGCATTGTGCCCAAACCCTTCATAGAGAACCAGCCTGGCATTGGCTATCCCCTCTGCCGTCTCAGCAATGGGATAGAAGTAGTCTTCATCACCGCCGATGACCAGGGTGGGCATTTTGATATCGGCTAACCGCCTCATGAAGTCGTGCTTGTCCTCGGCTTCGATTTCCACCAGACCGTCCGAGGGGTCTTTGGGCGCGCCCATAGCGCCGAAAAGCCACATCAGGCACTTAAAAAGGTACTTCTTAAAGCCTCTGGGGTAAACACCGGTCATAATAGTAGCGTAGGCCGCCCGCCACTTGCGCTGGCGCGCCAGGTCAGCCATACGCCTCTGCAATTCCGCGCCTTGTTCCGTCAAGCGATAGCCGGACAAAGCCAATACCAGGCGGCGGACAAGCTCCGGATGGTCGATAGCGAAGTACTGCGCTATGGCCCCTCCCGTCGATACCCCCATTACATCAACAGGCGCGCCTATCTCCTCCCTTATCATAACGGCGTAGTCGTTGGACATATCACGCAGCGAATAGCCCTCAGGCAGTCCCGGCTTTCGGCTAACTACATGGACGGTAAAGTCCCGCGCCAGGCGCTTAAAGTTAACCTTCGTCATGCGGAGATTGAACCCCGACGGCGGCTTGTGGTCGAAGTCCAGCCCCCCGAAGACAACCAGCTTACGGGAGCTGTTGCCCATACGCACGTACGGCAGTCCGTTCTGGGAATACCCCGTTTCTAGCTCGGTCTTTGCCATCGAGCACCTCTCGTATCGCTATATAGAATCGTCAGTGGAACAATATGGTAGTTTTTTTAATCTCGGGGAAGCAGTCGGCTCACCCGCGGCCAGATAATCTCGGCTATTTTAGCTCTGGACTGGCTGGCGTCCACCACCAGCCACCGCTGCGGCTCGTCAGCCGCCAGCTTAAGGTAGCCCTCCCTTACCCTGTGGTGGAAGGCTATGGCTTCCTGCTCGAAGCGGTCCCGTTTATCCGTTCCCTTGCGGGCAAAACACACCTCAACCGGTGCATCCAGGAGTACGGTCAGGTCAGGCGTCAAGCCCTGGGTAGCCGAGCGATTTACCGCCTTGACCATGGCTAAGTCCAGCCCCCGCCCGTAGCCCTGATAGACGGTGGTGGAATCGGCATAGCGGTCGCTGATAACCACCTTGCTGCTTTTCAAGGCAGGCTGGATGACCTCAGCTACCAGTTGGGCACGGGAGGCGTTAAACAGCATCAGCTCGGTCAGCGGTGATATATCGGTATCCTGCGCCCATTTCAGCCAGCGGCTTATTCTCCGGCCAAAGGGGGTGCCGCCGGGCTCGTGGGTCAGCAGGACAGGGACAGCCATCTTGGATAGTCTTCGGTAAAGCGCCTTAGCCTGGACGCTCTTGCCACCCCCCTCCCCTCCCTCAAAGGTAACGAACAGGGACATTTAGTGCCTCTCCTTCGGGTCTTTATTTCCGCAGTTCGGCATACAGGGGGTCTATCTTAATAGCTTTTGAGTAGGAATCCTCCGCGGCATATTTCTTCCCCATTATTTCCAGGACTACCCCTTTGTTATACCAGGCATCGGCATTTTGCGGGTCCAGCTCGAGGGCTTTATTAAAAGCTTCCAGCGCTTCCTCATACCTTTTAAGCATAGCCAGGGCGCTCCCCCGATTATGACGAGCCGCCGCATCTTGCGGGTTTATCTCAACGGCTTTATCAAAAGCGTCCAGCGCTTCCTCATACCTTTCCAGCTCTTTAAGAAGCATCCCTTTGTTATACCAGGCAGCCGAATTTCGTGGACTTATTTCAAGAGCGGCGTCATAGATATCGAGCGCTTCCTCATACCTGCCCAGTTGCTTAAGGACATCCCCTTTGTTACACCAGGCATTGGCATCTTGCGGATTTATCCCCGTGGCTATAATAAAAGCTTCCAGTGCTTCTTCATACTTGCCCAGCTTGCCCAGAACGACTCCTTTGTTATACCAGGCTCCGTCAAATTGCGGGTCTATCTCAACAGCCTTGCTATAAGCATCCAAGGCTTCTTCATATTCGCCAAGCGTGGTCAAGGCAACACCCTTTTTATTCCACTCCTCGGCTGTCATCTTATCTTCCATTAGCTACCCCTCAACCCTTATAAATCCTCACCCTCCGGTTCGGGTCCTTGCCCGTGCTCTGTGAAGCCAGTTGGCTGCGCTGGGCGAGCAGGTGTTGAAGTCTCCGTATATAGGCGCTCTGCGGACTGAGTTCTACCACCCCCTGCCCATTCCTCACCCGTCCGACGGCTTCTTCAGCCTCACCGAGGGCAAGCTTAAGCCTGTTTTGCTTCTCGGCTCCGGCCCTGGGATAGACGGTATCCAGCAGTTGCCTGATTTGAGCCGGTGTGTTGCTCCTGAGGACGTAGATAGGCAGCTTCAAGGCTTCGGCGTCGCTGACCTTTTGCGGTTTGCGCCGATAGTAAGCTTTAGAGATGACAAACAGGTCGGCTTCCTTTAAGTTCCCCGCGACCTCGGGGCTTAAACGCATATCCTTAGCTACCTGTTCTATTCGCCCCCGATTCACCCCGAAGAGGTAGAGCTTGGGCATAGCTTTGCTGGCGACTTGCGCTTTGATGGGAATGGGTCTTTGCCTGGCCGCTGGCTCCTCTTTTCGGCTTTTAACCTCCCCCGACTCGTCGAGCCAGCGCACCTCGGCAGCTATAGGCGTGCCCCGCAGCAGGACGTCAACCGCCTCACCGACATCGGGGTGAATAGCCACCTTGTCCCAGTCCTGTATCTCAACCACGATATCGAAGGTGGGCGCTGACGTCCGCTCTAATATGGATTTCTGGGTGCCCCTGCGCTTGGCTTCTTCATCGCCCAGCGTTACCGTCTGAATACCGCCGATGAGGTCGGCCAGGGTGGGGTTCATCATCAGGTTCTCCAGCGTATTGCCGTGAGCCGTGCCCACCAGTTGTACCCCCCGTTCGGCGATAGTCCGCGCCGCCCGGGCTTCAAGCTCGGTGCCTATCTCATCGATGACGATTACCTCGGGCATGTGGTTCTCCACAGCTTCAATCATCACCGCGTGCTGCATGGTGGGCGTAGTTACCTGCATCCGTCGCGCGTGTCCGATAGCGGGGTGGGGAATATCGCCGTCGCCGGCAATCTCGTTGGAGGTATCCACGATGATGACCCGCTTTTTCATATCGTCGGCAAGCACGCGGGCTACCTCGCGCAGCATGGTGGTCTTGCCCACCCCCGGCCGTCCCAAAAGAAGGACGCCCTTGCCCGATTGAATAAGGTCTTCGATAACCTTTATCGTACCGAAAACAGCCCGGCCCACGCGGCAGGTCAGCCCGATAATGCGCCCCTTGCGGTTGCGGATGGCCGAGATACGGTGCAGCGTGCGCTCGATGCCGGCGCGGTTGTCATCGCCGAAGCTGCTCACCCGCGAGGCTACATAGTCGATGGCTTCCTCATCGACCTCTTTAGAGCCAAGGACCACCTCCCGCCTTAAGAAACGGGCTTGTGGGGTTCGCCCCAGGTCGAGGACTACCTCCAGAAGCTCACTGATATCCTTCTGTCGGCGCAGCGACTGGCGTATATGTGACGGCAGAATGTCAACCATCGCCTCCAGGTCGTCGGTGATTACCTTCTGCAAGATGCCTCCTTAAAGACTCACTTGCGTCCCGCCACAATCTCCAGAAAATACTGGTGGAATCTCAGGTCGTCGGTCAGTTCGGGATGAAAAGCCGAAACGAGTAGCTTGCCCTGACGGGCGGCAACAACGGTGCCGTCGGCCAACTGGGCTAATATCTCCACCTTGCCGTTTACCCGCTCGATTAAGGGGGCGCGAATGAACACGGCGGGAAAGGGCTTTTCCCCCAGCACCGGTATGGAAAGCTCGGTCTCGAAGCTATCTACCTGCCGGCCGAAGGCGTTGCGCTTAACGATTATGTCCATCACCCCCAGAGGGGCTACATCCTGGTCGGAATTCTTAGTCGAGAGTAGTATCATGCCCGCGCAGGTGCCGAATACGGGCGTTCCGTTCTGAGCGAGGCGTTTTATCTCCTCGGCCAGGTTAGAGCCAAGCATCAGCTTACTGATGGCGGTGCTCTCCCCGCCGGGAATAATAAGCCCGTCCAGGCCGTTAAGTTGCGGAGCCAGTCGGACGGGCAAAGCCTCTACCTTCAGTCGGCTTAATGCAGCTATGTGTTCAATAAAGGCTCCCTGCGAGGCAAGGACGCCAATTCTCATATTACCATCCTCGTTGTGCCAGCAGTTCTTCGGTGGGAATTTGCTTTATATCTAATCCGGGCATGGCTTCTCCCAGATTCTTGGAAACCTCGGCAATGATTTTGGGGTCTTGATAGTGGGTGGTAGCCTCGACGACGGCCTTGGCTCTGACCTCGGGGTCGCTGGACTTGAAGATGCCCGAGCCGACGAAAACGCCATCGGCACCAAGCTGCATCATCAGGGCGGCATCGGCCGGTGTCGCCACCCCACCCGCCGCAAAGTTGACCACGGGCAGCTTGCCTATTTTATGTACCTCGGCTACCAGCTCGAAGGGGGCTTGCAGCTCCTTAGCCGCTGCCATCAGCTCATCCTGAGGGGTGTTCACCAGCTTACGGATACCGTCCATTACCGCCCGCATGTGCCTCACCGCCTCGACGATATTACCGCTGCCGGCCTCGCCCTTGGTGCGAATCATAGCCGCTCCCTCCCCGATTCTCCTTAATGCCTCACCCAGGTCACGGCAGCCGCAGACGAAGGGGACCTTAAAATCGTGCTTCCAGACGTGATGACTTTCGTCGGCCGGGGTCAATACTTCGGACTCGTCTATATAGTCCACGCCCAGGGCTTCGAGCGCCTGAGCCTCGACAAAGTGCCCGATACGGCACTTGGCCATCACCGGTATTGATACCGCCTTCATAATGGCCTCGATGACGGTGGGGTCGGCCATACGGGCCACGCCACCAGCGGCGCGAATGTCGGCGGGCACTCTCTCCAGCGCCATCACGGCGCAGGCGCCCGCCTCTTGAGCAATACGGGCATGCTCGGGAGTAACCACGTCCATAATCACCCCGCCTTTAAGCATCTGCGCCAAGCCCGTCTTCACCTTCCAGGTTCCGGTTTCCATATTCTTATCCTGCTTTCCACTCTGACTTCTCATAGTCGTATTTTACTCTTGTTTGATTTTTTTATCAATCTAGAGCGGCCTCTTTCCCGGCACACCGGGGCGGCGGGGATATTGTTCTGGCGTGGGCGATATTTTATCGATGACGACCAGGCAGCGCTCGTCGGCGAACTCTTCAATTTCAATCCTTTTTGTCTCTCGCAGCCTACCGCCCAACGTATCAATCGCTTTACCAGCAAGATTAACCTCTTCGTCAACATTCCCCTTCTTTTGGGCAATAAAGCTGCCGCCGAGAGCGCAAAAGGGCAGGGTCAATTCCACCAGCGTCGGCAGTGGCGCCACCGCCCGCGAAAGCACCAGCTCGAATTGCTCCCGATACCGGGGCACATGGGCGATTTCTTCCGCCCGCCCGACTACAATTTCAACATCGTTTAATCCCAGCTTCTGCCTGATGTGATGCAAGAAGGAAACTTTTTTAACCGTAGCCTCCAGCAAGACAAGCTTTATATCGGGAAAAGCAATCTTGAGCGGTATTCCGGGCATACCCGCGCCCGTGCCAACATCAATGACGCTATTGCCTTTAGTTGGCTTGCCGACTAAGCTCACGGTGAGTGAGTCGAGGAAGTGTTTTAGCTGCACCTCCTCGTAATCGATGATAGCGGTCAGGTTTATCTGCTGATTCCAGTCAACCAGTTCGTGATAATAGGCATCGAACTGCTCCAGTTGGGCGGGAGTAAGCTCAATGCCCAGCTTCTCCGCACCAGCCTTTAGTTTCTCCATACACGAATTATACCACCACCCCACCCCTTTTTTAATCTATTCCCCTACCCCACCTTGTTTAGCGTACGTTGTTTTGTCCCACCCAACCCACCCTATAAGGGTGGTTCCCCTTATATATCCTCCTGTAGGATTACGCTCAACCCCACCCCAGTTTTATATCTTTTCCCACCCACCACCCTTTTAAGGTAAAGAGGGGCTATGCCCCTCTTAGACACCCCTCAAAATGGATGTGGGAGAGAAGTATATAGAGGTTACACCTCTGTAGGGTGGGTATTGGGTGGGATGAAAAACCTTGGAGGGGAAAGGTGTGGGGTAAAAACATTTTGCATTTCACCCTCTTTTTATGCTATATTTTTCACATAGAGATAAATTAAATAATTCCGCTAGGGGTGCTATAAAAGGCTGAGAGGCGGTTAGCGCCAACCCTATGAACCTGATCTCGGTAATACGAGCGGAGGGAAGCAGCAATGAAAGAAGCCGAGGGTTTAGTTTAACCGCCAAAAACCCTTGGTTTTATTGTTTTTGGGGAGGCAGCTATGACACAACTGGAACTGGCAAGAGAGGGCAAGATTTCCCCGCAGATGAGCCTGGTAGCCAAGAACGAAGGAGTAGAGGCGGAGGTCATTCGGCGGGGGGTGGCTGAGGGCACAATCGTCATTCCCGCCAATATCAATCATAAAAACCTCGTCCCCGGCGGCATCGGGCAGGGAATCAAGACCAAGGTCAACGCCAATATCGGCACCTCCTCCGATTTCGGCGATATGGACACCGAGCTGGAAAAGCTCAAGGTGGCTGCCGACAGCGGCGCCGATACCATTATGGACCTATCCACTGGAGGCGACATATCGGCTATTCGGTGCGCTATCATTGCCGCCAGCACCCTACCCATAGGCACGGTGCCCGTCTATCAGGCCGGTATCGAAGCCATCGCCCGTCACGGCGCTATCGTCAAGATGACCGTGGATGAGCTTTTCGCCGCTATTGAAGAGCACGCCCGCGACGGCGTCGATTTTGTGACCGTGCACTGTGGTGTCACCCGTTCCGCCGTCGATAAGCTAAGGCAGCAGGGCAGAGTGGCTGACGTGGTCTCGCGGGGCGGAGCCTTCCTCATCGGCTGGATGCTCCACAATGACTGTGAAAACCCCCTCTACGAAAATTACGACCGCCTGCTGGCGATAGCTAAAGAGTTCGATGTCACCCTCAGCCTGGGTGACGGCATGCGCCCCGGCTGCCTGGCCGACGCCACCGACCAGGCTCAGGTCGAGGAACTGCTGGCTATCGGCGAACTGGTTGACAGAGCACGACAGGCTGGGGTGCAGGCGATGGTCGAGGGCCCCGGGCACCTGCCCTTAAATCATATCGAAGCCAACGTCAAGCTGGAAAAGGCTATCTGCAAAGGTGCGCCCTTCTATGTTTTGGGCCCCCTGGTAACCGATATCGCCGCCGGCTACGACCACATCACCGGGGCTATAGGCGGGGCTATCGCCGCCGCCGCTGGCGCCGACTTCCTGTGCTACGTAACCCCCGCTGAGCACCTCTCCCTACCCGACCCAGATGACGTCAGGCAGGGCGTTATCGCCTCGCGTATCGCCGCCCACGCCGCCGACATCGTTAAAGGAGTCTCGGGCGCTGCCGAACAGGATAAAAAGATGGCCATCGCCCGCAAGAAGCTGGACTGGGAAGAGCAAGCCCGACTTTCTTTAGACCCCACGCTGGCTCGCCGCGTTCACGGCAAGCACACCTCCACCGGCTCGGCCTGCAGCATGTGCGGGCAGTTCTGCGCCATGGAACTAGTGGAAAAGTATTTAAATATCCCGGCAATCAAGTGCTAGTTAGAGAGAGGAGAGTTTAAGATGCCGTTATTTCACCCGACACGGGAAGGGGAAGTCACCAGGGCTATCGTCAGTAGCTTCCTCAAGCAGTTCGAAGAATACGTCGAAAGCGATGTCATTATCGTCGGCGCCGGCCCTGCCGGGCTGGTGGCCGCCCGCGACCTGGCTAAGGCCGGGCTCAAGGTCGTGATTATAGAGCGCAACAACTACCTGGGCGGCGGCTTCTGGGTCGGCGGCTACTTTATGAATAAGTTTACCTTAAGGGCGCCCGCCCAGGAGTTTCTCGACGAGCTGAAGGTGCCATACTCTCCGGCGAGCGAAGGCTTATATGTAGCCGACGCCCCCCACGCCTGCGCCAGCCTCATTGCCGCCGCCTGCGATGCCGGAGCCAAGATTTTCAGCCTGACCTATGTCGAGGACATCGTCGTCCGCGCAGACAAGCGAATCGCCGGGGTGGTGGTCAACTGGAGCCCGATAAACCACCTCCCCAAAGAGGTTGCCGCCTTAGACCCCGTCCCCCTGGAGACAAAGGTGGTCATTGACGCCACCGGCCACGAGGCCGAGGTCATCAAGAAGCTGGTACAGCGGGACATGCTCAAGGTGAAAGGGGAAGGCGCTCTCTGGATTGAAAAATCGGAAGAAGCGGTCGTCGAGCGCACCAGCGAGGTCTATCCCGGATTGATTGTGGCCGGCATGGCGGTAGCCAGCGTTTACGGGCTGCCCCGCATGGGTCCCACCTTCGGCGGCATGCTCTTCTCCGGACGAAAAGCCGCCGAGGTCGCCCTGAAGATTGTGAAAGGGTCTCAAGATGGATAACACCAGCCAAAATCCTAACTTAAACGAAGCCGCCATTAGCTTTCTGGCCACCCTTTCCCCTAAGGAAGGCGAGGCTGGACAGCAGGCGATATACGGATTCGTGCGCTGGTACGGCGGGGAGCGCCCCTTCGCCGAACTCACCCCCCGCGAGGTATCTGACTACGCCGCCCGGCTATCGTCGTTACACACCAGCTATCTAAGCAACCTTGAGACGGTACGAGCCTTTTTAGCCTATGCCCGGAAGCAGGGCTGGAATAAAGCCAACCTGGCAGCTCAGCTCAAGCCCAAGAAGACGAAGTCCGGCCTACTCTCCCCATCAAGGCGGATGCAGACTACTTCTCTAACCAGGCAGGGCTATGACAAGCTTAAAGCCGAGTTAGCCGAACTCAAGAGCCGACGGCCCAAGATCATCGAAGATATGCGGCGGGCGGCGGCGGACAAGGACTTTCGTGAAAATGCGCCCCTGGATGCCGCTAAGGAGGAAAGAGGCTATCTGGAAGGGCACATTATGGAGCTGGAAGCAATCCTGAAATCGGCGACTATCATTGATGAAAAACAACAAGCCGCCCCCAAGGTCAGCGTGGGGAATAGCATCGTCCTGCGCGACGAAACCTCCGGCGAGGAGCTACGCTATACCATCGTCAGTCCCCGCGAGGTTGACCCGACCCGGGGCAAGATTTCCAGCCACTCCCCCATAGGCAAAGCCGTTATCGGGCGCACCGAGGGCGATACTGTGGAGATAACGGCGCCGGCAGGCAAGCTGCGCTACCAGCTGGTACAAATTGAGCACTAGACGCCCGTCAAGCTAAACCCCGGCCAAAGGGTAGCTATAAATCGGCTAATAGGGTATATTTAATCCGGAGGAAAGATGGAGAGCCTGCCTAAGATGGGGCGGATTTTCGGGGTTAGCGTACGCTTGCACTATACCTGGATGCTGGCTTTTGCCCTGATAACCGCCATCATGGTGACCCAGTTCCCCGAGGCACTTCCCTTATGGCAAAGGGTAATCCTGGGCTTGGTCACCGGTCTGCTTTTCCTCATATCGGTAAGCATCCGTTCATTTATCATCAGCCTGGTAGCTATCAACAGAGGCATTCCCATAAAACGCATCACCCTATTCGTCTTCGGCGGGGGGGCCGAGATAAGCAAAGAGGCTACTCGCCCCATTCTTGAGTTGCTGATAGCGGCGACGGGGCTTTTGTCCACCCTATTGCTGTGCGGTATCTTCTACGGGATTTACGCCATACTGTTCAACACCGGCAGCGTGGTGGCTTATGTGCTCATCCAGTGGCTATCTTATATCTTCTTCATGCTCTTTCTATTCCACTTAATTCCCGGTTACCCCCTGGATGCCGGCATGCTCCTGCGGGCGCTGTTCTGGAAAGTCACCGGTGATTATGACCGTTCCACCCGCATCGCCAGCCTGATCGGCTGGACTATCGGCCTACTCACTATCGCTGGCGGAATTCTACTGCTGATTACGGAACAGCAATGGTTCAACGGGCTGACGTTAGTGGGTATAGGGTGGGTCCTGCAGTCCGCCGCCGCTCGTAGCCGCCGTCGGGCCATCCTGCGTGAAGCCCTGCAACCGGTCAAGACCGAGGATATAATGACCCGGGAGTGCCCCCTCATCAGCACCCAGTCCACCGTCAGCCAGCTCATCCGCGACCATATCCTGGCAACCGGCCAGCGCTATTGCCTAATCGTCAACGGCGATAAACTAGAGGGCATAGTGACGATAGAAAATGTAAAACGGGTATCGAAAAAGCATCGGGGCTCTCATCTGGATAAAATCATGACCCCCATCAGCGAGCTTAAGCTCGCCTACCCCCAACAATCGGCTGCCAGCGTGCTCGGTCAAATGGATGAGCAGTGGGTCGACCACATGCCGGTCGTGGAAAACGATAAAATAATCGGTATCGTATCGCGGGAAAGCCTGGTGCACCTGGCACAGACTCGAAACGAGCTGGGAGTCTAAGCAGCGCCGTTCCTACGACGGAGAATCGATAAGCAGCTCGTCAATGATTTGCCTCTCCCTGGGTTCCGCAGCATAGACTCTCCACTCCGCCCGGAACCAGCGGAAGGGGCTTTCCGCATGCGACACCGCTCGCATCCTCACGTCGCGGAGGTCATCGTTCAGCCAGGACACCACCTTGATACCGGTCAGCGGCGTGCCGGTGAATATCTCGACCTCGTAACGGTCGCGCTCGACCCCTTCGGGCAACAACCCCTGCCGATAAATTTCCCAGTCCACCTTGACGCGATTACGGGGGGCGGCTCTGGTTAATATATAGAGCTGACAATCCCGGGCGTCGGAAGGGGAAAACCAGAATACATTATCAACGCCTGTAAAAAAGAGGAAGGGGTCTACCACTTCAACATGGTAGTTACTGCGCAGACTCCCTTCCGGGCACTCCCCCACCACATCCTGCCATTCCCGCCACCAGAAATAGGACTCGTTCATATGCTCCAATCGTCCGCTATCCACCAGAACGCCGCCCAGGATATCGTCCCAGTAATCCGTCCCCAGCAGCAAGTTAGCCTTGTGTTCGAAGGTGCCGCCGCGGACAATGACCGAGCAGTCTATAGTCCCGCCGAAGATATATTTGAGGATTTGCTCGGCAATAAAGCCGGACACCACCTCCGACTCTTCGTAATCACTGTGACCGTGCTGCCCGTAATAGACAACGTCGGCCGTATCGGCATACTGCGCCGAGATCGGTAATATGCCGTCATCCATGTTCCTGGGCCAGCCGTCGACCCCGCCGAAATCGAACTGGGGGCTGGTGGGGGCGGATTCACCCGATATAAAGGCCAGCCAGTGTTTGTTTTCCACCACCCATCCCCCGTCCCCAGAGCTGTCGTAGTTAGATATCGAATCGCAAATTCCCTGGTCCGCCAGCAGCCATCGGGCGCGGCAGTAATCGACTACGGAAGCGCCGCCGGTAACATAATAGCCGTCCAACGGTTTAATCGGGGCATTTATCGTCACCACCATGGCCACCTTGTCCGTTATGCCGCCTACATTATTGGCCATGGCATAAAGGGCCGCCTTGCCGCCAGCGCTGTGCCCGACCAAGATTATATTCCGTTTGCCGTAGAAGTGTCGGCTGATGCTGTCGGCGATGTTATTGGCCCAGATTTGCATATCCACGTCGCTGGGATAGCAACGGTTCATGATGTCGACCTGAACGTCTATTTCGGGATTAGCTTCTTCGTAGGCAAGGATATAAGGCTCCAGCTGTTCCAATACGGTGTCGGACAGCAGCTGCATGGAACAGGGATTACCCGCCGCCCCGTGCAGGAAAACAAAGTTCAACTCCTTGACCCTGGTCGGCTCTTCGGCGGCTTGCAGCGGGCTGGAGATGCCCAGCTGGATAACAAACACGATAACCATCAGCCAGGCCAATCGTTTCATAATAGCGGTAAACATCTTAAGTGCGAACCTCAAATCAAAGTTAGCACGTGCTTGCGTTAGTGTCAATATTACTACTTTGCCCTGATGGGAAGTTCTGGTATAATCGGGAAGCTAAGGAGAGGTGTCCGAGTGGTTTATGGTGCCGCTCTCGAAAAGCGGTCTCCGGTTATTCCGGAGCGTGGGTTCGAATCCCACCCTCTCCGCCAGACAACACCAGGGCTTCGGTTAGCAAGCCAGATACATAAGGAGAGGTGCTGGAGTGGCCTATCAGGCACGCCTGGAGAGCGTGTGTAGCCGTAAGGTTACCGTGGGTTCGAATCCCACCCTCTCCGCCACTTTTTAGTTATAAATAACGTACTAGAAAGAAAGTGATATCAAGAAACCGAAGTTTCTCTCCATGATGTCGGGGCTGTTGCCCCTTTTCATTTTGGCCCACTTCAGCCACCACTTCACGGCGGCTATATTCCAACCCCTCTCCCCCTTCATCCGTGATGAATTCTCCCTCAACTACGAGCAATTCGGCTGGATGATGTCCGGCTACAACATTACCTACGGCGCCAGCCACCTGCCCGCGGGTTGGCTCTCCGACCGCCTCGGCCCCCGCGTAATGATTACCCTGGGCATCTCCGGGGTAGCCCTCTTCGCCATACTCGCCGGCCTGGCCCCCTCCTATATGCTCATGTTTATTTTCATGATTCTGCTCGGGATGATGGGCGGGGGCTATCACCCTGCCGCCTCTCCCCTGGTCTCGGCATCGGTGGACAAAAAATATCGGGGCAGCGCACTGGGGCTGCACCAGATAGGCGGCACGGCCAGCTTCTTTTTGACCCCCCTCATCGCCGCCGCCATCTTCCAGACCCTGAGCTGGCGGGGGACTATCATCACCATGGCAATACCCGCCTTTATCATCGGCATCGTATTATTCGTGCTCCTGGGCAGGAGCGGTTACACCAAAAAAGCCGCCCCTGCGGCCGCCGACATCCAGCCCGAAGCCGCCGTAGCCCCCGGCAGCATACGGCGGCTGATACCCTTCATCTCTTTGGGAGTAGCGCTCCAGGTGCTGATATTCGGGGCGATATCCTATATTGCTCTCTTCGCCGTGGACAACCTCCACGCCAGCGAAGATACAGGCGCCTTCCTCTTCGCCCTCTTCCACTTCGCCGGTCTCTGGGCGGGTCCCGTCGGCGGCTACCTCTCCGACCGATTGGGCACAATACCGGTGATGCTAACGGTGAGCCTTATCGCCGGCCCCGCCCTGTATTTGCTCGGCATGACATCACTGGGCTGGAGCGTTTGGGCGGTCCTGCTCATACTCGGCATCTGTATGTATATCGCCATGCCCGTCACCGAGTCTCATATTATCACCCACGCCCCACCCCACCGCCGCTCCACCGTGCTCGGTATCTACTACGCCGCCAGCCGGGGAGGCATCGGCTTAAGCCTGCCGGTAATGGGCATCCTCGCCGACCGCTACGGCTTCGAAACCAGCTTCTTCATCGCCGGGGGTGTAATGCTGGGGGTAGCTGTCATCTGCTCGCTAATACTTTTACGAAATCGCAGCTGATGTTTTTGCAATCAATGCGCCCAAGCCTCATTGCCACTGGTTAACCTCTATGCTAGAATTGCTTTGAAAATGACTAATCAAGACCTTAAATACTGGGTCGGTTTCAGTCTGATACCCCGCATCGGGCGGGTCAAGCTATCCCGCCTGGAAAACCAGTTCGGCAACATGGAAGAGGCCTGGCGGGCTGCACCCGCCGAGCTGAGCCGTTCCGGGCTGGACAAGGGTTCGGTAAACGCCATCGTCAACTGGCGACCCAAGATTTCCCTGGAAGAAGAGCTGGAAAAACTGGAACGCCACGGGGTAAAAGCCTTTACCTGCCGCGATACAGACTATCCCGCCCGCCTCAAGCAGATATACGATTATCCCCCCATACTTTATGTCAAGGGTGCCATCATACCCCAGGATGAATGGTGCCTGGCGGTAGTGGGCACCCGCAAGGCCACAGTTTACGGGCGGCAGGCTGCCGAAGAGATAGCCGCCGACCTGGCTCGAAATAAAATAACCATCGTCAGCGGCTTGGCGCGGGGCATCGATTCAATAGCCCACCGCAGTGCCTTGGAAGCGGGCGGCAGGACGATTGCCGTCTTCGGCTGCGGGCTGGATATCGTTTACCCCAGCGAGAATGCCTCGCTAGCACAGAGCATTGTAGCCAACGGTGCGCTGATAAGCGAGTTCCCTCTGGGCACCGAGCCCAGGAGGGAAAACTTCCCCCTGCGCAACCGTATTATGAGCGGGCTGAGCCTGGGGGTGCTGGTGGTCGAGGCTGGTGATACCAGCGGTGCCATGATTACCGCCCGCCTGGCGCTGGAACAAAACAGGGAGGTGTTCGCCGTTCCGGGTAGCATTCTCTCTCCGACCAGCCGTGGCACCAACAACCTTATCCAGGAAGGCGCCAAGCTAATCCGCGACTACACCGATATCTTGGAAGAACTGAACCTGAGGGCGGTAGCCCACCAGATAGAGCTTAAAGAAATTATCCCCGCCTCCGACACCGAGTCGCTCCTGCTCAAGCAGTTAAGCGCCGAGCCGACCCATATCGATGAGGTCTGCCGCGGCAGCGGCTTGCCCATAGCCAACGTCAGCAGCACGCTGGCTATGATGGAGCTCAAGGGTATGGTGAGGCAGGTGGGCACGATGAACTATATTCTCTCCCGCGAAGTCCGCGAGGTATATAAAGTAAAGGTAGATTGATTTATGTCAAGCAAAAAACTGGTCATAGTTGAGTCGCCGGCCAAGGCAAGGACACTGAGCAAGCTGCTGGGCAGCAGCTACAGCCTCAAAGCCTCAATGGGGCATGTGCGAGACCTGCCCCGAAGCCAGCTCGGCGTAGACCTTGAGGAGGGCTTTGCCCCCAAATACGTAGTGCCCAGAGCCAAGACCAAGATTGTAAACGAGCTTAAAAAAGCGGCTAAGACCGCCTCCGCTATATACCTGGCCACCGACCCCGACCGCGAGGGGGAGGCTATCTCCTGGCACCTGCAGGAGGTGACCCGGAGCGACCACAAGCCCTACCGCCGCGTCGTCTTCCACGAGATAACCAAGGAAGCCATCGAGCGCGCCTTCGAGCACCCCCACGACATCAACATGCAGCTGGTCAACGCTCAGCAGGCGCGGCGCATCCTGGACCGGTTGGTCGGCTATAAAATCAGCCCCCTGCTCTGGCAAAAGGTCAGAAGAGGCTTATCGGCGGGCAGAGTCCAGTCAGTGGCGGTAAAAATCGTCGTCGACCGCGAGCGCGAAATCGAGAAGTTCGTCCCCGTGGAATACTGGACGATTGAAGCCGAACTAGCTAAGGCGGCGGGCAAAGCCACCTTCAAAGCGCTATTAATCGGGCTTGCCGACGGCACCAAGCTGGAGATTAAGAACGAAGAGGAAGCCACTAAGCTAAGGGAAAAGCTGGAAAAAGCCAGCTACAAGGTAGCCAAAGTAGCCGCCAAGAAAGCCACCCGCCAGCCCGCCCCACCCTTCATCACCAGCACCCTGCAGCAGGAAGCCTGGCGCAAGCTCCGTTTCAGCGCCAAGCTGACGATGAGTGTCGCCCAGGAGCTTTACGAAGGCTTGCCCATCGGCAAAGAGGGCACGGTGGGTCTTATCACCTACATGCGCACCGATTCGACACGGGTAGCCCACTCGGCAATCGCCGAGACCAGAGAATTCATCACCCAGAAGTATGGCGCCGAATACCTTCCCGCCCACGCCCGCGCCTTTACCAGGGTGGTCAAGGGGGCGCAGGAGGCACATGAGGCCATCCGCCCCACCAAAATCCACCGCGAGCCTGACTTTCTTAAGCAATATTTGAGCAACGCTCAGTTAAAGCTCTACCAGCTTATCTGGAAAAGAATGGTCGCCAGCCAGATGGCAGCAGCGACTTTTGATAACACCACCGTCGATATTCAAGCCCGCCACTCACTTTCCAACACCGGCTATCTATTAAGGGCTACCAGCTCGGTCAACACCTTCCCCGGCTTTATGATTTTATATACTGAGAGCAAGGACGAAGCCGAGGAAAAGCCCGGCCCCACCCTACCCCAGCTAACCAAGGGCGATAAGTTGAAGCTGCTGGGGCTTTTCCCCGAGCAGCACTTCACCAAGCCGCCACCCCGCTTCACCGAGGCGACTCTGATTAAGATGCTGGAGCAGTGGGGCATCGGGCGTCCCAGCACCTACGCCCCCATCCTCTCCACCATCCAGGATAGAGAGTATGTGGACAAGACCGAAGGGCGTTTTCAGCCCACCAAGCTGGGCTTTGTCGTCAACGACCTGTTGGCTAAACACTTCCCAGGCATCGTTGATATTAACTTCACCGCCTATATGGAGGACGAGTTGGACAAGGTAGCCAACGAGGATAAAAACTGGGCAGTGGTCATCCAGGAATTTTATGCCCCCTTCGAGAAGAGCCTGGAGAGCGCCGCCGAGAAAATGGAAAAGGTAACGGTGGAGGAAACCACCGACGAGGTCTGCCCCAAGTGCGGCAAGCCCATGGTGGTCAAGTTCGGGCGCTTCGGCAAGTTCATAGCCTGCAGCGGCTACCCCGACTGCAAATTCACCAAGTCTTTCCAGATAAAGGTCGGCGTCAAATGCCCGCAGTGCGGCGGGGACATAGTGCAGAAGAAGAACAAGAAGAAACGCACCTTTTACGGCTGCAGCAACTACCCCGATTGCACCTTCGCTATTAATCTTAAGCCTTTACCCCAACCCTGCCCCCAGTGCGGCGGGCTGCTCACCGCCTATAGAGGCAACCTGGCCAAGTGTACCAAGTGCGCGTTCAGGGGGAAGGTGGAAGAGCTGGGCGAAGCCGAGGCTGCGCCAACCGAGACCACCGCCGCACCGATGAAGACAAAAGCCAGGAGAGTAGCTAAGAAGACTACAAAGAGGACTGCTGCAAAAAAGACTACTAAAAGGAAAACTACGACTAGAACTAAGGCGAAAAGGACAGCCGAGAGTTAAAATGGAGGTGCGGCGGTGAACACCCAAGGGCATTCTAGAGAGTGAATACCCTCTAAGGGTGGGCAGGGTGGGACATTAATACGTCCGCTAACAAGGTAGGGTGGGGGGTAAAACTGGATTCCCGCCTTCGCGGGAATGACAAAAGGGTAGGAAAGAATCTTACATGCAGGAAATCTTTAACCGATACATCAACCACCTCGAAGCCGAGCGCAATGCATCCGCCTATACCATACGCAACTATAAAGCCGACCTCCTCGACTTCTTCTACTTCCTCAAAGAGAAAAAGGTCGCCACCCTCGACGAGGTAAACCGCCACGTCCTGCGCGATTACCTGGCGCACCTGGTGGGAAGAGGTATCGTCAAAGCCAGCATCGCCCGCAAGCTCTCGGCTATCCGCTCCTTCTACCGCTACCTGGTGCGGGAAAAGATAATCGAAGCCAACCCCATCAAAAGCGTCTCCTCGCCCAAGCTGGATAAGCGCCTGCCCTCATTTTTGACCCTCGACGAGGTAAAGCGGCTGTTGGAAGCCCCCGACCTCTCCACCCCCCAGGGGCTTCGCGACCGCGCCTTACTGGAATTGCTCTACGCCTCGGGGCTGAGGGTAAGCGAGCTTACCGGTCTGGAGTTGGGGCAAATCAACCTGGATAGCAACGAAATCCGCGTCTGGGGCAAGGGTTCCAAAGAGCGGGTAGTATTGATGGGTTTACCCGCCGCCGAGGCGCTGCGTAACTACTTCGAGCAGGGCCGACCCAAGCTCCTGACGGCAAAAAGGAGCAACGCCGTCTTCCTCACCCGCTACGGCCAGCGCCTCCCCGTAAGAAGCGTGCAGAAGATACTGGAGCACTACACCGCCAAAGCCGGATTGAAAAAACGGGTGCACCCCCACATGCTGCGCCACACCTTCGCCACCCACATGCTCGACGGCGGCGCCGACCTCAGGGTCGTCCAGGAGCTTCTGGGTCACGAGCAGCTCTCCTCCACACAGATTTATACCCACGTTACCAAGAAGCAGGCCAGGAAGGTCTATCTGGCGGCGCACCCCTTGGCTAGAGAGAAAGGCAATGAGCCCGATGATAAAGAATAGGATAAAAAGGCTGGTGGAGAAACTGGGGGAGAAAGACATTGATGGTATCCTTATCTCCCAGCCGGAAAACCGCCGTTACCTCTCCGGTTTTAACGGCTCGGCGGGCTTTTTGTTTATCACGCCAAAGGATAGAATTATAGCCACTGACTTTCGCTATACCACCCAGGCCAAGAGCCAGGCGCCCGACTACAGGCTCCTCACCATAAGCGGCGAAATGAGCCAATGGTTTCCCCAATTGATAAACGAGCTGGGCATAAAGCGGCTGGGCTTCGAGTCCGAGCACACCGCCTTCGCCCAGCACCAGCGGTTATGTGATATACTGAATAAAGGCAAATCCGGGCTCAGGCTCATCCCTGTTGACGGCGTGGTGGAATCGCTGCGGGCGCTAAAAGAGCCTGAGGAAATCGAGCTTTTAACCAGAGCCGCCGAGATTGCCGACGCCGCCATGAATCATATTCGGGAAAAACTTCGCGTCGGCATGACGGAACTGGAAGCCGCCTGGGAGATTGAGCGGTTTATGCGGGAGGCAGGCAGCCAGCCTATCCCTTTTGAGATTATCGTCGGGTCGGGTCTCAACGCCGCCCTACCCCACGCCCTACCCTCGGAGCGGGCAATCGGGGAATCCGAGCCGATAGTCATCGATATCGGCGCCAGGGTGAAAGGCTACGGCAGCGACCTGAGCCGGACTTTCTGCCTGGGCGCTCCCGACGAGACCTTTAAAAAAGTATACGACACCGTATTTGGCGCCCAAAAGGCGGCCATAGCCATAGTTAAGGAAGGGATGAGCGGCGGGGATGCTGACCAAATAGCCAGGACGGTCATCGAGGAAGGCGGCTACGGCGAGAAGTTCGGGCACGGACTGGGACACGGGGTAGGCTTAGCCCCCCACGAACTGCCGCGCCTGGGGCCGAACTCGACGGACGAGCTAAAAGAAAATATGGTCTTTACCATCGAGCCCGGCATTTATATTGAGGGGTGGGGAGGGGTCAGAATCGAGGATATGGTGGTGATGGAGGGGGGGGAACTAAGACAAATCTCGCAAGCCGAGAACTGGATAGTCGGGAACTAGACAGTCTGGAACTAGTGGAGTTGAGCTATGATAGATAGCGGAGAACTGAAAAAAGGGCTTACCATTGAGCTGGACGACAAGCTGTACCAGGTTATGTCCTACCAGCACGTTAAGATAGGGCGCGGCAGCGCCATAGTCAAAATGAAGATGCGCGATATCCGCGGCGGCCACACCATAGAGCGGACTTTTCAAGCCAGCGAGAAATTTAAGCGGGCGCGGCTGGACTCCCGCGCCATGCAGTATCTCTATAACGACGGCGATACCTACCACTTTATGGACGAAAAGACCTTCGAGCAGATACCGATATCCTCCGAGCAGCTCGGCGACGCCCTCGACTACCTTAAGGAGAACGCCTCGGTGGAGGTCACAAGCTACCAGGGCAAGCTGATAGGGGTGGAAATGCCCATCACCGTCGAGCTTGAAGTGGCGGAGACAGGCCCCGGTTTCAAGGGGGACACCGCCACCGCGGGCAACAAGCCGGCCAAGATGGAGACGGGCATCACCATCCAGGTGCCCCTCTTTATCAACAACGGCGACGTGATTAAGGTCGACACCCGCACCGGCCAATACCTGGAAAGGGTGAGTTAAGCTAAATTGCTGAAAGCCGACCTTCACATGCACAGCCAATACTCAATGGACTGCAATATGCCCCTGGAAAAGATAATCGAGCGCTGCCAGAAGGTCGGGGTGAACTGCGTCGCCCTCTGCGACCACGGTACCGCCGAGGGCGCGTTAAAACTGCAGGAGATAGCGCCCTTCAGGGTAATCGTCGCCGAGGAGGTCTTGACCCCCTATGGCGAAATTATGGGTATGTTCCTGGAAGAGACCATACCCAGCGGGCTGTCGGTGCCGGAGGTAATATCCCGCATCAGGGCTCAGGGCGGGCTGGTCTGTATCCCCCACCCCTTCGATACCTTCCGCCACTCGGCGCTGAAAAACCAGGTAATTGAGGAAATCGCCGACCAGATAGATATTTTCGAGGTGCTCAACGCCCGCGCCGTCCTGGGCCGGGACTCGGCCAGAGCCGAAGCCTTCGCCGCCAAACACGGCCTCGTCCGCAGCGCCGGCTCCGACGCCCATACTGCCAGGGAAATCGGCAACGCCTACGTGGAGATGCCCGAGTTCGAGGGCAGGGACGACTTCCTCGAAGCCCTGAAAAAGGGTAAAATCTCAGGGCGCCGCACCAGTCCCTTCATCCACTTCGCCAGCCTCTGGGCAAGAATCAAAAGTAAACTAGGCGGATAATAGGGAAAATCCCCCTTAATCCCCCTTTTCAAAGGGGGAAATGGGGTGGGGCACAACCTCAAAGGAGGATATAAAAGGGGCACCACCCTTATAGGGTGGGTATTGGGTGGGAAGATATACACACGTTATAATGCACAAAAACCCCGATTTTAAAGGGGGTGGGGTTTGAAAAATAACTATCGACTGGGTTGGTTTTCCACCGGCCGAGATAAAGCCGCCCGCGACCTGCTCACCGTGGCACAGCGGAGTATCGCCCTCGGCGAAATCGAGGCCGAGATAGCCTTCGTCTTCTGCAACCGCCAGCGTGGCGAAGCCAAAGACAGCGACCTCTTCCTGGAACTGGTCGAGAGCTACGGGCTGCCCCTCATTTCCTTCTCCTCAAAAGATTTTAAGACCACCCACCCCCACCTCTCACCCCAATGGCGCCTCGCCTACGACCGCGAGGTGATGAAGCGCCTGGAGGGCTCAGGTGCCGACCTCGGTGTTCTGGCCGGCTATATGCTCATCGTCGGCGCCGAGATGTGCCGCCGCTATGATATGATTAACCTCCACCCCGCCGCCCCCGGTGGCCCCAAGGGCGCCTGGCAGGAGGTAATCTGGCAGCTGCTGGAAACCAAAGCCGAATCGACAGGGGTGATGATGCACCTGGTAACGCCGGAGCTGGACGAGGGTCCTCCGGCAACATACTGCACTTTTTCAATCAGGGGTGAGCCTTTTGATAAATACTGGCGGGAAATCGAGGGGCAATCTATCGAGCAGATTAAAAAGGCTCAGGGCGAAAACAATAATCTCTTTAAAACCATCCGCCGACACGGCCTGGCCCGCGAGTTCCCCCT
>Ga0307420_1000014_pt1 | contig 75149 bp, 62 predicted proteins | sample SalMarWE160240MG_2_FD_202167 | JGI IMG/M metagenome (GOLD analysis project Ga0307420, IMG submission 202167) | Salt marsh sediment microbial communities from the Plum Island Ecosystem LTER, Massachusetts, United States - WE1602-40 | ecosystem: Environmental > Aquatic > Marine > Intertidal zone >... | reverse complement strand
GAGATATCTGAACTGCTGAGCAGAATGCTTAAGATGAAAGGATTAAAGCATAATGTTCTTAATGCAAAACTGCATCAGCGGGAAGCAGAAATTGTTGCCGAAGCAGGTAAGTCGGGTACAATCACCATAGCTACAAATATGGCCGGACGAGGTACTGATATAAAGCTCACCGATGAGGTTAAGAAAGCCGGCGGACTTGCCATTATCGGTACTGAACGACACGAGTCGCGCAGAGTCGACAGACAGTTGCGAGGCAGATCAGGAAGACAGGGTGACCCGGGCTCTTCACAGTTTTTCGTCTCTCTCGAGGATGAATTGATGCGGCTCTTCGGATCGGAAAGAATAGCCGGAATAATGGATAGTCTTGGTCTCAAGGATGGTGAGATGATACAGCATTCAATGATCACAAAATCCATTGAAAGGGCACAGAAGAAAGTAGAAGAGAATAACTTCGGCATCCGTAAAAGACTTCTTGAATACGATGACGTAATGAATTCACAGAGGGAGGTCATATATAAGAAGCGCCGGCATGCCCTGCTTGGTGAAAGATTAAGTGTTGATGTGGCAAACTCAATGTATGATGTTACTGAAAGTGTTGTTGATACATATCATTCGGAAGGAGATTTCGAGGGATTTGAATTTGATCTTATACGCTCATTTTCAATAGACTCGCCAGTACCTTCATCCGACTTTTTGAAAATAAGTGCACAGGAAGTAACCGAAAAAGTATATTCAAAAGTCCTGGATACCTACAAAAGAAAAATTGAATCAATATCACAGCAGGCATATCCGGTGCTGAAAGATGTTTATGAGCGAATGTCACATGTATATGAAAACGTTGTTGTTCCCATATCAGATGGTGTGAGGGTTTTTCAGGTCGTGACAAACCTTAAGGCAACGGCTGAATCGGAAGGCAAAGAGCTGGCAAAAGCTTATGAAAAGACTGTTGTTCTTGCAACAATAGATGAGGCATGGAAGGAGCATCTTCGCGAAATGGATGAATTAAAACAGTCGGTTCAGAATGCTACTTATGAACAAAAAGACCCGCTTCTTATTTATAAGTTTGAGTCTTTTGAATTGTTTAAAACCATGTTGGATAAGGTGAATAAGGATGTTGTCAGCACACTGATGAAAGGATATATACCTACACAGGATCCGGAGCAGGTAAAAGAGGCACAACGGCGCAGGCAGATGGAGAACCTGAAAACATCCAAAAGCGATTTCTCACAGTATGGAACAGGAGGGGGCAGTCCTGAGGAGAGGGACAAGAAAACTGAACCCGTGCGGGTAGATAAGAAAGTGGGAAGAAACGATCCGTGTCCCTGTGGAAGCGGGAAGAAGTATAAACATTGCCATGGTGCACAACAGGCTGCAGGAGCGCCAGGTGCACAGTCGGCCAGACCTGATGCAAAGTAACCGGATTTATCCGGCCTCTTCAACAGCTTTTTGTATTCTTGTATAAACTGTACGGTTTACCGGGACAAGTGGTAACCTTAAATTGTTGTTGCACAGGTTCATGACACTCAGAAATGCCTTTATCCCGGCAGGATTACCGTCAGCAAATAATAGTTCGATTATCTCCAGGAAACGAAACTGTATTTCACGGGCAGCTTTGAAGTTGTTCTTCAGCAGGTGATTTACAAGTTCGCTGCATTGTGAAGGGAAGGCATTTGCCAGTACTGAAATAACTCCGGCCCCTCCGGCTGCTATTATAGGCAGGTTAAGCATGTCATCACCTGAGATTACAAGGAAATTTTCAGGTTTCCCTTTTATTATCCTCATTATGTGAGGCAGATCGCCCGAGGCCTCCTTTACAGCAACAATGTTTTCACATTCATGAGCAAGCTCAAGACATGTATCGGAACTGATATGGCTGCATGTCCTTCCCGGAACATTGTAAATGATCACAGGCAGAGGACTGCAGGTTGCAATAGCTTTAAAATGCTGAAAGATCCCCCTCTGGTTCGGTTTGTTATAATATGGGGAAACAGATAATATTCCATTAACACCCTCCAGATTCAGTCCCCTTATAGTGTTAATAATTTCCTGGGTATTGTTTCCGCCTATTCCTGCAACAACCGGTGTACGGTTGTCAATTGCTTCAACAACATAAGATATCAGAGCCTGTCTTTCATCTCTGCTGAGGGTAGAAGCCTCACCGGTAGTACCCATTGCGACAATATAATTGACTCCTCCTTCGATAACATGGTTGATAATGCGGCCCATGGCGGCGAAATCAATACTTGAGTCATTTTTGAAAGGTGTTACTATGGCTACACCTGTGCCTCTGAATTTTTTCATATCTGGGTTTTGTCAATTTCAACAGATGATCCTGAATTTATCATTTCAAGATAATGAACCACATGGGTAAGGTAATCCTTGACAGAGACCGGTTTCTTTAATTCAATCATCAGGTCGAAGGTATTACTGTTTGTTCCCGGGTCGAAAAGTCCAACCTTAAAACTGGATTTGGACAGGGCTGATATGTATGATAAAGGAAATTTCTTTTCGAAATTGACATCGATCAGTATATCAAACATCGTATTGGTAAAGGAGTCAGCTTCTGCCGACATCGGGATATAGAAAAAACTGATCTCTTTTCTGCGAATGCATGACAGGTATCTTAAAGCTGTATATTTATCCGGGAGTTCCTTGCCCGGGTAGTAGCCAAGAATGGTCACACTAATGTTCCTTTCATTCATATTCTGGTGAAATTCTGAAAGATTCACGAAATCTTCAGGTTTTGAAGCATCCCATATTATTCCTATATTCTTTATCCGGCTGATATTTGAGTAGAATACTTTTCTTTTGACCTTTCCTGTCTTTTTTAAAAGGATGAAATTTCCGATTTTCAGCCTGATTTCCCTGAAGAGTTCCATAATACAAACCTAATAGTTTTTTGCTAATGTAAACAGTACAAAATTATTTATCTTCTCCGATTAATTTCAGGAATTCACTTTCACTGACCAGGGGAATGCCCAGTTCTGATGCCTTTTCCTTTTTGGAGGATCCCATATCTTCTCCTGCCAGTATAAACGATGTATTACCTGATAATGAGGTAGAATTCCTTCCCCCGTTTTTTTCGATTATCTTTTTGTACTCTTCACGGGAATGCTCTTTGAAAACACCTGAAATAAGTATTGACTTTCCCTTCAGCCGGTCACTAATGGTAATTTTCTTGTCCTCACCAGAGAGTATTAGTCCATATGATTTTAAACGGTCTATAATTAGAATATTATCCTTATCAGCAAAAAATGAGATTATGCTTGATGATATTTTTGGGCCTATCTCAGGAATACTGGTCAGTTCATCATTCGCAGCTTTAATCAGTTCATCAATCGACCTGAAAGTTTCTGTGATGGTTTTAGCAACAGTCTCCCCGACATGCCTTATGCCGAGAGCGTAGAGGACACGGCTGTAAGGAACATATATTGAGTCTTTTATGCTCTTAATGATGTTCATTGCTGATTTCTCACCCATACGTTTCAGCGGGATTAATTGTTCAACAACAAGATCATAGAGATCTGCATAATTATTTATCAGTTTATTATTAAAAAGAAGGTCAACAGTCTCTTCTCCAAGACCATCAATGTTCATGGCCTTTCTGCTTATAAAATGTTCAATTCTTCCTTTTATCTGAGGAGGGCAGTGAAGATAGTTTGGGCAGAAATGATTCGCTTCTCCTTCATTTCTGACAAGCTGAGTACTGCATTCCGGACAGTTTGCAATAAATTTTATCTCCTGACTGGTATCGTTTCTTGAAGAATAATCTACTCCCACGATCTTTGGAATTATTTCCCCGCCCTTTTCCACATAAACCATATCATTAAGGTGCAGGTCAAGAAGCGCTATCTGATCAGCATTGTGCAATGATGCACGTCTGACAGTTGAACCAGCCAGGAAGACCGGTTCAAGGTTTGCAACAGGAGTGATTGTGCCTGTTCGGCCGACCTGGTATGATACCGACAATAGCTTTGTTAATACCTGTTCAGCCCTGTATTTGTATGCGATTGCCCAGCGGGGAGATTTTGCCGTATTACCAAGTTTTTCCTGGAGATCAAGGGAATTGACCTTTACAACAACTCCATCTATATCGAATGGCAGGTTTTTCCTGCCAGATTCCCAATAATTTATGAATCCGGTCACCTCTTCCAGTCCTCTGCAAAGCCTGATACTGTCAGAAACCCTGAAACCCCATTTCATAGCTTCTGTCAGATTATCATAATGGGTTTCATGAGGCAGATCCTCTGACAAAAGAAAATAAAACAGGCAGTCAAGTCGCCTTGAAGCCACAATTCGTGGGTCTAACATCTTCAACGTTCCGGAGGCTGCATTACGAGGATTGGCGAACGGAGGCAGCTCTTCGTTTATTCTCTCATTGTTCAGCTTTTCGAAAACAGTCCTGGGCATAAGTATCTCGCCCCTCATGATGAACTCCTCAGGGATATTTTTACCTGTAACTCTTAATGGAATGCTGCGGATCGTTCTGACATTGGGTGTAACATCATCTCCTTTAGTACCGTCTCCCCGGGTAAGTGCCCTCACCAGGGTTCCGTTCCTGTAGTTCAGGCTGATTGAAGCACCATCAAATTTCAGCTCGCAAACATATTCCACGGATCCGCCGGCAGCTTTTTCTGCTTTTTGATTAAAGTCGCTTAACTCATCTTCATTATATGTATTGCTGAGCGAAAGCATGGGATATTGGTGATCGTATTGCCTGAACTCATTTCGTATATCACTGCCGACCCTTTGAGTAGGCGATTCTTCAGTGATATGTCCGGGGAATTTTTTTTCCAGTGTATCAAGCTCATTCAGCAGCAGATCATATTCAAAATCGGAGATAACAGGTTTGTTAAGAACATAGTATCTTTGGTTATGTCCTTCTATCTCCCTGCGGAGCTTCTCTATGCGTGCCCTTGCTTCAGATTCTTTCATATTCAGCACTGATCAGCTCCAGACACCCTCAATTATTGTATTGCATTTGATGCATCTGCCGTCTTTAATATTGTTTGTTGTTATTCTGTAACCCTGTCTGGCAATAACAGTCGTACCGCAGTTGGGACATCTTGTATCAGCCATTTCATTACCGGGAACATTACCGATATAGACATATTTTAATCCTTCACCTTCAGCAATTTTTGATGCTGTTCTTAACAGTTCAACAGATGTTGGAGGCAATTGCTCAAGCTTGTAAGTGGGATAAAACCTGCTGAAATGCAGGGGGGTATCTTTAAATCCGTTTTCACTGAGCCATTTGCACATTAAGCCTATTTCATCAGTATTATCAGTCCATGTGGGTACAATAAGGTTGGTTATTTCAAGCCAGACTCCCATCTCCTTGTATATCTTCAATGCATCCAGCACAGGTTGAAGCTTACCTCCGGCGAGCCTGAGATATGTATTATCATTGAATGATTTCAGGTCGATGTTGGCAGCATCAATAACGGTGCAAAGCTTTTTTAACGGTTCAGGATTTATGTATCCATTTGATTTAAAGATATTTTTTATCCCCGATTTTTTTGCAATAACAGCTGTTTCGTATGCATATTCGTAAAAAGTCACAGGTTCTGAATAGGTATATGCAATAGAGCGGCAATTGTTATTTATGCTCTCTTCCACCACTTTTTCCGGTGGCAGGTTAAAGTTTCTTGTTTTGTCGGGACTTGTTTGTGAAATAGCCCAGTTCTGGCAATTAAGGCAGACCATGTTGCATCCTGCTGTGGCTATGGAATATGCTCTCGACCCCGGGAAAAAATGATAAAGTGGTTTCTTTTCGACAGGGTCGACATTAACGGAACATGGATTGCCATATGCCATGGTATAAAGCTTCGATTTGCGTACTATCCTGTTTCTGCAGTCACTTATCTCACCCTCTTTAAGTACACATTCATTTGGACAGATCCGGCACATTATCCCTCTTGGTGTCTCTTCCTGGAACATGGCCACTTTCCAGTAAAGTACCTGTTCCTCCATGATAATAGAGTTCATAACTCTGTGGCAGGGCATCGTGACAACACCAGCTGATAGTGCAAGGCACTTCTTTACAAAGTTACGTTTGCTGATATCAAAATTTTTATCTGTCATATTAAGAGCCGGTACAAAAAATAAAACTACTATTTGTTCCTGTTTGTTCCAAGAAGAATCCCCGCAAAAATCAGACCTGATAATAAAATTATTGAGATTTTTATACCAAGAACAGGTACAGCCACACCTGAAATAATTATGAATCCGAATGCTGAGCCTGCAAGATCAGCACTGTAGGTTCTGGCAGATGCCGAGCCATCATTATCTGTGAAAGTCAGTTCCCTGAAAATATGTCCTGTCAGGAATGAGGGAATCAGAACGGAAAATAAAATAACAAATATTGCTGCCAGGATGCTGCTGAAGGATAACAGATAGTTAATAATCAGAGCTATTCCGGCATACCAGGCAACAAGGATCAAAGCCTTGATCTTAAGAGGTACAGGATTCAGGAATTTGAGATTTATACCTGATCCGGCCGCCAGTCCGGCCATAAAGAGGGCAAGTATCATTCCTGTTATCTGATACATATTCCCTGCAGTAAGCTGTAATGACAGTAATACTATTATTTCAAATCCGGCGAGACCTGCGGCACTAAAATACATCATGAGATTACTTCTCCGTATGGACAGGACCGGTAATACGAATGCCAGAATCATTATTATGATTGCGGGTACCTTCTCATTAAGGTTCTTACTTAAAAAATACGACTGGAAGTGAAAGCTGGCTATCGGAAATACTGCACTGTTTTCTCTTATCCCTTTATCAAGAAGAGAAATAACCTCTGCAGTTTTATTCTTAATCAGGTCATCAGAGAGGAAATCGGAACCAACATATATATTTTCAATACTTCTTAATTCTGTCAGCCTGCATATCGAAGCGGATAATTCACTGTCAGATGCAATGTAATAAAGCTTGTTACCTACAACCGGCGTAACGTAAGTGAACACTCCGTTAAGACTGTTATAAATTGATGAATACAAGATTATTGATTCTTTGTTGGGGTAGTTATCCCAGATTCCCGGCGAACACATGAAAATACCACCAGGAACCAGTCTCTCCTTTACATCATCAAAGAATTCACTTGTATAATACCTGTTCAGTGAAAGAGTGGAAGGAGGGGGCACCAGAAGCAGGACAGCATCGAGTTTGTCTCCTTTTCCTTTAAAATACCTGAAAGCATCCTTGTTTTCTATTATGAGTTCTGCATTGCCGGGGTCAGCCTTTTCTGTTTCAGCTTTAATAAGTTCAGGGTCCCTTTCAATAAATATAACCTTTTTCACCGGATACTTCAGTACCTCAGGCAGGTATGATTTCAGGGAACCGGAGATCAGGAGTACTTTTTCCGGATTTTTCTTTTGAAGCAGTGCATAATGTATATTCTCCTCTCTTTCAGCAACATCGTCGATATATGTAAGCAGCCGCTGGTTATAATAAATACTCCTTTCACCTCCATACTCTCCATATGTAATGTTCCCGTATGGAGTTTCCCTGGTTTCTGTTACTTTAATACCGGGCAGCAGGAGTTGCCTGAAAAAAACATCCGGATCAGCTATAATAATAAAAGCTGCAAGCAGTGCAACCGATAACTTTAAAATGATTTTCTTAATTCTGTCTTTAATATAGAATGTCAGAATAGTGTATGCTATCGACATCAGGATGATAGTGAGGAGAAGCTTGTATGTGTTTAACAAACCTGCTGTAAGGACCGATATTATCAATCCGGCTGCGATACTACCGGTTGTTTCAATTGAAAAAGATTTTCCGGGAATAAAATCATTTGCCGACTTTGCGGCAGCTAACAATTTCACAAAGGTGAATCCTGATACCAGGCAGAATGGGATCAGTACCAGGAAAGTAAAGATCATGCTTACCAGGAATGACGGGGTCTCTCCTGACTGAAGATAGAGCCTTGACAGGAGAAAAAACAATATTATTGATATTATGGGGCTGATTGAAAATACCAGATTTATTTTGCGGATATCATTCAATGATGAACTGCCGGCAGCTGCAGCTCCAATCGCAGACGTAATAAGCCACGAGGCAAGAAATGTTCCTGCTGTTAGTTCATAACCTCCTGAAATATTCATTATTTCCCTAATGAGCAGGATCTGAATAGACATACTTGTAAACCCTATGACAAAAAGGTTAATAGCGATATCTGAAGAGTTCATCTTTTGCAGGCTGTCAAACTTCCTGGACTCTTCAGATCTTTTAAATAACCTTGTGAAATAGCTAATATGCCATATAAGGTGGAATATTCCTGTTATTGCAAATCCGGCCCCCGTCTCAACATGCCATTTAAGGACAGATTTAACTATGGGTAAATCCCATTTATAATTGATTTGCAGGGCAAGAAACAGTCCCGCGAGTGCTGTAATAAGAAATGTGATGGCCAGGATGGAATTCCATATTTTCCTGTGACGGGCCAGGGAAAAAAGACCGATGCGGTAAAAAATAAAACTTATTAAATATAGAACAGAAACAGCGATACCTGTTCCGATGACATGATACATAATTACTTTTTGTTTTCTTTAAGCACCAGACCCTCATAGATGTAGATCTCGGCATTTCTCCAGCCATCCCACCCAAGTCCTGCTTTATCTCTAGATGTATAACCAAGGAATTGTTCAACTGTCCAGCCATTTTCCGTTGCGACCTGTGGCAGCATTGTCCCTGACCGAAAATCCTTCTTTATATAGATCCCATGTTTACCCAGGACTATCTCATTGATATTATTGATTCTCTTCATCGGTCCCAGGATGGTTATCTCCATATCAGTTTTATCATATTCCTCTTTGGTAAGAGGAAGGAATCGAGTATCCTCAAAGGCAGAAGATAAGGCTGATTCCTTTACAACCTCGTAAAGAGGATCGGATGATAAAAATCTTCCTATACAACCCCTCAGCTTACCGTCAATCTTCAAAGTTACAAATGCGCCCAGCTGTTTTTTGAGTGATTCGGGTATCTTTTTTTCATCGATAGTGATCCGTTTCTTCTCATATAACATCGTTTTTATGCTGTTTCTGGCAATGGCAAAAAGCTGATCTATTTCCGATCTGCTGAATGAAAGCACCGTTGAAGATGCTTCATTCATTTTTGTTCTTTGTTCTTTTTCAATCAGAGCTATGGCATGGTACCCGACAACCCTGTCTTTATCTCCATAAGGAGTATCTCCTGAATTACAGTAGTCTATTCTTTGAAATTCAAGATTACTATCACTTTCAGCAAGGTACATAAGCATAAGTCCTGAGGCCCATCCGCACATGCTTGTTGCCAGTCCTTTAATATTCTTTGCTGAATTCTCTTTGAGAACGTTTAGGAATACCTTCGGATCACCTGATACAATGCCCTCAGCAGTTCTATTATCAACATCAATGGCATCTTTATACGAGGGATAATGGGAGAAGTCACTGCTTATCAGGAAGAGATTATCGGGAGTGAACCATGGCTTGAGGGCTTCAGCTATCAATTTGATTGTGTTTGTATTGTTTGTGCCGATAACTATGGGTACTATTTTTGGTGTTTTATTATAATAATACTGTATCAGGGGAACTTGTACTTCAAGACTGTGCTCCTGAAGATGGGCAGTGACAGGAAAATTAAAGACCCTGTTTTCATTTTTGAGCTTGTTGGCAATATCCCTGTTTACCTCTGCCTTGCCAAGGGGTGTAATAAAGTCGCCGGTATTATATACCGATGCCCCGTCGAATGCCATTATATGGCTGGAACCGATAAGGAAGATATTTTTTATATCAGTATTTTTAGGTGTTGCTGAGATAGCCGAGGCTGCTATTGTACCTGAGAATACATACCCTGCATGAGGGCTGATAATCGCTCTTACCTTCCTGTTTTCCGGTGATTTCATGCAATTTGCAAAATGACCTGCTATATCCTTTTGAAGAATATCCCTGTTGGCCTCATAAAAACTGCCTGCTGCAACCGGTTGTCTGTCAGTTGATTTGCCCTGGGAATAGATATCCATAACACTGAAAATTGATAATAATACAATTATTACTTTGTACATGATAACAAGTTAAAATGGCCTAATAAAGTTAGGCCAAAAAAATGAGAAAATGTGAAATTAGGATAAGTTAAACAACTGTTTAAATCAGAACCATTGACTCCTTGAGTATTCCGCCGCTATCATCTGTGCCGTTTATTTTAATACCCAGACTTACATCAGGAGTCCCGATCATATCAATGAAAGGACTTAAAGCATCCTTGAGATTCTCAATATCCATACTGTCGAATTCCTCGATATGGAAATAAAGATGGATCATAAGCGTAGCTTCCGGTTTCTTAATTGAGCAAAGGGCCTTTACTATCTTAGCCAGCCAGATGGATGAGGCTGTATTAAAGTATTCCAGATTAAGTCTCAGATTGGTTGTATGTCGTGGATCAACTGCATATTGTGTAACCCACAGCAATATATTTTCATATAGCCCGGCAGCATTTTCAGGAATTGATCTTCCTGACAGGATCAATTCTCCGGTAATATGATTAAGGTCAATCTGTGGTGTCTTACCTGAAGGTTCAATGTATATATTCTTTTGTTCCACTTTAATAATATATTAACAATTAGATAGTTATGAATTTTGATATAAAAATAGCATATCTTTTACTAATATCCGCACTCATAATCAACTCTTCATCAAAAATTATTGCCCAATAGTCAAATAATTTCGACTATTTACATAAACAAATGATTTTTTCAGGTTCCGGTGTTCCTGCTTTAGATGTGATTTGTTTTATGCCAATTTATTAAAATGCTATCTTAGCAGCCTGAAATTTTGATAGAAAATATGGAGAGAATTCTTGTCGAAAAGATAAAAGAAACTGTCAGGAATCTTTATAATAGTAATCTGTGTGATGAGTTGATACAGATACAGGAGACGAAAAAAGATTTTAAAGGCGATATCACACTCGTTGTATTTCCTTTGCTGCGTTATTCAAAGGATACGCCAGAAAAGACCGGTGAAACGATCGGAAAGTATCTTGTGGAGACTTTTCCTGCTGTAAAAGGATACAACGTGATCAAAGGATTTCTTAATCTCGAGGTCTCCGATCAATGGTGGATTGACTATTTCCGCAAAACGGTCTCTGAAAAAGATCTCTTTTCTGAATGTAGGGTCACCAGACCGGAGACAATTCTTATAGAATATTCTTCGCCAAATACCAATAAACCACTTCACCTGGGTCACATTCGCAATAATCTGCTTGGTTTCTCTCTTTACCGCATCCTCTCAGCATGCGGACACAGGGCGATAAAAACAAATATTGTCAATGACAGAGGGATACATATATGCAAGTCGATGCTGGCCTGGAAGAAATATGGAAATGGTGAAACACCGGAATCATCAGGAATGAAGGGTGATCACCTTGTCGGAAAGTACTATGTGCTGTTTGAAAAAGAGTATAAAAAACAGGTGGACGACCTGATAAAGAAGGGATCAGGAGAGAATGAGGCAAGGAATTCTGCTCCTGCAATGAAGGAAGCGAGGGCAATGCTCCTTAAATGGGAAGAGGGGGATAGTGAAACAATGAAGCTGTGGAAGATGATGAATTTCTGGGTGTATGAAGGATTTGATGAAACTTACAGGGCATTGGGAGTCGATTTTGATAAGATTTATTACGAGTCAGAAACCTGGCAGCCCGGACGTGATATAGTATTTGAAGCTCTCAAACAAGATATCCTTACCAGAAAAGAGGACAATTCGATATGGATAGACTTAAATGTTGAAGGCCTCGACCAGAAACTCCTGCTCCGCTCTGACGGAACTGCAGTCTATATAACTCAGGACATTGGTACAGCAGTCATGAGACAGGAAGACTTTGGTTTCAACAAATGCATTTATGTTGTCGGAAATGAACAGAACTATCATTTCCAGGTGCTTCGGGCAGTTCTTATGAGGTTTGGATTTAAATGGGCCGATGGATTAATTCATTTTTCATACGGGATGGTCGAACTCCCCGAGGGCAAAATGAAATCACGCGAGGGAACAGTAGTGGATGCTGATGATCTTATCAGTGAAATGAAAGAAACAGCCAGGGAAGTCTCTCTCGAACTTGGGAAGCTTACAGATTATTCTGAAGAGGAAAAGGATGAGATTTTCCGTAAGATAGGCCTGGGTGCACTCAAATATTACATCCTGAAAGTGGACCCCAGAAAAAACATGACTTTCGATCCTTCAGAATCGATTGATTTTAACGGGAATACGGGACCTTTTATCCAGTATACATTTGCAAGGATAAGATCAGTCTTCAGAAAAGCAGATCAAATGGGGATTAAATATGATCCTGAATTTCCCGGGTTATTAAAAATTGGAGACAAAGAACTAGCTCTTATAAAGATTCTGAGTAACTATACAGCAATAGTATCTGAGGCGGCAGCAGCATACAGCCCGGCAATTATAGCAAATTATTGTTACGAACTCTCAAAGGAATATAACCAGTTTTATCACGATTTTTCAATTCTTGGAGAACCTGATAAATCAGTAAGAAACCTGCGCATTGCATTGTCGGAAGTAACAGCAAAGGTACTAAACTCGGGAATGTGGTTGCTGGGGATTGAAATGCCTGAGAGAATGTAATATAGTTAGTTTTAGAAAAAATGTTTGAGAATTTAAGTGAACGACTGGAAAGATCCTTTAAGATACTTAAGGGACAGGGAAGAATTTCGGAGATAAATATTGCCGAGACACTTAAAGAGGTTCGCAGAGCCCTGCTTGATGCTGATGTCAGCTTCAAGACAGCTAAGCAGTTCACCGATACGGTTAAGACTAAAGCATTGGGTCAGGAGGTACTGAAGTCAGTAAACCCGTCCCAGATGATGATTAAGATCGTTCATGATGAGTTGGCTGAGCTGATGGGAGGCGACAAGACAGAGATTAACATAAAATACAATCCTGCCATCATACTTATCGCCGGTCTCCAGGGATCAGGGAAAACAACATTCAGTGGAAAACTGGCAAAATGGGTCGCAGGCAAAAAAGGAAAAACACCCGTTCTCGTGGCCGGTGATGTTTATCGCCCTGCAGCTATTGAGCAGCTCAAGATAATCGGGTCTCAGGTGGAGGTTCCTGTATATACCGAAGACGGAAATATGAACCCGGTACAGATAGCCAGAAATTCTGTCAGAGAGGCAAAAATAAAGGGGTACGATGTGGTTATCATCGATACTGCCGGCCGTCTGGCTGTTGATGAGGAGATGATGAAGGAGATATCCTCAATAAAAACAGCTGTTAATCCGCACGAAATACTTTTTGTGGTTGATTCAATGACAGGCCAGGATGCTGTCAATACTGCAAAGGAATTCAATGACAGACTCGATTTTGACGGGGTTGTCCTTACAAAACTTGACGGTGATACACGGGGCGGAGCAGCCCTTTCAATACGCTCAGTTGTCGATAAACCGGTTAAGTTTGTGAGCACAGGAGAAAAGATGGATGCAATCGATATCTTCTATCCCGTGCGTATGGCCGACAGAATACTGGGAATGGGAGATATTGTTTCCCTTGTTGAAAAGGCCCAGGAACAGTTCAATGTAGAGGAGGCAAGGAAGCTTCAGAAAAAAATTGCAAAAGACCAGTTCGATTTAAATGATTTTATTACACAGATACAGCAGATAAAGAAAATGGGTAATGTGAAAGACCTGATGGCAATGATCCCGGGTGCAGGTAAAGCGATTAAAGATCTTGATATTGACGACAATGCTTTCAAGGGCATTGAGGCTATAATTCGAAGTATGACACCGGAGGAAAGGACAAATCCGGTCATTCTCAACGGAAGCAGACGAAAAAGAATTGCCATGGGCAGCGGTACATCTGTCCAGGATGTGAATAAACTCGTGAAGCAATTTGATGAAACACGGAAAATGATGAAGATGATGACAAAAAGCGGCGGTAATGCCGCCAAACTGATGGGACGAAGATAATCCGCAGAAATGTATATATTAATAGACGGCAAAAGAATAGCATCAGAAATCAGACAAGAGATTGCTGATGAAGTAAGAAAACTTAAAAGTGAGGGAAAGAAACCTCCTCACCTGGCAACGATCCTCGTCGGAACTAACCCTTCGAGCCAGACTTATGTGGCTAACAAAATGAAAGATTGCGAGGAGGTGGGATTCAGATCCACACTTATTAAGTTTGAAGAAAATATTCAGGAAACTCTGCTGCTTGACAAGATAAAGGAACTGAACAACGATGATGATATCGACGGCTTTATTGTTCAGCTGCCTTTGCCCGATCATTTAAATGAAAACAATGTCATTGATTCTATTGATCCTTCAAAGGATGCCGACGGTTTTCATCCTGTCAATATCGGTAAAATGGTAATCGGACTTCCGGGATTCGTGCCGGCAACTCCTTTTGGTATAGTTGAACTTATAAAAAGGTACAATATCGAAACTTCTGGCAGAAAGTGTGTGGTAATAGGGAGAAGCAATATTGTCGGCAGACCGGTAAGCATTCTGCTTTCCCAGAAAGGAATGGATGCAACTGTGACAGTGGTTCACAGCAGGACAAAAAACCTGGAAGATATTGTAAAAGAAGCAGATATAATAATTGCTGCAATGGGTTCGCCAGCTTTTGTTAAATCTGAGATGGTAAAAGAAGGAGCGGTTGTTATTGATGTCGGAACAACCCGTGTAGAAGCTCACGGTACCAGAACAGGATGGAGACTTGCCGGTGATGTTGATTTTGATAATGTGGCACCAAAATGCTCCTATATTACACCTGTGCCCGGTGGTGTTGGCCCGATGACGCGTGTATCACTCCTGAGAAATACCCTTATAGCTGCAAAAAACTCTCTCTAATCAGGAAGGTCAATCCCTTTAAAATAGAGGTCAAAACCTCCATTCCCGCCAGGCCTGTTCGATGAAAAGACCATAAAATAATTTGTAAAGTCGTAATGAAACCATATCCTGGGACGGAATTCATCAGAGGAGCTGTTAATACCAGGACCCATATTTATGGGTGAATTCCATTTCCCGTTCCTGAATATTGAATAGTAGAGATCATATCCACCCATTCCTCCCGGACGATCAGAAGCAAAAAACATCAGATCCTTAAATACAAGTGGACATTTCTCATGGTCTGTACTGTTAATGCTGTCAACTTTTTCAGAGGCAGAGTAATCACCATCAAGCCATGTTTCGATATCGGTATCCGGAGGGATAGTCTTACAATAAATATCATAATTGCCGGCAATATCAGAACAAAAATATGCAGAGTCATGATTCGAGTCAAAACAGATATATGCATCGTTAGCTGATGTATTAAGCAAATTGGCGGAATAGGGGCCAAAAATATCAGGTACCGAAGTACCGTAAACGGGCCTGTTTTTAAAATAAAAGAAATCAAGATCCCCCTCAGTATTTTCTGAAGTTGTTATAAGATATTCGTATCCGTCCTCCGTGCTGAACATACTGTATGGTCCGAAGTCATTGCCTGAAGTGTTGGCTTTACTTATCAGGCTGGTAAGGAAAGGTTCATTGGTTAAGTTGCTTACATAACGGAACTCTCCTGTAGTCTGGTCAAAAACGAATGATATCATTCCCTGCTCAAAGTCAAACTGACCTCCTGAGCTGCCCCTGTTGCTCGAGAACAAAATGTATATTTCGCCATATAACTGGTAGCAATCAGTATTATAATCATCATAAACAGAATTAATACCATTCAGGTTATATACAGAATCAGGAAAGGTACCATATGGGTAGACTATTGGATTGCTTTCTTTTTTGCATGCCGTTATGCAGGTTAAGATGAGAATCATTCCTGAAACCACAAACGGCATTATTCTTATGAATATTCTTTTCATGAATTAATGCTTTATTTTAGAGGTTATCTGAAGGCTTCATATTGATCTATAATAGGTTCAATAAAACGTAAAGATATTAATAAATAGTATCAGAACTATAAAATGAAAAACCGGGAAGGTTCCCGGTTCTTCTGAGGTAGAATTTAGGTTAATTCTAGGGTAAATTGGGTATAGGGTATTAATTCCAGTATTATAACTGAAAGATGAGAATTTAACTCAGGAGGTTGCGTTACAGGTATAAAAAAATGTAAAAAACCTTTTATAATGTTGTATTATACTGAGAATTAAATGTTTGAAAAAATGAAGAATTGTTAATAATTGATTATGAGCAGGTCACTCCTTGTTAAAAATAGTATTATTTTTGTAAAATATTGTTGATGAGATGGAAGAGGAAAAGTATGGACTATACTATGAGGATGAGATAAAACAGGCTGTTCTGAAGTTTGAAAGAATGAGGAATAATAATGAAAATTATTTCTTTGATGTAATTGAATTTGAGTCAATTATAGATTATTATATAGAGAGCAACAATTCTAATAAAGCTTTTGAGGCAGCTTTACTGGCAACAAAACAACATCCGAATTCTGTCTCAATACAGCTGAGAAAAGCAAAAGTGCTGCTCGACAAGGGGAGAGCTGTTGAAACTCTTAAGATTCTCAGGAAGCTTGAAAATATTGAACCCGGAAACCATGAGATATATATTGCCAAGGGAACAGCCATGGGTATACTTGGCGACATCCAGGGTGCCAGAAAGATGTTCGACCATGCCCTGGAACTCGATTCGGATGAAATTGAAAATATCCTGTTCTCAATAGTATCGGTATTGCAGAATCTCAACTATTATGAGCATTTGATCCCATATCTGCGTATACTGATTGAAAAAGAACCACATTTCAAAGCTCATCTGTACGATCTTGGATTTGCATATGAAAAAACAGGAAATTTTAAAAGCAGCATTGAGTATTACCTGAAATACCTTGAAGATGAGCCATTTTCCGACAGTGCCTGGTATAATCTTGGTATAATCTATAATAAAATCGAAATGCCGGTAAAGGCAGTTGAAGCCTATGATTATGCCCTGGCCATTAATGATCAGAACTCTTTTGCTCTCTTCAATAAAGCCAATATTCTTTACAATCTTGAACGTTATTTCGAAGCGATACCTGTCTATCTTGAATATCTTGAATTTGAAAATGACAGCGTTGAGGCAATGACATACCTGGCAGAGTGTTATGAGAAAATTAATGAAATTACACTGGCAAAGAAATATTACCATGATGCCATTGAGCTGGCTCCGGAATTTGCTGATCCATGGTTTGGACTTGGAGTTATAGAGCTCAACGCCGGAAACACAGATGACAGTCTTATATTTTTCAGAAAAGCTGTCAGGCTTGATGATGAAAATCCTGAATTCTGGTACCTTCTTGGCAAAGCACATTATGCCATGGGAGAAAAAAAAGCAGCGCTCAGGTGTTTCAGGGAAGCCCTGAAAATGGATGCTTATTATGGAGAGGTATGGTCTGATCTGGGAATGATTATCATCAGGGAGAACCTCGCCTCCAGGGTAATACCATATTTTGAGCATGCCTATAAAGTTATAGGAGATGTTCCCGGCATCAATTACCTCCTGGCTTCATTATACCTTCGGACAGACTCTCCAGAAAAGGCTCTGGCCCACATGGTAATGGCAATTGATACTGATAAGGATCTTTACAGGGAATTTATTGATTTTTTCCCTTCATGCTTGCTTACATCCGGAATGATAAGGCTTATGAAAAAGAATAACCTTATTTGAATATCTCCGGGTATAATTAAAAATATTATGACACCTCCGTGTTCTTGCTATATCATTAAAATAAACAATATATGCAGGTTCAGTAAGATACTGCTAACAAAATTCTAATATATGAAAACAGTTCTGCCTTATTTACCCGATCGTCCTCCCAAACCCAGGGAATACGGACTAACAATGGTCATGGATAAAGGTCTCAGTATCAGGGAAGCTGAAGACTTTATATCCATCGGTTCTGAATATACCGATTATGTGAAACTGGGATTTGGAACATCCCTGATAACTCCCGGATTCAGGAAGAAGATAAAATTTTATAAGGAAGCAGGTGTTATTCCCTATTTCGGAGGTACCCTCTTTGAAGCTTTTATTGTCAGAGATATGTTCACAGATTATATTAAATTCCTCGATGAGTGCGAAATTGAGCTTGTGGAGGTTTCTGACGGCTCATTTGACATTAACCATTCAGCAAAACTTGATTATATCAGGCAGCTTTCCAGGAGAGGAATAGTGATATCAGAAGTAGGCTCTAAAAAGAAAGAAGTGGTCTATACTCCTGATCAATGGGTTGCGATGATGCGCGCTGAACTGGATGCAGGATCGGTTAAGGTAATTGCTGAAGCCCGCGAATCAGGAACAACAGGCATATATAATGAAGATGGATCGATTAATAACAGCATAATAAATGCAATATCAGAACATGTCAGGCTTGAGAATGTAATATGGGAGGCCCCTATGAAATCACAGCAGGTTTGGTTCATCAAACACTTTGGAGCTAATGTTAACCTGGGCAATATTGCTCCCACAGAGATCATTCCCCTTGAATCACTGCGTCTCGGTCTCAGGGGAGATACATTCTTTCAGTTCCTTCCGGATACTCTGAAGTAAGCAACATGTCAGCCGTAAATCAGCCTTAATAATATCTGAAATGAGAAAATTCGGCCTTATAGGATATCCCCTGGGTCATTCTTTCTCGCGAAAATATTTTTCAGAGAAATTCAACAGGGAAAATATTAAGGATTGTTCATATGATAATTATCCTCTGCAGACACTTGATATGTTTCCACATCTTATATCAGAAGATAATGAACTTTGTGGATTGAACGTTACAATTCCATATAAAACGGAAATACTGAAATACATTAATGAAACCGGACCCGAAATAGAAGAGATCGGAGCAGTAAATGTCCTGAAAATAAAAAGAACGGCCGGCAGGATAAACATTTACGGTTATAACAGCGATTTAACCGGTATCAGAGATTCATTGATCTCATTTGTAAAAGGCAGAGTCAAAACCGCCCTGATCCTCGGTACCGGAGGCAGTTCACGGGCAGTACGATATGCTCTTGCCGACATGGGATTGAAAATTATACTTGTTTCAAGGACGGACAAACCCGGTTGCATTACATATAAACAGATCAGTCCGGAAATAATAGGGGAGTCTGATATTATTGTCAATACCACACCTCTCGGAATGTATCCTGACATAACCTCCTTACCGGATATTAACTACAGTCTTCTGAATGAGAACCATATTCTTTTCGACCTTGTTTATAATCCCGAAATAACCTCATTTTTAAAGATGGGGCAGGGGCGGGGTTGTAAAATCATTACAGGAATGAAGATGCTTTGTTCCCAGGCTGAAAGATCATGGGAGATATGGAATGATGATAAGCTGTAATACTTGTGATTTTCTTAAGTAAAAATTTCCCGGGGATATTCAATATCTTCAAGGAATAATCCTTTCGCCGGTGCCGATTTCCCTGCTTTGCTGCGGTCTCTGGCCTTTATTATTTCTTCAAATTCTTCGAGGCTTGTTTTACCACTGCCAATATCAACCATGGTACCTGCAATTGCCCTCACCATATTTCTCAGAAACCTGTCAGCCCTTATAGTAAAAATCAACATGTCACTCTCTTTTTCCCATGCTGCATGGAATATCTTACACAAGTTTGTTTTTGTCCCTGAATGGAGCCGGCTGAAGCTTGTAAAATCGGTATGTATTAAAAGTAATTTACATGCCTTATTCATAATATTTATGTCGATATGACCATGTATATGCCATGATGAGTCTTCCCTGAAGGGATCTTTATCCCTGGAGATATAATACCTGTACGTCCTTGAAACAGCACTGAATCTGGCATGGGCATCCTCTTGGACCTTTACTATAGCTGATACTGAGATATCCTTTGGTAGAAAACGGTTTAGTCTGAATATCAGGTTTTTACGATCTGAAAGATCAGGCAGATCGCTTTGAAAATGGGCACAGAAAACCGATGCATGAACTCCGGTATCAGTTCTCCCGGCACCGGTAGTTGACACTTTCTCATTAAGGATCGTTGAGAGAGCTTCATCCAGGATTTCTTGAACCGTCACAGAACCTGGTTGTACCTGCCAGCCGTGATAGGAAGTTCCTTTAAAAGAAATAAATATGAAGTATCTTGTTTTCACTCTTTTCTTTCTGCAAATATAGTTATTCACAGAATGAAGATAAATGTTTAAAATATTATTAATTATTGCCCTTGAACTGTTTAAAAATCGATCTTAAAATGTAATTTTAACTTCACCAGAAAAATCAGATAGTTTGTCTAACCAAAAACTTTCACAATGACAGAACAGAAAAATACTCAAGCAGTTGGCATGGCCTTTATGGGGATGATTTTCTTCCTGTTTGGATTCGTAACAACTTTTAACATCACTCTGGCTGACAAGTTCAAGGCAGTTTTTGACCTGTCAAATGCTGAAGCTCAGCTGGTTAACGGTGCTTTTTTCTTTACCTATTTTGTTCTCTCCTTTGCAGCCGGCGGTATCATTAAAAGGATCGGTTATAAAGGAGGAGTAATTCTTGGCCTTCTGCTTGTAGCAGCAGGAAGCTTTCTATTCTTCCCTGCCGCCAAGGCTCTATCCTTCCCATTCTTTTTGTTTGCCATATTTATTATGGCAGGTGGTGTGGTATTTCTCCAGGTTGCAGCAAATCCTTATGTGACAGCACTTGGACCATCTGAGACTGCATCCGGCAGGTTAAACCTTACTCAGGCATTGAATTCAATTGCTACGTATATAGCACCCATCATAGCCAGTGTATTTGTGTTTAAAACAGCAGCTGATGCTGCATTAAGCGCTGCTGATGCTGCCAGGTCTGTTCCTACACCATTCCTGATCATAGCAGTGATAGTCATTATAATTGCTGTAGCAGTATATATTCTTAAGCTGCCTGAGATTCCTACCAGGGGTGTGGAAAGGAAAAGTGTGTGGAAATACCCTCACGTTATACTTGGGGCAGTTGGTATTTTCTTTTATGTGGGTGCCGAGGTGGGATCTGCAGCGATGCTCCAGAGATATTTCCAGGAAGCATTGAGCATAGCACAATCGGATGCTGCTGCAATGATAGCTCTGTACTGGGGCGGTGCGATGGTAGGAAGGTTTTATGGTTCATTTATGCTTTCCAACGTAGAAAAATCAAAGAAATATCTTTATGCAATACTGGTACTGGCACTGGCCCTGTTCGTAGGATGGTTTGTCAGATATGAAATAACCGACGGATTGATATTTGCCGGAATAGCACTGGTAAACTATCTTGCTATGCAGCTCGGCCGAGGCAATGCAAGCAGGTCTCTGGCAGTCTTTGGCTTAATTGCAGCTGTCCTGTTGCTTGTTGTTATGATGGCTAACGGACCTATAATCCTCTGGTTAGGCTTATCAATAGGTTTCTTTAACTCAATCATGTTCCCGAATATATTTGCTCTGGGTGTTGACGGACTCGATAAGGGAGAACTCAGCATGGCCTCCGGCCTGATAAATATGCTGATTGTCGGTGGAGCAGTAATACCTGTTCTTATGGGTCTTATAGCTGATGGACTTGGAGTAAGATATGCATTTATCCTCCCGATCATTTGTTATCTTTATATTGTATTTTATGCCTTAGTGGGCAGTAAACATAAATAATACCGAAAAAAATCAGTGGCCACTTCATTATTTTGAGACGGCCTCTGTACTTTATTACCTGACAATTATTATTTTTACAATAGCCTGTAACTTACGAATCATATATCTATGCCAATAGAAGAAAATCTTATTATAAAGATCAATAATGGTGATAACAAAGCTTTCCGCGAATTGTACGGAAATGATCCGGCTGAGTTAAAACGCAATGCAGAAAGATATAGTAAGCTTTTGAATCAGTTTAAGTCTGCATTTGGTATTTCAGATGTTGAATTTTTTAGTTCTCCTGGCCGTACGGAAATCGGCGGCAATCATACTGATCACAATTGGGGTCGTGTACTTGCCGGTGCAGTCAACCTGGATATAGTGTCTGTTACAGCCCGGAACGATACTAATGTTATCCGCATTCTGTCGGAAGGGTATCCCGGATTTAAAGTTGATTTGTCTTCTTTGAAACCAGACAAAAGCGAACACTTAACATCAGCAGCCCTGGTAAGAGGCATCTGTTCGCGTTTTAAAGAAGAAGGTTTTGCTATCGGCGGTTTTGATGCATGTGTTGACGGATGTGTTCCAAAGGGTTCCGGATTAAGTTCTTCAGCTTCATTTGAAGTGCTTATCGGTGCCATACTGAGCCATCTATTCAATAATGGAAAGGTAGATCCTATTAAAAATGCAATCATCGGACAGTATTCTGAGAATAATTATTTTGGTAAACCCTGCGGATTAATGGATCAGACTGCCTGTGCCATGGGAGGTCTGATCACCATTGATTTTGAGAATCCTTCAAAACCCATCGTAAAGAAAGTGAATTTCGATTTTGTTGTAACAGGATTTGCACTGGTTATCACAGATACGGGAGGCAGCCATGCCGACCTGAACGATGAATATGCTTCACTTCCTGCCGATATGAAAGCTGTTGCTGCCGAGCTGGGGGTAAAAGTCCTGCGGCAGGTGACACTTAAACAGATTCTTGAAATAGCCCCCGGGATCCGCGAAAAAGTTGGAGACCGTGCAATCCTGCGTGCCATTCATTTCCAGGGTGATAACCAGCGCGTTGTAGACCAGGTGGCAGCCCTTGAAAGAAATGATTTTAACGCTTTTCTAAGGATGGTAGTCGATTCGGGCTATAGCTCCTTTATGTATAACCAGAATATTTTCCCTGTGAGCAATGTCAGGGAGCAGGGAGTATCACTTGCTCTGGCCCTGAGTGATCTGGTACTTAAAGGAAAAGGAGCATGGCGCGTACATGGCGGTGGATTTGCAGGTACGATTCAGGCCTTTGTACCACAAAATCTTCTCGACAGATATATCGAAACACTTGAACATTTCTACGGAAAAGGATCCTGTCACAAGCTGTTTATAAGAAATCGGGGAGCCGGGAGAGTGGAATTATAAAACGACATAATAAATCACATCTTAAACATGAAACTGACAAATATGCAAAGTAAAAATGCAAAGTACCTGTTTCCATTGATAGTGATGGCCTCACTGTTTTTCCTGTTAGGCTTTATCACAACCATGAACAACTCGCTTATCGATTACCTGAAAGGTGCTTTCAGGCTAAACGAGGTTGAGAAACAACTTCCAAACACATTCTTTTATGGAGCCTATATTCTGTCAATACCGGTAGGTTATCTGTTAAACCGGATAGGCTACAAATACGGTGTGGTGGCTGGAGTTGCGCTTGTGAGTATCGGTTTCTTCCTGTGTATACCCGGTGTGGCTATTGGTTATTACGGTTTCCTGAGCGCTGTTTCAGTTTTTGCTTTCGGAGTGGTTATGCTCCAGGTTGCTGCCAATCCTTACGTGAATGCACTGGGCACACCTGAAACAGCAGCCAGCAGGCTGACTCTTACAAATGCCCTTAACTCTGTGGCCACAGTGATCGCACCTATTTTCGTTTCCTCGCTGATAGTTTCATCAACCATCGGCAGTACTTCTGATCCTAAAGCTGTACAGGGTCCGTTTGCAGGAATAGGAATTGTCACTCTTATCATCGTGATTGTCATGTTTTTCCTTCATCTGCCTGAAATTAAGGAGGAAGAAGTAGTAGAAGGTGTTGCCAAAAAAATCAAATCCAGTGCTTATAAATACCCGCACATGTGGCTTGGATCACTGGCTATTTTCTTCTATATGGGCATCGAAATAGGAATACCAAGCTTCTTTGCAGATTATTCAGGAAAACTGCAATTCAATTTCGATGGGGAAATGCGGACACGGTTGCTGGCTTATTACTGGGCCGGACTAATGGTGGGACGTGTTGCCGGTATATTTATCCTGAGGAAGTATTCGGCACGACAGATACTCAGTTTTAATGCAGTTTCCGGAGCTGTAATATTATTGCTGTCACTCGTACTGGGCAGTATGGGATTGAGCTGGATAGCACTGGTATTGTTCCTGGGAACCGGACTCATGCATTCGATAATGTGGCCTTGTATTTACAACCTGGCTCTGGAAGATCTGGGTCCACATACCAAAGTTGGTTCCGGGGTCATTTCGACTTCTGTAATCGGAGCAGCATTGTTGCCGATAATGATGGGAGGCATTCAGAAGAGTGTTGGCCTTATTGTCGCAATCTGCTGCTTGTTTGTGTATTATGCTTATATAACTTTCTTTGCTATAAAAGGATCAAAGATCCGATAAAAAGAAGTAAAACTATTATTTATGAACCTATGAACCGCAGAAAATTTATCGAAACATCAGGTTCTGCTGCCAGTGGGATTATACCTGGCGGTGTTACACAACTTGTACATGAACAGGTAAGACTTGCACGGGAATATATGACTGATATTGTGAACAAATAATTATCCGGTTAATTTTTACCAGTAATAAGAAAAATGAAAAGAGGTTTCGCCAGTGATAATAATGCCGGTGTCCATCCCGATATTCTGAAGGAAATCGAAAAGGCAAACAGCGGTCATGTGATTGGTTATGGATCGGATATATATACCGAACAGGCAAAACAGCTGTTTAAAGAACATCTTGGGAGAAATGCAGAGGTATTCTTCGTATTTACAGGTACTGCAGCTAATGTATTGAGTATTAGTGGAGTAGTGAGATCATGGAATTCAATAATAACTGCATTTACTGCTCACCTTGAACAGGATGAGTGTGGTGCTCCGGAAAAATTTACCGGGTGCAAAGTATTGACTGTTGATACGCCTGATGGAAAAATCTCTGTTGAAATGGTTGAGAAACATATACATGGACTGGACTTTGAGCATCATTCACAGCCCAAAGTTATATCCATAACACAATCGACCGAACTGGGTACTGTATATAGTATTCAGGAAATCAAAAAAATAGCTGATTTTGCTCATGCCAGAGGTATGCTGCTCCATATGGATGGTGCCAGGATAGCAAATGCTGCTGTATCACTGAATCGGCCATTTAAGGATTTTACAACAGATGCAGGAGTTGATATATTGTCATTTGGAGGAACAAAAAACGGAATGATGTCTGGGGAAGCTGTATGTTTCCTTACGCCGGGGTTATCTCACGATTTTAAATATATCAGGAAGCAGGGTATGCAGCTGGCATCAAAGATGAGATTTATCTCAGCACAATTTATAGCCTGGTTCAGGGATGACCTGTGGAAAATATGTGCATCACATTCCAATTCAATGGCCCGGATCCTGGCAGAAAAGCTGGAGAGCATCAGTCAGGTAAAAATCACCCAGAAAGTTGAGTCAAATGGTGTTTTTGTAATTATTCCTGCTGAGACGGCAGAGAAAGTAAGGCAGGAGTATTTTTTTTATCCCTGGGATGAGAAAACCTCGGAATACCGGTTAATGACAAGCTGGGACACTACGGCGGAGGATATTGATAAGTTTGTAAAGCTACTTGAGAAAGAATTGGCATCTTAAGGACCCCGGCCCCGCTAAAGCGAGGCTACCCCCTGAAGGGGAAATGACCCCCGGCCCCGCTAACGCGGGACCACCCCCTGAAGGGGGTAAAAGGGGGGCATAAAAAAAAGGGGCTCTGTAACAGGCCCCTTATTATATAATCAAAAATCGATTTTATTTAAGCGTAAAGGTAATAGGTACCATATACCATACCGGTACCGGCTTACCACCCTGTTTCCCCGGCTTAAATGCAGGAAGCGTTGAGACAACCCTCATGGCTTCTTCATCAAGTTCAGGATCAACACCTTTAAGCACGCTGACCTGGCTGACACCGCCTTTGGAGGTTACACAGAATCTCACAATGACCCTGCCCTGGATGTTATTTTCCTTGGCAACTTCAGGGTAGTTGGTATGATCTCCTAAATACTGCAGAAGAGCAACTTCACCACCCGGAAACATAGGCATTTCTTCAACTACCACGAAAGGCTCAGGTTCAGCTTCTTCTTCCTGTATTTCTTCCTTCATTGGTTCAACATAATCAACAACATCTTCGTTCTGGACCTCAATCTGGGCATCGTCAGCGGTCATGAGCTGCGCAGCTTCCTCGGGTTTGACAGAGTCAACTACCACTGGTGGTATATATTTTGCCTGCTGGACTGTTTCCTGTGGAGGAGGCGGAGGAGGAGGGGGAGGAGCAACCACATCTGTAGGTTGATCCAGGTTTTCCATTTTAATTTCCACCTGTCTTTCCGCCCTCTTCGTTTTGCTTTCAAGAGCTTTTGCATTTAGATATGGAGTGATAATAGCAGTTGCTATAATTATAACCCCAAACAAAGTTGCAATAAGTACATTCCGGCTGTATTTCTGGCGCAACCTGTATGCTCCGTATTCTTTATTCCTAGTTTCGAAGACTATATCATCGAAGGCAGGAGCATATATCTTTTCTTTTGCCATTTTTTTAAGATTTACAGATTAATTGGATGAAGATTCTGCAGTAGAACTGATGCCGGCGGCAGCTTCCACCATATCATCTTCATACCAGGCAATATCAACAAACATATAATGAGCAACTCCGCAGATATTCATCTCATCAAGTATATCAACGAAATTCCCGTAATTTGCTTCCTTGTAAGCTTTTATAAGCACTATAGGTCCGGTATCATCGTCATTTTTAAGCTTTCGGATTGCACCCTGAACAGAATCCTGGGAAATCACAATTTCCCCTTTGATAACCTGCTGGTTGAAATCATCAATTTTTTTGAACAATGTCCTGTTCCACCCAAGGAGTATCTGACGGACACCTGTAGCGCTGAAATCAGTTTCTCTAAGCGGTGGCAGGTTATCAAAATTCTCCTCTTTTACAGTTCCCGGATAATAAAATATTTTATTTTCCGGACCAAGGATGATATTCTGAGTACGGCTCGCTGAAATCTTCGGAGCCTCCTGATTAGGATCCTTAAGCTTCTCGGGGAGTACAATCTCCATGATCTTGGCCTTATTGAAAGCAGTTGTAAGCATAAAGAAGACAATAAGAAGACACATAAGGTCTACCATAGGTGTCATATCGATATGCGGCGGATGCTTTTTGGTTTTCTTCTTCCCGTCTTTTCCTTTTTCTTCCTGAATTATTTCTGCCATATCACTGTTGTATTTCTTCTAAGTTAATTTTAGCTGCTTCAAGACTGGTAATCAGATTAAACCTGTTTACATTCCTTTCCTGTAGGATATCGAGGACTTTTTTGACAACCGAGAATTCAGCTTTTGCATCTCCTTTTAAACAGGCTTGAATATTAGGATTCTCCTGGCGGGCATATAATATCCACATTCCCAGTTGATTATCGGCCGAGTCCAAAGGAATTCCAACCTGCAGCTCATCCCTGGCTTTACTATTTTTAGCGTTCAGAAATTCTTTCATCTGCATTATCGGGACCCCCAGTGAAGATTTATACTTTTCAAAAGTTCTCAGCTCTTCCGGCGTGAATTCGATTCCGTATCTGTTACCCATATCCTGCAGGATTTTTGGTCTGTATTGCAGGAGAGTATCAGGACCGTTATCGAAGTTCATGAAGACTTTTCCATCATTTGAAATGAGGAAGGTCATCATATTAAAATCAGGTGTAGGTTTCTCTGAAATTGAAAATGGAGTATCAACAGTAGCCGGTTCAGGTTGTCTCATTGTAGTGGTAAGCATGAGGAAAATAAGTACTACCGAAAAAAGGTCAACCATCGGCGTCATGTCGATTCGGGGTGACTTTGTTGGTAATTTAATCTTTGGCATTACAGTTTTTTCTTATATGGTTAATCCAAAAGATAAATTTATTACTATACGTTTTTTAGGGATGTGGCAAAATTTTGTGTAAGGCTGAATCCTGCTTCGTCTATTTTATATGTATATGAATCAACTGATGTTGAGAAATAATTGAAGGCAATGATTGATAAAGTTGATCCTGTAATACCGAACGCGGTATTTACAAGAGCTTCAGATATACCCTGTGAGAGAGCTAATGCATCAGGAGCTCCTGACTGGGCAAGTGCAGCGAATGCACGGATCATTCCTAACACTGTTCCGATAAGACCTATCAACACTGAAATGGAAGCCAGAGTTGAGAAAATTACCATGTTCCTTGACAGCATGGGTAATTCGAGTGCAGTGGCTTCTTCGAAGGATTTCTGGATAGAAAGGATCTTCTGGTCTTTCTCAAGTTCCCTGTCCTTCTGAAGGTCACGGTAACGCAACAGGCCCGCTTTCATAACATTGGCCAGAGAACCCTTCTGGTTATCGCAAGCATCCATAGCCTCTTCAATTTTGTCTTCATTAAGGAGATTCTGAAGCTGGCGGACAAATGTGTTTAACCTGCCTTTTCCCTTAGCTCTAGAAAGTGTAATAATCCTTTCAAAAACGAAGATAATAAGGGATAGAACACAGGTCATTAGAATAGGAACAATGAAACCACCTTTATATATGATCCCCAGATAGTTCCCCTCAAGAGCCTGTCCTTTCGGATTACCCCCTTCGAAGTTAACCGGATTACCCATTATATTGACAAACAATAAATAGGATACCACAAAAGCTATTAAAATAGCACTTGCCGCAAATATATTCTGCAGCGCATCTTTGAATCTACTACTTCCTTTACTCATTTTAATCGATTTGTTTAGGTTTAAGATTTAACAATTCGCAAATATATATATTATCAATTATTTTTTTCAAATAAATTATTATAATATTGATCTTTTTGATTGGTTAATATATTATTCTCAATCAATAAGACCTTGTAATTTACCGTTATACCCTATTAGTTAACCTTAAAAAGATTGTGTCCCGGGTCTGAAATTATTTCTCGAGAGAAACGTTATAAACCCTTGATTTTGTTATCGGGATCTCCTTAGTACTGTATCCTTCAGCAGATATCAACAGTATTTCAGAGCCCTGTGGTATTTCAAACTTATATTCACCACGAGTATCGGCCAAAATCTCAGCTGCAGTATCTTTAACTCTTATCGAAGCATATGCAATGGGCTTTCCGGTCGTAGCATCTTTGATTACTCCTTTTATCTCGTTAGGATTGATTCCCTTTCTTACCTGCGTTTCGTAATCACGTATATAATTGATCTGGTTCTTGGCAGTAGCATTATTCGGATCAATCTCAAGGATCTTGTTGTATGCGCTTGCCGACCTTGACAGGTAAGGCAGCCTTTTTTCATTTTCTTTTTCATTGGAGGCCATACGGAGTTCAATCAATCCTAATCCGTTGTATCCTTTAATTTTATTCTCCTTGTTATCGGGATTAAGATTAATAAGCCTGTTATAATAATTCTTTGATGTTGTAAAATTTTCGTTAGACATATGATAATATCCAAGATACTGCATAGCATCCGCCATTTCAGATTCATGTATCAGCGAGTCTGACTTTGCCATTTCAATGACTTTTTCAAACTTTGGTTTTGCATATCCCGTCTTATAATCGGGATCCATTTTGGAATAGGTTCTGGCAACCCATACATAAGGCTGAACTTCCTCAGGCCATTTTTGGATGACAATACTGAATGTCGAGTCTGCAGCCATGTAATTCTCACCGATATAATATGTTCTTCCGATCTGCATGTATTCATCAATTTTTTCTTCACCGGGGGTTATCATTTTGCCCCATGTTTCGGCAGCCTTGTCATACATTTTGAAATTATAATAATTAATAGCCATTTCACTTAATACGGCCTTGTCCTCGGGTTTCATTTCAAGTACTTTTTCATATTCGCTGAATCCCCTGTCAATCTCATTATGTGCTTTTTCCACAAGGATTTTCTGTTCGGCAACCTTATTAGTCAGATCATCTACAGCCGGCTTAATTTTCGGTTTCATGGAAGCCGAGGCGGATGAGTACCTTGATTTTTCTTTTTTAAGCTGCAGTTCAAGATTAGTAAGACCATCAACCATCTTTGGATAATTCTGATTCTTCTTCATCAGGATCCTTGCCATATAGTGGTGATCCTTCCATAATATCCTTTCTTCTGAAACAGTTTTAAACAACTGATCCATATAGGAAAAGGCCTTTTCGTAATCAGGATTCTTCATTTCATAGTAAGAATAGCCTGCGAGTCTGTTTAAGAATAACCTGGAATTGTCAACAGCGAGGATCTCTTCGACATTTTTAATTACCTGATCATAGTCTCCGGCATAGAACAGTGAGGACACATACCTTGTCTGTGCAGGTATATTACCGGCACTCAGTTCAAGGTATTTCTTATAGTTAGCCTTTGACTGCTCAAGTCGCTGGGCCATCCAATAGACCTGGCCGAGTTCCCTGTAAGCAGGAGCATAATTGGGGTCAAGACCAATAGCCTCCTCAAAGTATTCGATTGCAGGATTAAGGCTCTTACCCCTTACATATATGCTCCCTATTTTCATAGCCGCAGTAGGTGAAGCAGGATCAGCAAACTGGGCAAGGTTGTAGTTCCTGATTGCGTTGGAACCATCATTTGCCAGGATGTAAATATCACCTGCAATAAGGTAAATTTCAGGATTTTTAGGATCAATTTTAATTGCTTCCCTTATTAACGGGAGTGCCAGCGAAGTATCAACCTGCCGGTCCTTAATGTATGACTCGGCTATTTTTGCCAGCGTAAATGCATATACATCAACCGGGGGATTTATTTTTTTAATCTTTTTAAAGGGGAGAAGAAAGCTTTTGGCTTTTGCCCTCATTTCATCAGCATTCTTGCCGTCGCCACTAAAATATGCAACTTTTGCCAGCCCAACATAATTAAGCGGGTCATTCGGATTGACTTCAACACCTTTCTGATAATTTTCCTTTGCTGTTTTTAAAGCCAGACTAAAGGAATTGGATATTGTATCAGAAAAATACTCCAGAAGCCCGTTTTCTCCGAGATAGAAATAATACTTGCTGTTTGAAGGCTCATTTTGAATCAGTTGCTGCAATATCTCTCCGGCTTTTTCATACTGCTCGCTCTTTGTAAGCAGAAGTGCAGAATTCAAGTCCTGAGCCTGACTTTTAAAAGTTACCAACATTGCCGCCAGTGCAACTGTCAAAAATACACCCTTTTTCAAAATTGAACGTTTCATAACTATTAATTTATTTTGAAGTCAATTATACAATTTTTTTGTTTTCTATAATACTCTGTTCTCCTTAATCTTTATATAAACCCACCCCCAATCCCTCTCATGAGGGGATTCCCGGTAATTATTCTGTCTTTATCTGCACCAGCCGTATGGGCATAGTTGCCGCGACAAGCCCCGATTTAAGTACTATCCTCTGTCCCTGTTCAGCTGTTGCCCACTGAATTAATCCTGCACCCAGCCCGTGAAAAGTCTCCCTTGATATAAAATAGATCTCCCTTACAAAAGGATATGATTTAAGATAAATGGATCCCTGGTCAGGCCTGTAATAAGTTCCGTTACTGCCGAGTCTCTCTGATACTGCAATAATATTGACCTTTCTGATAAAACTCCTGCTCAGCGAATCGTCCTTATCGCTAATCCAGTTAACACTTACAATACCAAGAGCATCTTTATTTCTTGAAACGAAATCTATTACCTCAGGGTTGTTCTTGACAGCATAAAAATTATCAGGCAGCTCATTTTCTATTTCAAACAGTTCTTTGAAATATCTTATGTTACCCGATTTTGTATTGTCAAAAATTATTTGGATATCTCCCAGTTTTGATCTTTGATCCAGTTCCTTCCACCTTGTTATGTTTCCAAGAAAAATATTTCTGATGTCTTCATAATTTATAAGTGTGTCGTTATTTTCCTTATTTGTTACCAGTGCAAGTGCATCCCAGGCAAAAGTTGTTGTACGGGCAATAATAAGGGAGTCACGCAGATACCGGATCTGGTCGTCAGTAAGCTTTTTGCTGGTAACCACTACCTTAACCGAATCATTCATGAAATCGTTAATAACATCATATTCAGGCTTATAAAGGGGCTTGATCTTTGCATTAATGTAAAGACTGGTGAATGTATTAACCTCTGCATCGATAAGAGGTTGAAATGATTCATCCGCAATTATCCTTATGTCTCCCCTGGTTGGTGATTCATCCAGCCTGGTAGTACCTCCTTTGCAAGAGGTGAAAGAAATGAGGATAGTCAAAATCAGGAAACGTGATCCTGAATAAAGAAAATGATTATATGATCCGGCCACTTTAATCCTGTTGATGATAAATATTTTACGGCAGGCAATATTAATAAAATTTTGTATAAATGATGCAACTTTCATAGCCTTAATTTTATCTTGTTCACTATATTACTGCAAAGTATGTGCCAAGACAATCTATTTTAACTCATGTACTTATAAAAGCAGTATTAATCCTCATCTTCATCCTTGCCGAAAAATAGTTTATAAAGGATTACAGCAGATGTGTAAATCCTGAATACACCATAAAAAAGAAATGCTCCACCGACAATATTGCGTAAAGCTTTATCAATCTGGAAATTATCGGCATAGAACAGAAGAAATATTGCGGCGCCAACGTAAAACAATGACATCAAAAACCTGATCCCTGCCTGCATCTGCTTCGTAATTTTATTACTGTTCATGCCTGGAAATTTTACGCTAATAAACAAAAAATCAGTTTAATTACAAAAGCAAATACTAATATGGACCACGGGGTCGGTTAACATGATACAATCATGTTTTATTTTAACAGTAATGAGCTGTCGCCATAGCTGAGCAACCTGAAATCATTTTCCATGGCATACCTGTAAATCTTTTTCCAGTCCTCACCTGTCCATGCTGATACAAGAAGCAGCAGTGTACTTTTAGGCATATGAAAGTTGGTTATCATTCCATTCACCACACGAAATTTATAACCAGGGATAATCATTATCCTGGTTGCAGCACTAAGCAATCCGGTCTCTCTTTTATCCATATAACTTAAAATTGCTGCTAAGGATTCTTTTAAGGTATATTCCTGTTTATTAGAAGAAGGTTCCCACTGATCTATATAAAACTCACCGTTTTCGTTTTGAATTCGACTTAATATCTTAACTCCGATCCAGTATAGAGATTCAAGCGCTCTTACACTTGTTGTTCCTACGGCAATGATTCTTCCTTTATGCGACAGGAGAGTTTCAACGACCTCCCTGGTTATAATAAAATGTTCGCAATGCATCTCATGAAGAGTAAGATCTTTTGCTTTCACAGGCCGGAATGTGCCGGCTCCGACATGAAGTGTCAGATCAACCTGGCGGATACCTTTCTTCCTGATATCTTCAAGTACTGATTCAGTAAAATGCAATCCTGCCGTGGGTGAGGCAACAGAACCATTTATTTTTGAATAGATAGTCTGGTATCGTATATAATCCTCATCCTCCTCTTCCCGCTTCACATAGGGTGGGAGAGGAATGTGTCCTGCTGCCTCAATTACCTCTCCAAAACTTATATCCGCAGAATCCCATTTGAATAGTATCCTCCAGGCTTCACCTTCAGCTTTTATCTTCGAGGCAGAAAGAGTATAATGCCTTTCCCTGTGCACAAACGAGCAAGTAATTGAATTGTTCTTCCATTTCTTCAAATTTCCAATAATGCATTTCCATTCCACGGGGCTTCCTGAAGTGAATGCCTGCTCATAATCACATGGCGACAGCGGCTCAAGGCAGAATACCTCGATATTTGCTCCAGTCTCTTTCCTGAAGATGATGCGTGCCCGGATAACCCTGGTGTTGTTAAACACCATCAGGGAATCAGAAGGCAGGTAGCGGGAAATATTCCTGAACAGATCACCGGATATGATACCTTTATTATATATAAGCAATTTTGAACCGTCCCGCTCCCTGACAGGATACTGAGCTATCCTGTTTTCAGACAGGTCATAGTCATAATCATCGATGTTTATATCAGGAAATCTAATCATATTCTGTTTATTGTCTGAAAAATCAAATACTTATCTAACCTATTGCTTACACCATAGTACCCTAGAACCTCAGTACTGTCGTACAGTCACACCTTTATACTGTCGTACTGTTATTATTTTTTTGCAAAAATAGCCAAATTAAGCTCCTTTTATCATCTTGGAAATAATTATTACCTTTGCAATACAGCAGGCTGTTCCATCGCCCCGAGAACTCGGGGAGGAAAGTCCGGGCAACAAAGAGCACCATATTTCCTAACGGGAAGATATCCGCAAGGGTATAGTAGTGTAACAGAAAATAACCGTCCGCCAGCTGGCGGATAAGGGTGAAAAGGCGAGGTAAGAGCTCACCGGTTCCGGTGGTAACACCGGAATCCGTACACCTTATGGGTTGAGAGACCATGTATACCGGCTCCAGGGGCTGCTCGTCCGATGCCGGGGGGTAGGTCGTATGATCCTGTCAGTGATGGCAGGGCAAGGTAAATGATGGAAATATACAGAACCCGGCTTACAGGCCCGCTGCAAAAAAAACGTAGTAGAGACGCTCAATTGAGCGTCTCTACCGTTTTTTATGTAACTACGCAATATATTTGCGTGCATTTCCGCACCAATATTTAGGGTTTCAACCCCCCTTTAGGGCGGCTGGGGGATTATTTGATCTTAAATACACTGTCATCAATGGGTATATCGACCTCAACTTTATTGAATGTTGTAATAATTTCCATGCCGCTTACCATTGTTGTTGTCTTCATTGGAAGGAAAACTCCTTTATTATCGGTATAATCCGATGGTATGGCTTCAACTGTCATTGCCATTCCTCCCTGGTTTATTTCAGTGGTTGTCTTTAAAACCAGGTAAGTATTTTTGTCAATGAATAAAAATGCTGCAGTTCCTCCTTCAAGGGTAGCTTTAATCTTGTAAACAGGTTTCCCGTTTACATTGTCTTCTCCCTCCAGCGTAAGCTGGCCGTTCTTCAGGTAACTATCAAGGTAGTTTTGAAATACATTGTTACGCTGGATATCCCTAACCTGATCGGCAGTCATTTCCACTGGTTCCGTTGAACCTGCCATCGGATTGACAGCATACCCTTTCTCTCCGTCAAAAACCTGTATCATTTCCTGTCCACCCATATTGGTTACAGTTTTGATTTTGTTCGGTTTTTTCATCCACATCTCCATGGGCATATCCATTCCCATCATCGACATGGTGGCATTAATCTTGATAGTCTGCTTGCCTGAAAGCTGGTCGAGCTTATTGGCAGCCGAGTAATTCTTTACAATCTCTTCAAGAGACTGTGCATTTATCACAGCAGTTGTAAGAAGACATGTTGTGATCAAAAGAATCTTTTTCATAAAATGTAAAGTTTAAAATTTAAAATAAAGAATTAAATGATTTTACAGTATTTCTTAATGCAACAAGCTTGTATAACAGGCTGTCCATGTCGCACATTTTCAGCATATTGGCTCCGTCTGACAGTGCAGATGAAGGATCAGGATGTGTCTCGATGAAGATACCGTCCGCACCTACGCTTATTGCTGCTTTGCCTATTGTCTCTATCATCTCCGGTACTCCTCCCGATACGCCTGCCTCATGGTTAGGCTGCTGAAGCGAATGGGTTATATCCATAATCACAGGAACTCCTGTTTTCTGAATTACAGGTATGTTTCTGAAGTCAACCACAATATCCTTGTAACCGAACATATTGCCGCGATCTGTTACCATAATATTATTGTTACCGGAATCCTTTACTTTTTCTACAGCAAACCTCATCGATGATCCCGACAGAAATTGCCCTTTTTTAATATTTATCCACTTGCCTGTCCTGGCTGCAGCAACAAGAAGATCGGTCTGACGGCACAGAAATGCAGGGATCTGCAGAACATCAACATATTGGGCAGCTGTTTCAGCTTCATCCGGATTATGAATATCAGTAATGACCGGAACAGAAAATTTTTCTCTTACCCTGGCAAGAATATTAAAGGCTTTTTCATCCCCGATTCCTGAAAATGAATCGATCCTGGTCCTGTTTGCTTTTCTGTAAGATGCCTTGAATATATAGGGAAGCTGGTATTTATCGGACAGTTTTACGAGGTGCTCTGCAATCTCAAAGACCACATCTTCGCCTTCAACAACACAAGGCCCGGCAATGAGAAGGAAATTACCCGAATCGGCGTGTTTCAGCAGTGGAATATTTATTCCGGTTTTTATCATTCTATTGTAAATGTATTAAAATTATTTTTCGTAATCATAAATATCCTTCCACAATCCTTTAAGTCTCTTCCTTATTTCTTCTTCCTTCGCATTGTTTCCGGGATCATAAAACCTGGTACCATTAATTTCCTCAGGCAGGTAATTCTCCTTTACAAAATTACCCTCATAGCTGTGAGCATATTTATAATCCTTATGATACCCGAGATCTTTCATAAGTTTTGTTGGTGCATTTCTCAGGTGCAGAGGAACAGGAAGATATCCACTCTCCCTGATAGTCTCAGTTGCGTTTTCAAGGGCCATATATGATGCATTGCTTTTGGGAGATGTTGCAAGATAAACGGCAACCTCTGAGAGTATTATCCTTGATTCGGGCCAGCCGATTACACTGACGGCATCAAAACAGGACTGTGCAAGAAGAAGAGCATTGGGATTTGCCATACCGATATCTTCAGCTGCGAGAATTAACATCCGGCGGGCAATGAATTTAGGATCCTCGCCTCCTTCGACCATTCTGGCAAGCCAGTAAACGGCTGCATTGGGGTCGCTCCCCCTTAATGACTTTATAAAAGCCGAGATTATATCATAATGCTGTTCACCATCCTTGTCATAAAGCGCCAGGTTTTCCTGTACATGAGCCTGTACCTTTTCATCTGTAATGACTATTTTATCTGATCCTGATGTATCAATTTCTGACGAAACCACAAGCTCAAGTGCATTGTATAATTTTCGGGCATCTCCTCCTGAAAAACGCATAATGGCTTCATATTCAGCTATTTCAATCTCATATTCTGCAAGATAGGTATCCCTCTTCAAGGCTCTGTTCAGCAGACCGGAAAGCTCATTTACCGAAAGCGGATTCATAACGTAAACCTGGCAGCGCGATAGAAGAGGGGATATAACCTCAAATGATGGATTCTCGGTAGTTGCACCTACAAGGGTTATTATTCCCTTCTCAACAGCACTCAGCAGAGAATCCTGCTGTGATTTATTGAATCGGTGTATCTCATCAATGAATAAAATAGGGTTTGGCTGATTGAAAAACTGTTCTTTTTTTGCCTTCTCAATAGTGTCTCTCACATCTTTTACTCCCGAATGAACTGCACTGAGATGAAAGAAGGGCCGCTTCAGCTTATGTGCAATAATTGATGCAAGTGTTGTTTTTCCTACTCCCGGAGGACCCCAAAGAATAAATGATGGAATATTACCGGATTCAATCAACTTTCTCAATACGGCATTCCTCCCGACAAGGTGATCCTGTCCGCAAAATTCATCAAGGTCTATTGGCCTCAGTCTTTCTGCAAGAGGTTGATTTGAAAGCATAAGCCGAAGTTTGTGTAAAAGTAATCAAAATTACTGTTTAAGGTGAGTTCAGATTTAGTGCATTTGTAATATATTTTTAATATTATTGCTGCACCAGTTTTAATAAATTTGAAGTCTATATAAGAATCTCGTATGAAGAATTATTACATATTCCTGCTTGTTTTTATAAAAAAAACAATCTGGACAGTCTTACTTTACTTGAATTGAGACAAATGGGACATACGTCAAAGCTGAGGCTGGCTATCGGAAAGGTAAATACAATACAGATTCTGCCCATTGGTATATTGACCGCGGGTGCAGATAAGATGAGGTTATAACACAGCTTGCGGGTATTAAGAGTTTTGCAGTTAAATAATTTTTACTAAATTGCTCGAAATTTATTTTCTTTAAAAAAAATAAATTAATACATTTAACAATTGATTTGGAGATTTTATCACTGTACTTAAATAGTGTTAATATTTGAATACTTTCAGATATCAATTCAGCTATGAAAAAACCTCTGCTTATAGTTATTATTATCCTGGTGGTCCTTTTAGCTCTACCGGTAATAAACCTGCTTCGCTGGACTTTTCAAACAAAAAAGCCCCTGGATATTATTATTGTCGACAAGACTGTCTCAACATTTGATTACGTAAAACACAAATCTCTTAACTGGGTTTTAACAAATGACAGGTTTGTCAAAAAAGAGAAGAAGTCAAGCTATTCTTGCCGGAAAGATTATTATGGATTCATGCCTACGCGCCCAAAGAAAGCAAAACTATGGCATAGAAATGACTACCGTCTGGCTGACGTTATAAATCTTGCAGAAAAGACCGATGTCCTTTATTTTGCTGACACATATGGAGTATTCTTTAACGACTGGTACCAGGGAATAAACAAAAGCCGCCGGTCCAGGAAGCTTTATGGCGGATTGAATAGTAACGATAACTTCCTGATTAAAGAGATGAAGGACAGGAATAAGCTTGTCATACTTGAATATAATGCATTTGAATATCCTACACCAGCCTATGAAGCATACAGAATTCAGGAGCGACTTGAGATCAAATATTCGGAATGGACAGGAAAATATTTTACCTCCCTTGATACTCTTAGCGAGGATTTCCCGATATGGATGACAGCCATGTACCGCAAACAGTACAAAAAACCCTGGACATTCAGTAAACCGGGTATAATACTTCTCAGAGATAAGGCAATAATAGTTCTTGAGGAAGGAACTCATGTTAACAGCCAACCGGTACAAATCGTAACGGATACAGCTTATTGTGCAAAATATAACATCCCGGAATCAATTTCTTTCGGTGAATGGTTCGATGTAATTGACCCGCTTGCAAATAATGTGATCTCAAATTTCAAACTGAATACAACAACAGATGGAGATTCCGCACTGCTTGAATATGGACTCGATAATATATTCCCTGCAGTTATCCAGGAACCCGTATCTCAGAGAACCTATTATTTCTCGGGCGACTTCACTTCTACAGATCTTCCCATGTGGACATCAAGGTTGCGGGGAGTGGAAAAACTTAAAGGTATATTATATTCGAAGAAACCAGATGACTCCCGCAGATTCTTCTGGCTCTATTATAAACCGCTGGTTAATGGTATCATAAACGAATATTACGAATCAGTAACAGCAGAATAAATTGCTTTTAGACATATTGTTGAAGTACAGGTATAATATTCCTGTACTTTTTTTTTACCATACCGGAATCTTAATATCACATACGATTGAAAATGAAAATTACAATTGTTCAACCCGATATTGAATGGGAAAATAAAAAAGGGAACTTTGCCAGGATAGAACGTTTATTATCAGATATCAGAACCGGTACAGATCTGGTTATTCTGCCGGAAATGTTCAATACAGGTTTCTCAATGAATCCTGAAAAATTGAGCGAACCGCCTGATGCTGAAACCTATGAATGGTTGAGAAATATCTCACTGGACGGAAATTTTGGTGTTTGTGCCAGTTATATTGTCAGCGATAATAACATGTTCTTTAACAGATGGATATTGGTTACACCTGAGAGAGAATCATGGTTCTATAATAAAAGGCATTTGTTCAGGATGACTAATGAAGAACAGACATTTACTGCGGGAAAAACACGAAAGACTTTCACCTTCAGGGATGTGAGGATTTGTCCGAATATATGTTACGACCTCAGGTTTCCTGTGTGGAGCAGAAACAGAAACGATTATGATCTGCTCATCAATGTAGCTAACTGGCCGGCAGCCAGGCACGATGTCTGGTTAACTCTGCTTAAAGCAAGAGCCATTGAAAATCAATGTTTTGTGGCCGGATCAAACAGGATTGGTACTGATGGTGCCGGAATTAATTATTCGGGCAATTCTATGATTATTGATCCTAAGGGAGTGGTTATAGCTTCTGCAGAGGATAGAGAATGTTCAATCACAGCAGAGATTTCAATGCAGGAATTATCAGAATTCCGCAATAAATTCCCCGTTCTCGAAGACGCTGATGACTTTACCTTTAACCTTTAACCTTGAACCTATTATTTCCTGAGAGCCCTGTAAAGAACCTCAACGGGGTGCAACGCAATTCTTCCTGTACCATCCTTAATATGATGTCTGCAGCTTGTGCCGGGAGCTGCAACAATTATATCATCTCCGGCCTCTCTGACCGCAGGGAAGAGGATCAGTTCACCGATCTTGTTGGATAATTCAAAATGCTCTTTTTCATAGCCGAATGATCCTGCCATCCCGCAGCAGCCTGAAGGGATTTCCGTCACATTGTAATTTGGCGGTATTGAGAGCATCTCTATTGTACCCGAAGATGAAGAAATAGCCTTTTGTTGACAATGAGCATGCAGGATTATCTCGCGATGATCATCTGCGAATAGTTCTTTTTTTATCTTTCCTGACCTGAATTCGCGTGCTATGAATTCATCAATGAGAAAGCTGTTTTCTGCAATTTTCCAGGCCGATTCTTTCAGATCATCTCCTGCAAGATCAGGATATTCATCACGGAATCCCAGGATCGCTGAAGGCTCAATGCCAACCAGCGGCATTTCTTCATTGATTATCCCTGAAAAGAGCAGAATGTTCCGCCTGATAATCTTCCTGGCTTTTCTTATAAGTCCCTTCGAGAGATATGTTCTTGCACTCTCCCCATGATTAACTGTCGTAACATTATAACCCAGGGATGTAAGAAGCCTGACTGCTGAGATTCCTGTTAGTGTATCATTGTAGTTTGTAAATTCATCAATAAACAAACAGATTTTACCTGCAGGCTCTTTCGGATTTAATGATTCCAGATTCTTCCTGATCCATCTCCTCATAGTAATCCTGTATAATGACGGTATTGACCGGGCAGAAGCAATATTGACAGCTTTCTTGACCAATCCGGATATCAGTTTGTTTTTTACGAAGAAATTAAAGATCAGCGGCGAAACAGATCCTAATTTATTAATGGCTGTGATATGTGCTATTAGTCTGGTTCTTAAAGATATACCATGTTTATCGTACCAGTGCTGAAGGAATTCGGCTTTCAGCTTTGCGATATCAACTTCAGAGGGGCATTCTGATTTACATCCCTTGCAGGAGAGGCAGAGGTCAAGAATGTCATAAATTTCCTTATGATCCCAGGGATTATCCTTATCAGCTGACATGAATTCCCTGAGTATGTTTGCCCTGGCTCTCGTACAATTTTGTTCCTCCCCGGTAACCATGAAGGAGGGACACATTGTTCCTCCAATAATGCTTGTTTTACGGCAATCGCCCGATCCGTTGCATTTTTCGGCAGCCCTTATTATACCGTCTGTTGATGAGAAATCGAATATTGTTTCTATTTCAGGGGTCTCTTTACCCGGCACATATCTCAGGAAGGTGTTCATCCGAGGAGTGTCGGTGATCTTTCCCGGATTCAGTATACTCTGCGGATCCCAGGTTTTTTTTACTTCTTTAAGGAGATTATAATTGTGTTCGCCTATAATCAACGGAATTAATTCACCCCTGAGTCTGCCGTCACCATGTTCGCCGCTCATTGATCCCCTGTATTTCTTTACAAGTTTGGCTGTCTCAATGCCCAGTGTTCGGAAAAGCTCTGCATCTGCCGGATCCTTAAGATTAAGAACGGGTCTTATATGAAGTTCTCCGGTACCTATATGGGCATGATATACTGACTCTTTTCCATAAACTGACAGCATCTTTTCAAAATCAGCTATATATTCCGGCATCTGCTCAACATTGATAGCAGTATCCTCAATAAGAGATACGGGTTTGGAATCACCTTTCATGTTAGCCAGCACCCCCAGGCCTGCCTTGCGCAGATCCCATACTTTTGTAATATCCTTGCCAGTTATAACAGGAAATGCATACCCGTATCCAGCTGATTTTAACTCATTTGTCATCGAAGTTATGACATTTTCAATCTCTTCCCATGTCTCCCTGACAAATTCCACAATCACAATGGCAGCTGGTTTTCCTTCAAGGAAAAACCTGTTTCTTTTCTGACCGGCATGATTTTCCGTAAGCTCCAGTATCTTATCATCCATCATCTCAACGGCAGCCGGATTGTGCTTTAGCGCTATCAGATTAGCTAAAAATGCATCGTTTCTTCTATCAAGGTGAACACATACAAGGGCTTTATTCGATGGAGGCAGCTTAACAAGGTTCAGCTTTATTTCAGTAATGACTGCGAGAGTTCCTTCAGAACCTGCCAGGAGCTTGCAGAAATTGAACGGTGTTTCAGATTTCTCATTAAATATACAACTGGAAAGTAATAGGTCCAGGGCATAACCTGTATTTCTACGCGGTATACCCGGATCGGGATAATCCTCAAGTATATTTTTCCTGTTTGCCGGATCATCAAGCATTTCCCTCGTTTTGCGGTAAATCTCTCCTTCAAGATTCTGTAAACGGGATCTGGAGTTAAAGGTCTTTCTGTCAACAGGTCCGAATAATGCTTCACTTCCATCGCTAAGGATGGTTTTCAGTTCAATGGTATGATCCCGGGTTGATCCGTAAATAATAGAATGGGATCCACATGCATTATTTCCTACCATTCCTGCCAGGTTGCACCTGTTCGAGGTCGATGTCTCCGGACCGAAGAAGAGGCCCCTCTTTTTAAGTTCAAGGTTCAGCTCATCAAGCACTACCCCTGGTTCCACCCTTGCCCACATCTCCTCCTCGTTTATCTCGATGGTTCTTTTCATGTACCTCGAAATATCGACAATAATACCGGAACTGACCACCTGACCTGCCAGGGATGTCCCTGCCGCCCTCATGGTGATACCAATTCTTTCCTTTGAGGCGAATTCAATAATCTTTTTAAGATCAGATACACTCTTTGGCCATATAACAGCCAGGGGCATCTCTTTATAAACAGATGCATCGGTTGCATATATAACCTGGGTTATCCTGTCATATTTAAGATCACCTTCAAGGTCGTCTGCGAGAGAATCCAGACGTGAGTACATTGCTTCAGTATTCATGTTTCAGTTTTGCGCCGCTAATTTAAAAAAAAACAATACACTGAGAATAATCATGTTTTCCATAATTGCGTATTCGGACTTTTTTTTCGTACATTTAAAACAAAATATTCGGACAATTTACAATCTTGATATACAATGGAATTGTTAGATAGTATCAAGCAGAATGCAAGGAAATACTATAAAAGGATCGTACTGCCTGAAGGATACGAGGAGCGGACTATAAAAGCTGCAGATATTGCTGTTGCAGAGGGACTAGCTCAAATCATTCTGTTGGGTGATCCTGCTCAGATAGAAACGCATGCATTAAGGCTGGGTCTGAAAAATATCGGAAAAACAACGATAGTTGACCCCATGTTGCATGTTAAAAAAGAACAGTACATCGACCTTATGGTTGAGCTGAGGAAAAGCAAAGGACTGACAAGGGAAGAAGCATCAGTGCTGATAGAAGATCCCCTCTATCTTGGTGTTCTGATGATCAAGAGCGGTGATGCTGATGGCGAGGTATCCGGTGCTGACCATGCAACAGGAGATGTTCTCCGTCCTGCATTGCAGTATGTAAAAACAGCTCCCGGCATTTCCGTTGTATCAGGTGCATTTATTATGATACTGCCCGATAAGAGCTTCGGAGAGAATGGAGTTCTCATTTTTGCCGACGGGGCTGTTCATCCGGATCCAACCGATAAAGAACTGGCTGAGATCGCTGTAGAATCAGCCCATACTGCAAAGGTTCTTGCCGGACTTGAGCCGAAGGTGGCTATCCTCAGCTTCTCCACAAAAGGTAGTGCAAAGCATGAGATGGTTGACAAGGTGATAAATGCCACACAGATTGCTCAACAGATGGCTCCTGAATTCATGATTGACGGTGAGCTGCAGGGCGATGCAGCACTTGTTGAAGCAATAGGGCAGAAAAAAGCCCCGGGAAGTAAAATTGCAGGAAGAGCCAATGTGCTTATCTTCCCCGACCTGAACTGCGGCAATATAGCCTATAAGCTTGTTCAACGCCTGGCTCATGCAGAGGCCATAGGACCTATATTGCAGGGAATGGCAGCACCGATCAATGACCTCTCACGAGGCTGCTCGGTAAACGATATCGTAAGCATGATCGCAATAACTGCAAACCAGGCTGCAGGAGTAAAATAGAAACATACACATTAGAAAATATATTATACAAAATGATTATACTGGTTTTAAACTGTGGAAGTTCATCAATCAAATACCAGCTGTTCAATATGTCCGATGGCTGTGAAATGAAAGCAAAAGGACTTCTGGAACGCATAGGGTTGAATGAGAGTATTTTAACTCACACGCCGACAGGAGGGGAACAATATAAGGTGATTACCGACATTCCCGATCATACAACGGGTATCAACATGGTAATGGAGGTCCTGTGTGATCCCAAATACGGAGTTATAAGGGATGTTAACGAAATAAATGCCGTGGGTCACAGGGTTGTTAACGGCGGAGAAAGTTATAAGGAGAGTGTCCTGATTGATAACGATGTTAAGAAAAATATTGAAGCATGTATCGAGCTGGCACCACTTCATAACCCGGCAAATCTTAAAGGAATATTATCGGTGGAGAAGCTTATCCCGGGAATTCCGCAGGTTGCCGTTTTCGATACATCATTTCACCAGACAATGCCCGATTATGCTTATATGTACGCTATTCCTTATGAATATTATGAGAAATACAGGATACGTAAGTATGGCTACCATGGAACGAGTCATAAATTTGTCGCATACAAAGCTGCAAAGATACTGGGCAAAGACATAAAAGAGCTTAAGATCATTACATGCCACCTTGGTAATGGTGCATCAATAACTGCCGTGCAGAATGGCATTTCAGTCGATACATCAATGGGTTTCACCCCAGTTGACGGACTGATAATGGGAACACGTACAGGAGAGATAGATCCCGGAGTGCTTGTCTATATTGCTGATAAAGAGCATCTTAGTCTTGCGGGTGTAAATAATATGATTAATAAAAAGAGCGGTGTTTTCGGTATTTCCCAGATATCTTCGGATATGCGTGACCTTGAAACTGCTGCTGAAGCCGGCAATAAGAAAGCAATACTTGCCCTGAAAATGTATGCATACAAGGCAAAGAAATTCATTGGTTCATATTGTGCAACCATGAACGGAGCGGATCTCCTGGTCTTTACCGGCGGTATAGGGGAAAACGATTTCAGTATGAGAAGGATGATCTGTTCTGAAATGGAAAGCCTTGGGATCATTTTCGATGATGAAGCAAATAACGGATCCAGGGGTGATGATCTTATTATTTCAAAACCTGAATCAAAAGTTACGGTAATGTCTGTAACTACAGATGAGGAATTTGTTATAGCATCCGATACCAGATTAATTGTTGAACAACTTACATCTTAAAAATAAAACAAATAATATATGGTATTAAAGACCCTTGCAGACCTTAAAAACATAGTGGCCGGCGGACCAAAGAAGAAGCTGGTCCTTGCCACAGCTCAGGATCAGCATTCCCTTAGCGCTGTAGTAAGAGCATGGAAAGACAACGTTATAGAACCCATCCTTATTGGAGATAAAGAGAGTATCCAGAATATATGCGCAACTAATAACTATGATATTACAGGACTCAGGATCATCCATGAGCCCGGTGTTGAAATGGCAGTCGAAATGGCAGTAAAAATGGTGAATAATAATGAGGGAGATATCCTGATGAAAGGGAAGGTTGGAACCTCTACTTTACTCAAATGTGTCCTGAATAAAGAATGGGGACTGCGCACCGGAAATCTTCTTTCACATATTGCACTTTTTGAGGTTGAGACATATCACAAGGTTATAGCAGTAACTGATGTGGCAATGAATATTGCACCTAATCTGAGAGACAAGATCGCCATAATAAACAATTCGGTGAACTGTCTTATCAGGCTGGGTTACACTATGCCAAAAGTAGCAGTTCTCGGAGCCGTGGAGATGGTGAACGAAAATATGGAAGCCACGCTTGACGCCGCACTTCTCTCAAAGATGAATCAGCGTGACCAGATAAAGAATTGCATTATTGACGGCCCTCTTGCATTCGATAATGCAGTGAGCCTTGAAAGCGCCAGGCGTAAAGGGATAAGAAGTGAGATTGCCGGCGACACCGACCTGCTTCTGATGCCCGATATTGAAGTTGGCAATGTTTTGTACAAATCTCTCGTTTTCTTCGCCAAAGCAAAAGTTGCATCAGTGATCCTTGGTGCCAGGGTCCCGATAGTCCTGACCTCCAGATCAGATTCGGAACAGGCAAAATACGACAGTATTCTTTTGTCTGCAGCTGCCTGCAAATAATTTCAATATGATCAGCTCTCTTGATCAAATGGTCGAAAAGGTGCTGAGTCTTAAGAAGATGCACATTATTGCCGTTGCCTGGGCTCAGGATATTAATACTGTAGGAGCCATAAGAAGGGCAGTCGATGATGGTTTTGCCCGGGCAATAATGATAGGGAAAGCGGGTGCGATAATTAATGTCTGCAGTAAAAAAGGTATTGACCACACAAAATTTAAGATCATTGATATTGATGATGACGCAGAAGCAGCAGCGGAGGCTGTAAGACTTGCAAAAAGTGGTGAAGCAGATATTGTGATGAAGGGCCTGGTAGGTACCGATAAATTTCTGAAGGCGGTGATGGAAAAGAAATCGGGACTCATGATCCCGGGCGCCGTTCTGAGCTATGTCTGCGCTGTCGAGATTTCTTCATATCATAAGCTTCTGTTCATTACCGACCCTGCAGTCATACCTTTTCCTGATCTTGATCAGAAAGTGGCAATGGCAAATTATGCTGTTGAAATAGCCTCAAAATTCGGTATTGAAAAACCCAGGATAGCTCTCATCGGAGCCTCGGAAAAACCAAGCCGCCATTTCCAATATTCAGTCGATTATCCTGAGATGTGCAGAATGGCTGAAAAGGGAATTATTAAAGAATGCATCATGGACGGTCCACTCGATCTCTTTCTTGCATGCGATAGGGGAAGTGTTGAAATTAAAGGAGTTAACACACCTATTGGAGGCGATGCCGATATTCTTCTGTTCCCTTCTCTCGAATCATGCAATCCTTTCTATAAGAGCCTTATGCTTTTTGCGAAGGGAGAATTGGCAGGCCTTATAAGAGGTACGGAAAAACCTGTTATAGTTATGTCCCGCAGCGAAAGCGAGAAATCGAAGTATTATTGTATTGCCCTGGCATGCATGATGACATAAATTCAATCAGAAAAACGGTAAAATCATTGTAAGCATATGATAAAAAGACTGATACTTGTAATAAATCCTGGTTCAACATCAACAAAATTTGCCCTGTTCGAGGAGGAGCAGATGCTCTTTGAGAAAACCCTTGCTCACAGCCATTCTGATATCGCAGACTATAAGAATATCACCGACCAGTTCGAATTCCGTAAGAACCTTATTATGCAGGAGCTGAGTGATAGGAATTGTGACCCTGGACGAATAGCTGTTGTAGTTGGCAGGGGAGGGCTTGTAAAACCAATTGAGTCAGGTATATATGAAGTAAATGAGAAGATGATCGCCGACCTTAAGTCCGGACTTCTCGGTCAGCATGCAAGTAACCTTGGAGGAATAATTGCACATGATATAGCTGTAACACTGCCGGAAGCAAAGGCATATATTGTTGACCCTGTGGTCGTTGATGAGCTACAGCCGGTAGCAAGGATATCAGGGCATCCGGCTATTGAGAGAATATCAATATTTCATGCACTTAACCAGAAGGCTGTAGCAAGGACTTATGCGGCGACTGCGGGTAAGAACTACGAGTATTTGAACCTGATAATTGCTCATATGGGAGGAGGAATAAGTGTAGGGGCTCATAAAAAGGGCAGGGTTGTTGATGTCAATAATGCTCTGCACGGTGATGGTCCTTTTTCTCCCGATCGCTCCGGTACTCTTCCTGCAGGACAATTGGCCGACCTGTGCTTCAGCGGGAAATACACTCATACCGAAATAAAATCGATGATAACAGGTAAAGGTGGTATGGTGGCCTACCTGGGTACAAACAGTTTCAAAGATGTTTGTAAGATGGCCGGGGAGGGTGACAGGAAGGCGATCCTGATAAGGGATGCAGCTGCATATCAGGTAGCAAAGGAGACAGGAGCTATGGCTGCCGTCCTTGAAGGCAAAGTTGATGCGATAATACTTACAGGAGGACTGGCATATAACGCAGCATTTGTAAATCTCATTAAATCGATGGTTCAGTTCATAGCAAAAGTAGTGATATATCCCGGTGAGGATGAGATCAGATCGCTGGCTTTCAATGGATTACTGGCTTTGAACAGGAAAATTGTTATTAAGACCTATATGTAGGGTACATGTAAGAATCATGGATCACTGAACGCCACAGGTATAACCTTCCCGTTAAAATATTTATTACCGTTCAAGGCGAAATCAGCAATGAATTTGGCCATTTCCTTTGCATTTACCGGGGCTTTGAGACCCGGGAAGGCTTCTTCAAACATCTCTGTTTGCACCGATCCGAGAGCCAGGCAATTAACAGCAATACCTGCTTCCCTGAATTCTCCGGCAAGACATTCCGAGAGGCATGAAAGAGCCGCTTTTGAGGCACTGTAATATGACATTCCCCTGTATTTTGAGCTCCCCTGGTAACCTCCCATACTTGAGATATTTACTATATGAGAACCTCTCTTCATCATCGGCTGAAGTAGATGTATAACTGAAGCGGGACCAAAGAAATTGGTCTCCATCAGCTTCCTGGCCTCTTTTTTGTCGAAATTCATGAAATCACTGTGAATCAGGCAGCCTGCATTGTTTACCAGAATATCAACATCCTTGAAATATCCGGTTACTGCGTCAATGAACGATTTCTCATGATCATCGAACAGAGCTATATCAGTTGTATGAGCGAAAATATTCGCATGGGTGGCTCCTGCAGCGAGTTCTTTTAGTGCAGCACTGTTTCTTCCTGTCACAAAGACCCTGTTGTTCTTTTCTTTTGCCAGCAGAAGGGCTATCTCCTTCCCGATGCCTCTTGTTCCTCCGTTAACAATGATGTTCATTTCAGTACGGGTATATTAAAAGGTTAGTTTTTTTCGTTTATTTGTAATTGCTACTTCAAAGTTACAAAAATGTAGATATGACCATCATTCATAACAGGAAGGATTTCAAGAGAATATGTTTTGCAGGATTGATAGCTTTGAGCCTGGCACTTATTGGGCTTCAGGAGACATCGGCCCAGAGGAGCAGGAGCGAGGTCCCGCCACTTAGAGAGAGGCTCTTTTTTGGAGGAAGTATCGGATTGCAGTTTGGAACCATAACGAATATTGAAGTCTCCCCGATAGTAGGTCTGTGGGTATTGCCCAGGCTCGCAGTGGCTGCCGGACCTGATTACAGGTTCTATAAAGATCCTGTGGGACAAACGAATATTTACGGAGGAAGAGGATATACGCAAATTGTTTTGATCAAGGATATAAATTCAATAATACCGATCGGTCTTAATATGGGTCTGTTCCTGCATGCAGAAGATGAGTTTCTGAGTCTCGAGTCTGCCTTCTGGAAGAATCCGCCATATACATCAGACAGGTTTTCTGTCAATACTCTTCTGGCAGGAGGAGGAATAAGCCAGCCCCTTGGCAGGAGAGGAGCTATTAACATGATGGTGTTGTGGATGTTAAATGACTCAGGATATAATATTTATGGCAATCCGGAGGTCAGGGTGAGCTTCACTTTCTAAACTAGATTACATTTATAAAATTCATTTATCCTTTTCTATCGCCGGGTATTTATTTTTCTCTGTGGTAATCAATTGTGCGGTTGAGAAAGCCGCTATATATTTAGCTTTTCCCCTTCCGATTTTGCAACAATGACTGCACAGCAGGAGTCTCCATATACATTTATTGCCGTTCTGAACATGTCAAGAATACGGTCGACGGCAAGGATCAGGCCTATGCCCTCAAGAGGAAGGCCGACAGCATTCAGAACAACAGCCATCATTACAAGGCCGGCCATAGGAATACCTGCAGCCCCTATTGCAGCAAGAAGTGCGGTAAAGATCATTACCAGCTGTTGTCCTATAGTGAGATCGACCCCGTATGCCTGGGCGATAAACATTACAGCTACACATTCATACAATGCCGTGCCGTTCATATTTATGGTAGCGCCCAGCGGCAGGGTAAAGCTTGCTATTTTGTTGGAAACGCCGTCTTTCTCTTCCACAGCTTCCATGGTGAGAGGAAGCGTTGCGTTCGATGATGAGGTTGAAAAGGCAGTAAGCAACGGAGTTGCCATATTTTTGAAGTGTTTCAGCGGATTAGCCTTTCCCAGAATTCTTACCGATAAAGGAAGGGTTACAAAGGCATGAACCAGTAATCCAAGCATCACAGCGATGAAATAGATGCCCAGGCGGCTTATTACCTCGCTGATATCGTTTCCCATTTCCACCTGCTGTGCAATTATCTTTGCGGTGATGCTGAAAATACCGATCGGAGTGAATTTTATAACAAAAAAGGTTAATTTCATTATAACCTCAAGGGCAGAATTGATGAAATAAATAAGTATTTGGCTGGATTTCTTACTGACCCTGGTTATAAAGTATCCGAAAAGTATGGCAAAGAATATGATCGAAAGCATTTGTCCCTGGACCATTGCCTCGAAAATATTAGTGGGGACTATCTTAATGAGTGTCCTGCCGAAGTTGTCTGTGGCTGCAGCTATCTCTTCCACGGGAGCCTGGAATCCGAGTTCTGCACCTACTCCAGGCTTCAGGATCGAAACAAAAACAAATCCGGTCACAATGGCAGCTAAAGTTGTAAAAATATAATAACCAAGCGTTTTAAAGCCAAGTCTGCCAAGGCTGCCGCTGCTGCCGACACTTGCAACACCTGTGGTTATGGAGCAGAGGATCAACGGGATTATTATCATGTTAAGACCTCTGAGGAATACTTCTCCCATCCAGTTGGTATAGGAGGTGGCCGAGGGGAAATAAAAACCAAAAAAACCTCCGGCAACCAGCATTATAAGGATCTGGTAATGCAGAGCAACCGAATATTTTTTCCTCACCATTGCAGATTCAATTATTTTCTAAAGAAAAATAAACTATGTGATAATTCCTCTCAAACCTATGATTATTTTCAATTTCAAAAATTCTGTGAAAATTGAATATTTCAATGAGAGTAGGGGATGATGAGTGAAAATTAAATTCTGACGGGCTTAATGCACAAATATATTTTACACTTGTCAAAAAAAGGAATAATGGACGTGGTTTACATTTGTAAATAGGCATAAATAACATAATTATTACATATGTAATCAATAAATGATACATATTGATGTTACAAATGTAATTTTATTTTCATATTAAATCTCGATCTATTAATATACTATAAATCAATATGATAATACATATTATTTGGTACTAAGCTATAAGGAATAACAATCCGGATTGAAGTTATTAGTCTGGAAATATTAGATATATCCCATAATATATTGTATACCACAATATAATAAATCTAAACTCTAGTATTACATTATATATATATGTTTTTAAAGCACTGAGTAACAATTCATTAATATTTGATATTATATCATTGCCTTAAGTAATAGAGTCAAAGAATACAAATGTAACGTTAGTAAGTTACACATGTAATTGGATAAAGAATTACATTTGTAATAACATGTTATTTCAATGAAACCCGCATGTATTTACATACAAAACCGAACTTGCGAGCTTAGCGAAGCTAAACACCATATTATAATAATAAGCTGCATGTGGGTTCCATCATACTATTAAAATTAATTTATTATATGATGAAAGAACGATTAATAGAATTTTTAAGAGCAGAAAATAAAACTTCTGCACAATTAGCGGAAGAAATAGGTGTTCAGCCATCAGGCATCTCCCATATACTATCGGGAAGAAATAAGCCAAGCTTAGATTTTGTATTGAAAATGCTTGAAAAATACCCTTGTCTGTCAACTGAATGGTTTCTGTTCGGCAAGGGCAACATGTATAAAGATGAATCAATGCAGAAATTGTTCGAAGATTCGATAGATAGCGAAGAAAGCACAGATAAAGTTGTAAATCAGCCTGTTGAAGAATCAGGAATAAAGACGGTTGATAGTAATTCCAGAAATTCTGGAAGTTATGAAGATAGCAGTAAACAAAAAGTCGAAAAAATTGTATGGTTCTATGCGGATAGCAGTTTCCGTGAATACAAATCGGGAAAAGACTGATCTATAGGCGAAGAGGTATATGTTTGAAAGATTCAGAGGTGTACATATCTCTGATACAGATGAATTATAGCTCTATAATTTTATGATATTCGCTAATAAAATTATCTTTACGGTAAACAACAGGAGATGGGTAAACGCATCGAATTCCTCAAAATAATTAATAATCAAAAACTTAATAAGGACTCCTTTATTCTTGAACTGTTGGGGAAGGAAAAGCTGCCTGAGATGAAACCCGGCCAGTTTGCCGAGATAAGAGTGGAAGGGAGTCCGGAGACCTTTTTACGCCGGCCCTTCTCTATACATGATGTAAATTATGGAGAGAATACGCTGAAATTCCTTATTCAGATAGCCGGAAAAGGTACAGAAGCTCTTTCAAAGCTTGAGATAGGAGATATGCTTAACATCATCTATCCCCTGGGAAACTCATTCAGCCTGCCTGAAAGAAACCAGAGGATACTCCTTGCAGGAGGCGGCTGCGGGGTAGCCCCATTGTTATTTATGGGTAAATACCTTAACGAAAATGGTCATAATCCTGACATATTGCTGGGTTTCCGGAACAGTGAACGTATTATTGAATATGATGATTATATGAAGGTGGGAAGAGTGTTTCTGACCACCGAGGATGGATCACGTGGAGAAAAGGGTTTTGTCAGCGAACATACGGTGCTCTCGGAGCAGGGTTATGACAAAGTCTATTGTTGCGGTCCTGAGGCTATGATGAAGGCAGTAGGGGAGTATTGCAGACAAAATGACATTGACTGCGAAGTCTCATTGGAAACACTTATGGGGTGCGGCTTTGGAGCCTGCCTTTGCTGTATCGTTTCTACAGTTGATGGCAACCTCTGTACTTGTTCTGATGGGCCGATTTTCAATATTAAAGATCTTATATGGTAAAACTTGGCTTCAATATAGGAGATCTTCACTTCAATAACCCGGTTATGACAGCCTCGGGTACATTTGGTTATGGATCTGAGTTTGAAGATTTTCTGGATATTTCAAAGCTGGGAGGTATAATTGTGAAGGGCACAACCCTTGAGCCAAGAGAAGGGAATGCTGCTCCGAGAATGGCAGAGACCCATTCCGGGATGCTTAATTCTGTAGGCCTGCAGAACAGGGGAATTGATTATTTTGAAAAACACATTTATCCACGCATTTCGAAATACAAAACGAATGTAATAGTAAATATCAATGGGAGTTATATTAAAGACTATGTAGCTCTTGCTGAAAGGATTAACTCTCTTAACAAAATACCTGCAATTGAGCTCAATATCTCATGTCCGAATGTAAAAATGGGAGGGATGGCATTTGGAACAGATCCCGGTTCAACACGCAGGGTGACAAAGGCTGTCAGAGCTGTTTATTCAAAGAAGCTTATCGTAAAGCTCTCTCCGAATGTCACAGATATTGTTGAATTTGCGCGTATTGCGGAGGAGGAGGGCGCCGACTCTGTTTCCCTTATCAACACACTGCTGGGAATGGCAGTCGATATCAATGAAATGAAACCATTCCTCTCAACTGTCACTGGCGGACTCTCAGGGCCTGCACTTAAGCCGGTTGCTCTCAGGATGGTCTGGCAGGTTGCCAGGACAGTCAAGATCCCTGTTATTGGGATAGGAGGGATAATGAATGCGGATGATGCAATTGAATTTTTTCTTGCCGGAGCCTCAGCCATACAGGTGGGGACAGCCTCTTTTATTGATCCGCAAGCCTCAATAAAAATTCTTGAAGGAATTACTCAATACCTTGAAAGAAAGGGTTTTTCTGATATTAGTGAAATTGTAGGATACATAAATAAATAATCTAAAGTTTATGTGGAGGGGAATTGCTTCGCTTCGCTCACAATGACAGGGTTAATCAGGGGAGAGTGTCATTCCTCATTCCCTTACTCCTGAATATTATTTTTTTACTCATCACGCATTATTTTGTTATTCCGGATAATTTTCGTTATCTTTTGATTGATTTAATAAGCTCAGGCTTTAAAATGTATCATTCTATTAATCAATCAATTTTATAATGGCAGATAGTTTACAGATCGATGATCTCGACAGGAAAATTCTGGATATCATTACAAAAAATGCCAGGATACCATACCTGGAGGTGGCCAGGGAATGCAGTGTGTCAGGAGCAGCAATACACCAGCGGGTACAACGGCTCATTCGTATAGGTGTCATACGGGGATCGGAATTCAAGGTCGACCCGGTAAAGGTTGGTTTTAAAACATGCGCTTATATAGGAATCTTCCTTGAACATCCGGGACATTTCCATGAGGTAGTAAAAAAATTCCAGGATGTGCCGGAAATAATTGAATGTCACTATACCACAGGTAACTATTCTCTCTTTATAAAAGTCTATGCAAGGGACAATGAACATCTGAAAAACATACTGAGCGATAAGATCCAGAATATTCCGGGCATACTCCGGACCGAAACACTCATTTCTCTTGAAGAATCAATCAACAGACAGATACCTGTACTATCAAAATAAGTATCTGGTGATCTTTAGTTACTCTGATTCATTCTGAAGATCATAGTATTTTATCATTTGTTACGAATTATACTAACAGGGACATTGCCAGGCTGAGCCCTGCCTGCCATTCATCAAGCTGGAATTATAACCTTGAGTCGAACCATAAGAGCAGGCGTCTCAGTAGTGTTTTTCAGAGTGGCGGTAAACAGATCCTTCCGGTTTTCTATAGTGATAACTATGTTTCACCGATGCCGGGTGAGGGGAAAGTTATTACCATGAAGCTCTGCGACAGGGATACAGGTGGGGAGACACCCGGTATTGAAATATCAGTATTTAATTTGGTTGATTAAATGTTATTTTACTTTATAGTTATAAAGAGGAAGAACGGAGTTGCATTGTTATTATTGGTGCAGCTCCGTTTTGGTTTATATTATTGTTGTGGAATCCCCGCGAATGGGGGATTAGCTTTCCGGGATACTCATTAAGAATTGTATTCACTTATTACTATTAATGAAACCGCTACCCGTCTTATTGATTATAGACAATTAACATCTACTCAGTCCCGAGGGACAACCTGTTTGAAGAAACATTTGTGTGGTTCAATGCAGAACATTGTTTAACATGGTTTTAGTGAATTTCTTTTCCCGGCAGTATAAAAAATAAAATTTTATTCAGTACTTTTATTTTGGCTGCCCGGTAACCATCTTCTTGAAAAAATGCAAAGTTAACACGAAGGCCGTATTTCATAGGACTGACATTAATAATTTTGTTACATCATATCTAATATTTAAAATCTTACAAAATGAAAATCTTAAACAAACTAAGCATTGGAGTAATGGTGTTTTTGTCAGGCAACATTACTTTGGAATCGCAGCAAATAATGCGTTTTCCTGATATCTCCGACAATTCAGTTGTGTTTACTTCCGGAGAGGATATCTGGACAGCACCTCTGGAAGGTGGTGATGCGGTGCGTCTTACTATTCACGACGGACAGGAACGATTTCCAAAGTTCTCACCTGATGGCAGCATGATCGCGTTCACCGGCGAATATGACGGGAATACTGATGTATATGTCATGAACAGCAAAGGAGGGGATATAACACGTGTGACATATCATCCGGGTATTGATGAAGTTGTGGGATGGCATCCTGTTAAGAACAAAATATTATTCAACTCTGGAAGGAATAGTACCACCCGTTACTCTAAACTTTTTCTCATCTCCCCTGATGGTAGCGGCCTCGAAGAACTGATCCTTTATGATGCTGTGCGCGGCAGCTTTTCACCTGACGGTAAAATGATCGCTTATAATAAAGTGGCAAGAGAACACCGTACATGGAAAAGATACACTGGAGGACTGGCCCAGGAGATCTATATCTATAATTTTGAAACTGACGAAGAGGAAAACATCACTAATTTCAGGGGTACAGACAGAATGCCCATGTGGCTCGGCAATTCTGTTTATTTCGTTTCCGACCGTGACAGAAATCTTAATATCTATACATATGATACAAAAAGCAAAGAGACAAGTCAGCTGACAGATCATGATGACTTTGATATCCTCAGAGCTTCGGCTCATAAAGATAAAATTGTCTATGAGAAGGGTGGGGGGATCTGGTTGCTTGACCTTAACACCGGAATAAGCAGCGAAATAAAAATAAACATGAATCCTGATGCCCCCGAGACACGCCCTTACATTAAGGATCTTGCCAGGGATATTCAGGATTTCAATATTTCACCTTCAGGCGTACGGGCACTCATTGTAGCAAGAGGTGAAGTCTTTTCTGTTCCGAAAAACAGCGGGATCACTCAAAACATAAGTAATAACTGCAGTGCACGGGATAAAGATGCAGCATGGTCGAACGATGGTAAGAAAACTGCCTGGTTATCAGACAAAAGCGGGGAATATGAGATCTATATTCAGAATGCTGACGGAACAGGAGAGGCTGTTAAAATGACAAGTCATAAAGATGGCTACCGTCATACCCTCCGCTGGTCGCCCGATGATAGAAAAATTGCCTACGCTGATCAGACCCTGCGCTGCTATATTCTGGATGTTGCCAGTAAACAGATTACTGAAGTGGATCAGGCAAAATATGAGAATGTAGACGAATCGCTCCACCATAAAGGGATTTATGATTTTAACTGGTCGCCTGACAGTAAGTACCTTGCATACTCAAAAATGAGCAAGGATCTTGTGTACCAGGTATATATCTATTCTTTGGAGGATAAAAAAGTCTATCCGGTAAGTGATGGCCTGTTTTATGATTTCAATCCTGTATTTACAAAAGACGGGGAACATCTGCTTTTTGTGTCGGACAGGAGGTTCAATCCGACTTTCTGCGATATAGAGTGGGAGATGGTCTATAAGGATGTAGCAGGTATATATGCTTTGACACTTAAAAAAGAAGGGGAATCAATTCTTCCTTTCAAAAATGACATTGAAACCGCCCTAAACAAATCAGATAAGCAGGTAACACCATTTCGTATTGATTTTGAGGGTCTTGCAGGACGTATTGAGGCATTGCCCCTTCCTGCAGGAAATTATAGGGATATGGCTGTGAATAAATCCTGTTTATTTTACCTGAACAGCGAGGATGGCGATTATAACAGAATGGATTACAGGGAGCTGGGCCCAAGAACACTCTACAGTTATTCTTTTGAAGAGCAGAAAGTAAAAACAGTGATTGAAAATATCAATGGCTTTAAAATTTCTGCAGATGGTTCAAATATCATTTATATTAAGGACAACAAACCTGGAATTATTACTTCGGATTCGGAAAAGAGCGAAGGCAGCAATCTTGACATATCTGGTCTGAAAATGAAAATCGATCCGGTTCAGGAATGGAAAGCTCTTTTCAATGAGGCCTGGCGGATGGAACGTGATTTCTATTACGAACCCGGTATGCATGGAATTGACTGGATTGCCATGAAAGAGAAATATGGAAAACTGATTAACAGGGCTACCTGCCGGCAGGATGTCCAGTTTATTTTAGGCGAATTGATTGGCGAACTAAATACCTCACACACATATGTTTATGGTGGATCAGGGCAACGTAATGCCAATCAGGTCAATATCGGGATGCTCGGTGTTGACTGGGAGACTGACAAAGCCAGCAATTTGTTTCGCTTCAAAAAGATCTACAGGATTCCTGATTGGTCACGCGAGACATATCCGCCACTGGGAAAACCGGGTTTAATTATTGATGAAGGTGATTATCTCTTATCTGTAAATGGCAAAAAAGTAACAGCAGATAGAAGCATCTACAGCTATTTTGTTGATCTGGCAGAAAAACAGGTAAAATTAGTGGTGAATGATAAACCTCTGGATGCAGGTGCCCGGGAAGTAATAGTCAATCCCTTAAGAAGTGAAACACGGCTCAGGTACAATGACTGGCTTGAAAGTAACCGCATTGCAGTGGATGAAGCCTCTAAGGGTCAGATTGGATACATTTACATGCCTGATACATATGAGGGATCAGCAATAGATTTTCCAAAGTATTTCTATTCCCAGACAAAGAAAAAAGGTTTAATTATTGACGGCAGGTTTAATGGTGGGGGGCTCGATCCGGAAATCTTTTTCCAGCGTCTGCTCAAGAAACCTCACGGATACTGGACACGCCGTTATTCAGCAGATCAGACCATCCCCTTTCTGGCAGTTACGGCTCATATGACGTGCCTGACCAACCGTTATGCAGGTTCCGGTGGCGATGAACTGCCTTATGAGTTCAAATGGAACAAGATGGGCCCTGTTATTGGGACCCGTACATGGGGAGGACTGGTAGGAGTATCAATGTTCATGGAGCTCCTGGATGGCAGCGGATTAACAGCTCCCGATTACAGGATTTACAATGAAAACGGCAACTGGGTGGTTGAAAATGCGGGTGTTGAACCGGATATTGTTATTGAACAGAACTCACTGGAACTGTCAAAGGGAATAGATACTCAGCTAATGAAAGCAGTAGAAGTATTGATGGAAAAGATCAGGGAAGAGCCAATAACAATGCCGGAACATGAGACATTTGGGGTAAACAACAAATAGAATCCTTTTGATCACATGAATGGCCTGCCAGGGGGGCTGCCTTTGTGATCCAGCTGGGTCTCGAACCCAGGACCCCATCCTTAAAAGGGATGTGCTCTACCAACTGAGCTACTGAATCATTGTTCATTTTTTGCGAGTGCAAAGGTAGGATAAAATTAAATTATTACAAGCCATATATATTTTTTTCATATTAATGACCTTCTTATTTCATTAAGTTTCTTTTGATACCATGACCAGTAAGCCCGGAAAATTTTTTCGGGCTTTTTGTTATGTTTTGTCCGGTAAAACGTCCTCTTAAAGAACATATTTATTTAACATAATTGAAGTTCGTATGAAAAAAATCATTTTAATACCTGTAATTCTGGCAATAAACATCCTGGGATATGGCCAAAGGTCCGTTGATGCACTTTTCGACAAGTATGCCGGCAGCGATGGCTTTACAACAATAACGATTAGCGGAAACCTGATAAAGTTCCTCAAGGCTCTTGATAACGATAAATGCGATGATGACCCATGTTGGCCGGAAGATATTACGACGGTCAGGCTCCTTGCACAGAATGATGATAGTATGTTCGGCGGAAATTTTTACGATATGGTGGAAAGAGAACTTGACCGCAGGAATTATGAAGAATTTATGAGAGTGAAAAATGCTCATCAGGACATAGTTATGCTGGTAAGAGCGGAGGGGAAAAAATTCAAAGAGTTCCTTATAGTTGCCGACGGCAAGGATAATGCACTGATACAGGTTAAAGGAAATATGACTTACAAAGAGGCAAAGAGATTCTCGGATAGCATGAAAAGGGACAACGGAGTGAATATTGTTATAACCTGTAGGTAATCCGATTGTTTTTATCTTTATCCGGAATTTGTCATAAGTCTCTTACCTGATGACCAGGGATGCATTTAATGTAATAATACACCGGCTGAACCGCAAACTGTTTGCAATAGCTTTCCGGATAGTTAAAAACCGGCAGGAAGCAGAAGATGTTGTTCAGGAGGTCTTTATGAAGATGTGGATAATGAGGAAAAAGCTTGATGATTACAATGATACTGAGGCTCTTGCTGTCACAATGACAAGGAACAGTTGCATTGATCAGCTGAGAAAATGGAAACATATCGACAGTGAAAAGGGAGTGGCAGATATCCGGAATCCCGACCATTCACCATCACCGCATGAACGGCTTGTAAATTCTGAAACTGCCGATATTTTGGCCGGGATTATTGATGAATTACCGCCGGCTACGCGTGATCTTGTTCAGCTAAGGGAGATAAACGGGTTGTCGTATGATGAAATATCGAAGCAGAAAGAAATGAATATTAACAATCTGCGGGTAGTTCTTTCAAGAGCAAGGAAAATGATAAAGGAAAAATATATTAAATATACAAATGAAAAGGGAAGAGCTTAAGAAATTGCTGGAAAAGTACTATGACGGGGATACTTCCGGGGAAGAAGAGGAAAACCTGAAGAACTATTTCTCGGGCGATAATGTTCTGCCGGAGTATAAAGCCGAGATAGAGATCTTCAGCTATTATGCAGGTTCAGAAAGTACACCTGTTCCATCTGTTGATTTCGAGGACAGGATTCTTAAGGGAATTGATGATCTCGAGAAAAAGCAAAGAAGTATCTCCCTGAGAAAGAGATATATTACTGTCTTTAGTGCAGCAGCAGCAATTCTTTTATTGATAGGTTCATACTTTATCTTTTTCAATCAGGAAGTTCAGGAAGACACATTTTCAGATCCGCAGTTAGCATATGCAGAAACAATGAGAATACTGAATGAAGTTTCTGTTAAGCTCAATAAAGGGACAGAGGCGCTTAAACCACTGAGTAAAATGCAGAATGCTATGGAAACAGGTTTGGAATCAATTGACAGGTCAGCTTCGATAATTTCAACCAGCCTGAATCGAAGCAGGCTGTTTGATGAGGGATCAACAAAGAAAAACTGGTAATCAATAAAGTGATAAATAGAAATAATAAATACAATATGACATGAAGAGGCAGTTTTTAATTATCGCAGCTTTGTTTATTTGCCAGGCTATAATTGCCCAGACAAATCCTATAGATGAGCTGTTCAACAGGTACTCGGAGAAGGAGGGATTTACGTATGTTGCCATCTCCGGCAGAATGCTTAACATGATCGGTTCTCTGGATACACAGAATAATCCGGATAACATTATGCTCCGACTTAAATCTATAAGGATACTTACCGAGAATGATTCTTTATCAACAGTAAAGGTAAATTTCTATCAGGAGTTGAGCAGGAGACTTGATCTTTCAGTTTATGAAGAACTGATGGTGGTAAAGGAGGGCAATGATATAACAAAATTTCTCATCCGGCAGAATGGAAATACAATATCTGAACTACTGGTAATTTCGGGAGGTTCGAAAGGTAACTCGCTCATTTCTATACGGGGCGAAATTAACCTGAAAGAACTGTCAGAACTATCAAATACCATTGGCATAGAAGAACTTGAGGAGCTTGAAGGGATTGAAGACAGGAAATAAAAATATCTGAGATATTAATTTGATCCCTGCGATGCAACCTTTCATGTCCTGATTACGTTATCATATTATAGTCAGGTATAAAGATACATTATATGCCTGTTTTCAATTTTTTCTATATTTGTATTGATTTCAAAAATTAAACAAATAGCGACTATGAATAAGCTCTTCACAAAACGTATTGTAACTTTGATGACTTCAGTACTTATTTTCTCATCGGTTACATTTTCTCAATTCGATAAATTTGATTTTTTAAAAAGTTCCACCGCCGACGGCATTAAATTCCTTGAAGCCTATATGACTCCATGGATAAATGCTTTTGGTGCAGGTTTGAACGGAAGCTGGTATAATACGGCAAAACCTCATAAACTTGGGGGTTTTGATATTACCACAGCTCTTAATGTGGGTTTTGTACCTACCACAGCCGAGACATTTGATCTGTCGAGCCTGGGACTCTCTTCAAATATAAGTCCCACTACAGGCACAGCCCCAACCATTGCCGGCCCTGACGAAAGCGGACCGCTAATGTCTTATTCTGTTTCTGCAAGCGGTAATGAATATGAGCTTGCAAGCTTCAGAACACCGCCGGGTGTGGCATGGAGATATATTCCGGTACCAACAGCCCAGATAGGAGTAGGTTTGCCGCTGGGAACAGAAATCAAAGTCAGATTTGTTCCCAGGTTGACTTTCGACAATGATCTCATCCAGGGAGATATCGGGTTATGGGGTATAGGAGTAATGCATAGTATCACGCAATATATTCCGGGTGGCGATCTGCTCCCCGTTGATGCATCTGTTTTTGCCGGATATACAAAACTGACAGGCAATATACCTGTTAACCTTCAACCTCCCACTGATGCGGATTATTCTGCTGCTTCTTTCGAAGATCAGAATCTGGCAGCAAGTGTTACAGCTCTGAATATAAGTGCCATAGGCTCGATAAATCTTGCCATTATTACATTCTATGGAGGACTGGGTTATTCCAAAACAAATACGATTCTTCAACTGGAAGGCAATTATCCTTCACCTCGTCTTGATGGCGCAGATGTGGTATATGACGACCAGGGAATTAAAACAGGTGACGACTTTGGTGAGATAAATATTAAAAATTTTTCGGGTCTCCGGGCCAACGTTGGATTAAGGTTTAAATTTGCAGTACTTACAATACATGCCGATTATACAAGGGCACAGTATAATGTTGTATCGGCAGGACTGGGGATCTCATTTCGATAAGATTTATGATAATAAGACAGGAATCCCCGGGACTTTGAAACCCGGGGATTTTTATTAAAATTCGATCAAAATCAGATTATCTTTGTATAATGTCGATATGTACAACTCTATCTCCTATAACAGATGGAGACACAAAAACCAGATAACGCATACAAGGCACTGCTGCAGGCAGCAAAAAAAACTGTTAGTCCGGTTGACAGAAACAAAATAAAGAGAGCATTTGATCTTGCCGTAAAGGCATGTGGAGATTGCAGGACTATAACCGGGGAGCTGCAAATACTTCATTCCCTTTCAGTGGCACGTATCCTGGCAGAGGAGATTGGGCTTGGTCTTACCTCAATTATAACCGCTCTGCTTCACGGTTCTTATAATAAACTGGAAATCAGTTCCGGGGAGCTTGAAAAGGAGTTTGGCAGTGAAGTGGTGGAGATACTTAAAGGCTGCTCCAGGATCACCGGGATAGAATCCATGCAATCATCATACCAGGCAGAGAATTTCAGAAAACTCCTGTTAAGCCTGGCCGATGATGTAAGAGTCATCCTGATAAAACTTGTTGAGCGTCTTGAGAATATGCGCAATCTGGATACAGCCCCTGAGAAAGAGAAGCTGCCCCTTGCCTCAGAAACCTATTTCCTTTATGCACCTCTTGCTCACAGACTGGGTTTCTACAATATTAAACTGGAAATGGAGGATCTTGCAGTTAAATATCTTGAGCCCGACCAGTACTTTTTCGTAGAAAACCGCCTTAAACAAACTACTGCATCCCGAAACAGGTTTATCCGTGAATTTTCCCAGCCTCTGAAAGAAACGCTCGAAAAGAATGGCTTTAAGTTCACAATTATAAGCCGCACAAAATCAATACATTCCATTATGCTGAAGATGAAAAAGCAGGGAGTGGAATTTAATGAGGTTTATGATCTTTTTGCAGTGAGGATCATTCTTGAAACCGGGACAGAGAACGAAAAATCAGAATGCTGGAGAGCTTACTCAATTGTAACAGATCTATATCAACCCAATCCCAGCCGGCTGCGTGACTGGATCTCTGTTCCCAAGTCAAACGGGTATGAATCATTGCATACTACAGTGGTTGGTCCCAGGGGCAGATGGGTGGAGGTACAGATCCGTTCTGCCAGGATGGATGAGATTGCCGAAAAAGGCCTGGCAGCTCATTTCAAATATAAAGGGATAAAAGGAGAGGGGGGACTGGATACATGGTTGACCAAAATGCGTGATATACTTGAATCTTCAGAGAAGGAGGAAAGGGCTTTTCTCGACCAGGTAAGATCGGGATTATATACCGACGAGGTATTTGTTTTTACTCCCAAAGGAGATTTAAAACAACTCCCTGCAGGAGCAACAGTCCTTGATTTTGCATTCGAGATCCATACTGCTGTCGGGGCATCATGTGTCGGTGGAAAGGTAAATGGCAGAAACGTTACAATAAAACATGTCCTGCTGAATGGCGACAAAGTCGATATTATCCGCAGTAAGAGCCAGAAACCAAAGCAGGACTGGCTCTCATTTGTTGTTACCAGCAAGGCAAAAGCAAAGATCAAGCTGGCTCTGAATGAGGAAAAAGCCAGGGCCGCGGCAGAGGGCAAAGAGATGTTAATGCGGCGCCTGAAGAACTGGAAAATACAATACAACGATACTGTAATACAGAAACTGATCAATCATTATAACCTTAAAACGGCACAGGATCTCTATTTCCAGATCATTACCAGCAAAATCGGGCTTCTTGAAATAAAAGAAGTCCTTCGCAAAGAGGAACCTGAAGAAACTCCCGTACTGCAAATATCGGTGCCAACAAAAGGTCTGTTGGATTCTCAATATGCTGAATTTCTGGTTATTGAAGATAAAGTAGAGGGACTGGATTATAAATTGTCGAAATGCTGCAATCCCGTACCGGGTGATAATATATTTGGTTTTATAACAATTACTGACGGAATAAAAATACACCGTACCAACTGTCCGAATGCACATAATCTGCTGTCAAGATACCCATACAGACTCATCTCTGTTCGGTGGACCAAATCAAAAACAACACCTGCATTTATAGCTGCAATAAAGATAACAGGTGTCGAAGATATCGGTATTGTGAACAAGATAGCCGATATTCTTGCACAACATAAAGTAGTTGTCAGAAGCTTTAATTATAAAATGGATGAAGGATTATTTGAAGGAATGCTTAATATAATGGTAACTAATAATAATGTTCTTCATGGTATTATGAGAAAGATTCAAGCCCTGAAAGGAATATTGAAAGTTATCAGGGTGGATAATAATATAACCCACCCCTGACCCTCCGCTATCGCGGAAGCTCCACGTTGCTCCGATCTCGCAGCAAGCCACACGCCGGATTAATACCTTTTATCCGGCCGTACAGGCAGCTTAGCCAGCTTTTCCACCTCTAGTGACGGAAACCCGTACTCTTCCACGACCTTACCTAGTATCAGGTAGGTTCCTGAGCCTTTAAAAGGGTAGTTCTTAAGCGATTGCGGAAAATGCGTTGTGTCAAAAAAACTGCCTTCAGCATCGATAAAACAGCCGAAATTCATCCATTCCTTCTTAATTGTCATTATATATTTGATAGTAACCAGGTGCCCGACCATCCTGACTCTTTCTCCGACATGATTAATAAGATCACTTGCCTGTATCTCACCTCTGAATGATGTTTCAAGCATGTCGAACCAGGTAATTGAAACGGGAAAGCTGAGCAGCTCTATTTCATCGTATGCATCGTCGAGCCTGTCATGTTCGAGATTGGGGAGTGAGAAGCTCCTGGAAGGAGCGGGGAAGAGGCGTTTCATTGGTTCCGGTTTCGATTTATTCATCACCATATGTGCTTCCCACAGGAGTACCGACTTTTTCTTACCTGTGAAGCGGAAAGCCCCTGTCCTGATGAGCAGTATGACCTGCTCCAGTCCGGGATTAATACGTGTTACAAAATCGTTCAGATCGGAATAGGGACCTTCAGCATTCCTGTTCTCTTCAATCGACATGGCAAGCCTGTTCTCAAGGCTCAGAATATGTATGAAACCAAGGTAAATATCTGAACCATAAATTGTTGTCTTATAGTTACTTTTATTGATACATGGCAATTGTATTACTGCACCGTATCTTTTTGCTTCATGTACATATACCCATGTCCTGTAAAATCCGCCGAAATTATTGATTACGGCCACCATGAACTCGAGGGGGAAATGGGCTTTCAGGTAGAGGCTCTGGAAGCTCTCAACGGCATATGATGCCGAGTGTGCCTTGGAGAATGAATAACCGGCAAATGATTCGATCTGTCGCCATACCTCTTTTGTCAGATCATCATTGTATCCCTTTTCGCGGCAGTTTGAAAAAAACCTGTCAACGATCCGCTGCATCTCCTTCTTCGACCGATATTTTCCGCTCATGGCCCGCCGCAGGGTATCGGCATCGGCAAGATCGAGTCCTGCAAAGTGATGGCACACCTTCAGTACATCCTCCTGGTAAACCATAACACCGAATGTCTCCTCAAGCTGTTCTTTCATTACCGGGTGTAAGTATCTAAAATTATGCGGGTTATGAAAACGGTAGATGTATTCACGCATCATGCCTGAGCGTGCAACTCCCGGCCTGATTATTGAACTTGCCGCGACCAGGGTTTTATAGTCATCGCACCTGAGTTTTTGCAGAAGTCCCCGCATTGACGGACTTTCGACATAGAAGCATCCTTTGGTTTCACCGCTGCTGAGATATTCCCTGATCTTCGGATCTTTCTTAAAGCTTTGAATTGCATGCACATCTACATCTATTGCGCGGTTTCGAAGAATAATATCTACACTCTCGCGTATATGGCCGATACCGCGCTGGCTTAGAATGTCGAGCTTTTCGAAGCCTATCTCCTCAGCCGTGTACATGTCCCACTGTGTTGTAGGGAAGCCCTTTGGAGGCATATCAAGGGCAGTATAACACGATATCGGCTCCTCCGAAATGAGGATGCCGCCGGCATGGATGCTTCTCATATTCGGGAAATCGGCAATTCTGCTGCCTGTTGAAAAGATGGTATCCGTGATCTCATTGCGGTTTGTTTCTGCAGAAGGGTTATCTATCAGTGCATCGATCTCTTCTTTTGGCAATCCATGCACCTTTCCAAGCTCCCTGACAATCGATTTTCCCCTGAAGGTGCTTATCGTACCCAGGAGGGCAGTGTGGCTGTATCCATATCTCTTGAAGATGTAGTCGATCACCTCGTCTCTCTCTTTCCATGAATAATCGATGTCAAAATCAGGAGGAGAGCTCCTTCCGGGATTTATGAATCTCTCAAAGTAAAGGTTTAGATCAATCGGGTCAATATTAGTGATTTTCAAGCAATAAGCAACAATGGAATTTGCTCCGCTTCCCCTGCCTACATGGTAAAACCCACGAGCCATTGAATACCGTACAATGTCCCAGGTTATCAGGAAGTATGCCGAGAAGCCAAGATTATCGATTATCTCAAGTTCATGCTGTATCCTTTTTCTTGCTTCATTATTGTTCTTTCCATACCTGTAAATCATCCCGTCCCATGCAAGCTTTTCGAGCAGCAGCCTGTCGTCATACCTGGTGGCTGAGAATATCTTTTTATTCTTCTGGCTCTCAAAGTCAAATGATAAAGAGCAATCTTCCAGCAGGTTAGAAGTGTTATGGATGATTTCCGGATATTCAGAAAATGCGGACCTGATAGTCTCCGCAGGATGGAAAAACTCATCTTCCCCGGCACATTGACATGGTTTAAGGTGGCTGAGAAGGATATTATTATCGACTGCCCTGAGACTTTTATGGATAAAAATATCATCATTGTTGCTGAAGGTCACTGGTTGCATTATCACCAACTGGTTTCTGTCGCGCGGAGTCAGCTTAAGCAGCCTGTTCACCTCATTTGTTCTTATGCCGATGCGTTCATTATCAAACAGTTTACGTCCGGGGGATTTTGTATACGGATAGATGATATATGCCTCTGAGAAGTCCGGGGCAGGGAAGGGGATTGGTATCTTGTCGGCATTATGCTTTGACAGGAATTCGTTCAGCTCTCTTAATCCTTTGTTGTTTCGTGCTATCCCTGCATATTGCAGTTCATTGTCATTCCTGAATTCGATGCCGGCAACAGGCCTGATGTTGTTTCTTACACATTCACCTGCAAATTCGGGTATTGCCGTTGAATTGTTGATGTCCGCAAGTGCCATGGTCTCAACCCCTGCAGAAGCTGCTTTCTGCACAAGCTGTTCGACGGACATTGTTCCGTAACGCAGACTGTAATATGAATGGCAGTTTAAATACATTGTTAAGTGCCTAGAGTGCCTAGAGTGCCTAGAGTGACTAGAGTGCCTAGAGTGACTAGAGTGACTAGAGTGACTAGAGTGCCTAGAGTGACTAGAGTTTGGAGTGACTAAAATTGATTTTTAACTCTAGCTCACTCCAAACTTTAGCTCACTCCAAACTTTAGCTCACTCCAAACTTCTATCTTCCATATGCAACATATCCTCTTAATCTCTCCTCCATCATCCCCTGCTCTTTAACCGCATTTTCGAGCTGTTTAAGGGCTTTTTCCTCTCTTTCGCTGGTTGTCATCACCCCGGCAGCCCGTCTTACCGCATGACGCCCAAAACGCTTTCTGAGCCTGTCCATGGCCATATAGAGGCTCACCTTCTCAGGGGTGTCATCGAACATGTCGAGCTGCTGGACTCCCTGTACCAGGTAGCTGAACCTTACGCCGATAAGCCTGATAAGCATTCGTCTCTGGTAGAGCCTGGCAAACAGCTCTTTAGCGACATCTGAAAGTACATGATCGAAAGCTGTATAGGGAATCCTTTTCTGCAGGGTATGAGTATCAAAGTTAGAGTATCTTATTTTCACAGTGACGCAGGAGGTCAGCTTTTCCTGTTTTCTCATATCATAGGTGATCTTTTCCACCATGCTCACCAGCAGCTGGTTAAGCCGAACCATATCGGTGGTGTCCTTTTCAAATGTGTGTTCGGTGCTTATGGATTTCTGTTCCGAATAGCTGATCACGGGAGTGGAATCTATACCATTGGCTTTTTTCCATATATCAATGCCGTTTTTGCCCATCAGTTTTTCGAGCATCTCTGCAGGAATATTACGCAGGGTGTATATGGTTGCTATACCCATTGACCTCAGCACATGGCAGGTCTTCGGGCCGATCATCGGTATTTTGCTTATTGAGAGCGGATCAAGAAAGGGGAGGACTATATCTTTTTTTACTTCTATCTCGCCATTAGGTTTTGCTTCGCCGGTTGCGATCTTTGAGACGGTCTTGTTGATGGAAAGCCCTGCTGAAACGGGCAGACCTGTCTCCTTTATTATATACTCGCGCAATTCGTGCGACCATTTGCAGCATCCGTAAAAGCGGTCCATGCCGGTGATGTCGATATAATGCTCATCAATCGAAGACTTCTCATAAAGCGGCGACCTTTCCGCAATTATACCGGTCACCATATTTGAATAGTTGCTGTACGATTCCATGTCGCCACGTATTATTATTGAATCGGGACACATAATCCTGGCCATTTTCATGGGCATGGCGGAATTCACTCCGTATTTTCTGGCTTCATAACTGCAGCTCGATACAACACCACGGTCCGATATACCGCCAATTATCACCGGCTTGCCGATAAGCCTGCTGTTTTTCAGCCTTTCCACCGATACGAAAAAGGTGTCGAGGTCAAGATGCAGGATGGAGCGTTCTATATTGCCTGCCAAAAACATTTTATAAGTTACGAGTGACTAGAGTGACTAGAGTGCCTAGAGTGCCTAGAGTTGTGTGTTTTTACTGATTGAAGTAAAAATTGCAAGTAATTCATTTGCTTCATTGAGAACAGATTCCAATGATTGGGGTTCGATCCATTTCAGATCTCCGATAATTTCGAGCCAGTAGCAAGTCTCGCTCGTCTCGCTTTCACAGATTTTTATTTTATTCTTAAAATCTGCTTTGCTTCTGGCCCTGTTAGCCTCGCGATAGTTTGCCCCGATACTGGTACCTGACTTTGTAAATTGATTCCTTATTACCTTCCCTTCAACTGTATCAGGAAGAAGAACCGATAATCTGATAACCTTTATTGCAAAAACCTTTGTTCTTTCCTCAAGCTTTTTGCTGAACTCCTTATTTTCCATATATTATAACTTTAGTCACTCCAAACTCTAGTCACTTGTAACTTTTTCTTCAAAATATTTGCATATTCCATAAACATATCCTACTTTTGATTAGAAATTAATCAATATTATGATTACAATATAATCAATTTTTTATTATGTACTTCACTTCCAACATAAAATTTTTAAGAAAAAGAAGGGGCAGGACCCAGGATGAGGTTGCTGCAGCCCTTAACCTTAAACGTTCCACCCTGAGCGGGTATGAGAACGGCGTGGCCCAGCCGTGTATTGAGATACTGGTCTCATTTTCACGATACTTCAACCTGTCAATCGATACATTGCTGAAAATCGACATAACAAAATTATCGGAGAGCCAGCTTGGAGAGCTGGAAAGGGGCTATGATGCATATGTTAAGGGGAGCAACCTCAGGGTTCTTGCCACCACAGTCGGTACTGATGATGTGGAAAACATTGAGATTGTACCTGAAAAAGCAAAGGCAGGCTATACAACAGGATATGCCGATCCGGAATATATCGGGGAACTGCCCAGATTCAGGCTTCCTTTTCTTTCTGAAAAGAGAAAATACAGGACATTTCAGCTGAAGGGCGATTCAATGTTGCCGATACCTGACGGTTCATGGGTAACAGGTGAGTTTGTCCAGGACTGGCATGAAATAATAAGCGGGAAGGCCTATATCGTTTTTACGCTCAATGACGGCATAGTCTTTAAAGTAGTTGAGAATAACCTGATGAGCGAGGGAAGGCTTGTACTTTATTCACTGAATCCTATATATGAACCTTATGAGGTCCATGTCAACGAAGTGAAGGAGTTATGGAAATTTGTAAATTATATAAGCAGTGAGCTTCCTGAACCCGTTTTACCCGAAAAACATCTGATACAGGCAGTTACAACAATGAAAAACGATCTGGAGAGGATAAAGGCCAGGCTGGGGAAGGATATCACAGATATAGAAGAGGTAAAGTGAGGATCAAAAAAAAAGACTCTGTAACAGAGCCTCTTTTTCATATTGTTCATGACGTTTATTCCTGTGTCAGACCGATTATAAGCTGAACGATCTTTTCGTTTTCCGATTCCGGGATCTTTCCTTTATAGATTGCCCTGACAATTCTGTTCTTATCCACAATGACCACACTGTAACTGTCTTCAGGCATACCCCATTCCTTCTGGAGTGTGGCATCATAGTCGAAGAGAATGGTCGTGTCATATTTCTTTGCCTTGTTACCGGCAATCAGCCTGATAAGTCCGTTGGGCTTCCAGGTCGATTTGCAGTCTACGATTCCAAAACCTTTAAAGAAATCTTTATTGATCCTTTTATCAATATCAGCTGCCTTATCGATATAATCATTAAAAGGATCATTAAGATCTGATTCATCAGGATCAACATAATTGATCTGCAGCACTTTACCAGGCCAGGAATTCATTGTGAATTCATTCTTGTTTGCATCGGTAAATGTCCACTCGGGAGCTTTCATGCCTACTTCAAGGTTGACAGTCTGCCCAAATGTACAGGTTATTGCCACAGAAGCAAGCAGGAGTGTGAAAATCAGCTTTTTCATGTTTATCTGTTTATAATTACGAGCGAAATATATGAATTATTTATGATAATCAAATTTTAATCAACAATTACCGTTATCATTAATAACTTTGTAGAATATAATAGAATTTTATTCGAAAGATTTTTTATTAATTAAAAGAAATGACAGTGGCACTTTCATCAAATACCAGGTTCACAAAAAGGGAGGATCTTGCCAATGCACTCTCCCATCTGGTGGGAACATTGCTTGCGGTGGCAGGGTTGACTCTGATGGTTATATTTTCTGCTATAAGGGGCAATGTCTGGCATATTGTAAGCAGTTCTGTATTCGGGGCATCCATGATATTTCTTTACCTGTCATCTACCATCACTCACTGGCTTCGTGCGGGAGATGCCAAGGAGAGGTTCTTCATATTTGACAGGTCAGCAATTTTCGTTCTTATTGCTGGTACATATACACCTCTGGCACTGATAGCGCTTCGTGGCCCTCTTGGCTGGGTAATATTCGGGATCGAGTGGGGCCTCGCAATCATCGGGATTATTCGCCTCCTGATAAAATCGAACAGTTTTGAAACCGGAGTCTCTTATATTGATATTCTGATCTATGTATTAATGGGGTGGCTAGTTGTGATTTTCTCAGGACCTGTTCTGAAATCAGTCCCTCCTATGTGCTATTTATGGATCGTTATCGGAGGTCTTTTCTATACAGTAGGGATAATTTTCTTCAAGGTCGCTAAATTCCGGTACCACCATTTTATCTGGCACCTTATGGTAATAGGAGGGAGCCTGTCCCATTTTACGGCGATATTCTTCTATATGATACTGAAGTAAAACTTTGGTGTTTTACCTGTTTTAATATTCGTTAAGAAAGTCATTCAGAGGCTTCATCAATTTTGATCCCCTCAGTACCAGTTCAAAGAAATCATTGCCAGTAACCTCCTTATCTGAGATCATTCTGCTCACAAGATAACTTTTCATTTTCAGCAGTTCAATCAGAGGATGATCTTTAGGGAATCCCTTTGGGGCTGTTTTGAGCTTTTCACCTTCAAGATGCCCGAAAAACTTCACAAACTCCTTATTTTCAATTAATTTCAGGAATTTGCCGCCCTCCTCGTTAATCTTTTCCCTGATCATCTTCAGCCATGGAGTTGGCGGCATATAGGCTCCTCCGGCTATCATACTGTTATTCCCCGGTTCAACATGAACATAGTATCCTGCAAACCTGTCACCATTTTTCTTTCCGCCTCTGACTATAAATGCCCCAAGATGGGATTTGTATAAAGTTTTATCATTGGAGAACCTTATATCACGGTTTATCCTGTAAGTACAACTTGTAGCTTCGAGTCCTTTCAGTATCGGATCAAATGTGCTGATCTCGTTAATGACAGACTGTATAAAAGATTCATACTCCGATTTTGCCATAATGTATCTGTTCCGGTTCTGATGGAACCAATCCCTCTCATTATGGTTTTTCAGATCGGAAAGAAATTCGAGTGTTGATTTTGAAATCTGTTTCATTTCAGGACGATGTTTTGCTAATTGAAGAATTTTGTTCTCTCATAAATTGCTGCGATAACAGAATGAGGTATCAAAGGGAACAGAAAAACAATAAGCTTATTAAGGATTCCCGGAATACATACTGCACGGTTATTGAAAAGTGTTTTTATGCCGGCTTTTGCCACATCCTCAGGCTTTTTCATGATTCCCAGCGCCCTTTTCAGAGGAGTATCGTATTTTCCGGGATCATATAATCCTGTAGCAGTGGCACCGGGAATCAGGCATGTCACTTTAATATTATACTTATTCACTTCGGTTCTTAGCGACCGTGTGAAATGACGAAGAAACGCCTTTGTCGGACCGTAAACAGATATGGTAGGGTAGGGCATAACCGATGAAATGGAAGAGGTGTTGAGAATAAATCCTTTCCGGCGCTCCATCATTTTTTCGCCGAATATACGGCAAAGCATGGCAGGTGTCGTCATGTGCAGGTTTAATATGGATTTCATCCCTGAATGATCAATTTTCAGGGTTTCTCCGAAATAAAGAGTCCCGGCATTATTGACCAGAACTTCAACTTCCAGATTATTTTGTTCGCAAAAATCGTACACCCGATTTGCTGAATTATCCTGCGCCAGGTCAATATTGAATGTACTGATTCTGATCCGGGAATCATGTTCCAGCTTATTTTTCAGATCTTCCAGCCGGTCGGGCTGATTGCTTACGGCTATTATGTTATAGCCTTTTTTTGCCAATTCTTCCGTAATATGCCAGCCAATGCCTGAGGAGGCACCTGTAACCAATGCATATTTCTGGGGAGTATCCATCTATTTTAACATATTCTTTATTTTAGGATCCGGATCTTCTTTATTCATGATACAGTCGGCCATCTGGCTGTACATCACAGCGATACAATAGTTGCAGATATCACACTCGGAACGCGATAACTCATTGTGCATTAGTTTCTTAATGAAATCGGGATCTTTGATGAGGGCCCGCGCAAAAGCAACCAGCTCAAATCCACTGTTCATAACCTCATTTATTTTCTCGTATGACATTAGTCCGCCAACATATATCAGCGGCAACTTTAACTGCGCACGGAATTTCAATGCATCATCCAGAAAATATGCTTCATGGAAGGGCACTTCCCGTACGAGAAAATTTCCAAAAAGTCTGACGAAAAACTTCATAAGTCTGTTCCCGATATAATACGCAAATACCTTCATGGGCATAGCTCCCCGCATAACATACATCGGAGCTTTGCTTACAAAGCCTCCGCTGAGCACCAGTGCATCAGCCCCGGAAGCTTCGAGTATTTTAGCTGTCTCCAGGGATTCCTCCAGCTCCATTCCTCCGTTAAAACCATCACGCATGTTAGTCTTTACCAGAACAGCCATATCGTTTCCTGCAGCCTTTTTTACCTCTTCCATTACCATCTGCATAAACCTGGCTCTGTTTTCGAAAGTGCCCCCATAGGAATCGGTTCTTTTGTTTGTATATGGTGAAAGAAACTGACTGATAAGATACCCATGCCCTGCATGTACCTCCACAGCATCGAAACCTGATTCTCTTGCAACGTGTACAGCTTTCCCAAAGTCTTTAACAACGCTCTGAATATCAGCATTATTCATGGATCTTGGGAAAGTGGGCCCATAAAGATTGATCCGTGAGGAGGGTGCCAGCGGCCTGGTTCCGGCAATTGAGCGTTTGGCCATGTTGCCGCAGTGCCCAATCTGAATGGAACAGGCAGCACCTTCTTTATGAACAGCATCTGTTAGTTTTAGAAGCCCGGGAACTGCTTCTTTCCTGAGCCAGAGCTGATGGGGAAATGAGAGTCCTGACTGATCAACAGCAGCGTAGGCAACGGTTGTCATGCCGATGCCGCCTGCTGCGACGGAACGGTGATAGCTCAGAAGGTCATCCGAGGGCATGTTTCCCGGACACATTCCCTCGAAAGCAGCAGCACGTATTGTCCTGTTACGCAGAGTTACGGGACCAAGCTTAAATGGAGTAAAGAGTACTTTTGGTGGAGTATTCATTTTTTGATTGCTGTTATCAAAAGTATTTCAAATATACAAGATTTTGTTACTGCAAATCCTGTGAGGATTCCTTATCCGTTTTGAAATCCGGTATAAACATTTATCTTCGTCATTTATTTTATTTATCATTATAACAAATGCAGTATGAGTGAGAATTTTTCAATAAGTCCGGGAGGGGAGAAGTTCCCGTTACCAAAGCCAGAAGATTACAAAGAGGAATTCGAAAGTCTGAAGAAAAGAGTAGAAGAGGAACGGTCAAAGAATCGTGAGATCGTTGTTGTAATGGGAGTAGGATTTGTCGGTGCTGTCATGGCTGCAATAGTGGCCGATACTGTTGACAGTAAAGGCCAGCCATCAAAATTTGTGATAGGGATGCAGCGCCCGAGTGTACGGAGTTACTGGAAGATCCCGCTGCTGAACCGTGGTGTTTCACCAGTAAAAGCTGAAGATCCTGAGGTTGAGCCTATGATCAAACGATGTGTCACAGAAAAAAAGACACTTATAGCCACATATACCTATGATGTCTTGCAACTTGCAGATATCGTGGTAGTTGATGTGCAATGTGATTATCTTAAAGAAGAGCTTGGCAATGTAAGCAACGGTCAGACCGACATGGTTGCGCTGGAGGCCTCGTTACATGTGATTGCAGAGAATATTCCAGCGGAAGCTCTTGTTTTGATAGAGACTACTGTTGCACCGGGAACAACTGAACAG
>Ga0307420_1000011_pt1 | contig 82462 bp, 75 predicted proteins | sample SalMarWE160240MG_2_FD_202167 | JGI IMG/M metagenome (GOLD analysis project Ga0307420, IMG submission 202167) | Salt marsh sediment microbial communities from the Plum Island Ecosystem LTER, Massachusetts, United States - WE1602-40 | ecosystem: Environmental > Aquatic > Marine > Intertidal zone >... | reverse complement strand
GCTGTGTCATGGCTACCTCCTGGATAAAGTTGAGGTAGCCAGTATGGGTGTTCGCCTTTCATCTGAATAGAGTTCGCTTTTCAAATGAAAACAGTTCGCTTTTGAATTTCAAATGACATGATAAGAACACATACTTGACTCTTACCCCGGAATATGCAAGAATAGGTACGCTTCGGTAACGTTACCGGCAACATTCTCGGTAACCTTCTCGGAAACGCGGGAATGGAAGAATCCAAACGAACTGTAACCATATTTGATGTAGCTGAGGCGGCGGGTGTATCTGTGTCGACCGTTTCACGCGTATTAAACGCCAAGGATGATGTTGCCAGTGACACGCAGGCACGCGTCCTGGCCGTCATCGATGAATTAGGGTACACCTCCAATCTGGCTGCACGCAGCATGCGTAGCCGTAAGAAGAATTTGATCGGGCTCGTTGTCCCGGATATCGGATTCCCCTACTCGATTGAAATCATGAAGGGCATCAACCGGGCCATTGCCGAGTCAACCTTTGACTTACTTGTTTACACGACCGGGGATGTAAAAAAGAGTGGTGCGGCATCCCATGAACAACACTATGTTTCTCTCCTGAACAACTCCATCACTGACGGTCTTGTCATCGTTGCCTCAGCGGCTGCCGATTTCGTCTCGGATGCCCCGATCGTCTCCGTGGATCCTCACTGGGACAATCCCAATTACCCTTACGTTCAAGCGACCAACTATCAGGGTGCGATCGATGCGATGGAGTACCTAATAGGTCTTGGGCATCGCCGGATTGCCTTCATCACAGGCAGGCCGGAAATTGAGAGTGGGCAACGACGCTTGGCGGGCTACTACGATGCGCTTTCTCAAGCTGGTATCGAATCGGATGACAACCTGATAGCCCTCGGCGATTTTACAACGGAGGCTGGTTATAGGTGCACGCTTAAATTGCTCCAGCATGAAAATCCGCCAACTGCAATTTTTGCCGGCAACGACCAAACCGCCATCGGAGTTTTCCGGGCAGCCGATGAATTGGGTGTACAGATTCCCGCAGATTGTTCCATCATCGGATTTGACAACATCTCCGAAGCAAAATATCTAGGGCTGACAACTATAGATCAATCCCTGGAGGACATGGGCTACATGGCCATTCAGATGCTTGTTAAGCTAGTCAATGATGAGCCCCTTGAAGAACACATTTACAAAATGCCAACAAAATTAATTGAACGCAGTTCCTGTCAAGCTGTGACAGGAATTATTTAGTTATCGGACCGTAACCACAACACCGCTTTCAATCTGCTGAAACAATAATTCCGAAATCGATAGGAGGTGATGTTCAACTGAAGTTGAAAAAGCAGGCTTTCTCTTTTGACTTGAGATAAGAGAAGAATAACCTGCCACAAATCGCGGAGATCTCTCCATACAAAATCATGAAGGAGAAGAGAAAATGCGTAAGTCACTACTATTGATCATGAGTTTGCTGGTTGTTACTAGTCTTCTTCTCGGAGCCTGCGCAGGCGCTCCCGCTGAAGAACCAGCTGCTCCCGCCGAAGAACCAGCTGCTCCCGCCGAACCCGCCGAGCCCGCGGAAGAACCTGCTCCAGGGAAAACGGTGCTGAACGTTTGGTCCTTCACTAACGAGATCCGCACCATGGCGATTGCGTTCGAGGGTAAGCACCCCAACGTGGATGTCGTCTACACCATGATCCCCATGACGGATGGCGAATACCAGACCAAGCTGAAATCAGCATTGGGGACTACTGACATCCCTGACGTGGTTGCCTTAGAGGCCGCTTTCGTGAAAGAGTGGGTTGAAGCCGACTTCCTGGCGGACCTGAACGACCTGCTGCCCCTGACCGAAGAACTGAAGACCTTCCCGGCCGTGGTTCAGGTAGGCACCTATGACGGTGTAGCAAAAGGTTTCTCCTACCAGTCTACCCCAGGCGGCTTCTTCTATCGCCGCAGCATCGCGACAGAATGCCTCGGCACCGATGATCCCGCCGCAGTGCAGGAAATGGTCGCTGACTTAGATACGTTCGTTGAAACGGCAGCAACCATCAAAGAATGCTCCGGCGGCGATTACTTTATGGTCGGCACTTCGGCAGCTTTGTTCAACCCCTTCCTGGCGAATCGTGCACAGCCCTGGATAGTAGATGATGCACTGATCATCGATCCCATGGTTGAGGCCTACATTGATTTTGCCAAGCTGATGCGCGATGAAGGCTACGAATCACAGGCGGGCCAGTGGAGTGAGGGCTGGTTTGCCGGCATGAGCGACACCCTTGTTGACGCTGATGGAACGCCCAAGAAGATCTTCAGCTACTTCTTGCCCACCTGGGGCTTGCCCTACGTGTTGATCCCCAACTCCGGTGATACAGGTGGTGACTGGGCTCTGATCGACGGTCCGCTGCCTTATCAGTGGGGTGGCACCTGGGTAGGCGCTATGGCAAATAGCCCGAACCTGGATCTGGCCAAGGAGTTCATCGCCTTTGTCGCACTGGATGAAGAGAACCTGACGAACTGGGCTACCGGGGTCTACACCAATGAATACCTGGCCGCGATTGATCCTGAAGTTCCCGAGGATCAGGCCCAGGCACCTGGCGACTTCGTCTCCAGTCAGGTCGTGGTCAATAAGATCACCTCCACTTTCGACGGCTCCGCGCTGGCCGAGTGGTTGGGCGGACAGAACAACTACGAAGCCTTTGGAAAGGCGGCACCAAAAGTCAACGGTGCTCTGCTAACAGGATCGGATGATGCCATTCAACGTGCTCTGGAGAGCGTCCGCGATGCTTACCTGAATGGTGAGATATCTGAAGCGGAAATGTGGTCTCAGTGGTTGGATTCGGTTAGGAATGAATTCCCTGACCTGCTTATTCCTGATCCACCTGCTGCTGACTAGCTAATCCAATTGTTGTATGATGTGGGTCAGTGGTTATTATCATTGACCCACATCACTTTTCATCGGGAGGCACCATGAAACATTCTAGCACAAAATGGAATATACATGGATATCTCTTTATTACCCCGTTCATACTTGGGTTTCTTGTGTTCGGTTTGTATCCAGTTTTCAATACGCTCGCGTTAAGTTTCACGGATACGACCATCATGTCCGGGGAAGCTAGTTTTATCGGGCTAAAAAATTTTCAACGCCTATTCGCGGATGATTTCTTCATGAAAGCAGTTAGAAACACCTGGATGATCTGGATCTTGAACTTTATTCCTCAGATCGGGATCGCCATGTTGTTGTCTATATGGTATACAAGCGCCCGGCTCAGGATCAAAGCAGTAGGGGTTTGGCGGGCGATTTTTTATTTACCGAACTTATTGATGCCCGCTGCTGTAGCGCGCTTGTTTTTTAGTCTATTCTCGTTCTATGGACCCGTTAATCAGTTTGCGGTCCAGGCTGGTATTTTGGACGAAGCGATGCATTTCCTCCAGGATGTCACCGCTACCCGAGGGCTGGTAGTGTTCATCCAATGGTGGATGTGGTTTGGCCAGACAATCATCATCATTATGGCCGGGATGACGTCGATACCCATCCATCTCTATGAAGCGGCTATGGTAGATGGAGCCTCAGGAATGCAAATGTTCCGCTGGATCACACTCCCCTTATTGAAACCAATCCTGATTTTCATATTTGTGACATCGCTGGTGGGTGGGATGCAGATGTTTGATATTCCCTATATGCTCACAGACGGTAGAGGCTCACCTGTTTATTCCATTATGACCAATAATATTTTGATGTACTCGAAGTTCAGCAGTAGTAAAGGTCATCTTGGGGCTGCATCTTCAGTGGGCGTTCTGATCTTCATTATGACCACCCTATGCGCACTCGGGATTTTCTACTTTCTTAGAGAGAAGGAGTGATCACGATGAAAAGTATGTATCAACTCCAAACCAATCTCTTGCGTGTGATCGTCTATGCCTCAAGCGTTCTCCTGCTGGTGATCACGTTAGTCCCCATCTGGCTTCTCCTCGTCAACGCCACGCGTTCCACGACAGAGATACAACAGAGTCTCAGTATCTTGCCGAGCGTTCATTTAGTCGAAAACTACAGAATCTTGTTGAGCAAAGGAATCGACATGCTCCATGGCATCTCCAACAGTATGTTTGTGGCGGTCGGTTCGACACTTGTGACCGTTTACTTCTCCTTGCTTACAGCATATGGAATCGTCGTCTACGATTTTAAAGGTAAACAGTTATTTTCCAACTTTGTCATTGTGTTGGTCATGATACCCATGCAGCTTTCGATCATTGGTTTTTACCAATATATGTCGAAGCTGGGATTGACAGATACTTACGCCTCTCTCATTTTGCCGCTCATCGCCAATGCTGGTGGCGTATTCTTTGGGAAACAGTACCTGGAATCAATGGTCATTACGGAACTGATCGACGCTGCCAGAATTGATGGTGCGAGTGAAATCGGGATCTTCCACAGGATCATGCTTCCTATGGCTGTTCCAGGAGCCGTTACGCTGGGCATCTTCGCCTTTGTCGCTGCCTGGAATAACTTCTTCAACGCCTTCATCCTGATCACATCCTTTGATAAATATACCTTGCCGATGCTGGTGAAGACTCTACGGGGGGATGTCTACCGGACCGAATATGGTGCAATCTACCTAGGGCTGGCCATCACGATTGTGCCCATTCTTATCGTATATGCCATCTTCTCGCGCTATATCGTCAGCGGTATTGCAATGGGCGCAATAAAAGAATAGCAACAACATACATCGAGGCATCATGCGTTATGGCTATTTTGACGACGAACTGCGTGAGTATGTTATTCAACGCCCTGATACCCCTCTGCCTTGGATCAATTACCTTGGCTTAGAGGGTTATTTTGGCCTGATCTCTAATACAGCAGGGGGTTACTCGTTTTACGAAGACGCCCGATTGCGCCGTCTTACCCGCTACCGTTATAACAACGCACCGCAGGATTCTAGTGGACGGTACATCTACCTACGCGTAGATAGTCCTTCTAATCAATCCTCTGAACCTTTGTTTTGGTCCCCGTCATGGCAGCCAGTTCGGATGCCCTTGGATTCATACAAATGCCGGCATGGCATGGGATATACCATTATCCGATCCGCGCTGGCTGGAATCGAAGCCGCCACAAGGTATTTTGCCCCCCTGAAGGAAACCCTCGAAATCTGGGAACTGACCCTAACCAACCAGCGCCATGAGCCGGTCCAATTATCGGTTTTCTCATCTGTAGAGTTCAATTTGTGGGATGCAATGGACGATTCCACCAACTTCCAGCGCAATCTATCCACCGGGGAAGTTGAAATCGTGGATGGTATCATCTATCACAAAACTGAATATCGAGAACGCCGGAACCATTTCGCATATCTGGCATGTTCAGAACCTGTGGTCGGCTTTGAGACCCAGCGGGAGGCTTTCCTGGGACCTTATCGGGGCTGGGATTCGCCCAAAGCCGTGGAAACAGGTCGATTAACCGATTCGATCGCGCATGGTTGGCAACCAATTGGCGCTCAGCAGGTAAAAATTCAATTGAAAGCGGGAGAGAGCAAAAAGGTCATCTATGTCCTGGGCTATCATGAAAACCCGGCCGGTGACAAATTTGACCCTCCTGATTCATTAATTATCAACAAGCGTTCCGTGTTACCGATCATCAAGAAGTACCTCCAGCCCGAGGAGGTTGACAACGCTTTCCAAGCCTTATGTGCATACTGGGACGCACTGATAAGCAAGTTACAGGTAACCACACCGGATGAGCACACCAACCGCATGGTCAATATCTGGAATGTCTATCAGATGATGGTTACCTTCAACCTGTCACGCTCGGCATCTTATTTCGAGTCAGGCATCGGACGCGGTATGGGCTTCCGCGACTCCAACCAAGACTTACTAGGTTTCATACACATGTTGCCAGAACGAGCGCGCGAGCGCATCCTTGACTTGGCTGCTACACAGCTCGCCAGTGGAGGCGCATACCACCAGTATCAACCACTGACCAAGCGTGGGAACAATGACGTTGGCAGTAACTTTAATGACGATCCCCTTTGGCTGGTATTGTCCGTGGCGGTTTATTTGAAGGAAACGGGGGATTGGAACATCCTCGATGAGCCCGTCCCCTATGAGAACCAGCAGGGCACTGAAGCGCCGCTCAAGGAACACCTACACCGATCGATCCAATATACGCTTGAGCGTCTTGGCCCACACACCCTACCGCTGATCGGCCGTGCAGATTGGAACGACTGCCTGAATTTAAATTGTTTCTCAAATACGCCGGGGGAATCTTTCCAGACCACGATCCATAAAGAGGGCAAGGTCGCTGAGAGTGTATTTATCGCCGGATTGTTCGTATTAGCAGCCAAGGAGATGATGGCGATTGCTGATCATCTTGGTAAGACCGATCAAGCAAAGGCCTATTCAGAAGCAGCACAAGAGATGGAGCAAGCCATCTGGTCTGCCGGATGGGATGGAGAGTGGTTCAGCCGCGCCTACGATGATTTCGGTCGGGCGTTGGGATCAAGAGAAAACGATGAGGGGAAAATCTTCATCGAACCGCAGGGGATTTGTGTGATGGCCGGGTTGGGTGTGGAAGATGGACGGGCCCTGCAAGCGTTGAACTCAGTTGACAAATTCCTGGCAACACCCCATGGAATTGTCCTGCATCAGCCAGCTTTCAGTAAGTATTATTTGCACCTGGGTGAGATTTCATCTTATCCCCCCGGCTTCAAAGAGAATGCTGGGATTTTCTGCCATACCAATCCCTGGATCATGATTGCCGAGGCTATGGTCGGGCGCGGGGACAAGGCCCATGACTACTACCTGCGCATCAACCCCTCTGCCCGCGAGGAAATCAGCGATGTACACAAGTGCGAACCCTACGTTTACGCCCAGATGATTGCCGGCACGGATGCGCCCACGCATGGTGAAGCTAAGAACTCGTGGCTGACAGGTACAGCGGCCTGGAATTATATCGCCATCACCCAGTGGATACTGGGCATTCGCCCCACTTACGAGGGATTGCATATTGAGCCAGTCATTCCATCAGACTGGGACGGGTTCGAAGCAGTGCGTATGTATCGAGGCGTCCGTTATGAGATCAATGTCGAGAGGCGTGGAATCGGCAACAACTCCCGGCTGAAGGTCGATGGAAGCGCCATTTCCGGAAACATGGTTCCCCTTCCCAAGAAAGGGACAACATCCGTGGAGGTCCATGTTTTTCTTGAATAGAGTGTGTTTATGAATGTAGAGAAATCTCCTATGCGTTATCTCATTCCGGTCATCCTGGTGATGGTCATTTTGCTCTCGGGCTGTGGGCAGCCGGCGTCTCCAACACCCAGACCGACTGTTGTTACCGACGAGCCGGTTTCAATACGTGTTCAAGCCCTACTCAATCAGATGACCCTGGATGAAAAGATTGGCCAGATGACTCAAATTGAAAAAAACAGTATCGCGAGAGGGGATATCACCAGGTATTTCATTGGTTCGATCCTGAGTGGAGGAGGAGGCTCGCCAGTCAAGAACTCGGTTGAAGCCTGGGTAGACATGATCAATGGTTTCCAGAGCGAGGCATTATCCACCCGGCTGGGAATCCCGATCCTTTACGGTGTGGATGCTACTCACGGTCACGGAAACCTGCTCGGTGCGACGATCTTTCCTCAGGAAATCGGCCTGGGTGCCACCCGGAATGATAACCTCGTCCGCCAAATTGGTCAGGCTACAGCCGAGGAGATGCTGGCAACGGGTGCCCAATGGAATTTTGCCCCAGTGGTAGCTGTCCCGCAGGACATCCGCTGGGGGCGAACGTACGAATCCTACAGTGAAAATACCGATCTGGTTTCCGAACTGGGCAGCGCTTACATTCAAGGTATGCAATCCCTGCCAGATGGAGTTGATCCTGCTTCGGGACAGGACTTGTACGTGCTTGCCACGCCCAAACATTTTCTGGGCGATGGCGGCACGATTTTTGGCACATCTACCCAGGACATTATCAAGCCCTACCTGCTCGATCAAGGTGACATGCGTCTTGATGAGGCTGCGATACGATACCTATTTCTGCCTCCCTACCAGGCTGCTGTGGACGGCGGAGCAAAGAGCGTCATGATTTCCTTCAGCAGTTGGAATGGGACCAAGATGCATGCTCAAACATACTGGATCACAGATGTATTAAAGGGCGAGCTCGGATTCCAGGGTTTTGTCGTCTCTGACTGGGGCGGCATGGACCAAATCAACGACGACTATTACACATCCACCGTCGCGGGGATCAACGCCGGCATAGATATGAATATGGTTCCGTATGATTACATCCGTTTCATCGACACGATGAAACGGGCTGTTCAGCAAGGCGACATCTCGGAAGAGCGCATTGATGATGCAGTGCGTCGTATCCTGACTGTCAAATTCGAGCTTGGTTTATTCGATCATCCCTACGCCAATCCAAGCATGCTGTCATCGGTCGGCTCAGATGCACATCGAGATCTAGCGCGCCAGGCCGTGCGTGAGTCGCTGGTTTTGCTCAAGGACAATCCTGCTACTCTTCCGATACCCAGCAATACGCCCCTGATCTATGTTGCTGGCCAGGGTGCGGATGATATCGGAATGCAGTGCGGTGGTTGGACCATTGAGTGGCAAGGTAAATCCGGGGACATCCAGCCTGGCACAACCCTCTTAGATGCCATTCAGGAGGCTGTCTCATCGGACTCTAGGGTTGAATACGATCTCAGCGGTGAATTCGATGGCATGGCTGATGTCGGTATTGTCATAGTTGGCGAGCAGCCTTATGCTGAGGGGGTTGGTGACGCGCGTGGTCTCAACCTCTTGCAAGCAGATGTACAAACGATTACAAACATGCGCTCCCACAGCAGTAAATTGGTCGTCATCATTCTCTCCGGACGCCCGTTGATCATCACAGAGCAATTTCAGTTGGCGGATGTATGGGTTGCAGCCTGGCTCCCCGGCACGGAAGGTGCCGGCGTGGTTGACGTTTTGTTTGGCGATTTTCCCTTCACCGGGAAACTTCCCTATACTTGGCCGCGCGCCAACGATCAATTACCGATTAATTCAAACAGTGCAGACGACCAGATTGGTTGCTCCGGACCTATGTTTCCCTATGGCTACGGATTGGGTGAGGCCGGTAGCCAACCCATCGAATGGTTGGATTGTCCGTAGGATCAGACAACGAGAGGATGATGTGAGCGGTATTAAGCTTGTTTTTCCAAAAGACTTTGTTTGGGGAGCAGCAACGGCATCCTATCAAATTGAAGGTGCATGGGATCAGGATGCCAAAGGCGAGAGCATCTGGGACCGCTTCAGCCATACCCCTGGCAAGGTCGAGAATGGCGACACCGGTGATGTCGCCTGTGACCATTACCATCGATGGCGTGATGATGTGGCCTTGATGAAGAAACTGGGTTTGAAGGCTTATCGTTTCTCGATCGCCTGGCCACGCATATTGCCTGATGGTCGGGGTGATGTCAATCAGGCTGGGATCGACTTTTACAGCCAGCTCGTGGATGCGCTGCTCGACGCGGGGATTATGCCCTACGCCACCTTGTACCACTGGGATTTACCTCAAGCATTACAAGATGAGGGCGGCTGGCCGCTGCGCAGAACCGTGGAAGCTTTCATTGAGTTTACGGATGTTGCCAGCCGTGCGCTGGGGGACCGGGTCAAGCATTGGATCACGGTGAACGAACCCTGGGTCAGCGCGTTTATCGGCTACTATGAGGGGCGTCACGCCCCAGGTCATACCGATCTGGGCGAGGCTCTCGCAGCTTCTCACCACCTCCTACTCTCACACGGGCGGGCGGTTCCGGTTCTTCGCGCGAACTGCCCGGACGCAAATGTGGGGATAGCGCTGAATTTGACCCCCCAAGAACCCGCCTCCCCCAGCATTGCCGATAAGAAGGCCGCGACCTGGGTGGATGGTTATATCAACCGCTGGTTCCTTGACCCGTTGGTTGGTCGTGGCTACCCACAGGATATGGTCAACAGCTTTGACCATGGGCTGGAATTCGTTCAACCCGGAGATCTGGACTCGCTGGCTGTTCCTGTTGACTTCGTGGGCGTCAACTACTACACCCGCGCCATTGTGAGATCAAGCGACATCAGCGATGCTGATAACGAACCGCGTACAGTCTTCCGTGGTGATGAAATCACAGACATGGACTGGGAAGTTTATCCAAAGGGCCTCTACAACATCTTGGGACGCCTGCATTTTGATTACGCCTTCCCGGCGATCTATATCACTGAAAATGGTGCGGCTTTTCCAGATGAGATTGGTTCTGACGGAGAGGTTGATGATCCTGCTCGCCTGGCTTACATCAGGCGTCATTTGGACATGGTGAATAAAGCCATCCAAATTGGGATCCCGGTAAAGGGCTATTTCACCTGGTCTTTGCTGGATAATTTTGAATGGGGTTTTGGGTATTCCAAACGCTTCGGGATCGTCTACGTCGATTTTCATACTCAGCAGCGTATCCCGAAATCCAGTGCGAAATGGTACCGGGAAATGATCCTTGAAAATGAGCTGGATGCGACAGCTTAGTGCCCTCTTTACCGTCGTGTCTGTATCTCTACTTGCTGGGTGCGGTCAGCAGACTTCATCCAACGTGCTGGCCCTAATTTGTATTCAACACTCAAATATTCAAAGCAAGAATAAGAATTTTTCTAGAGAGGTCTTATGACATCAATCAAGCAACGCATTGAAACCCTGTTGTCGCAAATGACCCTGGACGAAAAACTCGCCCAGCTCGGTTCATATTGGATATTTGAACTACAAACGGATGGGCTGTTAGACACGGAAAAAATTAAGGGGAGGCTCGGGCACGGCATTGGACAGATCACTCGTGTCGCCGGCGCATCATCGCTTGACCCGGTCGCTGCTGCAAAGGCTGGAAACGAATTACAAAAATTCCTGATCGAGGAAACTCGGTTGGGAATTCCGGCCATTCTGCACGAGGAAAGCTGCTCCGGTGCCATGCTGCTTGGCGGCACTTTGTACCCGCAGATCATCGGTCTCGCCAGCACCTTCCAGCCAGAATTAGCCGAGAAGATGACCCGGGCCATACGACAGCAGCTGCTGGCGATCGGTGCACGCCAGTCGCTAGCCCCCGTACTGGATGTTTCGCGTGACCCACGCTGGGGTCGCACAGAAGAGACCTTTGGTGAAGACCCTTTACTGGTCAGCCACTTCGGCATGGCTTACGTGCGTGGTTTGCAGGGGGAAAATTTGACTGATGGTGTGATGGCAACAGGTAAACATTTCATCGGACACAGCCTATCTCAAGGCGGTCTTAACTGCGGACCCGTACATGTGGGCAGGCACGAACTATACGAGATATTCCTCGCCCCATTCCAGGCTGCGATTCGGGATGCAGGTCTGGCTAGTATCATGAATTCCTATCCAGAAGTGGACGGGGAGGTGGTCGCCGCTTCGCGCCGCATCTTGACCGACCTGCTGCGGGACAAACTCGGTTTCGAGGGCCTGGTCGTCTCTGACTATGAAGCAATCTCGATGATTCATAATTTCCACCATATCGCTGAAGACCAATCAACGGCAGGACGCCTGGCGCTCGAAGCCGGTATTGACGTGGAGCTGCCGACTGTAGCGTGCTATGGCGATCCGCTCAGGGCTGCGCTTGAAGCAGGCGAACTTAACATCGACACCGTAAATACCGCAGTACGCCGGCACCTGCAAAAGAAGTATGAGCTTGGTCTGTTTGATCATCCCTACGTGGATGAAGGGCGTGTGCTCGAAGTGTTCGAAACGACCGAGCAGCGCAAGCTGGCGCGAGAGATTGCTTGCAAGAGCATGGTTCTACTCAAGAATGACGGGCTGCTGCCGCTCAAGAAAGACATCGGCACGCTGGCTGTAATAGGTCCCAATGCAGATCACGCACGCAGCCAGCAAGGCGATTATTCCTTTGCGGCTACCAAAGATTTAATGACCTATATGCTTCATGATGATTCTGCTGTCGATAATGTCGATGCTGATGCGATTGCTGAGCATGAAGTGCGGGTTGTCACCGTGCTTGAAGGCATCAAGGCGGCTGTCTCCCCCGAGACAGAGGTACTCTATGCCAAGGGCTGCGACAATATGGATGCGGATGCAAGCGGATTTGAGGAAGCGCTCGAAACCGTCGAACAGGCAGATGCCGTGATACTCATTCTCGGTGACTGTTCTGGATTGACGCCGAACTGCACGACGGGAGAATTCCGTGACAGCGCCGACCTGCGTCTACCGGGCAAACAGGAAGAATTGGCAATGGCCATTCTGGCAACCGGTAAACCTATCGCTGTGGTGCTTATTAATGGGCGTCCTTATGCCCTGCCCTGGCTTGAGGAGAGCGCGGATGCCATTCTCGAGGCCTGGCTTCCTGGCGAAGAAGGCGGGGCTGCAGTTGCGGATGTTCTCTTCGGCGACACCAATCCGGGAGGCAAGCTTCCGCTGACCTTCCCGCGCCATGTTGGACAACTGCCAATTTTCTACAATCACAAACCTTCAGGCATGAAGTCACATTGGTACGGTGATTACGTCTCCGAGAAAGCCACGCCGCTATACCCGTTCGGGCACGGTCTTAGCTACACCACCTTTGAGTACAGCGACCTGTCCATTGAACGGAAGAAGGCGGCGCCGAGTGAGACCGTTGACGTATCGCTGAAAATCACCAATACGGGCGATGTCTCGGGTGACGAAGTGGTCCAGTTGTACCTCCGTGATGAGGTTGCCAGCGTGCCACGCCCAATGAAGGCACTGAAGGGGTATGCGCGGCTGGCTCTGCAGCCAGGCAAGAGCAGAGATGTTACCTTCCACCTCCCTGTTGACCTTCTGGCGTTCTATGATCTTGACTTCAATCTTGTCATCGAGCCCGGAAATATTCTGGTGATGATCGGCAGTTCCAGCGAGGATATTCGCTTGGAAGGCGAGTTTGAAATCGTTGGACCGGCAAAGAAAGTAATTATGGACCGGGTTTTCGTCTGTCCGGTTGAGATTAAACCTTAGACGTTATGCGCTGGCAGCCTGATCTCGGCGCCCACAAGGTATTCAATGGAGAAAGCTAATGACTGATCAATTTATACCCCAACCCGAACATAAATTCACCTTTGGCCTTTGGACCGTCGGGAACATTGGACGCGATCCCTTTGGCGGACCTGTACGTTCTCCGCTCTCTCCAGTTGAGCTTGTACATTTGCTCGCGGAGGTAGGTGCCTACGGCGTCAATTTGCACGACAACGATCTGGTGCCAATCGATGCTGCTCCAGCTGAACGTGACAAGATCGTTGGGGATTTTAAGAAGGCGTTAGAGGCTACAGGGCTCTGCGTCCCCATGGCAACCACCAACCTCTTCGGGGATCCAGCCTTCAAGGATGGTGCCTTCACCGCCAACGACGTTCGTGTGCGCGCCTACGCGCTTCAGAAAACGATGAACGCCATCGATCTTGGGGTGGAATTGGGCGCTAAGATCTACGTCTTCTGGGGTGGCAGGGAGGGTACCGAAACTGATGCTGGTAAGGATCCTATTACAGCCATCCAGCACACACGCGAGGCGATGAATTTCCTCTGTGAGTACGTGATGGACAATAACTACGATTTGAAATTTGCGCTGGAGGCCAAGCCCAATGAACCGCGCGGTGACATCTACAATGCTACAACGGGGCATATGCTGGCCTTCATCGAAAGTCTGGATCATCCCGAGATGGTCGGTGTAAACCCCGAAGTCGCTCACGAACACATGGCCGGCCTGAACTTCGTACACGCCGTGGCCCAGGCGCTTGAATCCGACAAGCTTTTCCACATCGACCTTAACGATCAGGGCTTTGGTCGTTACGATCAGGATTATCGTTTCGGTGCGGTCAACCTAAAGAGCGCCTTCTTCCTTGTCAAATTGCTGGAGGATTACGGCTATGCCGGCAACCGGCACTTCGATGCGCACGCCTACCGCTCTGAGGATTACGAAGGTGTGAAGGACTTCGCTCGTGGTTGCATGCGCACCTACCTGATCCTGAAGGAGAAAGCCGCTCAATTTAACCAGGATGCTGAGATTCAGGCACTCCTAGCAGAGATCACCAGCGATGATGGCGAAATGGATGCATTTAAGGGGAAATACTCTGCTAAAAAAGCTTCGGATCTGAAAGCCGTTACCTTTGATCGACAAACACTTGGTGCCCGCGGGTTGAAGTATGAACGCCTTGATCAGTTGACCGTTGAACTCATCATGGGTGTACGCTAAAACTGACACCCGCACAAGCGAGAAGACATGAAGAAGGTTGATTTCCACGGCATCGAATGTATTCAGATAGCCAATGATCATATATCCTTACTGGCGACAATCTCCGTTGGCCCACGTATCCTTTCGCTAAAGACCCATGCTGGCGAAAACGTCTTCGCGGAGCTTCCCGATGCAACACTGGAATGTCCGGGAGTGGGTCTCTTCCATTTTTATGGGGGCCACCGCCTTTGGCACGCTCCAGAGGACCCACAAGTGACTTACCTGCCCGATGATGCTGCAGTAAGAGCTACTGCAATTGGGAACGGAATTCGTCTCACGCAGGAGATAGAATCGAAAACCTTGCTTCAAAAAGAGCTGGAGATTCAGTTGCTTGACGATTTACCCGCGGTTGAGGTCAGGCACATCCTCACGAATCGCGGGGATCGGGAACGCACCCTGGCTCCCTGGGCAATCACCCAATTTAAGTCCGGAGGCGTTGCTATCCTACCCCAATTCACCGGTTCCATCGATAACAACCCCACATTACCCAACCGTTCTTTCGCTCTATGGCCGTATACAGACATCAACGGGGAAGATATAACCTGGGGCAACGAAACCATCCTTGTCCATGCCCACATGAAGGACGGTAAGCTCAAGATTGGCTTTCCTAATCCAGTGGGCTGGATGGCATACTGGAACAAAGGCTCTCTCTTTGTCAAACGCACAGTCTTTGTTCAAGGCGGGGAGTATTTTGATCGGGGAAGCTCAAGTGAGTGCTACTGCGACCCTCAATTTCTGGAACTGGAGACTCTAGCTCCAGTCTCTAAGCTTCCCCCAGGAGGTTGCATCGAACATATCGAGGGGTGGGAGCTCTACGAAAACATCAATTGGACGGATGACCTGGCAGACATTCTCTCGGTCATCAGAAATGAGTAGACAGATGAGCCACTTTATTGGAATTGACTCGTCGACGACAGCAACGAAAGCCCTTCTAATTGATGGTAACGGGCAAGTCATTGCCGTCGCATCCTCTGAATACACATATGAAACGCCGCAGCCCTTATGGAGCGAGCAAGAACCCAGTCTGTGGTGGGATGCAACCGTGGAGAGTATCCAGGCTGTCCTTGAATCCTCGGGGGTGTCTGCCGATGACATCAATGGTATTGGCCTCACCGGTCAGATGCATGGATTGGTCCTCCTGGACAAAAATGGAGATGTGCTCCGACCAGCCTTGCTCTGGAACGATCAACGCACCGGTGCGCAATGTGATGATATCCGCGAGCGTCTTGGCAAGGAGCACCTGATCCAGGTTACCGGCAATGATGCCCTCACAGGCTTTACGGCCCCGAAGATACTCTGGGTCCAACAGGAAGAACCCGAAGTCTACAAAAAGATCGCCCACATCCTGTTACCCAAAGACTACGTCCGCTTCAAGCTAAGCGATGAGTTCGCAATTGACCGGGCAGGTGGTTCGGGAACATTGCTCTTTGATGTGCGCTCCCGTAACTGGTCCCAGGAAATGCTTGAGGCACTCGATATCGACCCGGGATGGTTGCCCAAAACCTATGAGGGGACGGATATAACCAGCACACTGTCCGCAGCCGCCGCAGAAGCCACGGGGTTAAACCAGGGAACACCGATCGTAGGGGGCGGTGGGGACCAGGCTGCCGCTGCTGTTGGCACGGGTGCAGTTGAAGAGGGGGTCGTCTCGCTTAGCTTAGGAACGTCTGGCGTCGTATTCGCCACCACAGATCAACCTGCTATTGAGCCCGATGGACGCCTGCACGCGTTCTGTCATGCAGTCCCCGGAAAGTGGCATTTGATGGGCGTGATGCTCTCCGCCGCCGGAAGTCTGCGCTGGCATCGCGACACTTTTGCGACGGGAGTCGATTTCGACACGCTGCTTGAACCCGCTGCAGATATCCCACCGGGAAGTGATGGTTTGCTCTTCCTGCCCTATTTAACAGGGGAACGAACTCCTCATCCAGACCCGCTTGCGCGCGGCGCGTTTGTCGGCTTGACCGTACGTCATAGCCTGCCACACATGAGTCGCTCTGTGCTGGAGGGTGTCGCCTTTGGCTTGCGAGACAGCTTTGAATTAATGAAGGGTGCCGGGCTGGGGGATATCTCCCAGGTTCGGATTACAGGCGGCGGCGCAAGAAGCGCTATCTGGCGTCAGATCTTGGCCGATGTTCTCCAGGCCGAGTTGGTTACCGTCAATTCCGAGGAGGGCGCAGCCTACGGCGCGGCATTACTGGCTGCCACTGGCACGGGCGCATTCTCTGATGTCCCGAGCGCGTGTCGGCAGGTCATCGCTATCACAGGTCGGACTGAACCCGGCGATTCGAGCGCCATTTACAAAGACTTCTATCCAATCTACAAACAGCTTTATCCAGCGCTAAGACCCACCTTCCATGCGCTGGGTTGAGGGTAAGACGACGAGAGGCACCCACCAGGGTCCTTGCGTGAACCAAAGGAGCCCTGGTCTTTCAAAAGTTTTACGCGCATCGTTTGCATAGGCGCGACACCAACAGGAGATCATGGATGCCCGCATTATTGAGGAGAACATTAGGGAAATCAAATATTGAGGTGAGTGCTCTCGGCATGGGTTGTTGGGCCATCGGCGGGCTCTTCTGGTCCGAGGGAACCCCGCTCGGCTGGGGTGAGGTTGATGATGATGAATCAGCCCGAGCGATACGCTGTGCCCTGGATATGGGTGTAACGTTTTTTGACACCGCGGATGTCTATGGTGCGGGTCACAGCGAACGCGTGCTTGGCCACAACCTGGCTGGTGTGCGCGAACAGGTCGTCATCGCGACGAAGTTTTCCAATGTATTCGACGAGGAATCCGGCGAGGTAAGTGGTCAGAACGCCTCTCCGGCTTATATCCGCCAGGCCTGCGAGGCCTCCCTGCGGCGATTAGGAACAGATTATATTGATCTCTACCAATTTCACTGGAATGATTACGATCCAGATAGGGCATCGGTGGTGCGTGACGCCCTCGAGGAGTTGGTCGCGGAGGGCAAGGTGCGCTACTATGGTTGGAGCACCGATTTTCTCGACCGTGCGCGAGTATTTGCTGAAGGACCCCATTGTGTTGCCATTCAGCATCAGATGAATGTGCTCGACGATAATCCCGAGATGATTGCGCTCTGTGAACGGTTAAACCTGGCCAGCATTAATCGAGGTCCCTTGGCGATGGGTTTATTGACGGGTAAGTACGAAGCCGGCACTGAGCTCGCACTCGATGACGTCCGGGGGGAGAAGAGTCCGGATTGGATGACCTATTTCAAGGATGGCAAACCACATCCAGAGTGGCTTAGTAAAGTGGACGCAATCAAGGAAATCCTCAGAACTGATGGACGCACACTCGCCCAAGGCGCCCTGGCATGGCTCTGGGCACGAAGCCCGACGACAATTCCTATCCCGGGTATCCGAACCGCTGCACAGGCAGAGGAGAATTGCCGGGCGATGGAATTCGGTCCTCTTGACCAGACCAGTATGGCAGAAATTGCAACGCTACTTCAGATGTAATTCACTTCTGCTCTGTTTGTACAAAGAGCTATTCAGGCATTCGTTTTGCCAAGCTCGCGGGGGAACCTGTCTAACTGGCTCAGCCATATATGTTTGATCACCCAAATAAACCATCCGGGTCGATTTCTTCGCCATTCATGCCGTAAATCCATCAATTCCGCGTCTGAGAGTTTCCGGCCACAAAACCGCGCGCACGAATAGAGCTCTGTCGCTTGATGGAACGATCGAAGCATCTTGATTTCGGGCGATATTTCGCCTCTCAACTTATTCAGGTACTCGTGTGGTGTCTGTGCAGCATGGCCACAATATCCAGCGGCATGCAATAGGACACGCATTTCCCCATACACTTGCCCGGGAACTCCATAGTCTCCAAACCGATAACCGCCTCGGTTCAGTCGCCGCCATAGAAGCATGGCAGCAAAAACAATAAGCGCAATAAATCCAATACCCCAAACAAGTATCAAAGGTACTGGTCGTGCCATCTGCTCAGGTTCGGTGCGGGTGTCATCGAGTTCGCCGCTGAACGAATTGGGGTTGCTATGGTCAAACTCCCGCCGATTCGGCGTCGGCTCAAATTCGATCCATCCATAATCTGGGAAATACACCTCGACCCAGGCATGTGAGTCGCCCTCCAGCACCGCATAAGCCTCCCGCTCATAATCATAACCGCCCATCGCATAGCCTGAAACTGCCCGGGCGGGTATGTCGAGCGACCGCAGCATTACTGTCATAGCCGAGGCGTAGTAACTGCAGAAACCACCTTCGGCTTCAAACAGGAAGTAATCCACCACATCTCGGCCTGGCGGGGGGGTGGATACACTCAAGTCATAGGGGTAATTTGTGCGTAGATAGGCTTCGATGCGCTTGGCCTTATCGTACTCGTTAGCGAGGCCGCGGGTGAGCCGGGTGGCGAGATCAACAACCCTCGGTGGCAGATCTTCCGGCAGCTGTAGATAGCGGCCTAAGACAAGGTCCGGATAGTGCCCCATGGCCGTTTTGAGCTGGTCAAGGCTGGCTGCGAGTCTCCAGGACAATATCGTGTAGGAATAGAGCCCCGTCTTGGTGGGTGCTGGGATGATCTGTGTTTCAAGAGGCCGTTCTCCATCGTCACCAACGATGGCATAGGGCTGGTTGGCAGCAAAGAGTGCCCCGATATAGGTGATGTCGAGTGTGTAGGTCTGTCGGAGCGAATAGCGGTCAGCAGGAGCGACGTCGGTATTGGGGAGCTGCGCGGTCGCATCGGGCTTGAGCGACTCCCATCCCCGGCCGTTGTAAGCGGTATAGATCTGGCTGCGCCAGTAATGCTGAGGGGGGCTATAGCTACCAGGGAGTCCCTCTGGCAGAGGCGGAGGATCGCTGATCCCGACCCACATCACAATCGCCTCGCCCGTAGCAGGTGGCGCCCCGATGACTTCCAGTTCGGGTATGCTCGATAAGGCACTTTCCAGGGTTCGCCCGCGCGGATCGATCCCGCCAGCCTGGTTCGCTTCGGTCACTGGCTCCCGATGCAACCAACGCTGGATATCTTGCCACCCCGCCGGTGTGGCAAGTAGCGGCAGGGCTCGGGCTAGCAGCACTGCCGTCAGGATCATCATCAATGAGCTAAAGCCCCAGTCAAACTCTAACTCCTCTGGATGATCGACTTCGCGTTCAGACCAATCCAGGCTAAGTGCGTTGAAGTGCATCATGACCTGAGTGATTAGCACGAAGAAGGCAAAGCTCTGCAGATACCCAAGCGACAGATTAAAACGTCCCACGATCAGCGCTAAATACAGCCCTAACGGGAGGGCCGCCGCCAGGCCCTGCCGTTGACGTTGGGTCCACCAACCCAACCAGGCTAGCAGATTCCACAAAAGCAGGCACACAAAGAAATTCAGGATGGTGCTCTCCCGGACCGGATCCCCAAATGTATAGGATGACCACCAGCTGCACACGTGATCGATGAAGAATTGCAGACGGGTGTGCATCTCAAGAACCCAACCAGACCTTTTGGGCAGGTTGAGCAAAGAGGGGAGGAAGTCGGAAGCGGTTACAAGCGCTGTATAGGTGGATAACAAAGCGGCATAGATCACTCCGAACCACCCACTGAACCGGCTGTGAGCAAGCAGCAAGCCAAAGACCAGACCAAGGATCATGATCCTAACGCTCTGGTTGTTGCTGCCTGCTAGCGTGGTTCGATCAAGTGCGATCGCGAGCACTTCGATCAAGCCTGCAAGCGGCAGCAGTGGAGCCATGAGGCGGATCAGCCTGCCCCAGGGGAGGGTGGCTCTCACAGGCCACCTCGCTTGAAGTCCGCAGAAGCGGGTCGCGGTTTTTTAACAACAATCGTCTTCCCCAATGGGAGTGTTTTAAATTCCCAGCGCTGCAATGCTCCATAGGACGCCTCGATCGGCCGAATCTGGCGGGAATCAACGATCTGAGCATGACTATCCCGACGTCGGAGCTGTGTTATCGTCATTTGGCTCTCAAGCTGGCTTACACTCTCGTCACTCAGCAGCAATGCATACAGGCCGATCCCGGATGCATGGGGGTTTGCTTTCCAGGTATCGATCCATCCGGTATCGAAGGACGGAGTGATACTAATCAACAGATGACCGGACAGCACCACCTGGGTGACACGCTCCAAGGCTTGCGCCAGTCCTTGCTCCGAATTGGCCTGTAAAGGCGACAATGCTTTCAAGAGCTTCCATAAATGTCCCATGTCCGAATTGGGCGGAACGACGACCGGCAGCGTATCCAACGCGAAGAGACCCACCGAGAGGTGCCGGCGGAGAAGCCGCTCAGCCAGTGAGGCGACCAGGATGATCTCCTTCTCCAGGGTTGAGTCCGCTCCATGTCCACGATGGACACTCGCCTCCAGATCGGGTAGCAGCCAGACGATTGATCTTGCCTCGGGTTCAAAACCCTTGACGAAGATGCCCTCCCGGCGTGCGGTGGTCGGCCAATGGATATGCCGCATGGGATCTCCCGGATGGTATGGTCGTGTGGTAAATGCCTTGGTCGAGTCGGCCCGCAAATTCGTACGGAAGAAATGCGCATCCCCCTGCGCACTGGCTTGAGGCAGTAGATAAGCCGGCACCTCAGCCAGCGGTGGGAACACGACCAGATCCCGATCGGCTTGGTGAGATTGACGTAAAAGGAAGATCCCAAATGGATCACCTGTCAGCAATTCCCAGGGGCCCATGCGGTAAATGCCTCGCAGCGAACACAGAGTGCGGTTAACCCAACTGCGGCGGCTTCGGGCATCTAGCGCGGCAACGACCGACATCGAGTATCCTGGCAGCGCTGAACGATCGACAAACTCGGCCCAGAGGAGAGGCAGCAGTGAATAGTTTTCAAGCTCGATCCGCTCCTCGATTTCATCACCAACTTGCGCCGCCGCCGAGAGCAGATCTCGTCGTGCATGTATGTTGTGGGCTGAATTTAAGACCCACATATAGGCCAGCAAGTGAATTGCAGCGAAGATTCCCAGAATCAGTGCCGTTACTTCAGAGAGACACAATAGATAGAGTATCAGCGAGATCAAGAACAGAGCTGGGGTGCTCAAACTACGAATTTCGATTGTCGTAACCGTTTGGTTGAGGGCGAGTGTGCGCAGGACGAGTGGGGTCCTTGATCGGTTGGTCAGCATGCTTTTTAAGCCAGAATCCTTTGGCTCTGTCAAAGCGCCTTTCAGTTGGGTCTGGCGATCAGCAAGCATACCGTTGTGAACCTCCCAGCCGGATTTGGGTTACAAGCGATCTGCATTCCAAGGTAACCCTAGTAATCGAAAATCGCAAGGCCACCCTTGGAAGCCCCGTCTGACGATCCAGAGCCCCTGTTTTCGGATTCGAATTCATAACCTGAAGGTACTCAGTTCGAATCTGAGCACCGCTACCTTAAGGCACCTGAAAGGGTGCCTTTTTCCTTCCAAGCCCCCTTGTACAGGGTTCGAACTCGTATCCTGGGAGTTATCAGCCCGTTTCTGAAACGCACAAATTGAGCCCCCCGGACGAAACGTAGACCGTCGGGCTTTTCCAAATCAGTGAATTCGTTTTCTTGGACCAAAAAGGAATAGGGTGAACCCTGACATCTGGGAGAACGTAGGTACATTCAATGGTAACCCACACAAATTCAGCCTGATTCTCAAAGACCCCGATTATGGGATTCCAACAAAGAACATCTGGATCATTGGTTCGAATCCAGAGTTGCGCTTTGTAGTTGAATCAAGGATATTCTACTCAATGTCGAGGAAGCAGAAGATCAGGTAGTATGGTATCCCACACGGATGAAGTCAACAGGTTCGCATACGCACCGAAAGATTGGATGGATGAGTTAAGTAGCCAGCACAGGCATCGGCTTGAGGGAGTCGTTGATGATGGGGAAGTACATTTTTATTGTAGATGATGACGACCTGCTAAGAAGAAGCTTGGCGTTTAATCTTGAGCAAGCTGGATACCGGGTGTTCACTGCTGCAGACGCTGAGTCGGCGCTCTCGCGGTCTGAGCGAGAGCCTCCTGACCTTGTACTGCTCGACATCGGCCTCCCGGGCATGGATGGTTTAGATGCATTACGACGGTTTCGTGATGGCCTGGGGGTACCGGTGATCTTTCTCACCGCTCGTCGGCGGGAATTAGATGAGGTATTGGGATTGGAGCTTGGCGCGGATGACTATGTCACGAAGCCTTTTGACCTGGATGTTCTCCTTGCACGCATGAAAGCGGTATTGAGACGGGTAGATCAATCGCAAGAAACCGCCAAGGAGAGCACTCCGCTTGTAAGAGGCGATCTCGTCATTGATCCTGCGGCCCACACCGTCGTCGTAGCCGGGAAAAAAATTGAACTTGCTCCACGGGAATTTGATTTGTTGCATACCTTGGCCATAAACGCTGGGCGTGTAATCTCAACAGAGGCGCTTTTAGCGAGGGTGTGGGGGGCGGAGTATGAGGGGGAACCTCAAGTGGTGTATGTGCATATCCATTGGCTTCGGGAAAAACTTGAGACAGATCCCGAACATCCGAGCAGAATCCTGACGGTTCGCGGCGTAGGTTACAAGCTCGCTGCAGGGTGAGGATCAAATGCGTAGTTTACACCGACGTCTCCTCCTGAGTCACATCCTACCGGTTCTCATCAGCCTTCCGCTCGTAGGAGTAGCATTTGTCTACATCTTGCGGACTCAGGTGTTGTTTGCCAATCTGACCAGCGACTTAACGAGCCAGGCGGTTTTGATCGCTGAATTGACCACACAGCGACCAGAAATATGGCTGGATACGGGGCAAGCCAAGGAGTTTGCGACCCGCATCGGTGACCTACTGCCGTCTACTCTGGTGCTCCTCGATCCGCAAGCGCACCTGCTCGCATCGAGCGATCCGACCGATGAGGAAAAATTGGGTCAGTTGGTTCAAGCACCGGGCCTGGATGATGCGTTGGCTGGGCAGGTAAGTCTGGGGTTGTCTGACATCCAAAGCGGGCAAAACGATACGGCTGTTGTATTTGTGCCCGTATTCTCACAGACGCAGCGCATCATTGGCGTGGTGGGATTGGCTCAGCGTTTTTCAGATGTCTACGGACGTTTCCGTACTTTGCGGGCGATATCTGTGGGTGTCGTAATCGCAATCCTTCTCCTGGGGGGAGGGCTTGGTCTCTTGCTCGCTCTCAACATCGAACGTCCCATACGTTTGGTTACGGATGCGGTGCAACATTTGTCACGAGGGTACACGTTAAACGAACTGCCTATGGGAGGACCAGACGAGATGCGCAGTCTGAAGGCGGCGTTTAATCGATTGGTAAACCGGTTGCGCGAGCTGGAAGAAGCCAGGCGCCGGCTGCTTGCGAACCTCGTCCATGAGTTGGGGCGACCTCTCGGCGCGATGCTGTCTGCGGTACAAGCGCTTCAAAGGGGAGCTGGAGGGGATGTCAGTCTGCGTAAGGAGTTGTTGGATGGTGTAGAAGTAGAGATCCGGCGCCTTCAAAGACTGACGAACGATCTAACCCACCTGCATGAGCAGCTTTTAGGTCCATTGGAGCTCATGAGAAGCCCCACGCATGTTGACACTTGGCTCTCCGATGTGCTTACACCGTGGCGAGAGGCGGCGGTGAGCAAGGGTCTGGAATGGAAGGTTGAGTATTCCCCCGACCTGCCTGTGATCGACGTGGATGGAGATCGGCTGGCGCAGGCCTTGGGAAACATACTCAGTAATGCGATCCAATACACACCACCCGGGGGAGAAGTCGTTGTATCGACCGGCGCCGATATTGAGGAATTTTGGATACGGGTCAGCGATAGCGGTCCAGGGATTTCGCTCGAAGAACAAGACGAAATCTTCAAGCCATTCTATCGTGGTGTTGCCTCGTCGCGTTTCCCGCGAGGCATGGGCTTAGGGCTCAGCATCGCGCGCGAGTTGGTTGTCGCTCATGGTGGACGGTTGAGCCTCGAGAGCAAAATAGGGCGAGGAAGCGCTTTCACTGTCCATATTCCCCTGACATCCTCTTCTCCATCTTGATACCACGCTCCCTGCGAAGTTCCAGTGCCAGGTTCCAAGGGCATCTAGGTTGCTTAGCCTGTGTCTTCAATGATCCTTAAGCTGGCGATAAGGTTTTCTTAAGGACTTCAGCCGCTCATTAGCTTATCATTCGTGTTTGATATTCGTCAGATACTGTGATTCTGTACGATCAAACGAGGTGTGCAAGTGAAAGCGAGACGTCTGTCATTCATGTTAGTGTTGGTGTCGGCTCTGATTCTGAGCTTGACAGGATGCCAAAACGCACAACCGGGGTCCCTCAATGTCGGTGTGTCAAGTGTACAGCCAGCGGATGCCTCCGTGCCTTCCTCGGATAAATCGGTATCCCCGGCGGTAGGTGAGGAAACACTTGGTGCCATCGCGGCGCTTGAGGGCACTTTGGAGACAACCTATACGCAGGTGAATCCCTCTGTGGTCAACATCCGCGTGGTGATCAAGAACGAGGCTCTTTCCGCGCTGTCCGAGATCCCGAGCCTTCCATTCTTTAACCAACCCTCCCCTCAAGGACCACAGGAGTACTACAGTCAGGGAATGGGGTCGGGGTTTGTGTGGGACCAGGAGGGTCACATCGTTACGAACAACCATGTTGTCGATGGCGCTGATAGGGTCGAGGTCACCTTCTTCGATGGCACGGTGCGTGAGGCGACACTGGTTGGATCGGATCCGGATAGCGATCTGGCTGTAGTGCAGGTGAACGACATGTCCGCACAAGATCTACGTCCTGTTGAGTTAGCCGATTCAATGCAGGTAAAGGTGGGTGAGCTGGCTATCGCCATTGGCAATCCCTTCGGGTTGCAAGGTACCATGACGGTCGGGATCGTGAGCGCCATAGGGCGTTCCTTGCCGGTCGAATCTGACCTTGTGCAAGGCTCGAGCTACAACATTCCTGATATCATCCAAACCGATGCGCCCATCAATCCTGGCAACTCTGGCGGCGTGCTGGTCGATGAGCTTGGCCAGGTTTTCGGCGTTACCTTCGCAATTGCATCTCCCGTGCGAGCTTCCGTGGGTGTCGGATTCGCAATCCCTTCTGCTATCGTGCAAAGGGTGGTTCCTGTCCTGATCTCGAAAGGGCAATTTGACCACCCTTGGTTGGGCATCAGTGGCATTTCGCTCAAACCGGAGATTGCCGAAGCGATGGGGTTGGATAAGGATCAGCATGGGGCCTTGGTTGTAGACGTCGTATCTGGGAGCCCAGCGGATGAGGCGGGTTTACAGGGAAGCGACCAAACCATCGAGAACAACGGCCAATCCGTACGTGTTGGTGGCGATGTGATCACCGCGATCGATGGGCAAGAGATCCGCTCTTTCGATGATCTTGTTGCCTATCTTGTAGCGGATACTGACGTGGGACAGGAGGTCCAATTGTCGATCCTGCGGGATGGCAAGGCAGAGCAGATCTCTTTGACCCTTTCTGCACGCCCGACGGGCGCTTCTGAGACGCGCCAACCTGGCGAAGCTTCTGCGGCGTGGTTAGGGATAAGTGGTATGACCTTATCCCCAGAGATCGCTGTGGCAATGGGAATAGCGCAGGACCAGGAAGGCGTTCTAATTGCTGAAGTCGTGAGTGGTGGACCGGCGGACTTGGCTGGTCTACGGGGCAGTGACAAGGTTCTTACGCTCGGTGGGCAACGCATCCGCATCGGTGGCGATGTCATCGTCGGTCTCAACGGGGAGCGTATTGATACTTTCCAGGATCTGCAAGATCTCATGCAGCAAGCCGAACCTGACCAAAAGGCAGTCGTTGAGATACTCAGAAATGGCGAGCAGATGCAGGTGAGCATTACTTTGGGAGAGCGTACGGAGTAGTTTGAGTTGGCGCGTCATAGACATCATAGCAGGGCGTAGCGATACGGCAGGATTTGCTCCTGCCGTATCTCCTTAAGTCCCATCGATGATGCCGCTACTAGCTTTTATGAGTCCTCCATGATCTTAACGTTCAATTGCCCCTCAGACCAATCTTTTCCAGATGCCGCTGATACGGGCTCGGTGTACCTCTTCTTCTTACCTTCAATGCTCCATTTTCGAGTTGGATTTGCGACTTACTTTCCTCTCGTAATTTAGATAAAATGTTAATGGATGAAGGTTCGTTGGGTTCCAAACAATCGCAAATCGCAAGGCCACCCTTGGAAGCCCCGTCTGACGATCCAGAGCCCCTGTTTTCGGATTCGAATTCATAATCTGAAGGTTCTCAGTTCCCAACGCTTCGCTCTGGACAGGCGAATCTGAGCCCCGCTACCTGAGAACGAAGCGCCCGAGAGGGCGTTTTCTTCTTTAATAAAGCAGGATTTTGGGAGGCATTTTGGGATTTGGACTAAGGACCCCGGGGATATTGGTCCAGAGTGTTGAATTCTTTAAGGTTTTACAGATTCTTGCTAACGGGGGATGGGTAGGGTGCTTTTATAGGATTCAAACCGATAACCTCTGGAGACTTGGTTCGAATCCAGATTTACACTCCGCTGTTGAATCAAAGGTATAAGTTTGGCATGAATAAACGCGAATCCCTTCCCCAATACTACTTGAATTATTAAGTATGTTTTGCTGGTAATGGCGGTTGCTCGAAAAACCTCACAAAACATACGCCAGATGATGGGTTTGGGTTGAAATATCTTTGTGAGGGATATAAGGCGTTCTTTACAATCATTGATGAGCCGACGAAACAAATGGTACAGCTATTACGCAACAGGAGACCTCCGGCTGAGATTGTATTCAAAAGAAATCCTTTCCAATAAGCTGCACCAAACACAAGTTCAAACCAAAAGCCCCGCACCTCTGCAGGATGAAATAACCCTAGAAGAACTCGAATCTCCAACCAACCGTGTAATCTCTCAGGCGGTCACAATTGCGTACCTATAAGCGATCAGCCATATATTAATGCACTCAAATTTGAGCATTAATGAAGGAGTATATGCTGTCCCTCGGCAGAATCGGTCGAGGATAATATGACCGGGAGGCTGACTCATTGGCGCAGGCAAGGTGGGTGTGATAAAGTGTGGTGGGGGATAGCGGGTGGGGAAAAAGATTGTAGAAACAGGGATTTCGACAAGACAATGCTTGGAGGAAGTGCCAAGCTTCCAGTCCATACACAATTATTAATTTACCTTGGGGATTAGATAAGAGTATTCTCATTATTGGCGTGGCCAGAATTTCGGCGTGAATTGGGCGGTGCTCGCGTTTACTACGTCACCAAGTAATTTTGGGTTGTGTCTATCAAGATAGACGTACGCTAGATGATCGGGGTTGATCTGATATTTGATGTTCCAGATGAAATCGTCAAGGCTAACGAGACCATGCGTCTGCCTGATGACATAATGGTTTGGGCCTGCAAAAAGACGTCGGCAAGCAATCTTATAAAGGTCTTTTGCTCCCCAAATTCGATCTGAGAAAGGAGGTGGTGACCCTCAATTGAGTTGCTTTATTACATCCATCTTATCTGTTTAGATTTTGACTGTCGGAGGAAGCAATGTCTCTCAAGCGTTTTACCATGTTTTCCTTAATTGCGTTGATGGTGATTGCCATCGCCAGTTGTGCCACGGCACCCGCTGCAGAGCCAGGAGCTGAAGAGGCCGGCGTGCCATTTGTGTTTGCCGCGTTTGCGACCGCTATCGAAGAGCCGTGGGATGGCGTCATCCATGAAGCTCTGTTGAAGGCCGAAGGCGAAGGCCGCATCACATACGAGTACACCGATGACATCGGTTATGCTGGCGATATGGAGCGCGTGCTGCGTGAAGTGGCTGAAGAAAGCAAGCCGGATATCATCTTCGGTGATGCTTTCGGTAACGAAGAAGCCGTTCGCCGCGTGGCCGCGGATTACCCCGAAATCGCCTTCGCATTCGGGTCTGGCTTCAGCCCCTCGGGCGATAACTTCTCCGTCTTTGACAACTGGATCCACGAACCGGCTTACCTTTGCGGTTTGATCGCCGCCGGCGTTTCTGAAAGCGGTTCGATCGGTGTTGTCGGTGGACATCCTGTCCCCGAGGTCAATCGCATCGTCAATGCCTTCATCCAGGGTGTCAAGAGAGTCAACCCTGATGCAACAGTCCTGGTGACCTTCATCAACAGCTGGTTCGACCCTGCCGCAGCCAAAGAAGCTGCCCTCTCTCAGATCGATGCTGGCGCGGATGTGCTTTTTGCTGAGCGCTTCGGCGTCATTGAGGCAGCGGTCGAGAACGATCTCTTTGCCTTTGGCAATATGAGCGACCAGAATGAATTGGGCCCTGACCACGTGCTCTCTAGCCCGGTCTGGAACATGGAGCCCACTGTAGACTACGTCATCGAGCAGGTTATCGCCGGCTCCTTCACGTCTCAGGACCTCAAGGACTTCAGCATGATGGCCAAGGGCGGCGCTTCGCTGGCCGGCTATCACGGCCTTGAGTCCAAGATCAGCGCCGACATCCTCGAGTTGGTTGTCCAGCGCCAATCCGAGATCCTGAACGGTCTCTTCCGTGTTGATATCGACGAGGCGGCCCCAGCAGGATCCAACTAGTAGCGGACAATCAGGAACACGATTCCTACGAGGAATCGTGTTCCTGATTTCCAATGAGGAAGACGCTGTGCATGCAGTAGAAATGCGCCAAATCACCAAGCAATTTGGTGATGTCACAGCTAACGACTGCGTGGATTTCCAGTTGAAGAATGGAGAGATACACGCTCTCCTGGGGGAAAATGGCGCTGGCAAGACCACCCTGATGCGCATCCTGTTTGGCTTGTATCAAGAAGATCGTGGCGAGGTCATGGTCGACGGTCAGCAGGTGCGCATCGGGTCGCCAAAGGATGCCATTGGGTTAGGCATCGGCATGGTAACCCAGCACTTCGCCCTGGTGCCGCCATTCAGCGTGGCAGAGAACGTGGTCATGGGGTATCGTGAGAGCCTGAGCCTGGATATGAAGGCGCTCGAGGCTGAAGTCGCTGCTTCGGCAGGGAAATTCGGAATCGAGATCGATCCGGCGGCGATCGTTCGCCATCTTTCGGTGGGCCAGAAGCAACGAGTCGAAATTCTCAAAGCGCTCTTTCGCGAAGCACGCGTTCTCATCCTTGATGAGCCTACCGCCGTACTTATCCCTCAAGAAGTCGATGCATTGTTTGAAATTCTTAGAAATTTGCGGGAAGAGGGAATCTCGATCATTTTCATCTCTCACAAATTAAATGAAGCCATGGCGATCAGCGACCGGGTGACGGTGCTGCGCGATGGCCGGGCGATTTCTACAATTGACACGTCTTCAACCAACCCTACTGAGTTGGCCAAGATGATGGTCGGCCGCGAAACCTTCGGGGTCACCCGGCAGGGCGAAACCGTCGCCGATCAGCCCACACTCCAGGTCGAGAACCTGTGTGCGGACGATGAACGTGACCTACAGGCGTTATCCGACGTTTCCCTGATCGTCAACGCAGGTGAGATCCTGGGGATTGCCGGAGTTGGGGGGAATGGTCAGACAGAGCTCGCCGAAACCCTCTGCGGGACCAGGACGCCGACCAGCGGGAGCATCCGGGTGCGCGCGCAGGAGATGAGCGGCGCTTCGCCCTCGGAAATGACGGCTGCAGGCGTTGGACGAATTCCCGAAGACAGGCATGCTGGGATCGTCGGAGAACTATCCGTCGCCGAAAATATGGTCCTGGAGCACCTTGGGCGCTTCACATCACGCGGTGTGCTGGACAAGAAATCGATCAGAAATTATGCGCAAAAATTGATTGATCAGTTCCAGATCAAGGCCCGTCCAACAGACATGGCGCGCACCCTCTCAGGAGGCAACCTGCAGAAGCTGCTGCTTGCGCGGGTGCTGGCGCACCAACCGCATGTGATCATCGCCCCGCAGCCCACCCGCGGCCTGGACGTGGGCGCCACGGAATACGTCCACAATCAACTGTTAGAGCAGCGGGCGCGAGGCGCCGCCGTGCTGCTGATCTCGGAAGACTTGGATGAAATCATGGCGTTATCAGACCGCATCGCTGTAATGTATGAGGGTGAAATTGTCGGCGTACTCCCGGTGCAGGATGCCGATATTGAACGACTGGGTTTGATGATGTCCGGAGTGCTGAAGAAATTCAACAATGCCATTACCCAAGTTTAGACTCGAAAAAACCGGCGCACCGCTGTGGTTTCGTGGGCTGATTCCCGTAATCACGCTGGCACTGACCTTCATCCTGACCTCCGGGTTGATCATCTGGGGCAAGGCCAATCCCTTCGAGGCTTATTATTATTTCTTGATTGACCCGCTCTCAGGCAGAGTGAGTTTCCTCGAAGTGCTGGTGAAGTCTACGCCCCTGATTTTGACTGGGATTGCTGTGACGGTGGCCTTCGTATCTGGCTATTACAACATCGGCGCTGAAGGGCAGTTGTATGCTGGCGCGCTGGCTGCGGCCTGGCTTGGCACAGTACTTGGTGGGGTTTCCACGCCCGTAGCGATCCCGTTGATGGTGATCGGCGGTTTCGTTGCAGGGATGGCCTGGGCGTTAATCCCGGCTTTGCTGCGGGTGTATCTGAACGTCGATGAGGTGGTGACCACCCTGCTGACCAACTCAATCATCCTGTTCATCATTAGCGCTATTCTGAATGGACCCTGGCGCGATCCACAATCGGGTTGGCCTCAGTCCCCGGAGATCGCTGAGAGCACGCGCCTGCCGCAGCTTGTGGAGCGCTCGCGCCTGCACTTCGGTCTTGTGATCGCCCTGATAGCCGTGGCGGTGGTCTGGTTCATCCTGACCAGGACGAGCTTCGGCTTAAAGCTCAGGGCGGTTGGCCTCGGGAAAGAGGGTGCCCGCTTTGCTGGCATCCACGTTGAACGTACCATGCTGATCGCGGCGCTGATCAGCGGCGGCATCGCCGGGATCGCCGGCTATGTCGAAGTCGCTGGCATCCAATATCACCTGATCGGCGAATTATCCCCAGGATATGGCTATACAGGCATTATCATCGCCACCATGGGCGGTCTAAATGCCCTCGGCGTGGGGGCCTCGGCTTTGTTCTTCGGTTTGGTCGAAACCGGCGCCCAAACGGTCAGCCGGGCTTTGGGGGTGCCGGTCTACCTCGGTGAAGTCACCCAGGCTACCATGCTGCTGGTAATCCTGGGCATGTTCCTGCTGCAACGCTATCGAATTCGGAGGGTATGATGGTCGCAGCAATGTTTATCGCCACTTTGACTGCGGCCACCTTGCGGGTTGCCACACCTATCTTGCTGGCAGCGATTGGTGAGACTTTTTCCGAACGAGCAGGTGTGCTCAACCTGGGTATCGAAGGCATCATGTTTTTGGGGGCTTTCGTTGGGTTTTATGTTGCTGATATCACCGGGTCGCTGTGGACGGGCTTATTGATGGCCATCGTTAGCGGTGCTTTGCTTGGTATTTTAATGGCCTTTTTCACCGTGTCTTTACGTGTCAATCAACATGTCTCCGGGTTGGGGATCACCCTGCTGGCAAGCGGATTAGCTCTTTACGCCTTTCGCCTAAATTACGGCGGGCGCTCAACTCCACCGTCCATTCCGCCTTTTGAGCAAATCATTCATCTGTCGAATATTCCGGTTTTAGGCACGGTCCTGAATCAGTATCTGCTTACTTATATCGCCTTTTTAGTCATTGTGCCTCTATCCTGGTGGGTGATGTATCGCACCAGCTTTGGGTTGAAAGTACGCGCCGTGGGAGAAAATCCTGAAGCCGCTGACGCGGCTGGGATCAACGTTTTTCGGATTCGTTATATTGTCCTGGCAGCCGGCGGTGGTTTGATGGCCATGGGAGGCGCTTTCTTGTCGTTGGCCCAGCTTGGTGCCTTCACCCATGGCATTATTGCCGGGCGCGGCTGGGTTGCTATCGCCCTGGTGATCTTCGGCAACTGGAATCCCTCCAAGGTGATGTTAGGTTCGCTGATCTTCGGGGGCACATACGCCCTCCAATTGCGCCTCCAGGCTATGGGTTTGCAGCTGCCCATCCCCTATGAGACGTTTTTGGCGCTGCCCTATATCGTCACCATCATTGCTCTGGTGGTTGCTGGCCGGAAGGCCTCATACCCCGCGGCCTTATTGAAGCCCTATCACCGGGAGTAATTGTGGCCCTTACCTTTACCCTCTCTCACCGGGAGAGGGAACAGATGTGCTGGCTATAGCGCCCTCTCCCACTGGAAGAGGGTAGGGAGTGATGGAGAATCTCTCCGTTGATCAACATATCAGGATAAGAAGGGATTACTAAATGGCCGATTTCGATATCCTAATTAAAAATTGTCAACTCCGCGGTCAGCCGGAGAGTCGTTACGATATCGGCGTCACCAGGACTAAGATTGCTGCTCTTGCTGAAAGCCTCTCCGGCGATGCACAAACCGTGATCGATGCCCGGGGCAACCTGGTCACGGAAGCCTTCGTCAACACCCATCTTCACCTGTGTAAGGTCTATACCTTGCCTATGATGGATGAGCTGGCCCTCAGAGATTACCATGGTGCCAATATGGGCAAAGCTATGACTGCCATTGAGCTGGCTGCGAGGGTAAAGGATTCCTACGATGAATCCTGGATCATCAAGAATGTCCGTAAAGCCGTTGCCCTGTCTGCTATTTATGGTGGAACGCATATTCGAGCTTTTGCTGACGTTGACAACAAAGCCAAACTCATCGGCGCCAAAGCCCTGATCCGGGCGCGGGAAGAGTTCAAGGATATTGTTGATATTCAGGTAGTAGCTTTCGCTCAAGATGGCATTGTGCGCGAACCCGGCGCTGCTGATCTCGTCCGCAAGGCCATGGAACTGGGCGCCGATGTGGTCGGCGGCATCCCCTGGATCGAGTTCACAGACGCCGATATCGCTGAACACGTTAAGGTCTGTTATGACATCGCCGAGGAGTTTGACAAACCTGTTTCCATGCTGGTCGATGACGCTGGTGATCCCGGTTTGCGCTCCCTGGAGTTGATGGCCCTTGAAACCATCAAGCGCGGTTGGCACGGACGCTCCTTAGCCCACCACGCCCGCGCCATGGCGTTATACCCCAAACCCTATTTGCAGAAAATTGCCGCTTTGCTAAAGCAAGCTCAAATGGGCGTGGTCAGCGACCCACATACCGGCCCGCTGCATGCTCGCGTGCGTGAGTTGCTTGAAGAAAGTGTTCTGGTTTGCCTGGGTATGGATGATATCTCCGATGCCTATTACCCCTACGGACGCAACAACATGCTTGAAGTGGCTTTTTTGGTTTCGCATCTTCTGTGGATGACCACCCGCGAGGATATGGAAACGCTCTATGATATGGTCACTACCAAGGCCGCCCAGTGCATCGGTTTGCAGGATTTCGATCTCAAGGTAGGTGCGCCAGCCAATATCGTTGTGCTGGATGAGCCTAACGTGCTCGAAGCGCTGCGCAACCACGAAGCGCCGGTTTTTGTCATCAGTCATGGCAAGCTGGTCGATCAGGAAAAAATGCATAAGATCGTAGAAACCCGTGTGTGGCCTGCCAATTAAAAGCATCCGCAGATATACACAGATGTGGGAAGAATTTTTAACAGACTCATATTATCAGCGTTTATCTGTGGTTTATTTTGTTTGTTGGTCGAATCATCGACAAATCGAGGGAGCATTTCATGTCTGACATGTTAAATGTCGAAGTAACAGTAAATAATGAACTGATTCAGGCTGAGGTACCGCCAAGCATGAGCCTGATGGAATTCTTGCGCAATTATCTAGGGTTAACCGGTACGAAAAATGGCTGCAACAGCGGTCATTGTGGTGCTTGTTCGGTGATTCTTGATGGCAAGCTGCGCAGAGCCTGTCTGGTACACATGTCCAAAGTGAATGGCGGGCAGGTGGAAACCATTGAGGGGTTGGCCAAAAATGGAGGGCTTCATCCTCTGCAATATACATTCGTTGAGCAGGGCGCGGTGCAATGTGGATTCTGTACCCCGGGCATGATCATGGCATCTAAAGCCTTATTGGATGAAAACCCTCAACCAAGCGCTGAAGAGATCAAAACGGCTTTAAAAAGGAATAATAATTTATGCCGTTGCACTGGCTACGTCAATATCATCAACGCTGTCCAGGCTGCCGGGGAGATGACTCGCAAGGATGAAACCCCGCCGCCTATTGCACCCGAGGGCAGGCAGGTCAGATCGACTTTGCTCACCCGGGATGCGGTGAGATTAGTCACCGGTACGACAATATTCGGTGATGATATCCGCATGGATGGCATGCTTTATGGCAAGATCTTAAGGGCGCAATACCCACACGCTGAAATTCTAAATATCGATACATCGGAAGCGGAAACCATACCCGGTGTCGAATTAATCGTTACTGCCAAAGATATCCCCGGCAAGAATCAGGCTGGCATTATCGAACGCGACCAACCCGCCTGGGCGGAAGATAAAACCCGCTATATCGGGGATCCCGTTGCCACGGTTTATGCAGTCTCGGCGGAAATTGCCGCAGAAGCCTTGGGCAAAATCAAGGTCGAATACAAAATCTTACCCGGAGTCTTTACACCGCAAGATGCAGCTAAACCCGGTGCAACAAAGATCCACGAAAAAGGCAATCTAGCCCACCACGCCATGATCGAGCGCGGGGATGTAGATGAAGCTTTCGCAGAGTGTGCTGTGATTGTAGAGGATGATTATTCCACGCCTTTCATCGAGCACGGTTTTATGGAACCGGAATCGGGGATCGCTTTTCTCAGCGAAGACGGCAGCGTGGTGTTGAAAATGGGTACGCAGTGTGCTTTTGATGTGCGCACCCAGCTTTCTGAGATTCTGGCTCTCCCCGAGGAGAAAATCCGAGTGGTCCAGTTGCCTATGGGCGGCGCCTTTGGAGGCAAAGAAGATCTCATCATTGAGCAGCATCTTGCCTTGGGCGCGCTGCTCACGGGCAAGCCGGTCAAGATCGTATTATCACGCGAGGAATCCTTGCGCGTTCATGCTAAACGTCATCCCGCCTGGATGCACTATAAGAGCGGCGCCGATCAAGACGGCAAAATCTTGGCCATCGAAGCCTCGGTGATCTTAGATGCCGGGGTATATATGTCACTTAGTGCCGATGTCTTGGAGAACACACTGGTCTTTGGCGCGGGACCGTACTACGTGCCCAACTTGCGCCTGGATGGATGGGCTTGGCATACAAACAACGTACTCTGTGGTGCCATGCGCGGCTTTGGTGCCAACCAGGTGGCCGTCGCATTGGAGCAGCAATTGGATGAGATTGCCCGTAAACTGGATATCGACCCCTTTGAGATCCGCCTGATCAATGGCCTCGATGTGGGTTTGCCCACCGCGGCGGATCACGTGCTAACCGATGGGGTTGTTTCTATTAAAGAAACAATCACCGCCGCCCGAAGCATGTTTGCAAGCATCGATGTTCCCTCCTCCGATGGCGATAAGAAGATTGGGATCGGTGTGGCCTCCGCTGTGAAGAATGTTGGTTTTGGCCATGGCCTGAGGGAGAGAGCCGGCGCGATCGTTGAGTTAAGCAGTGATGGAAACGTTGTTCTCCGGCACAGCCAGCACGAGTACGGGCAGGGCGCTTATTCAGGCATCGCCCAGATCGTATCGCTGGAGTTGGGCGTGCCTATCGATAATATTGAGATCGTCGGTCCTGACACAGCCCTGACACCTCCCACAGGACCAACTACCGCATCTCGCCAGACTTTTCTGACAGGCAATGCCACGGTCATGGCTTGCCGTTCCTTGAAAAATGAAATTTTTAGTAAGGTTGCTGAAATCCTGGAGCAGGAACCGGGCCAATTGATACTGCGAGGCAAGCAAGTGGTTGACCCAGAAACCGGCAAATCCATTGAGCTTGGGGAGATCGGTACAAAGTTCGTGGTGGAGAAAGAGTATATCCCCAGCGAGACAGTCTCTTTACTCGAAGATGAACCAAGCCATTTTGGGACGTCGAAGTTTGTGTCGCGCGCCACGCACTGGTGTTACGCGTACAATACCCAGGTAGCAGTTGTAGAAGTGGACACGAAAACGGGCGCGGTGAAGGTACTGACGGTGGTCTCTGCCAACGATCTGGGCAAGGTGCTCAATCAGGCGGCGGTAATAGGGCAGATCCACGGAGGGGTGATGATGGGACTGGGCTATGCCCTCTCAGAGGCGTATGTTGTCGAACAGGGCATCAATCTGATGGATACCCTCCGCAAATGCGGCTTACCTGGAGCAGATATGACCCCGGAGATCATCCCCGTTTTAGTCGAGGTGCCACACCCTGAAGGGCCATTAGGCGTCAAAGGGTTTGCTGAAGCCCCCTCGATGGCGACGGCTCCAGCCATCCTCAACGCCATCTACGATGCGGTTGGCGTACGCATCAACAATATACCTGTAGATAAAAAGAAGATTCTGGAGATGTTGCAGTGAAAACTCTTAATACAAAGGTGGGAATGATTTGAGTGGCTAATTCAGTCATTAATATCGTTAGAGGTAAAAGAATACTTCTTGCTTCGTTACCATAAGAAATCGATATAAAGCTAATAAGGATCGCTATTAAAATTCAACTTCCTATTCCACGTATCCTTCTCCAATTTACAAGCTTTTCGGACTATTTTTCTGGAGACACCACTGGCAGAGCATTAAATGCCATTCTAAACCCTGAAGCAGATTGAAATTGTCGGTTAGGCACCGGCTCCATTGCCTTTAATATCATATTCTCTGTTTTACTGGATATATTGGGGTTGAGACAGCGTGGCGAAAGAAACTGCGTCTCAATTGTTCTATGTACACTTCCTATTGGTTTCTGTCCAGTGAACATTGCGTAGATTCAACTCGTAAGTGCAACATGGAAGAATGAATATTAAGTTAGTGGTGTTCCTGCTTTGTACCCCAAATGCTCTTGCTCGGTTGACCCTCTGCGTCAAGGATAATTGAAATCTAATGCTCGCTGGGCTTCTTGAAATCGAAAACCATAAGGCTACCCCTGGAAACCCAGCCTGACGATCCAAGCCCCCTTGTACAGGATTAGAACCCAAAATCTCTGGATCCCTGGTTCGAATCCAATAAGTACTGCAATGGATCGAGACATCTCAGAGAAACCAATATCATATCGCTGTGTTTTGGGATCCTATTCCAAGCTCCAGAGTTGCACTTCGTAGTTGAATCCAGGAACTTGGCTACCCCAATCGGCGAAGCTTGCGTGAGGTAATCGTCATGCCAACAGTCAATGCGATCGCAGCAAAGCCGATCATTTTAAGTAGAGTGACATTCCAATCTTTGGGCCAACGATTAAAAAGCACCAGGTCCCGGATGGGATCGATGGCGTGAGTGTTGGGGAACATCCAGGAAAACCAGAGAACTTCTGCCTGGTTGTAGCGCACGAGACCCAATCCACCGCCGATGAAAAAGACGATGATTGCCGTGAGCACAATGGCAATCGCCCCAGCCATGTAATTGCGGGATACAAGACCGAAGACTACGGCGAGACCGATCCAGAATATGGCTGTTAATCCCGCCAGCAACCAGACCGCCCAAATAAAGCCCCCCGGCCAGAATCCGAGCCAGAAGCGGATGACCACCAAGAAGACGGTACCGCTCACCAACCCAAAGAGCAGCGACAGCCCGATCTTTGGGATCAGCACCCAGGCCAATGAGCGGGGGGCCATGCCGAACTCCAGGGTGAGATTGCTAATTTGTTCTTTGTATGTCAGGGCGTAGATGTTGAAGATGCTTCCCAGGCAGACGCTGAGCAGGGCAACACCCACAGCGATGATGGGGACCCAGTCTACCATTTGGGGTAGAGGGTATTCCTCGGCTATCTCTAAAGGTGGGGGAGGTTGACCAATTATTTCATAGAACCGCCAGATGATCTCGGCTGAGTAGATTCGATGGTTTTTGGCTCGGTCATCGATGTAATTATTTAAGTACATAGCGATGCTGGGATATTCTCCTGATTCCAAGCGGGAGGAGAAGTTTGGTGGGATGACCCACACACCATCAACTCGATAGGTTTCAAAGGCTTGCAAGGCTTCACCCTCGTCCATGTCTTCGACGTGGTAGTACAGCATGTTATTAAGGGGGGAGATGACCTCGTCGAAGGTTTGACGCAGCACAACTCCGTATGGACCTTGATCCAGGTTTACCACAGCGATTTTGAAGCTCAATCGTCCCCCGAATAGTAAGGCAAAGGCAATCAGGATGAGGGAGGGTGGCAGAATGCCACCTATCGCGGTGATGGGGTCATGACGCCAGGCGTTGAACTCTGATTTGAACAGTATCCACAAGCGTTTCATCTTTGCTACCTATGTCGTTTAAGAACTTTTTGTCGATAGGTGAAAGTGGTGATTAGGATCATGATCACGCAAGCTGTGGTCAGAGTGAGGATCGCAGGTTGGCTTAGCCCAATGTCCACCCGGTAATAGAGCGGGAAGAGCAATTCGACCGCATAGGTGTTGGGCATCCACCGGCTCACAGCTTCGTAGGCGCCGCCAAACCCGGCCGAGAGGCCGAAAGCGCTGCCGAGGATCCAGGTAAAGAAGGATACAGCTAACCCGATCACGAAGGATGGCAATATGCTTTGCAATAGCAGCCCTACAGTGGTCCCTAAGCAACCTCCGAGGATCGCCAACGCCAGGAAGATCAATGAAGCCCACAGCAGTGAAGAAGGCCAGAGACCGCCGATTATTCCCACGGTGAATAAGAGCACGATAGCTGATAGTAGGCCGGTGAGGCTTAGACGAACAACGCGTGTCCAGATGATGGGGAACATTGAGATGGGTGAAAGTCGATATTCCATGATGGTGTTGAATTCGAATTCCTGAGCGGTAAGGAATGCGCCAATTAAGGCGGCTGCCAGGAAAGCTGCCAGGGGGAGCATCGCCATACCGAAATAAACGGCAAATGGGATATCGCTAGATAACCAGGGGTGTTGTTCAATAGTGATCGATCGCCCAGCCAAGGACGTATTCCACAACGATAAGGCCGCGGTAGTAAGACGGTTGCGATAGTTCTTGACAATATTGCTATCAATTAAACCGAAACGCTGCACAGCGGTCGGTGTCCCGTCCACTGTTTCGACGATGATCACCTGACCTCCCGGAAGATTCCCGGAAGAAGGAGGATCAACCAGGATGGGGTTGATGTACTTCTCGCCAATAGGTGAACCGACCTCATGCATCGCCGAAACCAACTCTTCTCCAAGTGGGGTGGTTGGACGAACCACGCGCATATCGAAGGTGGGTTTGACCAGGATTAGAGCCATGAGCGAAAACATGAGGGTCGGCTGGAAGATCCCTATGATGTGGATGGGTATGGTGGTGCGAAAGAGCTTGAACTCGTTGACGAGAAGGAGTCGAAAGCGATTCATGACTCAATCCCTCAGTGCCCGTCCGGTGTGATAGAGGAAAACATCATCCAGAGATGGTCGGGCGATGCGCATGGATTCTAGGTGATAGCCATGTGTAACCCGGGTGATTATTTCCTCCACAAGTGTTTCGGCGTCCTTGACCTCAAAACGCACGACATCTGTTTCTTGGCGTTTCATTGCTTGGATATTCAACCCTTCAAATAACCCCTCCGGGTCTTCGATTGCGGGTGAAGTGCGCAGGTTGACAATGTCTCTCCCCAATTCAGCCTTAAGGATTTCAGGTGTGTCCAGGGCGATGGCTTCACCTTGATCGATGATGACCAGGCGTTCGCATAAGAAGTCTGCTTCCATCATATCGTTGGTGGATATGATGATGGTTTTTCCCTGGGCTTGCTGGCCCTTGATGTACTCCCATAGGACATGTTTGCCCTGGACATCAACCCCTAAGGTGGGTTCATCGAAGAAAATGACATCCGGGTCGTGGAGCAGGGTGCGTGCAAGCGCTAAACGTCGCTTCATCCCTCCCGAATAGGTCCCGACGGGGTTCTTGCGTCTCTCCCACAGATTCATCAAATTCAACAGGTCACCGATACGCTCTTCTACATTTGAGAGATCCTTGCAATAAAGGGCAGCGTGGTGCCAAAGGTTATCCACAGCGCTGAGATCCAGGTAGACGTTGGTCTCCTGGGGAATGTAACCGATCCTTTTGTGTACCTGGCGGGTTTCCTTGTGGGGATCAAAGCCTAATACCTGAAGCGTTCCCCCATGTTTAGAGAGCATGCCGGTGATGAGGTGGATGGTGGTAGTTTTGCCAGCGCCGTTTGGACCGAGTAGACCAAAGATCTCCCCAGACATGACATCAAATGATAAGTTGTTTACGGCGGTGATCTCGCCAAACCGGCGTGTGACAGAATTAACCGTGATAGCTTTGTCCATTTGATTGCCTCTTGATGTTCATTTTCCCCTCAATGTCCCTGCGACGAAGATATCTACAAATTGTGAGACGAGTTCAGAATTTGAAATGGCTGGTTTTACTGGTTCATCAAGGATGTTCAGGCTGATGGCATAGGCAAAGAACATCCCTAAAAAGGCTTGCGCCAAGGCTTCGGGGTGCTGTTCTTTGATGGTCCCTTTCTCCATTTGGGATTGTAGATAACGAGCCAGCATCTTACGGAGTTCCCGCGGGTTGCGCGCCAATATGGTGCGGACTTCGGGAATGTGGGCGGATTCACAAAGGATCAGGTGCAGTATTTCCTGCCTCTCGAGTAGGATCTTTATGAAGAGGTTCCCAATGGTCGTCAGGTCCTGGCAGTAGTCTCCGGTTAATTGGGTTTCGATAGCGGGGGCCAGAGCAGGTCCACCGTACTGCTCGATAGCTGCCGAAAACAGATTTGCTTTGCTACCAAAATGACGAAAAAGTGTGATCTCGTTGACAGCCGCAGCCTCTGCAATCGCTTTTGTGGTGGCTCGCGCATATCCCACCTTGGAGACAATCTCCCCTGCTGCTTTGATGATCCTTTGACGGGTTTCTTTTGGAGAACGGGAGTTTTCTTGGGAATCCATTGTTGATAACCTGTGTATGCAAGTACATACTTGCATAAATAATCGCATCTAATTTATGAGTTGTCAAGTGGCAAGATAAATGTGCTTAAGACGGTTAGTGTATGGCTTAGATTCAACTTTCACATGCTCATTACAAGATTATTAACTAGCTGCAACACGATCAACAGCATATGCGTCCTTGCTCCGAAGTATCTCAACGTACAGAATGAGTAAATTCGATAAGGTAGTAACTTGATGGGTTCCGAGTAGGTGAAAATCGCAAGGCCACCCTTGGGACACCAGCCTGACGGTCCAAGGCCCCTGCTTTCGGATTCGAACTCTCGCCGCACCATGACCAGTGCGGCACGGTGTATCCTGAAGGTCCTCAGTTCCCTTCGCGGAGTTCACTCTGAGTAAATCTAAGGGCTCAGGATAAACTCCTCCGAACTCCGCTACCTGAAGGTAACTGTAAGGGTCCCTTTTCCCCTCCCCCTCTATAGGACTGGAACTCACGACCTGGAGGATATGAGCCTATTCCCCAAAGCTCTCAAATTCAGCCGTCCTCACGAAACGTAGACTTTCAGGATTTCCCAAATCGTGGAATTTATTTACCTTACTCCTAAGGCAATAGGATGCCCCTAACATCTGAGAAGAATAGTTCATATTCACTGGTAGCCCTTACGAATTCAGCCCGACTCGCCTATGCTGGCGAGATCCTCCACGGGATATGGCTGACATGTAATCTTGTGGTTTCTTCCAACAGTGTCGGTTGCACTTGGGAATTGAATCTACATTCCATTTACACACCATTTGGAGTGGAAAACATTTTTACACCGCATCTATTGATACTCTCCAAACGGGTGATAGATGTCAGCAATGCGATTGGATACGATGGATGGAACTAGTGTTGCATACCTTATTGATAGATCGCTCCGGCTAAATCTAGAGGTTGTTGTACACAATCTTGCCTCTGACCATGGTGAGATATACATTGATATCCTCATCGATCACAGCGAGATTCGCATCCTTGCCGACGGTTATACTACCGACACGGTTCGCAAATCCCATCGCGCGGGCAGGATTGAGAGTGGCCATCTTTACCGCCTCGGGCAATGGCACACCGACCTTTTGAACCATGTTGCGGACACACTGGTTTAAAACCGCAATGCTTCCGGCGATTGTTCCATCCTGCAGGGTTGCCATTCCATCTTTGACGGTGACATCATGGCCGAGCAATGCATACATTCCATCCTTAAGGCCTGCGCCAGACATCGCATCGGTGATCAGAACGACGCGGTCCTTGCCAATGCACTGGACGAGGACTTTCATCGCGCCGGGATGGACGTGGATCAAATCGGCGATGAGCTCGGCTGTAATCTCATCGGAGCCTGCGATAGCACCAATCAGCCCTGGTTTGCGGTGATGCAATCCCATTTGGGCATTGAATGTATGCGTGACATGTGTCCAATTACCCTCGAACGCTCTCCGTCCGATCTCATAGTCGGCGGTGCTGTGGGCTACGGCTAGCACAACACCTGCCTGCCGGAACAAGGACGCCACTTCATCGGCACCAGGTAATTCCGGCGCCATAGTCATCTGACGAATCCACCCTTTTCCGGCCGCTAAATAGGCTTTGGCCTCCGCAATAGAAGGAGATCGGAGCCATGCCGGATTCTGGGCACCTTTCTTCTCGATGTTCAGAAATGGTCCCTCAAGATGGATACCCAGGGCTTCCGCTCCGGGCAATTCGCTTTTAAAAAGCTCTACGTACTGTTTAATGAGCATGGTTAATTGCTCAGCGTCAGGAGCAAGAATCGTGGTTAAGAATCCCGCGACGCCATTCTGGGCAACCCATTTGGAATATTCATGCAAATCATCGGATAAGGTGTCCGCAAGTCCGAAGGTAATTCCGTGGCCACCGTGGACATGTATGTCGATCAAACCAGGTATGATCATACGGTTACGCATATCCAGATAATGACCATCAACTTCGGGTGCCGCTTCCATGGGACCGACGTAGGCAATCTTGTGCGCATCAGATACCACAATCGCGCTTCGCTCCAAGATTTCATTTGGTGTAATAATGGTTGCGTAATCAAATCGGGTCGCCATTGTGAAACTCTCCTTTTGATATTAAATGACCTCACGGATAACGGTCTAATAGATTGTATCCATTAAGATTTTAAAGTGCCCGGTTAATTTGTCTGTCGTAGGATGGGCACATTGGATTCGTGCTAATAACTTCTGGGTCCTGTGTATAAATCCACAAACCATCGACCGGTGAGAAAATGAATGAGAGAAAGAGTTGCGATAAAAATGTAGTTAAGCATAAACCCTCGCCATCGACATGATTTCCTGTTGTCTAAATTGGGGGCTTAGCCATCATTTTTCGAGTCGTCCATACCTATATTGATATTTGTATTACTGACCCTGCATTGCGGGATCTTCATTTGATGAGGCAAGAGCATCCATGAGCAATCCCTTGAAACGACCTAGCGTGATTTGTTGGAATTCCACCTCCAATCCTGTCCAATCAAACAACTCAAGTATCTCCTCGGTGTGTTCAGCCATATAGGCGTCAGCAAAACCAAGGCTATCCAACACGATGATTTTGTCATAGAAACCCGGGAAGTTTGCGTTTGCGTCGGCGCTGTCCCAACCGAAATAGTTTTGGTAGACGGTCTTCCAGCTCCTAAGCCAACCCGGTGTAAACCATAAGATCTTATCCTGCCTTCCGCTACTGATCTCTTGCCGATCCTCCCGATCTGCCAGCATATCGTATCCGTACTCCCCCTCTACCCTGACGATATCTTGATTGAATTCCTGAAGTATTGCATCAACGCGCTTGAGAGGTTCATCGGTATTCACATAGCACTTTTTTCCATACACGACAATGGTCTTTTGATCGGGGCAAGCTTCTTGGGCTCGAGTTAGTCTTTCCAATAGATACTGCTCCAGCCTCTCTGGAAGAGCATGCAGACCTGGTGGGGTGAAATAAATCTGGTAAGGATTTAAGAAACCGGTCTCCAATAGATGAGCCATTTCGGGGTACAGCATCCCACAACTGATAAGGCAGCTGTCCTCGAATGTTGGGATGTCCTTTGTGGTCATTGCTCATTCCCTTCTTATAGCCGTTCACAGACTACATTGCCTCGAATCCTATTTCTTCCACATCAAGCATTGATTGGCTATGAGACGACAATCTCGGCAGAATGCATTTGCCCAGAGAAACTGGGTATATTCATGTCTATGATAGCGCTCCCCTTGTTTCCCTCCATTCAGGACTCTCAATATGAAAATCGTATTTCTAATAATTCCTGCGTGATCACGATAGGCCAAACAAATGCGATAAACTAAATTCAGCCTACACCGGGCTCCTCATCTTTTTTCACCAGCACCAACCTCCGAAGGCCAGATCGTATTGAATGGCTCTTTAGAACTCCATATATTAAAAAACGCGTTGATTCATGAACCATTCGGTAGCAAATGCTGGTGCTGTGCAACACGGGCGTATTCTTCAATAGCCAGGATGATAAGCAGTACAATCGCTTCGTTCAAACTTGTATTGCGGCACATATGAGGTTGGGGTGATTGGAACAGCAGGCTATCGCCTGCTTCCAGGCGGTGCCATTCCTCATTGACGAGATACTCGACTTCACCCTCCACGCAATAGCAAAGTTCTTCGCCCGCGTGTGAGATGGGCTCCTCCCCACAAATTGCACCTGGTAACAGAGTCATAAGGAAGGGTTCCATCATCTGCCCGGGCAGTCCACTCCCCAAGCTTTCGATGAGCACACCCTCTCCTCCAGTGCGTAAGCGTTGATTCTTACGAACCAGCAGGGTGCCATACTCTTTCCCTGGCACGAAGAACTCGCTGATCGGAACAGAGAGCGCCGTAGCTAAACGCTGTAATGTGGCAACGGTGGGCGAACTTTTACCGAGCTCGATACGACTGATCGCGTTAAGAGAAAGGCCACTGCGATCAGCCAGGGCTCGTAAAGAGTGTCTCCGGGCCTCGCGGATTTCACGAATTTGCTCGCCTACATTGGGATGTTCTAATCCATTCATCCGCACTAACACTCCAATCCTGGGTGTTTCACGGATCCACTATACCATAATAAGAGTTTATATGTACCACTAATAGTATAATGTCATTAAATAAAGGACAGACATAACATTATTGTTGACGCTCTCCAGCTCCAGTGCTATGGTACGAAGGAAATATGACTGGTGTGGAATAAAGGAAGGAAATCGTACGCCCTGCCAACCGGCCGTTATAGATTGCCGGAAGTTGGGGATTGGGGCAGGCACCAACGAATAAGAAGAGAAAATTGTGGACCAATCGATCGAAAAACAAGAACTGAAATCCATAGTTGTCCGAGCTATTTCACAAATTACACACCCCGTCGTCGCATTGAAACCACGATCTATTGATGAAGAGACTTACTGCCAATCCTTTTAATGACACATCCATCGCTGCGGGTTATGATGCATGGTATTCTACAGTCGGTCATCAAGCCGATTGTCTCGAAAAGTCCTTGCTAAAAAAGCTGCTGGAAAGGTTGCCGACAACACAATCAGTTTTGGATGTGGGCTGCGGTACTGGACACTTCACTCGCTGGTTTCGCAGCTTCGGTTTTAAGGCAAAAGGTTTGGACTGCGCCTCTGCCATGCTGTCTGAGGCGATTCGGCTAAGAAGGATCGATCTCGTTCGCGGGGATGCACAGCAGCTACCCTTTGATAATGGGTCGTTTGATCTTGTCGCCCTGATCACCACATTGGAGTTCCTTCAAGAGCCCCGGCGTGCCCTGATCGAAGCCAAGCGCGTCAGCCGCATCGGCCTGATTCTTGGCACGATCAACCGGAGCAGTTGGGTCGGTTGGAAGTATCGCCAGCAGGGAGGTCCAATCTGGGGAAAAGCGCGCTTCTTTACACCGCAAGAGCTGATCGACTTAGTGCATGAAGCCTGTGGTGATACTCAAGGGCTCCTGTGGAGAACGACCTTGTGGCCGTTCTACCAGGGCTCCTTGCCACTGCCCTGGGGAGGGTTTATTGGCATGGCTGTACGATGGGCATCGGAGACGATATCAGAATCATCCACCTAAAGACGGCTAAGGAGCTAGGAGGAATGAACCTATGGATTTGAAACCTGCACTGGATGTCAATGCAGAGCCGGTGGAAGGAGTTCCTGGTGTCACGATCCGATGGCTTTGGGTTGCGGCTGATGATGGTCCCACTTTCTCCCTGCGTCTATTTGAGGTAGAGCCAGGCGCCTCAACGCCGTATCACCAACACGCACACGAGCACGAGGTCTACATATTAAACGGTCAGGCAATCTTGCGCAGTGAATCGCAGGAGTATGCCCTTCGGGTGGGAGACACGGTGCTCGTGATGGCCAATGAACAGCATCAATTCTCGAATACTGGTCCCACGAGCCTGCAATTTCTTTGCGCTATTCCCCAGATAAAGCCACCTCTTAACCTAAGTGCTCAAGTCAGCCTATATCCACTCAGAAAGGGATCGCTATCGCCAGCAATCGATAGCGCACTAGAGATATTCCGTCGTCAGGGTTTGCTTGTGAACCCAGGACCGATGAGCACATTGATCTCGGGCGATAGTGCGGACATCTTCAAAGCGCTCCAAGTAGCATTTGAAAAAACATCCAATGAAGGAGGGGACCTGGTCATGACGGTCACGCTCTCCAACGCATGCCCCACGATTGGGACGATGAGCGATGATGCGATTTCTTTCCGGGCTATTGGTCATGTCGAGAACGAGTTTGAAGAGCCTGTAAGTCCCGACACAATGCTGGTTTCACAATCACGGATCATCATCAATCCCGACCTTATGCCAGGATTAAAATTCTTAGAACCGGGGAGCAGAGTACTTGTGGTTTTTTACTTCCACCAAAGCAAAGGCTACGAACTGTTGCAACACCCACGCGGTGACAAATCCCGGCCTAAGCGCGGCGTATTCACCCTGCATAGTCCCAATCGCCCTAATCCTATTGGCGTAACAGAAGTTGAAATACTCTCGTTGGAGGGTAATGCCCTCACCGTCGGCGGTTTGGATGCGATAAATGGGACACCGGTTCTTGACCTCAAGCAGATGTGAGGAATATTAAAAAAATGTCGTACGAAAAAAATGACATCAGTCCAATCGCAATCCCCATTGTGATATTCGAGTTTGAAGCACCATCCGAAGGATGACATGGAAGTCAACCAGGAGCCCTGGGGATGGAGCCAGTTTTCGAATCTGTTGATGAGTTCATACCATCGTCGAAAGGGTTTCAAGGATGAGGCAAAGTACACCGCAATTATGGAGACTGCTGTTGTTGGTTCGCAATCCAAAAACACCGATTCAAATTACCTGCGCGGAATGCTTCTCCTTACTTAGAGTACGACGCGGATTTGTTGGCGGCAGGTGCGTCTGTGGACGAGCTCCACTCGTCTATCCGCCATCACTTATCCTTATGCTCAGGGTGTGAATCGGAATTCGGCCAATGGCTTGAAAGGCTTGAGGGCGAGGAAGATTCTAAACCCTGACCCCGATTGGGTTTAAGGAGAGATCACCAATCATGAAAACGCAACGGGTAGAAGTAAACGTTACCATCAACAGCGTTCCTAAAAAGCTAACCGTAGAGCATGATGAAAGTCTATTGGTCGCCCTCCGCCGTGCCTCCTACTTCAGTGTTAAATCCGGCTGTGATGATGGAACATGTGGGGTATGCACTGTTCTAATCAATGGAAAACCCGAATGCAGCTGTAAGATCAAAGCACTTGAAGCAGAAGGAGCAGGAATCACAACATTAGAGGGTCTGGGCGATGCAGAGGGGCTACACCCACTCCAGGAAGCTTTCATGGAGACTGGCGCGATCCAATGTGGATTTTGTACCCCGGCACAGATCCTTCGCGCAAAAGCTTTACTTGAGACGAATTCCAACCCAACAGAAGATGAAATCCGCAATTCGTTGAATAGTGTCCTCTGCCGCTGTACCGGGTATGTCCGTGGGGTGGATGCGATCCAGCGTGCGGCTGCGAAGATGCGTGATGAACCTGTCGAGCCCTTCACGCATCTGGAACAGACTCTGCCTGAGAATGGCAAACAATTTAAGCTTCCGGAATCCTTCTATCGCCGTGATGGCGGCAGTAATCCACTACCTCCACTTGTCTTTACCCCGCGGGAGATGACCGCTACTCGAATTGTAGGGAAACCCGAAATCAAGGTTGACGCGAAGAAATTAGTGCAAGGTCGTCCAGTTTTCACCGACGATTTTCGTCGGGATGGCATGTTGTACGGCGCTCTGTTTACGAGTCCCCACGCGCATGCGCGAATTCGACGGATCGACACAAGTCGCGCACGCGCCCTTCCAGGGGTCCGAGCGATATTTATGTATGAAGATATCCCCCGGATCAAATACGCCTCCGGCGGGCAGAGTTACCCGCAACCACTGCCTTATGATCAAGTCAGCCTGGACAATAAAGTGCGGCATGTTGGCGATCGTGTTGCCGTTGCCGCCGCGGAAACCCCTGGCTTGGCTCAGGAAGCTCTCAACCTCATCGAATGTGGAGTATGATCTCCTGCCCGTAGTTGTAGGCCCAGAAGCCGCCTTGAACGAAATCCACAACCTGCCGATCCGGATTGTCGATTCCTACGCCAGTTCAATGGGCCTCGGTTTCGTTGTTCTGACATCGGCACGTGCGGCTGCCGCAGGGAAATCGATTGAAGAGGTAGTCCTTGCAGCAGAGCATATGCGCGATAACGTGCATTTACTGTTCGTTGTTGATACCTTGGAGTACTTACACCGCGGCGGTCGCATCACTGGGGCGAAACGACTTCTTGGCACTGCGCTGCAAAGCAAGCCGATTCTCCACTTTAAGGACGGCTTAATCCAACCGCACTCCCAGGCGCGGACGAGGAAGAAAGCGCTTGGACAAATGTTGGACACTGCCGAGGAGCGCCTATCCGGCAAAGCAATGGCAGAGGCCTGTGTTGTCAACACCGATTGTCGCTCTGATGGCGAGGCGCTGGTGCGGATGGTTAAGGACCGCTTTCAACCAGGGAGTATCTATCTTTCGGAGTGCAGTCCTGTCGTCGGCACACATGTCGGGCCAGGGGGGCTCGGTCTAGCCTATTATCCTGAAGCATGAGGATTTGTGCCTCCCACTAAATGAAAACCGTGGCATCTAAGCCACGGGTTTTTGCTTCTAAGTTAGCAGATTACATTATCCGAGCATCTCAAATCAGCCATCTATTTCGTATAACTGAGCTCAACGATTTCGCCGTGATACGAAATATCACCTTCCCAGCGGATCCCTTCTGAATCGTTATGAACCGTAACATGGTAGCTTACAATCAAGGGGGCAGCAGGGGCAAATTCAGTTTCTACAACCCAGGAACCTGATGTAAATGCTCTCACCATCGCATCGGCAGCAGTGTGGGTAAAACCCTGGTCGATCCACTCACCAAAGGAGGGAAGGGCGTATGTATCCAGGATATATTCCAAAACGGCATCACGCGCTTGATCTTCGCTGAGTATCGTTGCCGGGGGAATTACGATACTTTCTGTAATGTCTCCATAAACACCCAACGCGCCTTCCCAATAAAACCCATTTACGATAAAAGATGCTTCTTCAATTGTATACAATGAAGGAACTGGCGCCGCGGCGGGCGCTGAAATTACGATGGTCAATGGGCCTGAGACATAGCGGATTGTTGAAGAGCCAACAGCATCTTCCGTTGTGATATTCTGTTCAATCCAGGGTTCAGTTTGCTCAATACCGTATTGGCTGTAGAAGTATGCGGCGATATAATCGCGCGCTTCAGAAAAACCGAGAATCTGGGTAGCGGTTTCTTCTGTTGGTTCAGGATTGTCCCCCGGTGAACAATCACCAGAGAAGAATAGGAATTCGTCACAGTAAGAATTGTCCGGGAATCGGCATGTTCCGATATTTGACCCTTCTTCTAGATCAAAACCTTGCGTTTTACAGTACGTGAATTCTTGACCGCAGCGTCCTGAGAGAAAATCCCACTGAGCGCATCGCGTCCCATCGGGGAAGACGCAATCGGCATCCTCGCCACCGTTGCGCATCACATTCTCCATCGAATATCCAAGCCCTTCACAATATACTGCTGAGGGGTTTGCCATACCGGCGATGTTTTCATCTGCTTCTTCTAGCTTGTCAGGGACAGGGTTATTGCCAGAACACGCTGAAAGAAAGAGAATCGTGATTGTTAGAAATCCTAAAGCCTTTCGAAAGTAAGCTTTGCTCATCTTGACCTCCAAAATCCTCTTATGTGGAATGAGTAATTTTCCACAATTGTAACGTGCCTGGCATATTTTTTGTTCCATCCAGAATGGATCGCCGTTTCACTTCTTAAGTACAGCTCGGAAGATTGAGAGCAGCTGAAAACTGCCATAAAATCAATTGCGTATACACTTTCGCTCCACCCTCCCTCTGGATAAGGAACGGGTTAATTTTCCCTGTTCTAGACGTGCTGAGTTTCCAGTGATTGTAGTATCTTTATAATCGTTCTGGACCACCGGGCTTGAATTTCCAGGTCCCGCGACCTGAGATTGACAGCATCCGCGATGGGATCGTGTTTTTTTTAACTATTGACAATATGACAATAGATAATTAGACTATAGAAGAAAAGCAACTAGGGTGAGGGAGGGCCTATGCCCGGTGGACGAGGAGGGGGTGGTGGCAGAGGGCGGCGACGCCAGGGGTTGATGGGATTCTTGCGACCCTGTCTTATGTTTCTGCTTGCACGGGATGATGCCCATGGTTATTCATTACTGGATGAGTTATCCGAGTTCGGCATTGACCCCGAGCAAATCGATCCCAGCCTCATCTATCGCGCTCTGCGTGAAATGGAAGGGGCGGGGTGGGTTTCATCCGAATGGGGTGAGGAAAGCCAGGGGCCACAGCGGCGGGTCTACAAGATCCTGCCCGAAGGAAAATCCTATCTGGCTGACTTGATGAAGGGTCTTCGCCGCCAGCGAGATGAGATGGACCATTTGCTTCAGGTTTATGAAAATGAAATTCAGGAATCATGATCTCCGAGAAGGTATGAATTTATTTACATCTGATTGAATACAAACCAACTATGGAACGGGAAAGGAGAAATTCCAATGCCAGGGAGAGATAGAACTGGACCGATGGGCGAGGGTGCCCAAACAGGTCGGGCAGCAGGTGATTGCGGCGATACTGCCGAGTCCAAGACGCCCAGCGACGGCGCTCGAGGAGGCTTCGGGCGCGGCTTTGGCCGTCGAGGAGCCAACAGAGGGCAGAGACAGGGACGCGGGATGGGCCGCCGGCGCGGGTTTGGTCCAGCCGCGAGTGACGAGCAGTGCATCTGTCCCAGTTGCGGGCATAAAATCGCTCACGTTGCCGGGCAGCCATGTTCACAACAAGTGTGCCCCAACTGCAACACCCCCATGACACGCGTATAAAGGTCCACAGAAGTTACACAGGCAGAAGGTTGGGAGAGGGACGATGAAAGTAGCGATTTCTTCACACGACGGCAAACTTGATACGAGCTTCAGCTCACGATTCGGACGCTGTGCCTATTTTGTGATCATCGACTCCGAATCGCGTGATTGGGAGTCGAAGCGCAACCCAGCGGCGGACGCTCGTGGAGGTGCCGGACCGAGAGTGGTGCAGTTTTTGTCGGAACAAGGCGTGGATGCCACCATCACCGGCCGCTATGGCCCAAACGCGTTCACTGCGCTCGAGGCGGCCGGGATCCAGGCTTTCGAAGCCGATGACGGAGCACCAGAGCAGTTGATTGAGAAGTTCCTGGCTGGAGAGTTGAAGCAAGTCCACGCTGCAACGGGTTCAGAGCGGCATTAAGGGGGCTCCAGGGATCATGGTGATTGCTGTAGCCAGCGGCAAGGGTGGCACGGGCAAGACGACCGTTGCTACCAGCATTGCTTTGGCGCTTGCCGACTCGGGCAGGCAGGTGGCCTGTCTTGATTGTGACGTCGAGGCACCGAATGCCCACATTTTTCTACGGCCCGCACTCGATAACCATAAGCGGGTTGACCTGCTTATCCCCGAGGTGGACGGCGAAGTTTGCACTGGCTGTGGGGATTGTGCGGAAGTATGTCAATTCCACGCCATCGTCACACTGGGAGGGAAGACGCTCGTCTTTCCAGAGCTTTGCCACGGCTGCGGAAGCTGCACTCTGGTTTGTCCTGAAAAGGCGATCACCGAAATCCCAAAATTACTGGGGCACTTAGAAAGCGGCCGCGTCAATGGCGGAATGATCTTCGCCCATGGTGTGTTGAATATAGGCGAACCCATGGCGGTCCCGGTCATATCCCAATTGAAGGGGTGGCGGGAACTACCCCAAACAAACATACGCATCATCGATTCTCCCCCTGGTGCTTCATGCCCAGTTGTCGAGTCGCTGCGCGGGGCTGATTTCGTACTGCTCGTTACCGAGCCAACACCGTTTGGGTTGCATGACCTCCGCCTGGCGGTCCAGCTCACCCGGGAGCTCAATATCCCCGCCGGGGTAATCGTGAACCGCGATGGAATCGGCGATGACGGGGTTGATGCCTACTGCCGGGGGAGCGATATGCCGATCTTGATGCGCATACCCTTCGATCGCGAGTTGGGCGCAAACCTTGCCCAGGGAAAATCCCTGGTTGAGGTTGCTCCTGAATATAAGCAAAGGTTTACAGACCTGTATTCGCGGATAGAAGTGATCCTGGATGATGGCGGGGGGAGGGCATGAAGCAGCTTGTCATCCTCAGTGGAAAAGGGGGTACAGGGAAGACCAGTGTTGCGGCTGCTTTCGCTCATCTGGCATCCAACGGCAGCAAGGCGATCCTGGCGGATGCAGATGTGGATGCAGCCAACCTGGAATTGCTACTCTCGCCCAAGGTGCTGGAGTCGCATGAGTTCGGTGGCGGCAAAGTTGCCGTCATCGATGAGGATTCCTGCGACGGTTGCGGGATTTGTGTGGATGTCTGCCGCTTTGATGCTGTGCACGAGACCGATGGTGTTTTTCAAGTAGACCCCATTGCCTGTGATGGTTGTGCGGCCTGTGTTTACCAATGCCCAGCGCAGTCGATCCATATGCAGCCGCAGATGGCGGGTCATTGGTACCGCTCCACGAGCCGTTTTGGACCGATGTTTCACGCAGCTTTACGTCCCGCCCAGGAGAATTCCGGCAAGCTGGTTACGATGGTCAAGCAGCAAGCACGACTGCTGGCCATGGATGAATCGTACGATCTGGTGCTCGTCGATGGACCACCTGGGATCGGCTGCCCGGTCATCTCGGCGGTTTCTGGGGCGAACCTCGCCTTGATTGTCGCAGAACCGACGGCTTCCGGGACGCATGATATGCGCCGAGCTTTACAGACCACGGCGCATTTTAACGTACCAGCAATGGTGTGCATCAATAAATCCGATCTCTATCGCCAGGGCACGGAGGAGATCGAAGCGTACTGTCACGAAGCGGGGATCCCGGTCGCGGGAAAGATTCCGTTCGACCCCAGCGTGACAGAAGCCATTGTCCAGGGTCAACCGGTGACGGTTTTCAGACCCCAGGCGCCTGCAAGCGTGGCATTAAGGGATTTGTGGGAACGGGTCAACAGCGAACTCATGGAAGGTGACCATGACCATGCTTGATAAAGCGGACGAACTCATGGAGAAGATCCAGGAACGATTAAGCACGGTCATCGACCCGGAAACCGGCGCCGATGTGCTGCGGATGCGCCTGGTCGAAGATCTCATAGCCGACGATAAGGGTCGTGTGCGTTATACCTTCCGGCCATCTTCCCCGTTGTGCCCGATCGCCGTATCTCTGGTTAAACAAATCAAATTGGCTGTAGCCGATGTACCCGGTGTGAGTATGCAGAGTATCACAGTCACGGGGTATGTCGCTTCCGAGGAATTGACCCAACTTATCAATGAGGAGAATGAATGATGCGCATAGCTATTTCCGCAGAGACAAATAACGGGTTGGAAAGTCTTGTCGGTCAGCACTTTGGGCGCTGCCCTTATTTTGCACTTGTTGATGTAGAGGGTACTGAGGTGCAAGCAATTCAGCTTATCGAGAATCCCTTTTACGCCAGCCATGAAGTCGGGCAGGTTCCGGGGTTTATCCATGGGCAGAAGGCGGATGTTATGCTCAGCGGTGGTATGGGGGGGCGGGCGATCCAATTCTTCGATGGATACGGCATCGCTGTCGCAACAGGTGCCAATGGAACCGTGAAGGCTGCGTTGGACGCTTACTTTGAGGGTAGGCTTAGTGGGGCTGCCCCATGTGCGGAGAGCATAGAGCATGGTCATGGCGATCATCACTGAATCGAGGAACATGAACATCGGGGGTAAATAGCGATGGCTCACGCATCACTTGATGCGACCGGAACCTGGAAGTGCGAGCTGTCTCATACCCTGGAAGAGGGGGAAATGAGCGCTCTTACAAGCGGGGAAATAAATACCAAGCCATCTGCGTATCATTCGGGAGCCATCGAACCCTCTTTAGAGCATCGATCCCATGTGTAGGGATTATTGCATTCGGGTCGACGTCATGATGGTTCTCTCGAGAGGCCGTCCAGCCTTGGACCGCGGCGAGGTGCACGCGAGGACGAACTGTGCAAAGCGCCTCGGCGGAACTTCAACATGAAATTTGTGTATGGACCGGTATATTCCCGGCGCCTGGGACAATCCCTCGGTGTTGATCCCGTACCGCTCAAGACCTGCAATTGGAATTGTGTCTATTGTCAGCTAGGGCGGTCAAAGCCGATGGTAAATGAACGAAAAGAGTACTTCCCGGCTGAAGATATATTGGCGGATGTTAAACAAGCGCTAGCTTTGCATACCCCCGGAGATATCGACTGGATCACTTTTGTTGGATCGGGGGAGACCACCCTTCACAGCCGTCTCGGATGGCTCATTAATGAGGTCAAGGTCTTAACCCAACACCCTGTAGCGGTCATCACGAATGGCTCCCTGCTGTATCTGCCGGAGATGCGTGAAGAGCTGGCGCTTGCCGATGCTGTGCTGCCTTCCCTTGATGCTGGCACACAGGAAATGTATCAGCGGGTAAACCGACCGATGGCTGAGCTGCCCTTTGAAAGCCTGTTGGAGGGCTTGATCACATTCCGGAAAGAATACCAGGGTAAATTGTGGGTAGAAGTCATGCTCCTGCAGGGCTTGAACGATACAGAACCGGCGCTGCGCGACATCGCTAATGCACTGGTGCGCATACAGCCCGATGAAGTGCATATCTTATTGCCCACCCGACCGCCGGTGGAAACGTGGGTTCAACCAGCGGATGAGGATGGCCTATTGCGTGCCCGAGCCATCCTTGGTGACATCGCCCATGTGATCCACCCTGGCAGCGGTTCGTTTGATCTCAGCGGGAATGAGTCGTTGGTGGATGCGGTCGTTGGGATCATAACCCGCCATCCTATGCGCGAGAGTGAATTAATCGAAACTCTCCAACACTGGTCGCCCGGAGATATCGCCGCAACCATGCTCGAACTCGAGAGCAGTGGTAAGGCTCAGATTGTGGAACGCTTTGGTATCCGCTTCTGGAGTGCTTCACCCTCGATCTACCCTGAGGTTGAGCAGAGTGAGAGGACCGATATACGGAAAGCAGGAGCTGGATTCCGAGGGGATGAGAACGAAGAAGAAAGGTCTCACGAAAAATGAATGCCGATCAAAATGAGGCCATACTCGCTGCGATCGAGAAAGTTGAGCATCCGGCAATCGCAACCACTTTATTGAATCTGGGAATGCTGCGTGATGTGGTAATAAGCCCTGAAGGCCAAACCAGCCTAACCCTGGTGCTGCCGTTTCCCAGTATCCCGGACAACGTGAGCAACTATATGGTTAACAGCCTTGCTGCGGCTGTGGGATCCGCAGGGGGAGTATTGATCAAGGCGGATGTGTCTTTAATGAATGATGCCGGGCGACAAGAGTTCCTAGCGAAGGAACGGCAATATTGGAGAGGGTAAGTGATAAATAGTCTACATACACAACAAGATTGGTTTGATCGACTGCTGCCCGATGGATTACCCATCCCCAGTTCTACACTGCTGAGCGGACCTGGTGGTTCGGGCAAGCCCCTTGTTGGAAACGTTATCGCCGCCGCCTGGCTGAAGCAAGGTGGCAGTGTGATCTTCATGTCCTTGCAGTATCCCGACCACAGCTTTATCAAAGCTAGTCTGAGCAAGGTCGCCCATCTGGATTTGGATGATTACAAAGGCAGGGTCGTCTTCATTGAGTTAGATGCGACGATAGACGCCATGACGGAGCCGGAGGATAATCGGTTCTGGGCCAATGTCGTCAAACCCGAGGTTTGGGATCACGCTATCGAGCAGGCCAGCGGCATGCTACCAGAAGATGGACCTGGCATTCTGATCTTTAGCTCGGCGCTAAATCTATTGCTTTTCTCACCCACCTATGGGGCAGGGATTTTGGAGAAGATGAAGGCAGCTGCTCAAGGCACACAAAGGTTCACCTATCTCTTCTCGGCAAGCACAACCGCCAAGGCGGAGGAAATCGCCGAGCTTGAAGCTGTGGTGGACAATCTGATTATGACTCGCAGCGCCAAATCACCATTCCGACTCTACATGCAAGTGGTACGGAGCAAAGGGAACGCTCATATCTCAAATGAAATCGAGGTCCCATTTTCCGCGGAGCTTTTGGCCGACGTTAAAGAGATTGCCGATCATAGCCGCAAGAAAGTTATCCCGCTCGTCTCGAAATTATGAGCTTTAGGGATGATCTGAAGGAGTAAAAAAAATGTGCCAAGTCGCAGTGTATCTGGATGACAAGAAGATCATGGACAGCGTGATGCTGGTCGAACCAACCTCCGAGGGGGTGCGATTGACGAAGCTGTTTGAAGAACCCAGGGTGATCCCCGCCGCGATACAGCAGATTGATTTGATGAAAAATAAACTCATCCTTAAAGCGATCACAAAGGAAGAGAAGAAAGATGAATGAGATAGAAAAGCTGAGGGTGTTGATCCCACACTGGGTTGAACACAATAACGAGCATGCTCAGGAATTTCGTGACTGGGCAGAACAAGCTGGTGAAACCGCTCAGGAAATCTTGGATGCGGCTGAGGCCATGAGCCGGGTCAATACACATTTACTGTCTGCTCTGGAAAAGTTGGGCGGTTCGATACCCCATGGGCATGATTAAGAAGATGCCCAGGAAGGCTACCTGAAGGGTTTTACAGACTGGCGATGACACCTTCCATTTCTGAAAAATCAGATGAGAGGGTGCCATACTGAAGAACGGTTGCTGCAACCCATTGACGGCATACATCGTCGTCGAAAGGGTTTCAAGGATGAGGCAAAGTACATCGCAATTATGGAGACTGCTGTTGTTGGTTCGCAATACAAAAACACCGATTCAAATTACCTGCGCGGAATGCTTCTCCTTACTAGAGTACGACGCGAATTTGTTGGCGGCAGGTGCGTCTGTAGACGAGCTCCACTCGTCTATCCGCCATCACTTATCCTTATGCTCAGGGTGTGAATCGGAATTCGGCCAATGGCTTGAAAAGCTTGAGGGCGAGGAAGATTCTAAACCCTGACCCCGATTGGGTTTAAGGAGAGATCAGAAATCATGAAAACGCAAGGGGTGGACGTAAACGTAACCATTAATAACGTTCTCAAAACACTTACAGTTGCTCAAGACGAAAGCTTATTACTTGCCCTCCGACGCGCTTCCTACTTCAGTGTTAAATCTGGCTGTGATGATGGCACGTGCGGGATTTGCATTGTTCTCATTAATGGAAAGCCCGAGCGCAGCTGTAAAATCAAAGCGCTTACAGTAGAAGGGGCAAAGATCACAACCATAGAGGGTCTTGGTGATGCGGAGAGGCTACACCCACTCCAGGAAGCTTTCATGGAGACTGGCGCGATCCAATGTGGATTTTGTACCCCGGCACAGATCCTTCACGCAAAAGCTCTACTCGACGAGAATTCCAATCCTACGGAAGACGAGATCCGCCATGCTTTAAACGGGGTCCTATGCCGCTGTACGGGATATGTCCGTGGGGTAGATGCGGTCCAGCGTGCGGCTGCGAAGATGCGTGATGAACCCGTCGAGCCCTTCACGCATCTGGAACAGATACTACCCGAAGACATCGGACATCTCAAGCTTCCGGAATCCTTCTATCGCCGTGATGGTAGCCGCAATCCGCTCCCTCCACTCGTCTTCACCCCGCTGGAGATGACCACAACCCATATCGTTGGGAAACCTGAAGTAAAAGTTGACGCAAAGAAATTAGTGCAAGGCCGTCCAGTATTTACCGACGACTTTCGTCGGGAAGGAATGTTATACGGCGCTTTGCTCACCAGTCCCCACGCGCATGCGCACATTCGACGGATCGATGCAAGTCGCGCCCGCGAGCTGCCCGGGGTCCGTGCAGTTCTAACATGCGAGGATATTCCCCGGATCAAATATGCCTCCGGTGGACAGAGTTATCCGCAGCCGCTGCCTTACGATCAAGTCAGCCTGGACAAGAAGGTCCGGCATGTTGGCGATCGTGTCGCCATTGCCGCAGCAGAAACACTCGAGCTGGCGCAGGAAGCTCTCAGCCTCATCGATGTTGAGTATGATCTCCTGCCTATCGTCGTGGATCCAGAAGCTGCTATGCAGGATGGCGCGCCGATTATTCATGATGAGCCGGACACCGAAAGTATCCACGACCCTGAGCGCAATATTGTGCACCACATCGAAGCGCATGCGGGGGACGTCGATGCGGCTTTTGGTGAGGCGGATCATCTTTTTGAGGGAACCTACCGCACACCCAAGCAACAGCAAGTCCACCTGGAACCTCATGTCTGCATAACCTACTTCGACGAGGACGAGCGCTTGGTCATCCGCACCAGTACGCAGGTGCCTTTTCATATTCGCCGCATGGTCGCACCGCTCATCGGTCTGCCGGTGAAGCAGATCCGCGTGGTGAAACCGCGTATTGGCGGTGGTTTTGGCAACAAACAGGAACTCATCCTGGAAGATCTATGTGCGCATCTAACGTTAGCGACCAATCGACCCGTGCGTATGGAATATACCCGCACGCAGGAGTTCACCAGCTCGCGCAGCCGGCATGCAAATATCATCCGTTACAAGATCGGGGTGAAGGACGAGAAAGTAACGGCGGCAAATCTGTATCTAATCGGCGATACCGGCGCATATGGTGCGCATGCGTTGACGGTTAATATGGTCGGTGGGTTCAAGGGGTTGACACTCTACAACCCGCCAAACGTCCAATTCATCAGCGATGTTGTGTACACAAATACGCCCCCGGCAGGCGCTTTTCGGGGCTATGGCGCTATGCAGTGTCAATTTGGAATTGAGGTTCTGATGGAAGAGATTGCCGACAAGTTGGGCTTGGATGTTGTCGAGTTCAAGCGAAGCAATTGGCTCAAGGTCGGTGAACCGATGCATTTATCGAAATCGCTGGGGGAGGGGCGTGAAGGTGTAGAACAGTCACTGCAGACCAGTGCGCTTGATCTGTGTGTGGATATCGGCAGGTTGGCTACGGATTTTGAAGCCAAGCGGCAGAAACATCGTCAACAAGACGGCCGCTATCGGCACGGCATTGGCATGGCGGTGGTGATGCATGGGAGCGGGATTGCCGATCTGGACATGGCTTCCGCCACGCTGAAAATGAATGATGATGGATCGTTCAACTTGTTAATTGGTGCGACCGACTTGGGCACGGGCTCGGATACAATCCTGGCGCAAATGGCCGCGGAGATCCTGGGGATCCCACTGGAGGATATCATTGTGTATTCCTCAGACACGGATTTTACGCCGTTTGACAAAGGAGCGTACGCCAGCAGCACGACCTATATCAGCGGTGGTGCCGTTCGTAAAGCTGCCCTGAAGATCAAAGAGCAGATTCTTGAGCACGCCAGCTTGATGCTCGGCGGAATCGATATGCATGATTTGAAGTTACAAGACCGGCAGGTCAAAACCCTGGATGGGCGCTCGATCTCTCTGGCCGAGATCGGATTAAGCAGTCTGCACCAGCAAAACCAGCACCAGATTATTGCCTCCGCCTCTCACAAAAGTCCCCTCAGCCCGCCTCCAACAGCTGCGCAGTTTGCCGAGATCGTGGTTGATATGGAAACAGGGAAGATCAATACGGAGAGATTGTTGATGGTCGTGGATTGCGGACGCGTGATCAACCCAGCTACCGCCTCCGGGCAGGTGGAAGGGGGGATGGCCCAGGCTCTCGGATTTGCTCTCACAGAAGAGATGCTCTTTGACGACGATGGTCAACCCTTAAACCCGAACTTGAGCAAGTACCGCATCCCGCGCGCAGCCAGAATGCCGGCGATGGATGTGATCTTTGTTCAAACCGATGAGCCCAGCGGACCCTTCGGTGCTAAATCGGTCTCAGAAATCGCCATCGATGGGGTCTCCCCGGCGATGGCCAGTGCACTGCATGATGCGACCAGTTTGTGGATGCGCGAGCTGCCCTATACAGCCGAACGGGTTAAAGCAGCGCTTAAGAAAGCGGGGCATTAAACCCACATCCCACCTGTGTTTTGTGTGAGAGATGCCGCATACTTTGAAGATCGTCGATCCAATGTATATGACGTCTCGCATTCTGTTCTTGTAGAGAGTAATTTATGCATTCCAAGTCCATATTGATCTCAGATCTCCCCGTCGACAAGGCGGCAACGCGTCGCCGCAACTTCGTCGCCGGATTATGGCATGGGGCCTTCTTGGCCTTGGGGGTCTCTTTTACACAGCCGACCACGGTCATTTCCGCTTTTGTGGCCGACCTGACCGGCTCAACCGTATGGGTAGGCGGCCTTATAACCATACTGAGCATAGCTGGAGCACTGCCGCAGCTTTTCGTTGCCCGATGGATTGAGCCACGACCGCGCAAAATGCCTTATCTATTAACGGCCATATATCTGCGCGTCTTCAGCTGGGGTGCCCTCGCCTGGCTCATATTTGCCATCGGTGATCAACACCCCATGACCCTGGCCTGGATCTTAGTAGGCATGCTGGCCATCTTCTACGCAGGCGGTGGCCTAGGCAATATCCCTTACACCGACATCATTGGAAAAATTATTCCCACCAATCGAAGAGGGGCATTTTTTGGTGGCATAGGTGCTTTAGCGGGGCCGCTGTCTGTCGGTGCTGCACTAGCAGCACAACGTATTCTTGCACAGTTGAATTATCCGAATAGTTATGCTCTGTTATTTGGGTTGGCTGCCATCGCGCTGATCATCGCCTCACTGGGTTTTTGGGCTATACGTGAGCCTTCCGCTTCCGTTGCGGTGCGCGATCTACAGCCTTGGCATAAATACTGGAAACAACTCCGGGCAGCCAGCCGACGCATGAAGGAGTTAATTATCACACAACTCCTGACCGGATTCAGCTTGATGGCGCTTCCCTTCTATGTGGTTTTTGCACGCGAACGATTGGATGCGCCTCTTGAGGCTGTGGGCTGGTTTTTGCTGGCTCAGGTAATAGGCGGTTTGCTTTCAAACTTGGTATGGGCGCGCCTCGTAGATAAATCGGGAAGCCGGCGGATGATATTCTACTGCGCCGTCCTATCGACGTTGACCCCTCTTCTGGCGATTGCGATGTCACGTTGGGGCTGGCTGGCGTTGTTGCCGGTTTTCTTCTTGGCTGGCGCGATTATGAATGGGCGCAGTGTCGGTTTTCAGAGCGCATTGCTCGAGTTGGCTCCGGCTCCGGAACGATCCACCTATGCAGCTCTTAACTCCGTGCTGATCATACCCGTTGCCTTTCTTTCCCTCATAGGCGGATTGTTTTTGCGGGAATTTTCATACGACGCGCTTTTCATCGCTGCGGCGGTCTTTATCGCTGCAGGCGCAGTCGTAGCGCGGCGATGGGCTACCCAAGTGTAAGAAGATCACAAACTCGAATCATGATTGCGATAGGAGAAAAAAATGGCTACTAAGACGAAGATCGGCATTATTATTTGCGACCGTTACCGGCAATGTGCGGGTGGGAAGTGCTTCCGGGCGATGAAGAACCGCGAGGGCGCCTTCAGCATTTATGCAGATCAAGATGTGGAATTGGTCGGCTATACAACTTGCGATGGTTGCCCAGGGGGAAATATCGAATATGCAGGCGACGAGATGGTGAAGAACGGCGCCGAGGTCATTCATCTCGCCACAGGGCTCGTCGTGGGCTACCCGCCTTGTCCTTATATCGACACCTTTCAAGAATTCCTGACAAAGCGATACGGTTTGAAGGTTATTGTGGGCACACACCCGATCCCCGAGAAATACCTTACCATGCATACAAGTCTGGGAACCTGGGATGATCCAGCTGGTAAAGCACTCATTGAGCCCACACTCGCCGACGAAAAGACGCGTATTGCGTACAACTAGGTTTCCTAATGCCAGGGATGAAACCGGTCTTAACTGCAATTTCGTTATTCTGAATGCCTGGCAACAAGGCCGCGCGAGATTGGTGTGATGGAATCGACTTTATGGGTTGATCCCAGCGGAGGGATCTCATGTGAAAAGTTTGCCGCGGCGCTGATCGGGTTGGGTGTACCTGAGAGTGGGATGATGCATGCGATGGAAGCCGCCGCAGGTGAACTAGGTTTATTGGATGTCCATGCGCATGTCGAGTTTCTTCCCAATGGAAGCCTCGCTCATCGATTACACATTACATTCTTGGAGCAGCGAAAGCCCTTATCTCTGGAGTATGCTGCGGATAAATTAAACGAGATGCTGTCCCTCGCAGAAGTAGAAGGTGAGTATGCCGTTGTTGTAAAACGGGCGCTATCGATTTTATCCACTGCAGAAACTCAAAGCGTTAGCGCAGCCTCATCCCCACATGTGGAGACGGTTCAATTGTCGGTCATCGGTGAGGCGAACACACCTTATGAGCATAAAGCACCCTATCAACCTGCCCTCGGGAATGTCAGCGATGGGGTGTTCTTCATCCAGATAGCACCACAATTTATTGCTGGGCTGAAGGGTTTAGAAACGTTCAGCCATATCCTCGTGTTCGCTTACCTGGATCGCAGCCGGATAGCGAAAATTCGTGTACGTCCACCATGGACGGAAGGGCAAGATGAGTATGGGGTTTTTGCCACCCGCTCACCGAATCGACCCAGCCCGATTGGTCTCAGCCGAACGCGTTTAGAGCGCATCGAGGGCGATCGCATCTACACTGGCCCTCTGGATCTTTTTAATCATACACCCATCGTGGATATCAAACCGTTTATTCGCTCTCTGGACACCGCAGATCGCCCTGCGGAAGAAGGCAATGATGGTTGGTTGCAGGGTAGCGATCACCTTGAACTGCACCGGTTAGGGATTCCCCATGAACATCCAGAGAGTAGCGAAGGGCGGCACAAGATCGAGCGCCTGCTGGTTTGCTTGATTGGGATCGGCTGGGGATTACAGCAGCTCGGCGTAGACCTGGGTTCAATCCGATGCGTATCACCTGTGCTCGCGGGGCAGGCAGGCGGGTTGAGTCGGATCCCGCTGGGCATCATGGAACAGTATCATATACCTTACGAGCAGCGGTTGGAGGCAGGAGCCTCCCTGACCGCGGATGGCGCCGCCATCCTGGCAGCAATTGCGCCCAACCCAGTAACTCGAGATCAAATCGCTTCGGAGGGTCTGAGAGTCGGTCTTGGTGTGGGGGAAGAGAGCTCGGCTCTTTCGCCGTGCTATAGTGCGTTACAACTCTTGTTGGCCTAAATCACTCATTTGGAGGCCATGCATGTCCGTAAAACGTATAGAAGACATCGAGAAGACGGTTGTTGAAGGGGGCGTCGGTACGACGAAGCAGGTGCTGATTCCGCCGGATGAAGGGCCTAACTTCGCTATGCGCCGCTTCGCCATGGAGCCTGGCGGCGGCATGCCCAACCACACTAACCTGGTCGAGCACGAACAATACGTCCTCACAGGCCGGGCGCGCATCGGCATCGGTGAGGAGACATTCGAAGTCCAAGCAGGGGCTGTAGTCTTCATCCCTGCACTGACCCCCCACTGGTATACGAACATTGGCGATGAGCCATTTGAGTTCCTGTGCCTTGTCCCCAACCAGCCCGATGTGACGACAATTTTGGAGTAAATGGAGCAGTTTATGGTCTTGCTTTGGATCTTCATAGTCTCTATTTCAATCGTCTTCCTGCTTGATTGGCTCATCCAACGCATGTATCGCTACAAGATCCAGCTCCATCAGGTGACACCAGAAAAATATGGGTTGGCATTCACTGAGATCCACATTCCTGCAGTAAGGGATGCTCAACTTTATGCGTGGTGGATTCCAGCCTCACCGGATGCGCCGACCTTGATCTTGGTCCACGGCTGGAGTCGAAATTTGGCCCGTATGATGCCCTATATTCGAGCATTACACCCAATGGGTTACAACCTGCTGGCCTTCGATGCTCGCAATCACGGCAGCAGCACGCCGATAAAACACCCCACGGTGGGGACTTTTTCTGAAGACATTCTCTCCGTGCTGAATTTTGTCATCCGTTCAGGTTGGGCTTCGCCTGGGGGGATTGGCATCGTGGGACTCTCCGTCGGTGGGGGGGCGGCCATCAACGCGGCTGGCTGGGACGACAGAGTGAAAAGCGTCATTACGGTGGGTGCGATCTCCCATCCGGTTGAAGTCATGAAGCTGGAGTTTCAGAAAAGGAAGACCCCGAATCTAATTCCTTGGTTGCTTTTCCAGTATATGCGTTTCCGCTTCGGATTGGACTTCGAGAAAATTGCTCCCGTTAACAACATTTCCCATGCTAACGCAGATATCCTCCTGATCCAGGGTGCAGAAGATACTACAGTCCCGCTTGCCCAGGGGCAGGCGCTCGCAGCAGCCGGGGATGCAGAAAGAACACACTTATGGATTGTCCCTGGCAAGGGGCACAGTGACTGCAATGCCCATCCCCAATTTTGGGAGAAGGTCCATGCGTTCCTGCAGGAGACGCTTCCCATTTCCTAGAACCCTGGGCCTTTAGCAGAGAGTGGTGAGGAACAACTCTTCCGTCTCGGTATGCCATTCCCTGTTAATGGGTTTTGGAGACATCCACGTTGAGGAGGAATTATGAATCAAGAATATGACCGTTCTGTTTCCAAAGTAGAGGTGACCGGCTTAGAAGCCCGTCATTATGACTTTTTCATGAACCTCATCACCGGCGGCACGTATCCTTTCTTCATCCACTGCGCTGTGCGGGAAATGCATATCCAGCCCGATGATGAAATCCTGGTGCTGGGCTCTGGCACTGGACGCAACATTTTACTGATGAACAAGGAACTCTCGGAGCAGGGCCGGGTGCTGGGGCTTGATATTGGAGCGGAGATGCTGGAGCAGTCCAGGCGTCACACCGATCATCTTCCTCACATTGCAATCGAAAATCGGAGAGTAGAAGAACCTCTTCCCTTTGAGGGTGAATTCGATAAGGTCTTCATCTCCTTTGTTCTACATGGGTTTGTGCAAGAGGACCGGCTGAAGATTATCAAGAATGCACAACGCGCCCTACGGCCCGGCGGCGAGTTCATTATCCTGGATTACAACGGATTCGATCTGGAGCAGTCGCCGTGGTTAGTGCGTTTTGTCTTCAAGATGGAATGTCCTTTGGCTGCTGATTTTGTGGGCCGAGACTTAGAAGCAATCCTGCGTCAACAGGGATTTGATCAGTTCCGTACTTACCCGCATTACTTGGGGTACGTACGACTGATGGCAGCGCGAAAGGCGGGGGATTAAATAATGCTGCGAATATTAATCTGGGTGCTTATGTTGGTTGGCGGCAGCGCGCTGAGTATCTGGCTGGACAGTCGCTGGTTCCACGAGGTGTTTGCTAATCCAGTTTTCCATCTGGCGACTCTTGCCGTTGGGATACTATTGCTGCGTCTCGTGATGCGTGTCAGCCGCTATACCGGTCGTTTGTTGGCGAGCATGGGGCGGGAAGGCGATCTCCCCCGCATGGATACCAACAAATTAGTCACCACGGGTGTTTATGGATGCATGCGGCACCCCATGCACTTGGGTTTATTGTTCTTCCCCTGGTCGGTGGCATTGATGCTCGGCTCCCCAACCTTTCTCCTCATCATCGCCCCGCTGGAAATGCTCTTTATGCTGGCGTTGATCAAGTTCGTTGAGGAAACAGAAGCAATTCGGAAATTCGGCGATGATTATCGTGAATATCAAAGACATGTGCCCATATTCAACCTTCGTCCCGCCTGTTGGCGGCAAATGCTGAGCAAATGAATTGCTTGGAGAAATCATGACAGTCTCTATCGATGTTTTTTCCGCCGCAGCGATGCCTGATGATGCCTTGGTGCGACAGGAAGGGATTGGGTTCATAGACGGTTCGATTCCCGGTTACACCTTGATGTTTGGAGACGATGTCGCACAAATTTCGGAGATCGTCGCCTCGCTAACCCAAAAACAGATCATTGTTTTTATTATTGAAGATGCCATGCAAGATGCGCTGCGGGATGCGGGTGTTCCCACGGGATGGGATGCGGGCGTTGTCCTGATGAACATGAACAACGCTCTGGGTTTCATCATTCATGTATCACAGGTTTTTAGCCAAGATGATGGTCAGGATGCGGTGCTGAACTATGCCCGCGAACGGCTGCGCGGCTTTACTCTGATCATGGGCGAACCGACCCCTGACAGGTTGATGCAGGCACAGGTTGCCCACACTCTGGGGTGTCCTTTGTTGAGCACAGCTGAGCTGCCACCCTCCTTGGAGCCCGGGGACATTGTGGTTGAATACTCGGCTGCAATCGGTGGGGTTGAGCCCTGCAATATCGTTCAGCAGGGCATCGAAGAACGGGGATTGCAGATTCAAGTCCCTTTGCCGGAATTGCCATTGGCATACAGCCCCGACTTCTCCGGCCAAGTCGTGCGTGATGATGCTTGTGGGGCGTGTCTCAGCGGCGTTGAACTGACGGTAACAGGAGAAGATATTCTCGATGGGCGGATAGCCGTTATTGGACCAGACCTAGATTCCGGTTTGCGTGGGAACCAGTCCTACGCGCTGCTGATCGAAGTCAGCGGGCGGGAGATGCAAGCAGATTTTGAGCCAGTGCTGGAGCGTCAAATTGAGACGATGCTCAATGAGCTTGACGGGGTAGCCCACCGTGGGCAGCGAACGATGGTTACTCTGCGTATCACCCAAAAAGCCGTTGGTAATGGTCTGAGTTTGCGCCATCTGGGAGAAATTCTTCACGCCCGTTACCACAACGAATATGGAATGATATTGAGTCGCGTTCAAATCACCTTTTTTACTGAACCGGCGCAAATAGAAGCCATCAGAGCAAGAGCACAAGCCACCTATGAACAGAGAGATAAACGCTTAAGCAGCCTGGCGGATGAAGACGTTGAAACCTTCTACACTTGTAACCTTTGCCAAACGATTGCGGCCGGGCACCTATGTGTCATCAGCCCGGAACACCCGGGGGTTTGCGGTGCAGTGGACTGGATGGATGCACGCGCCGCGGTCAGCATCCGTGCGGTCGGGCCGAATCAAGCCATCGACAAAGATGGTCTTATCGACAGCAGGCTTGGCCAGTGGGAGAGTGTAAATCGGATGGTTCAGCAGGAATCGGGTGGGGCAAGAACAGCCTATAGCCTGTACAGCCTGATGCAAGACCCTGGATCGGCATGTGGTGACTTCGAGTGTATCACGGCCATGCTCCCGGGCTGCAATGGTGTGATGATTGTGGAGCGAGACTATGAGGGAATGACACCGAGCGGGATGAATTGGGAGATGCTGTATGAATTGGTTGCAGCGGGTGCTCCCATTCCTGGCTTCATGGGGCATAGTAAACGTGCACTGCACAGGGATAAATTCATATCGGCGGAAGGAGGCTGGCAGCGTATTGTCTGGATGAACCACAAACTCCGAGGGAAGCTTCGACCGGTTCTTGAAGTGCTAGCGACTGACTCGGGTTTGGAGGGGTTCGTAGACATGATCGCCACTGAAGAGACCGGTCTAACGGATGAGGCAATCCTGGATTGGATGCAGACCTGCGCGCATCCCGCGTTATCGCTGAATCCGATGATCTAAAGGGACGATCTCTCTACAAAGCAGCTTCATGACAACCGAAACGTATAGGGTAACTTGATGCCAGGGATCGATCTACTTTGAGGTGGGAGTCATCCTTGGATTCGCCATGATTAATGTGATCACGGCAACAGCGTTTCTCACCGAGCTGACGGGACCGATTATGGGTAAGTTTGCTATCACGAGAGCGGGTGAAATTGGGAAGGCGAGTGTTGATAGATGATTTTATGGAGTGGTGCATTTTAGATTTCAGCTGAAAAACAAAGGGACTATAAGGACATGAATGCCGAACGGATCATGGAGATAGAAGAAAAGATCAACGACCTAAAAAAACGTTGGCCGGCACATTCGGTGTCGCCTACCCTCTTTCAAGAGCTGGAAGATCTGGAAGAGGCTTTGGCGCAAGCAATTGCAGATTCCCAACAGGGAGGAGCTAATGACTCTGCCCCGCCTTCCAGTTAGCTACTCGTACTGAACAACGATATCTTCTGGGGGATAGTCGTAGCTTTCAATACGGATTAATACAGGGCAAGTCTTCTGGTCAAGGATAACGCTTCCCAGACCATGATGCGCATAAGCGTCGGTGGTTCCTATTGCCAGAAGTGCATTAGAGGACGATATTGAAATCATTGGGCTGCCGCTGGAGACCCAGAACGACGATTCAAACCCCACCACTGTAAAATGTAGCTCCTGTTAATGCGTTCGTATAAAACTCGTTGGTTTGTCTTAACTAACTTCACCGCCCTTTCCAGCGGAATAAATTAAATTTATTACATAATGGGGGGACATTGGCGAAACGATGGCTGTGCCCGTTCCAGTTGGCCCGCCAGGCGAAACAGCTTGGACTCGTTGGCATAGCTACCCCTGGAGTGCATGCCAATCGGCAACCCTTCCTTCATGAATCGAGAACCACTGTGCATTGGTTCTCCAGCGTACTCGACGAGCAAATCCTTCGGCACGAACGGTACACCCTTAAACGGATCAACTGGAAATCCAGATTAACCCGTTGTGCGAGCCTGGTCGTACATCGTGTGGATAACGGGATTGATCTGGGGATTGAGAGTCTCGATATGGCGAATGGCTTTTTCGAGCAGTTCAAGGGGCGAAATCTTCCCTTGACGGGCCAATTCTCCCAATCCAAGACCATCCTTCTCGCTGTACAATGATTCGATCGACTTGGCAGTTCCCCACCTAGCGGTTACCCCACCATCGCGTATTTTTCGAGAAATCTCAACTCTAAACTGCGACTCGTTTCATTAACGAACAGACTATAGAAAAATGCCCCGCTTGGAGATCCTTGATGGGCTTGACATTGACGTAACGTTAAGGTGTATGATCAACGCTATTGAGGGACGTCATGGTATACACGATTAGTGAAATCGCCGACCTGGCAGGTGTGACGACTCGGACGATTCGTTACTACGACGAGGTCGGGTTGCTGCCTCCCACCAAGACGGGCAGCAATGGTTATCGTTATTACGACCGGGAAAGCCTGCTGCGCTTGCAGCAGATCCTGTTTTTCCGTGAGTTGGATGTGCCTTTGAAAGAGATTGAGACCATCATGAGCCGACCGGATTTCGACTTATTAAACACCTTGGAAAATCACCGATCGGTCCTCCAGGCCAGGGTGAGCAGGTTGGAAGCGCTGATCGACACGATTGACCAAACGATTGCATCGGAGAACGGAGAAGGAACCATGTCGGACAAAGAGATTTTTGAGGGCTTTGACGAAAGTCAATATGAAAACGAAGTTCGGGAGCGCTGGGGTGACTCGCCTAAGTATGCCGAATCGCAGGCAAAGTGGTCCAATTATTCTGAAGCGCAGAAGGAAGCCATCAAGGCTGAAGGTGGTCGTTTGACGGTTAGGATGGTTAGTAAAGAATCCAATACATCCCCAGACGACCCGGATGTTCAGGCTGCGATAGGTGAATACCATGCCTATCTAAATAAATATTTCTACACCTGCGATATCGGCTTCCTGCGCGGTTTGGCAGATAACTGGGTCCAAGATCCTCGCTTTGCCATCAATTACGAGAGGATTCGCGAGGGTGGGGCGGCGTTCGTGCGGGAGGCGGTTCACATCTTCTGCGATCGGAACGAGTAGTCCCGAATATATGGAAGTATGACGTGCTAAGGAATAGGTCAACTGGCAGGAGTAGAAGCGCCCGTGAGGGCGCTTTCTGCTACAGGTGGCCACTTCGCTCCGCCTAGGCGTTGATTCCCCGGCTAATATTATAGACTTGACAATACAATGTAATACATAGTATAATGTGAAGCATGATGAAAAAAGAAGCGCTATCTGAACTGCACGAAAAGCTAACGCAGGAACTCCGCCGAGGCATCCTGGTCTTGGCTACGCTCAGCCAACTTAAGGAGGCGAAATACGGGTATGCATTGATTAACAGCCTGGCTGAGCGTGGACTGGACATCGAGCAGGGGACGCTTTATCCACTGCTGAGGAGGCTGGAATCTCAGGGGCTACTGCATAGCGAATGGAATGTTGAGGGCTCGCGCCCTCGCCGCTATTACGCAATCAACTCAGATGGTTCACGTCTGCTTGAGTTGCTTACGGTAGAGTGGCGCGACCTGACGACTGTACTTGATGTTCTGCTGGATGGAACAACCACGAGAGGAGAAAACAATGAATCTAATTGATCGCTACGTCCACGAGGTTGGGCGGCATTTACCGCGCAAGACCCGGCCTGATATCCAAGCCGAGCTGCGTTCCTTGCTAATCGATGCATTGGAAGATCGAGTGGGTCGTGAACCAGCCGAAGCCGAGGTTATCGAGCTGTTGAAAGAATTTGGCGCACCAAAACAGGTTGCAGCTTCCTACTATCCCGAGGGACAGTACCTGATCGGACCTGCGCTCTACCCGCTATTCCGATTGGTGGCCGGGATTGTCTTGGCGGCAGTATTGGGAGCGCAACTGCTGGCATGGGGGGTTACGTACTTTATCGCTCAAGATCTAATTGCCCCTCTGGAAGCCTTGGAGAGTCTGTGGAACAGCATTCCCTCTTCGTTGGGGATGGTGGTTATCGTGTTTGCGATCCTGCAGTGGTTTGAAGTCCGCCCTGAAACCGAGGGTGAACCCTGGAATCCGGAGAGTCTCCCCGAGATCAACGAAGCTGAAACCGTTAAGAGAGGCGAGCGAGTCTTCGGCATCGTCATCGGTATCGTAATCCTGGTCGTCCTGGTTTTCTTCCCGGAGAGCGTTGGGTTCATGACGACTCCCGGTGGTGAATTCTTTACAAATCCAGTGATCGCCCAATACATTGGATGGATCAGTTTTTCACTATTGGCAGGCATTGGGTTGGATATCTACCTGCTCTGGCAGAGGCGCTGGGGGACAACAACACGGATCGCAAAAATCGCCACGGACTTACTGAGCGTAACCATCCTTTTCCTGCTTGTTCAGGGACACACTGCGTGGTTGGCGAACCACGGGTCGAGCGGTTTTTTTGCCGCTCTCGAACGGCTCCCTGATACGATCGGCGGTGGTTGGCAAGTTATCGGCATGGAGGCGTTCCGTTTGGCGTTTGGCGTGGCGTTGATCATCTCGTCTCTCGAGACGCTGGTGATGATCTTCCGCATGGCTCGAGCGAATTTGAAGAACGGATATTCTCCAGGTGCGCTTCCCCCAAGCCGAGTTTGACGCATCTGTATCAAGCGATGGTCAACAAACGAGCCAGTTTGATGAAAGCTGGCTCGTTTTATTTTGGGTGAGTATCAAGGCGCGATACTCGCCAAGGTTGTTCAACAGCATGCAACGTGGAATAATTATTCCAGTCATATAATGCGGACTGTTGATTGCACGAAGCGATTCCCCGCTTCTATCCGCAGATTGGCAGGTCGGTGACATGGATGCTATTTACCTGGACTACAACTCCACTACACCCATAGCCCGGGAGGTTGCCGAGGCCATGGCCCCCCACCTCTTTGAGCAGTTTGGAAACCCCTCGAGCAGTCACCCGTACGGGGTCGCCGCCAAACGAGCCGTCGAGGCTGCGCGCGCTGATGTCGCCGCGTCGATCGGCTGCCTGCCCGACGAATTGGTCTTCACGAGCGGTGGCACAGAAAGCAACAACTATGCGATCAAGGGCGCTGCGCTCGCGCTTCGTGAACGGGGGAACCACATCGTCACGTCAGCCGTGGAACACCCGGCGGTCACCGAAGTCTGCAGGTGGCTGGAAAGACAAGGGTTTCGGTTGACAGTTCTGGAGGTCGACGAGCATGGTCTCGTCGAACCTGCCGACCTGGAGCGGGCCATTACTGCGGATACGGTACTCGTGACCGTGATGCACGCCAACAATGAAGTGGGCACCATCGAACCCATCGCCGATCTTGCCGCGATCGCCCACCAGCATGGCGCCTTGATACATACCGATGCCGCCCAATCAATTGGAAAAATGCCAGTAGATGTAGACGCGCTCGGGGTGGACTTGCTATCGATCGCCGGACACAAGGTGTACGCGCCCAAGGGAGTTGGTGCGCTCTATATCCGCAGCGGGACAGCGCTTAACAAACTACTCCACGGCGCAGACCACGAGAGTAATCGCCGGCCTGGGACCGAGAACGTGCTCGGCATCGTGGGGCTTGGTCGGGCTTGTGCGCTGGCCGCTAGGGATCTGGACAAGAACAGGGCGCACTTCCTGGCGATGCGCAACCGTCTTCACGATGCCTTCGTGGCTGCGTTGGGGGATCAGGTGGTCAGGCTGAATGGTCACCCTCAGAAACGCCTGCCCAACACGCTGAGTCTGAGCTTCCGTGGCATCGAAGCCAACACGCTTCTGGCGGAGATTGGGGGGCAGGTGGCGGCTTCGGCTGGTGCGGCATGCCATGCAGAGGACATTGATGTATCCGCCGTGCTCAAGGCAATGCAGGTGCCGATTGAATGGGCGATGGGCACGGTCCGCTTTTCGGTGGGCCGAGGCACGTCGTCCGATGACGTCGATCTGGCGGCCAGTATCGTGTCCGCAGCTGTCCAACGGTTGCTGCTAGGTTAGGCCGGAAGTGTTCTGTCGAGTCGTTTATAATATGTAACTGTCCACCGGTAACGCCGCGTTGGCTGATGGCAGGTAATCTCTAAGCAAGTTCTCGCAAAGACGAAGAGTAAAAAATCAACGAATAACAGAATTCTTATAAAGGATGATATTAACTATGGAACGAACTCGTGTGCTCATCATGGGGGCCGCTGGCCGTGATTTTCACAATTTCAACGTTTATTTCCGTAACAATTCCCAATACGAAGTGACTGCTTTCACTGCTACGCAAATCCCGGATATTGAAGGACGCGTCTATCCTCCGGAACTTGCAGGCGAACTTTACCCCAATGGTATTCCTGTCTATGCTGAAGATGAACTCGACACCCTCATCCGAGATCTAAAAGTTGACCAGGTAATTTTCGCCTATTCTGATATTTCACACCGCGAAGTGATGCACAAGGCCTCTCAAGTTCTAGCAGCAGGGGCGGACTATCGTTTGATGGGTCCGAAGGCGACCCAGGTAACGTCTACCAAACCAGTGATTTCTGTATGTGCTGTGAGAACCGGCTGCGGAAAAAGTCAAACAACTCGCCGCGTCAGCGACATCCTTCAAGCTATGGGGAACCGCGTTGTTGTGGTTCGCCACCCCATGCCCTATGGTGATTTACGGAAACAAATCTGGCAGCGTTTCGCTGATTATGATGATCTGGATAAGCATGAATGTACGATAGAGGAGCGCGAGGAATACGAACCGCATATCGACCGTGGGGTCGTCGTTTATGCGGGTGTTGATTATGAAGAGATACTAAGGCACGCCGAGGGTGAGGCTGATGTTGTTGTTTGGGATGGCGGTAATAACGATCTTCCCTTTTATAAATCTGATCTTCAAATTGTGGTGACCGATCCTCATCGTGCCGGGCATGAGATTGATTATCATCCTGGTGAGGCCAACCTGCGAATGGCGGATGTAATCGTCATCAACAAGGTTGATACTGCAGACCTGGCGGATATAACCACCGTGCAGCAGAATATTCGATCGCTAAATCCCAAAGCTATTGTTGTCTACGCCGCCTCTCCGATTACAGTGGAAGATCCCACTGCTATTGCAGGTGCAAGCGTGCTTGTCGTTGAAGATGGACCGACCTTGACTCACGGCGAAATGACGTTCGGGGCGGGCACTGTTGCCGCAAAACGTTTCGGCGCCGCTGAGATTATCGATCCGCGTCCCTATGCTGTGCGCTCTATCCGGGCTACTTTCGAAAAATACCCCGATATTGGCGTACTGCTGCCGGCGATGGGCTATGGCGAAGAACAGGTCAAGGATCTCGAAGAAACCATCGCTAATACCCCCGCCGATTTGGTCATCGTGGGTACTCCCATCGATCTCCAGCGCATCATCAAGATCAAGCAGCCAAGCCAGCGTGTCCGCTATGAGCTCCAGGAGATAGGTCAACCGACATTAGCTGAGATTCTGGACCGGAAATTTGCGAACGAAGGGTAGCACGAGCTGCGTATTGATTGAGTTCTTAGGACGCCAGCGATCAGCGGGACGGCATCCGTTACGTTTGTTTCATCTTCCGCATGCTCGCCATCAACTATGTGGGGGGCTGGACCAGGGAATCCACACTCCATCATCCATGGTGCGGCGTTAATCCTGAGAATCCCTGGTTTGCTTCGGCAAGCTCAGGTTAAGCTCCTCAATCCTCGATTCTTGAACACAAGGGCTGCTCTTTATTGGCAGCCCTTTTCTTGTTATGCGAATCCAAGTGGGATCGAATTTGCCGAGTCTAGGAGAGATAGGCCTGATGAAGATCGGGGCAGGGTGTGCTAGACCTGAGTGTCCACGCTTTTTTTAGCCCGTTGGTTTCACAGACTTTCTTTCCCGAAGCGAGTTAATATATTCGACGACCATTGGCAACACAGAAATGAAGATAATTACGATGATGACAATCTCAAAGTTCTCTTTCACAAGAGGGATATTGCCGATGAAATAGCCACCGAAAACAAAAAGAGAGGTCCACAAGAAAGCGCCAAAAATGTTGTAAATCACGAAATTCCGATATTTCATGGTGCCCACACCAGCGACGAATGGGGCGAATGTACGGACGATGGGGACAAAACGAGCCAGGACGATGGTCTTTCCACCATGTTTCTCATAGAACCTTTGAGTCTTCTCAAGATGATCCCGGTTTAAAAAACGACGCTCCTTTTCAAAAGCTCGCAGGCCGATAACGCTCCCTATCCAGTAATTAGCGGTATCACCCAGTACGGCCGCCGCAAAGAGAAGGAAGAAAATGAGTATAGGGTTAAGTGAACCCAAGGCGGCAAAAGTGCCCGCGGCGAACAGCAACGAATCTCCGGGCAGAAAGGGGGTCACTACAAATCCCGTTTCCATAAAAATGATCACAAACAGGATGGCGTATGTCCAGCCCCCATAATTCAGAATGATCTCACCGAGATGTACATCCAGGTGAATAAAAAAGTCAAGCAAGGTAGCTATAAAATCCATTAATAACCTCTTTACAAAGCGATAGGATCCAACATTCAAGTATAACGATGTAGATGCTCGCTCGATTGGAATATTTTATATTCGGGAGGGATAGAAATTCCTTATCAAATCGCCCAATGATGACAAGTATATCATTCCAGGCTCTCCGCCGGGTGGTTAAGAATCACGCGGTCTAATTTCTGATGCGGCAAGGTGATACCTGAAAGACCTTGATTTCTCAGGCTTCACCCTTCGGTACGTTCCTTACTCCCACCGGTCGCGTATATTAAGACAAACTCGTTTGGTGGGATGCTCAAAGCGGCGTCAGTGTCACCAGACCAGAGCGCATACTCAGCATTGAACTGGCAGAAAATCTTACCGCGGTCGTTCTTTATCGTGTGGTAGGGACCTCTCACGTTGAACACTTATGTGATTGTCCGCGCTGGGAAGGGATAGTCCCTTCGTTATGCGGGTGAATGACGCTGCGCTAACTAAGGTTGGAGATTAGTGATCAAGGTAAGAGTACAGCAGGTGGATAAGCTCAGGCGATGAAGGATGGCTGGAACAACCCGGTGATAACTCCATAGGGCGGGCTTTGAGCAATCGTATTTACAGCCCTAGACTCGACACCGCTTTCGGCTAGTTTTGGGGCTGCAGTAAAATTGACACTTCGTTGATCATCACATGCGGAAACTAAGAAGCCCGTATGCGAGGGTGGATGTATCCAACGAAGGATCTATGTGCAGGATCAGCATGCGGGTCGCTTTATGGATTACACGGCTGCATCCCGGCAGGCAGACAGATTCTCAGCTCGTGCTAATTCTGCCCTTGATTTTCAATGAGCTTCTTCGTCGCCGGTAGCAACAAAACCACAAGCATCACAGTGCTGATGACCGGCGCCGGTAGGAACATGGAGAAACGTCTAAGCCTGATGACATCTGTGATGCCTACAGGGTAACCCCCGAACATGGACATTGAAGCAGCGAAGATGCCCACGGGGATAGTCCACGATTTACCTTTAATTAATGCGAAGATAAACACCACCCAGGCGGCTGCTCCCCACCAGTTGACCATTTGGCCAACACCGTACATTCCAATCGCGAAACTTTGCTCAACCGTCTGGTAGCGAGAGATTGCCCCAACACCATCGATGAATGTCAGCACATAGGCTAGTCCGCTGAAGAACGCCAGGGCGAGAATTTTCTTCTGCACGCCGCCGATAAAAAGCATGCCAAACCATAGGGCGAAGGCAATCAAGAATACCCAGACCGTCGGGGTGGGCATGCCGATACTGGCGGGTGGGATCATGGGGAAGAAACCGGCAAGGATTTGCGCCATCGCCGCTACGGAACCCCAGCCCCAAGCCCATTCCTTATTGTTCTGGAAGCCGTACAGTACGACCACCCATAACGCCCCGGCGGACATTCCCACCCATCCCAAAAGGGCGAAGACGATGCGCACCGTGATAGCTTCATCCGGACGGCCCTCGAGTATTTTCCCTTCAACGGTAGGCATATAGATGCTTGCCAGAAGATAGAGAAGCAGCAAACCGGTCAAGATGCCAATGGTGGCCAACGCGGTCCCTAATTTGAAATTGCCTTTCATGATGTACCTCCGTAGAAATCGATTGGGGAGTAGCGCGCAGCCGGGTGGAATACTCTGCACCAGGCAAAAGTATCGAAGCCTATGACCGATGCGCTGCGTCTGGTTTCCCCGTTCAACTGGCTATTTTAAAGGATTTGAGGAACCGTGATCAAAGATGGATCATGGTTCCTCTGATCCTCATTCTTCGATTATCAGATATTTCTTAAAGTACGGCAACGTGGTGAATAGGAGCACACCGATGGCAAGGATTGATCCGTATAGATAATCAAACGTTTTCGTGCGGAAAAATTGTGTTGGGACGTCGATCATCAGGATGGCAACCGTGCCGATAACCGCTAACCACCAACCCTTGCGCCGGCCAACAGCCAACAGGGGAATGGACATGAATAATAGGATGACCGCTACCCAGTTGACCTCACCAGCCCATAGGAACAACCACCAGGTGAAATCTGGATACATGGGGTGACCCGGGCGGGTCATCAATGTCCGTTGGGCACCGATGCCGATGACGAAGGCGTGGGTTGCCAACATGCCGATAAAGGTCAAAACAGCAAAACGTGTCCACTTTTGCGCTTTCTCGGCTTTCCGCAGGAAAATAAAACTCCAATAGCCGGTCAGGCCGATAGCGGCAATAATCATTGGGATCGGAAAGCCGTCTACAAAGCTGATATAGGGCAAGAACATAAACATGCCGCCAATTGCGGGCAGCGCAAAAAGGGCCATGGCCAGTGGATAAGTCCACTCTTCACCCTTCCTTATCTCCTGAGAAACGACGATCAGTGCAGCGCCGGCCACGAAAATGATCGCTCGCCAGACCGGGTAGAAGAGATCAAAGAGCTTCAGCCCGCTTGAGAAGGTCGGGTTACCAGCTTCGATATGGATGGTTAAATTGGTCAAAACCCTTTCCAACGCGGTTTGCACGATGAAGGGGATAACACCCACCATGAGCAAACCGATGACGATTGCTATGATCGACATGATCGTCCGATTTTTCTGCGGGGTATCTTTCATTTTCCTTCTCCTGAGGTTGGTATAAGAATGACGCGCTTGTGAAAAGTATCCCATGAAATCACCGTAAAGTTGTTGCTTTAACGCAAATAATCCCCCAAATGAAGGGATATTTGTTTATGGCTTTGGCTCCTAGTATCTATGGGGAAGGAGTGATCTTCCAAGAAAAGGAAGACCTGCGAACTGGTTTTCACCGATCGTGGTTGAAATCCCAGGGCGTTTTATTGAACCTTCCGTCAAGGTGAGTGTGTGGGGAGTATGCGAATAGGTTGGTTGCCGACAAATGGCTGCACCTCAACATCTAATTATCCTGGTTGGTGCCGGCCAAAGCAGCGAGCCCTTCCTGATTCGTGATCGAGAACTCTGTGCGGGTGATATGGATCAGATTCTCGTCGGAGAATTGGTATAGAATCCGGCACACCATCTCACGAGTTGTCCCGACATAGGCGGCCATCGTATCCAGGGTGAGATCGCGCGCCACCGGATCCTCGCCCGTTCTCCCATAGCGCTCAAGCATCAAATTCGCGAGACGCCCCGCTACAGGTTGGAAGGCAAGACTTTCCACGATGTTGCTGGCTTGTTTCATGCGCGTAACAAGCAAACCACAGAGCGACCAAAGCGCCTCCCCGTTGGCGAGAAGAAAGGGAAGCAAATCATCGCGTGACCAGAAAATCAACGAGCCTGATTTAACGGCCTGCAGGGAGACGGGCATTGTCGAGTCGTCATCGAAGAAGGTTAACCCCCAGAATACATCACCAGGGGCGAGCGTGAGAACCACCAAATTCCGGCCCTCTTCGGATTCCTTCACCGCGTGGAGTGTTCCTTCCTTCATCAGGATCAGATATGGCCATAGCTCACCGTGTAAGGTGACGAATTCCCCTTTATCAAATCGTCGCTGATGAGCCAATGATGTGATTTCTGCCATACTTGTTTCATCAAAGTATGCGAAGGGGCTTGTCTCTTGTAGTTGCCTCTGAAGGTCACTCAACATATTGCTCCTCGGTTCGTTTGCGCGATAAATCTTCTGCTCAGTGGATCAAGGACTTTAGCATATAACTGATATTTTCTCCATTGAATTTATCTCGTAGGGAGCTAGCGGGGTGATTGATAGAGTTGGCTAACGTCGCAAAAGATGGGGTCAATTTTCTTTCAAGAGGAGCGGAGTCTGGGGTCCGAGGAGAACTGATTTATGGTATTTGATCTCGTCGAGACGGTAATGGTGAAATTAAGCTGATCCCGGATTATAGCGAACCTTCATCGTCCTGGTCAGTGAGACGGGCAATTGGAAGCGCGAGGACGAACGTCGTCCCAGCATTTTCGCTGCTCTCCACCCAGATGCGGCCATCATGGTTTTCGACAATTGACTTTGCAATAGCAAGACCTAGACCAGAACCGCCGCTGTCCCGCTGGCGCGACTTATCCGCTCGATAGAAGCGGTCGAAGACGTGTCGGAGGTCATCGGTTCCGATGCCCGGTCCGGTGTCTTGGATGCGAATCTCAATCTCAACATCCCGTAATTCCGCTGAGAGAGTTACTTCCCCCCCCTTTTTTGTATAGCGCAGCGCATTGCTCAGTAAATTTCCCAACACCTGCGCCATTCGATCGGGGTCAACATTTACATCAGGTAGATCAGGATCGATTTCGCTGCGCACTTTGATCCCTCTTTCAAGGGCAAGCGGATGATATGCGGCAGCTACCTCTTCCAGCAGCGTGTTTGGGGGAGTTGGGCGACACGTGAGAGTCAATTCTCCTGCATCTGCCCTTGAAAGTGTGCGTAGATCTTCGACCAGGCGCTCAAGACGGCAGGCTTCATCACGGATGATGCCGAATGTCTCCTGGGTGGGAGGGAGAACGCGATCGTGAACTGCATCTGCGTGCCCAAGAATAATGCTGATGGGTGTGCGCAGTTCATGGGCGATGTCAGCAGTCATCTGGCGGCGGATGCTGGTCGATCGATCGAGCTCTTCGCTCATTCGGTTAAACGACGCAGTTAGTTCGCCCAATTCATCCCTCGAGCGGACCGGCACCTTCAGTCCCAGATCTCCCTCAGCGACTGCGCTTGTCGCAGCAGTCAGCTCACGAAGTGGGCGCGTAAGGGTGCGAGCAAGGAAGATCCCCAGAATCAGAGCGACAAACAATGCCCCGATCGCGCTAAAAATGAGCGTCTGATTGATGCGATCTAGGAAGAGTGCTTCAGACGGTCCTCGTCCAAATTCCATGCGCATTGGGAGTATCCAACCTACGGTCTGTCCATCAACGGCTAGTGGATATGCGTCCGTAAATTCAGCTTGAGATACCATGTCCCCAATCTGATACCCAGAGCCGGCGATGATGACCCTTCCAGCCTCATCGGTTATCGTGATGCCGCCCCTTTCTCTTGTACCAGGGGGAGGTCCTTCCCAGGGAATCCTGCCGGGAAAGGACAATTCCTCATCCACGCCTGCCCATTCACCATGACTGCGATAGTATTCTTCCAGTTGTGAGAAGTATCCTTCCTGATATTGGTCGAAGATGAAGTCGGTGAACTCCTTCGCCGTTGTTTGACTGGCGATGATCGCTACAAGCGCCACCGCAACCACGACGACAGCCAGGAAGGCGAGGATGAGTTTCAAGCTTAGCGAGCGCATTTCATTTATTCCCTGGTGAAGCGATAGCCCACGCCATAAACCGTTTCAATATAGCGCGGTGAGCGTGGATCGGGTTCGATCTTAGCACGCAAGTTCTTTATGTGAACGTCGATTGTGCGTTCGTAGCCTCCATAGGCGACACCCTGAATGTGATCCAGCAGATCAAGGCGAGAGAAGACACGGCCCGGTGATGACATCAGAACTGCCAGTAAGTCGAATTCCGAGGGGGTCAGGTTCACAAACGACTCTCCTACGCTAACGTTGTGACTCCCTCTATCGAGGGTAATATCCGCGTGGCGAAGGATCTCAGCAATAGGTTCCGTTTCCCCCACTCGGCGCAAGACCGCGCGGATGCGGGCCAAGAGTTCGCGCGGCCGGAAAGGTTTAATAACGTAATCATCCGCGCCGAGTTCGAGACCAATGACTTTATCATCTTCATTCACCTTCGCCGTGAGAAGGATGATCGGTGTATTTTGTTCCCTGCGATGCAGGCGCATGAACTCGTAGCCATCCATCTCTGGCATCATGATATCCAGGATGATCAGGTCGGGAGTTTCAGTCCGAGCCACGATCAAGGCTTCTGTGCCATCCCCGGCTGTCGCAACCCGAAAGCCTTCCTGCTCAAGGTAGGCTTTAACTAAGGACACGATCCGCTCTTCGTCATCGACAACCAGGATCTTTTTCACCATCATGTTTTCCAGCGCACGATTCTATTTAGTTATGAGAAATCGAGCGTGATGGGGAGATGTGTACGCGATCGTTGATGTGCTCGATCAATATTGAGAATATCAAGAAATTATTAAGATACTATGAAGATTATTTGAAGCAATAGTAGTCAAGCTATTTACTTGCACTATATTCTCGCCCGAACACGGAGGCGGTCCGTGAACCGCCTCCGCTGTTCCTCTCGTGCTTACGACTGCGATCTTTCCTCGAGCATCTGGATGAGAGGTTGTATCAGGAAACTCGAGAATCGATTTCCGGAAAACTGACTATCAGCTCGCTCTGCCTGAAGTGTAGCGATTTGCTCCGGGTCCATATCTTGACCAAACCCTTCGAATCCTTCTGGTCTCTGCCCGCCTCCACCGGGGCCACTCCCGGGGATGCCACCACCCGGACCACCGCCGGGGAACATTCGCTCTGGTGCGCCGCTGCGTGAGTCACCTTCGGTTGTCATATCGCCGCCGCGGGCGAGACCTAATTCTTGGGTGAACTCGAATATACCCTCCTGGGTGAGCTCCATCGCCGCGATTGCCTCGAGCTGCTCCGGGCTCATAACATCCATAATCTGGTTGACAACCGCCTCGATCTCCCCTTCGGCGGTGATATCGCTCGCGCTCAGACTGCGAATGGCTTGCCAGAGTGTCAGCAGCTCAGTGGCTTGCTCCGAATCAACAGCAAGGTCCGTATCCTCCAGTTTTAAAGTTCCCAATGTGAGTTGGGTCTGCACTGGTAGCGCGTCAGGATAGTCCTCATTCAACACCGCCGTAGCACTATTTGCTGCACCATTGACGCTGCCGCATGCAACCAGCATGAGCGTCAAGTTAACAATCACTCCCAGATATATTATCTTTTTCATTACCTCACTCCTAGTAAATTCTTCTAAGTCGTCCATATTTTGATTCTGGACAAAAAACGCATCATCGCTGAGTACTTTATTCATGACGCAGCGCCTCGATCGGGTCGAGCTGCGCGGCTTTATTTGCGGGGTAGAAACCAAAGAAAGCACCGACAACCGCCGCGGAT
>Ga0307420_1000009_pt1 | contig 85053 bp, 78 predicted proteins | sample SalMarWE160240MG_2_FD_202167 | JGI IMG/M metagenome (GOLD analysis project Ga0307420, IMG submission 202167) | Salt marsh sediment microbial communities from the Plum Island Ecosystem LTER, Massachusetts, United States - WE1602-40 | ecosystem: Environmental > Aquatic > Marine > Intertidal zone >... | reverse complement strand
CGTTCGGAGAGCGTGTCTTTGATAATGTTGTCGCGAATCATATGCTCTATCACGTAGAAGATAGACCAGGCGTGCTCGGGGAGATATGCCGTGTTTTGAAACCTAATGGGCGTCTTTACGCGGCGACCAATGGTCGAGAGCATCTATGTGAAATTCGTGAACTTATCGAGCGGTTTCAACTCAACAGTTCAATCTGGGCCCATCACAATGCTTTCAGCCTGGAGAACGGTGAAGAGCAGCTCCGCGATTCGTTTGATCGGGTCTCATGTATGCGCTTCGAAGATTCGCTTGAGGTAACCGAAGTTGAGCCGATCATGGCTTATATTCGGTCCGGTCTCTCGTCGCAGGAACTGGCCAGCAATGCAAAAGGATTGCAGGCCATACAGCTGTTTATTAAAGGACAGCTTATCGAAGAGGGCATCATTCGGATCCGCAAGGAGACTGGAATGTTCATCGCCGAAATGCCACGACTGGCTTAACCAAGGTTGGTTTCCCTTAATCCCACAAGGAAAGGATCAAGGATTCATAAGCTGCGCCAGAGGCGTAGCGCGGGCGCAGTTCCGCAGACGTATAATAGTTGGGCTCTCAACCCTTTATTACGCCGGGTAATGGATTTTATTTTGATCTTGTCACACCTAAACGAACCCGGAATTTGTGGTTGTGGCACCGTATGGGATGATTGCGCGACATGTGCGCATCCATCGGGCTTCCCCCCGATTTTCTCTGGGGCATAGTTATTAATATAATGAGCCGACGCTGTTCCTGCATTGAAGCGGAATGAGGGTTTGAGATGGCTTACATCGTCTGTGCAGAAGAAAACCAGAACCTATGGATCGCACATGTCCCCGATCTACCGGGATGTTTCGCCAGCGATGAAAACCGTGAGACGGCTATACAGGCGATACCGTTGGCGATCGACAATTATCTCGCTTGGTGCAATAAACATGGGATTCGAGTAACAGGTCTCTCGGCGCCGATGATCGTATCGGAAGTGATTCGAGCCTGGGAATTCGAAGACGGTCAAATGGTGAATGCCTTCTTCGCCGCTGACCGTCCGCCTCTCGTTGGCGCTGAGATCAATGAGTTCAAGCTCCTGCTCGAGACGACCTATGAAGATTTGCTCGCCTCGGTGGAGGATATCGATCCTGAAGATGCAAACAAGATTTTGCCGGGAGAGCGCTGGTCGATTGATGGGATTCTGGAACACGTCGCCAAGTCAGATTGGTGGTACTTAGATCGTCTCGGTTTGGCATTCCCGCGCGATGGGATACCCGCGGAGGCCAAACTATTTCTGCGTGAAGTACACGCTCACATGCTCGTAACGTTACCGGAGCTTCAAAAGCGTGGGGGCGCCGTGACTCTGGCGGGCGAGACGTGGTCTGCACGGAAAGTTCTGCGGCGGAGTCTTTGGCATCGGCGAGATCACACAGCGCATATCGCCAAGCTGCGAGCGCGCCTGCGTTGACGTGGATTTATCATATTAACCACATGCTTTTTGCCGGAAAGAAACGACGAATTTAAGTGTCACCCTAACACACTGAAAGACTGCGGTGCAGGAGCAGCGTTATATTTCATGGTTTATAGTGATCTGAAATAGCATTCGATATATTAACGGAGGTTATGTATGTCCTACAAAAGCATCAAGACGGAAATCCACGAAGGTGTGGGGCTGATCCGCATCGACCGACCAAAGGCGCTAAATGCGCTTAACAGCACAGTTATGGCCGAGTTGGGGCAGGCGCTTGAGCTTTTCGATGGTGATCCCCAGATCGGCGCAATTGTCATTACCGGTGATGAACGCGCCTTCGCGGCGGGAGCTGATATCAAAGAAATGGTTGACGCAACTGCGGCAGAAATGCTCCAATCCGAGTCTATCGAGCGCTGGGATTTGATACGGGAAATAAAGAAGCCGATCATCGCCGCTGTTTCGGGGTGGTGCTTGGGGGGCGGGAACGAATTGGCCATGGCCTGCGATATGATCATCGCCTCGGAGACGGCTAGGTTTGGCCAGCCAGAGATCAATATTGGCGTGATCCCCGGTGCGGGTGGTACCCAACGGCTTACTCGTGCGGTGGGAAAAGCGTTGTCGATGGAGATGGTCCTCAACAATCGACACCTGAATGCCGAGGAGGCCTGTAAGTTTGGGCTAGTGAATCGTGTCGTCCCCAAGGAGATTTATCTCGAAGAGGCCCTCAAGGTGGCAGACGAGATCGCGAAACGTGCACCTTTGGCCGTACGGATGGGAAAGGAAATGGTTAACCAAGCTTATGAATCTTTCCTTTCTGACGGCATTGCGGATGAGCGTCGAAGTTTCTATTTTCTTTTCAGTACAGAAGACCAGAAGGAAGGCATGCGAGCCTTCATGGAGAAACGTGAAGCGGAGTGGAAGGGAAAATAGGCGGACTGGCGCATAATCCTGAAAAGGGGATCTTGGTCCGTGCTGCAGAATAATTATCCCTTACCCATCCCGGTAGCTTGCAGGTTTCCGATTATCTGAGGGTCTATGCTCACGTATCGTCAGTTTGTTAACGCTCTGAAAGATATCGGGCTCGACTCCCACAGCCGGGTGATCGCTCATAGTGGGTCATCTGCTCTAACAAAGGTGTCTGGCGGGGCGGAGACGATCGTTGGCGCTCTGATATCGACGTGTGGAGCGGTGATGATGCCGGCGTTCACGCGGCGAACGACCATCATCCCACCATTTGGACCGCCCGATAACGCACTCGAGTATGGTTCGCAACTGGAGGGGAATCAAGAGGCCGAGATATTCCATCCGGAATTGCCGGTTGACTCCGAGCTTGGAGTGGTCTCAGAGGTCATGCGCTGCCATCCACAGGCGCGACGTTCCAATCACCCTGTTCTCTCGTTTGTCGGCGTTAATCTCGAGGATGAGCTGCAAAGCCAGACGATCGAGGAGCCATTTGCGCCGATCAGCTGGCTGGCGGATAGCGACGGCGACGTGCTGTTGATCGACACAGACCACCGCTCGAACGTGAGTCTGCATGAGGCGGAACGCTTGGCGGGTCGCAGAGGCTTTATTCGCTGGGCGCTATCGGAGGAAGGAGTTGTTGAGTGTAGGAATATGCCGGGCTGCCCTGACGGCTTAGATGCTATCAGGAGTCGACTCGAGGGAATCTCACATACTGCTGAATATGAGGGATTGAGACTTGAGGTAGTCCCGGTCCGAGATTTGGTCAACGCTGTCGTGGGTTGGATTCATGAGGATCCACGGGCGCTGCTGTGCGACCGCCCCTTTTGTCCTCGCTGCGCGGCTGTTCGGACATCTGTTAGAAAAGAGGATGCATATCCGGAGAGTGGTGAGCAAGGGTAAAGAACAGCGCTTGAGAGAGCCTGTACGTGCACGTTTCATTTGAGATGGGCAGACTGCGTGTGATTCTCTCAAGGGATCACCGGCGTGTGCAGTGGGAACAGTCATGCGCTGATCATCCTCGCCAATCAACGTGAGTTCCCTGAGCTAGTTAATCTATTTGTAACCATGACAAACGGGGCATATATAGTGCATACCCCGTTTTCGTTTAACCATATGCGGATTTAATGAAACGTTAGCTAGAATTGACCTTCCAATCGTAGCGCATGTAACCAATCTGGAAACCTCCGCTTTCGAGGGCGGTTCGTGCGTCTCTGTCATTAATATGGTGCTGGACCAACTCCAAGGCAGCGGGTAACCCACCGAAGTCAGCGAGGTACCACTGGAAGATCTTAGAGAGCCGGAGCGTATTCGTCTCCACCAAATAGCAGACACCACCCCCGTTAATGAACGCGGCCGTGGCTTGGTCGAGCTGCCGGTCCAGGTGTTCGTGATCATAAAACGCGATTGGAGGGCAGGAACTGGCTCCGCAAACAAGGCTGAAATGGATTCGAGGGTCAAGGTGGTCCACGGTCAATGATAGGCGGGGATCGTCCGTGGTGAATGGTCGGATAAACGTAACCGGGTTGGGGCGATTCCGGCGCAGGATGCCGTGCTCGATTTCATCAGCGGAGAATTGCAATCCGCCCACGTTATAGGCAGCCTGGCGGAAGATCCCCGGTCGACTCATAATGGAGCCTCGAATGCCGAAGTGAACAACCGCGTCGATGATCAGCGCATTGTAAAGATTTATCCAAAAAGCCATCATGGCGGGACCATGACCAAGGTCACTTGGTTTGCACACAGAGAGTTGGCTGGTGATCTCGCGGAACTGAGCATACGTATCGCTCTCACGCAAACCGCGGTAGTCGACCAATCCCGTTTCCGCATCGACCGCATCTGCCAACAAGAATTTGCTTGCTTTCATCATTGCCCGCGCAGGGTTGCCTGATTTCTCGGCAGGAGTTCCAGTATTGAGGACTTCTCCGGGGTCTACGCGCAGGAAAAAATCAAGAGCGCGATTGCCTCCGCTCATTAGCGCGTTTAAAAGAGTCATGGTTTCGATCCTCTTGTGATGTTTATGTTAAAGTTGTTCAAGATGGCTGCCTTCGATGTTGCGTATCATCCCTTTGACATGTTGTCTGATAGGAGACTTTCGTGCACGGGCGCGCTGGGAGAAGATGCTTTTTAGGCGGGAGCGTCCCTCGTTAGCAGGGAGGAAAGAAGTTAAAGGGGCTTGAGTCGAAACTAAGGGTCGATCATGGATACAGATCCATGTGTGCGGAACCTTGCATATTTTCCGCGAGCAAGGTCCACGAAAAGCGGGTAGAATCTATGGTAAGATACCGCCGCCTGCAGAGCAGCGCGTAATGAGGGAGCTATGCCTGAGCCCGAGAAAATCACAATTATCGAAGGACCACCACCGACGTTTGAGCTAGTCGGTGATACCTGGCTGTTCGGTTTGACCGAGGGTCCAATCCCTTCGAGAGTGGTATTCTGCCGTGTAAGAACAGCGAATGGGCCAACGCTGGTAGAGCGCTGCTATCGAGCCTGGCAGCAGAGACAATCTATCTTCCTCGAGTTCCGCTCACAGGATGGTCTCACCCAGGAAGCGCCCATCGTGGCTGTTCGTTGGTTAGAAACCCCGGAAGGACACGTACTTATGCTCTGGATTCGTCTGCAGGAAGATGAAATTGAAATTGAATTCGGCTTTGATTTCGGTGACATCGACGACGATGTTGATGAATTGGATGATGATTTAGATTTTGGTCTTTCTCTGTAATAAAGTCGACCGGGCGCACCAGCGCCCGGTTTTTTCCTTAAAGTCACATACTGTAGTGTTATTCAAGGGAATTGCACAAGGGAGAGATTTCATGACGACAATGGGCGTCAATACTGAACAGGGCGACGGTGTCCTGACAATTAAATTGGATCGACCGAAGGCGAATGCATTCGACCTGCCCATGGTCGATAATTTATTGGCGGCATTGGCTGTTGCCGAGAAAGATGATTCTATCCGCTGTGTGGTTCTTACAGGTTCCGGGAGATTCTTCAGCGCCGGCCAAGACATCAGCGTCATCCAGGAGTTGGGGGATGACATCCCTTATCGATATCACCTGGAGCGCACCTACAACCAGGTGGTTCGAAGATTACGAGCAATCGAAAAGCCAATTGTCGGGGCGATTAATGGCCCTGCTGCCGGGGCAGGTCTCGGCATTGCGTTGGCGACGGATATTCGCTGGGCGGCGGAAAGCGCAAGTTTTTCCTTTGGGTTCACGCGGATCGGACTTACTGCCGACTCGGGCACTTCGGTCTTTCTTCCAATGATCCTCGGCCTTTCGATGGCAAGCGAATTTGCCTTTGACGGCCGGATCATCACAGCGCAGGAAGCATATAGGCTTGGCTTGGTCAGTCGAGTCTTTCCCGATTCGGAACTCCACCAAGAGGTCCATGCATATGCTATAAAGCTCGCTGCGGGACCGACGAAAGCGATAGGCCTCACAAAGCGGGCGTTCAATCGAGGTGTATTGAAATCCCTCGATGAAGCATTAACGCATGAGGCTATTTTGCAGGAGATCGCAGGTCGAACGGCGGACCACAAGGAGGGGGTGGCCGCCTTTATTGAGAAACGTCCCCCGTCTTTTCGCGGAGCCTGATAGACTCCATCCTGTCAAGAAGACCCCGTCTGTTCGAAGCACGAGCTTCATCGCCACCGCTGCACCTTAGCTCAGAATGACAATCCAGCACTGCCACTAAGATTTAGCGCTAGTTCCCTATCCAATGAAATTAGGGGTTATCTTAGGGTGCGCATCCGCCACACTTCGTCCATATCAATTTGAGCGCGGGGAGATCTAGCCAAAGGTCGGTGTCGAGGTGGGCACGGGTGTAGCTGTTGGAAACTGCGTATTAGTGCGGTCCAGCCCGTAGATAATGTTGAGTCCTGTTGTCAAGCGTGCGGCGAACGTGAAGCTCGTGTTATCCACATCGATTGGATCGATCCCCCAGTTTCGTAGAGCTGCGATAATCACTCCGTCATTGTTAACATAGGACCCGGATGACATGATCGGGACATCGCCCCAATACACACCGAATGGTTCCCAAGTGTTGTTTGATAAGTTCCAGAGATAGAGCTCGACCGTCAAGGGCATTGTGAGCTCAGAGTTGTGCAGGTGAAAAGTCAACGTCGCCACAGTTTGAATATCCAAGGGTTCGCTCGGTTCAAACCGGAAGACACCGAAGGAGTCGGGAAACAGTGTCAGGTGGCCGGTGCCATCGTTGAGGATAACCGGTTGAGCATCGGAGATCGATGGAAGTGCTGAAGGCGTGGGCGGAATAGGCGTTGGAGAGCCGGCTGGCAGTGGAGTGTAGGTCGGCGTCGGCGAGGGTGTTGCCGGAGGGGATGTTGGCGAGGGGGTGGGAGTCCAGGTTGGAATGCTGGAGAGCGAGATGCTTTCGGTAGTCGCGGTTGCCGTGAAGGGCGGCAGAGTTGTAGTTGGAGATAGCTCAGGGTCCGTGGGGTTCACAAGCTGATCGAGGTACCCTGATGAGTCGAGGAAGACATACGCAGCTCCGCCGGCTATGACCAACAAGACGGCAAAGGCAAGAAGGACCAGAGTGACCGTTTGACGTGTGGACCTCGCGCCTCTCGGGCGTGCGGTCTTCTTTTTAGGAGGCGATTGAGGGCGGCTGCGGGCGGCGGCACTGGTTTGGGCAGCAGGTTTCTGTGGGGTAACCGCCGCCCGGGGTGTTGACTGTTGCGAATTCTCGCTGGTTCCTTGCAGCAAAACTCTTGCTCCCCTGTGGCCAGGGTTGATCTCGAGGATCTTCTGCGCGCAGAACTCGCGCTTACGGGGATCATCGACGCTTTTTGCAAGCCACCACCAGGCTTCTTCTGAATCTGGCATTTCGAGCACGACCTTGCTGAGCAAGGCGCGCGCACGCTCCTTGTCCCCATCCTTAGCTGCGGCGATACCTTTTAATAGCAGATCATTCGATGCCATTGAGAGCTTCCATTGGTAAACCTTGATGGTTATACGCGACGCCGATTGTATACAAAAGTTCAATCGAACGACATGGCAAGAGGTTTTATCTTCTCCATTGATCTACCATTCTATGGTCTCTGATGGCTGTGGTCAATTCACCCTCTGGTTCTACATCAAAAAATGAAGCCGCGATGAGCATCGCAGGAGGTTTGGGAGATTATTGTGGATTAAAGGAGGATATCCACACGAGAATAAGTGAGCAGTTTGCACCTTGCCACAGCTCCTGGATATTGTCGTGTTGATCTCCCCTGTGTTATTCGCTTGGCAGTCCGAGTCGCTCGCGCTCTTCGTCAATCACCGATTCATCTAATTTGCGATACATTGGTTTGGGTTTTTGGAATTTATGGCCAGGCTTGAGATCGCTGGGCGCCCATCGGCCCGAAGCTAATGACGCGTCGTAGATTAACGCTTCGTGGGAGCGCTCGGACTCCTCGTAAGTTACGATCTTTTGTTTACCGAATATCGGCTGGTCATAACCGAGACTTTCGTGGAGTTGCTCGCTGCTGAAGGGCAGGAATGGGGCAAAGAGGATCTTGAGCGAGTCGATAGCGCGCAGGGCCGTGTAAACCGTGGTGGCCGCGGCCTGGCGGTCTTCTTCGATTACTCCGAACCACGGTGCCCGGTCGAGGTAGCCGTTCACCTGGCGCGCCAGACCGAGCGTCTCCTGCAACGCAGTCCTGATTTTTACACCCTCGAGCAGAGTACCCACGCGATCGAAGGCGGACTCAACCTGTTTGAGTAAATCTTGGTCTATGTCGCGCAATTCTCCGGGATCGGGCACGCGCCCATCCCAGTGTTTGTACGCGAACGAGAGAACCCGGTTGGCGAGGTTGCCCCAAGCGGCAACCAGCTCGCCATTGTTACGGCGCACGAAATCCGACCAAGAGAAATCGGTGTCGCGGTTCTCCGGCATAGCCGCGGTGATATAAAAGCGAATAGCATCCGGATCGTAACGCTCGAGAATATCAGGCAGCCAGATGGCCCAATCGCGACTCTTACTGAATTGAGATCCCTCGATGTTCATAAATTCGTTGGATGGAACATCGTAAGGCAAGTTGAGCGGCCGGTTTTGGGGTTCGTCGTAGATGCTCCCTACGCCGAGCAGTTCGGACTGCCAAAATACTGTGTGGAAAGGGATGTTATCCTTGCCGATGAAATTATAGATTTTCGCCTCCGGGTTGTACCACCATTCTTTCCAGGCCTCATGCTGTTCGGTGTTGTGTGCCCACTCAACCGAAGCGGTGAAATAACCCATCACGGCTTCGAACCACACGTAGATACACTTGTTCTCCCAGCCGTCTAGCGGGACAGGGATTCCCCAGGAGATATCCCGTGTGACAGGTCGCCCCTTTAGTCCACCTTCGATGAAATTGCGGGCAAAATTAATCACGTTCGGGCGCCAGTGGTCGGCGTGTTGGGTAAGGTAATCCAGGAGTCGTTCGCTGAATGCCGGCAGATCTATGAAGAAGTGTTCCGTCTCGCGCACTACAGGCCGGCTGTTGTCGGTTTTGCTGTGCGGGTCGATCAACTCCAAGGCGTCGAGCAGGTTTCCGCAGTTGTCACATTGATCTCCACGCGCTTCTTCGTAACCGCAGATTGGACATGTACCTTCGACATAGCGATCAGGAAGAAAGCGCCCCTCCTCTTCGGAATAAAGCTGCTTTTGAATCTCCTGATACAGGTATTCGTTCTCATGCAGCCGCGAGAAAAAATCCCGGGCGATGCGGTGATGATTCTCGGTGTCGGTATGCGTGAAAAGGTCGTAGCTGATGCCAATCTGTTTCTGCGTCTCCAGGAAGCGGTGATGGTAATGTTCGAAGAGCTCGCGCGGTGTAATGCCCCGCTTGTCCGCCTCGACTGTGATTGGCGTGCCGTGAGAATCCGATCCGGATACCATGAGCACCCGGTTGCCTTTAAGGCGATGGTAGCGAGCGAAGATGTCGGCTGGCAGGTAAGCGCCAGCAAGGTGGCCCACGTGCAAGTCACCATTGGCGTACGGCCAGGCGACGCTTACATGAATGGTCTCGGTCATGATATTCCTCTCAATAGTGCGCTTGTTTCTAAGGCTAAACAATACCAGCGAGCGATTTCCCTGTAAAGGAAACCGCCAGCGCGAGGCTGGCGGAGGATATGCTGCCGGGGCAGGCGGCTGTCAGACGCGACTGACCCATGCCGATGGGCCTCGGTCCATCGGCCACGGCAGCAGGCGCATGGCCATCAATAGAGCAGAACAAATATTTATCGCCATCTGATTCAACCGCATTGCCTCGATGCCTTGTATTCTACAACGAGGAAAACAATAGTCAAGTATCTATGGGATGACTAGTGGCGTTATTGTGCTCCCCATCATCGATAAGTGTGATTTCGCCGGTGGAGCCATTTACCCGCAGCCTTTGACCGGATTTTATCCGCTCGGTGGCCTGATGCACACCTACCACAGCCGGGATGCCAAATTCCCTGGCTACCACCGAGCCGTGCGTCATCATCCCGCCGACCTCCATAACGAGCCCGCTTGCGATCAGAAAGAGCGGTGTCCAGGCTGGGTCGGTTCCGGGGCAGACCAGGATTTCGCCAGGGGCCAATTGGGAGCTGTGGGGGTCAAAGATCACCCGCGCCGTCCCCTCCACTTCGCCGGGAGAAACCGGGTCGCCGATGATGGCACCTTCCTGCCTCTCAGGGGCACGCACGCCCTCATAATAAGCCGTCCCGTCGCTGAGCAGCATGCGTGGAATCTGTTTTCGTAAATGTTCGCGGTGGTATTTCGCCCGTCGTTCGGCGATTCGAATTCGAAGTTCTTGCGCGAGTGTCTGCATATTTGATTCGCTTGATGCCGTTGCTGGTCTATTTTCCGACGTTACCATTGCAGCGTTCAACTCATCAAGTTCGCGGACATTCAGAAAGAACAAATCATCGGGCTTCTCTAAAAGATTAGCTTCAACGAGTTCTTGGCCGCTTTGGAGCAGCCCCTGACGAATAATGTCCATCATGCGGATGGCGAAGAACTTGGGAGCCTCGCGCATCCCCGCCAGTGCCCTATAGCGATTAATCGCCCAACGCAGCAGTCGGGATTTGATAAATCCACCGTGCATCTGACGGACGGCGGATTTCAGCTCAACTGCGGCTTGCTCGGCCGACTGCGCGGCGCGGGCGAAGACAACGTCAGGGGCCCTGTCGGGATCCGTGATTTGCAGGTAGCTTTGGAGAACCCGCATGATGTGCGTTGGGTCCTCTCCCCAGCGAGGGAGACCAAGGTCAATCTCACCGATGCCGCGCGCCCCATAACACTCCATGAAGCTGGCGATGCCATTTTGAACCCGGGAGGGGAGATTCACCTGCAAGTAATGGGCAGCCAGATCGGATGCCGATGTTTCTTGGAATATCCTGGAAGAATCTGCATCAGCGAAGATAATCTGCGCGACTCGCCACAGGGCTAAATCCATTTCCGTTGTGACGTTATGGGGTAGCCCGCGCGCGATTTCGAGGTATGCCTGTGCGAAAGCGGGTTTTCCCGAAGCTTCAGCGGCTTGGGCACTGAAGCGCCGCATGATACCAAAAAAGGGTACCATCCCGGCGATGACTGGGGGGATGCCTTGGGGGATGACGAACTCGGGAAAAATTACGCGAGCATCATACAGTATTTCCAGCTGATTCGAGAGGACATCCCCAGTGTTTCCGATCACTGCGCTGCGGGTTTTCGCTTGACGGACTATCTCATCCATTTGCTGGGTTACGCGTTCCCGCTCCCGTTCGGGAGCCCGCCAGAGCCTTATGACGCGCTTCATCGAAGGTAGAAGGAATCCAGCTAATCGCCGGAACGTGCTGAAGCGGATGCCTCCACGCCCTACAGCAAGGCGGGGATCGTCGAGAAGGAGATCAATGGTCTGAGCAACTCCCGGAGCAACAGCCGGCAAGATGCCGGACAGGATTTTTCGCCCAATCGAATTGCGCAGCACCGGCGTTATATTGATCCACAGCCTCTCCCCTGCCGAGAAGAGTACTCTCTGGGTTTCCTCAGTGAGATCGAAACCGAAAATCCTGGCTCCTCCCGCGAAGACCATCTTCATGATGTCTTGTCCTAATGGAGTAAAGGGGGTGAGTAAACCTTGAATGACTGCGAAGGAAGCAAACACATGAAGCTGGTCGGTATGGACTTCGGGGATGGGGTAGAGTGAGGTGATGGGCCGGGATTGCAGCACATGAAGCTGACCCTCGCCCCATGCCCATTCGATGTCCTGCGGAGATTGAACCAGCGCGGAGACGCGCTGGCCCAATTCAGCCAATTGTAAAATGACGTCGTCGGGGATGGCTTGCCGTTCAGCGGCATCGGCATCCTCGGCGATGACACCGCCCTCAGTTACCCCGCGGATTGTCAGGGCTTTTCCCCCCAAGGCTTTGTGGATGATTTCTCCAGAACCGGCGTCTACGACATAATGATCTGGCTCCACGAGCCCACCGACGAGCGCCTCTCCCAACCCGAAGGTGGCATCTATCGCCGATTCGGATCGTTTTCCGGTCAGTGGGTTTGCAGTGAAGAGAACTCCGGAAGCCTCGGATTGCACCATGGTCTGCACAATCACGGAAAGGGCCACATCCTCATGCGGGATTTGGTTCCGCGACCGATAGCTGATGGCTCGCGCCGTCCATAGGCTGCTCCAGCAATTCACGATCGCTTCGAACAGCATCTGCTCGCCGATAATATTGAGGAAGGTTTCCTGTTGACCGGCGAAAGACATTTCGGGTAAATCCTCTGCGGTAGCCGAGGAGCGCACGGCAACTGGACCTCCGCCCAGGTCTGCATAAGCGCGCCGGATGCTGGAAGTCCATGTGGCGTCCGTCTTTTCAACGAGGAACCATGCCCGTATCTCCGCAGAGGCAGCTTGGGCGGCTGCAGGTTCGTTAGAAGGAAGGCCGGTCAGGCGGGATACGATCCGCTTCTCCAGGTCGTTTGAGGCCACATAGTCGAGATAGGCAGAGGTCGGGATCATAAAACCGTCTGGGACGGGAAAACCGGCGCGAACCAATAAGGCAAGGCTGGCGCCTTTACCACCGACGGTTTCCAGTGTTGCCTCTTTAGATTGCAGCGGAAGGATTGGGGGATGGATCATGCTTTGTCGGTTTCAGCGCAGTTCGTGTGCCGTTTCCTGCAGGATTTCTAGCACGCGCTCGGCGAGACTTTCATCGGTCGAACCGAGGCCGCAGCTCGGCGTAAGAAAACCATCGGAGAGAAGAGTTTCGCTGATGGGGAGATCCCTGGCTGATGCCCGTGTCGTCAAAGCTTGGATCCCCGTCCGCAGGCGTTCTGCCATCCCCGCCGGGGTAACTCTCCAGATATCGTCTTGGTTGGGGATGCTCCCCCAGGCGACCCGCCCACCGCGGGCCAGGAAATCCGCTAGTTCCTGTGGGTAAAGGGCGAGGTTATCAAGAAATCCGTAAGCGTCGAGGTTGAGAATGTCCACTCGAGTCTTGAGTAAAACCGACCAATCTGTGTTGGCGCAGCAATGTACACCGGCAAGCGCCCCTTCGGCATGAACGGCATCGAAGACCTCGTCCAACATTTGAATGACAACCTCGCGGCTGAGACTGATGAAGGCGGATCCGAAAGATGCCATATAAGGCTCATCGATGAAGATGATGATTTTGGGGCGCACTTCTTTAAGTCGGCGGATCTGCCAGCGAGCATTCATCGCGCTGTTCTTGACGATCGCGTCTGCCAACATCTCGTTGTAGAGGCTTGCGCGCAGATCCTGGTCGGTCACCGTCAGCCCGAAACTGATAGGTCCGGTGACCTGTCCCTTAGCCCATTCGCCGGTCGTGTTCTTGAGCACCTCGAGCATATCGTAGAAACCCTGCGCGTTCTCCTGTGGAAGAGCAAACGCTTCCATGTCCTCAGCGATATATGACTCATAGAATGGGGTAAGGGCGTGGGTGATGTCACCCTTGGTGTCGAAGAATATCTTTTCTGCAGCGTCGTCGACAACCAATGCCGGAAGCGGAGCGCTGAATTGAACGTACATGTTCTCCCGGAACGATCGACGCGCGAGTTGAGGCCAGGCGGGGACGTCCAATTCCGCCAGGCGCTCGCACAGGCTGGTGCACGCCTGATGGGGGAAGCTGCCGATGACGGTTGTAGCGAATGATGGAAGACCCTGCATGATTGACACCCTCTGAGTTGACGGATTCGATATTCTTTACAATTAAGCGCGACTGATCTGAGTAAAACCATCGTCGTCGCTTCTCATTATCACTTGAGCGGTTCGAATCATCAAGGTCGTAGGATGGAGTTCCATTTGGCGAATCTTAGCGCACGGATCTTCTCCAATCATTGACAATGGTATTTGACAACTGCATAAACAAGTTATATTCTAGTACTAGAATATACAGAGGTGCAATGACCAATGCAGAGCTTGCCATTCTCTCCCTGATCGCTGAGAAAGCCCGCCATGGCTACGAGATCGAGTCGCTGATTGAGGAGCGCGGCATGCGCGAGTGGGCCGAGATCGGGTTCTCGTCGATCTATTACATTTTGAAGAAGCTCGAAAAGAAGAAAATGATTAAGGGCAAGCTGGTGCGTCAGGCTGGACCGGGACGTCCGCGTGTCGTCTATCAAATCTCCAATGCGGGCCGAGAAGCCTTGCGCGCAAGTACGCTTGAAGTGCTCTCAATCCCGCAGCGAGCTACATCACCTTTTCAGCTTGGTTTGGCCAACATCCCGGCAATATCGAAGAATGAGGCGCTAGCAGCTCTGCATCGGCGGAGCGAAGGTCTCAGCGAGCACAGGGAACATGTCCAGGTCAGGCGGGAATCTCAGCAGCCCCTGCCCTTCTTTGTGGATGCCATGTTCGATCTCGCCCTCACTAAAATCACCACCGAGCTTGATTGGCTGGACCGATTCATCGACCAATTGGAGCAGATGCATGACGAAAATTGATTTTAAAAAGGAATGGAAACACCTATACAACCCTCCGAAAACGGAATTTTCTGTCCTAGACGTGCCGAAAATGCAGTTCCTGATGGTGGATGGTCATGGTGACCCCAACACGGCTCAGGAATACCAGGATGCCATTGAAGCGCTATATGCTGTTGCCTACAAGATGAAGTTCATCAGCAAGAAGACCCTGGAAAAAGATTATGTTGTTCCCCCGCTGGAAGGGCTTTGGTGGGCTGAAGATATGGCGACTTTCAGCACAGCGCGAGACAAAAGCCAGTGGGATTGGACGATGATGATCATGACCCCTGACTGGGTTACGGCGGAAATCTTTGATAATTCGGTCGAGCAGGTGCGAGAGGCAAAAAACCTGCTGTCTTTGGACAAAGTCCGCCTGGAGCACTATCACGAAGGGTTGTCTGTGCAGATCATGCATTTAGGTTCCTTCGATGACGAAGGCCCAGTTCTGGCAGAGATGCACAGTGAGTTCATCCCCGGTAATGAATATATTGAAAACGGCAAGCACCATGAGATTTACCTCAGCGATTTCCGCAAGGTGTCGCCGGAGAAGTTAAGGACAGTGCTTCGGCAGCCAGTGCGGAAAGTGAAGTGAGTGAAGAAACCATCGTCTAATTTCTCCATTACCGACCGGGCTGCGCGAGACAAGCTCTGCTAAAATAGCTCTATGGGGACTCTCTACCTGGTTTCTACACCGATTGGTAACCTAGAGGATATCACGCTGCGCGCCTTGCGGATTCTGCGCGAGGTGGACACCATCGCCGCAGAGGATACGCGCCATACCCGCAAACTGCTTAAGCGCTATGAAATCACAACGAAGCTGACCAGCTACCATGAGCACAATAAGGAAGCACGTGAGGAGCGCCTGTTAGATGTTCTGGAAGGCGGCGATCTGGCATTGGTTTCCGATGCGGGTACACCGGGAATTTCGGATCCGGGTTTTGAATTGGTGCAGGCGGCACTGGACCGCGGCTATGATGTCACCTCAATACCGGGTCCTTCGGCGCCGATTGCAGCGTTGGTCGCCTCGGGTCTTCCGACGGATTCGTTCATCTTTCTTGGCTATCTTCCGCGAAAGGCTAGCGCTCGACGAGCGCTTATCGCATCACTTTCCAACGAGCGCCGTACGCTTATCCTCTTCGAAGTTCCCCACAGAATCCAGAAGACGTTGGGAGATCTGATTGCGATTCTCGGCGAGAACAGGCTTGCCGCTTTGGGTCGAGAGTTAACGAAGATGCATGAGGAGATTGTGCGCGGCACACTTGGTGAGATTCAGACGCATACAGCCTCGAGGGAACCGCGCGGGGAGTACACACTTGTTATCGGAGGGGCACCATCGTCGGGTATATGGACGGAATCCGAAGTGATGGAGGCGATGCGCACGATAATAGAAACAGGGTTGAACCGCTCATCGGCTGCGCGGCAAATTGCCGCCGAATCGGGATGGAGCCGGCAAGAAGTGTATCGATTGAGTCTGGAGGAATGATGAATTTGGACGATGTCTCGCGATTCAAAAAATTGGATCCGGGGGGGATGCTGGCCGAGATCGATGGGCTCCCCGGTCAACTTGAGTCAGCCTGGAAACTCGGATGGAAGTTACCTCTTGGCGAGATCTCCGGCGTGCGAAAGGTTGTAATCGCTGGGATGGGCGGTTCGGCGATCGCTGCTGACCTCCTGGCGGCGTACGCTGCACCGATGGCGACAGCCCCAATTCTCGTCTGGCGGGATTACGACCTGCCGGCTTTTTGTGCTGACCACGAAACGCTCGTGGTGACCTGCTCACACTCGGGAAACACGGAGGAGTCGTTGTCCGCTTTCGCCGCGGGGTTGGAATCTGAGACGCAATTATTGGCGATGACCACCGGTGGCGAACTCACAAAGCAGGCGAACTCGAATGGCATTCCGCTATGGCATTTCGATCACGTGGGCCAACCGCGCGCCGCGGTTGGTTACTCGTTCGGTTTGCTGCTGGCGCTGATGACACGCCTGGGTCTGATACCCGACCCCGAGGAAGAAGTGTCCGCTGCGGTGAGGGAGATGCGCACTCAACAGGAGGACCTTCGTGCGCAGTCACCCGTCGTTGAGAATCCTGCCAAGCGAATGGCCGGGCAATTTGTGGGGCGCTGGCCGACAATCATCGGGGCGGAGATTCTGGCTCCGGTTGCGCGCCGCTGGCGGACTCAGATCGGCGAACTGGCGAAAGCGGTGGCAGGGTTTGAAGCGCTTCCAGAGGCGGATCACAATATGGTTGCTGGCGTATTGAATCCCGAGTCGTTAATATCAAATACGATGGTTGTCTTCCTGAAAGGGTCACAGGTGCACGAGCGAAATGTACTGCGATTGCAAGTCACACGCGAAATCTTGATGTTAGAGGGTTTTGGTACCGATGTCATTGAAGCTCGCGGGGACACAAGACTGGCGCAGCAGTGGACGGCGCTACACTTTGGAGACTATACGTCTTATTACCTGGCGATGGCATACGACATCGACCCCACGCCCGTGGATGCGATCGAGGATTTAAAGCATCGCCTGCGAACATAACCCCAATTTCAATACCAGTCGAATCCGTGCGGGGTAGGATATGAATCCCTCCCTGCTTCATAGTATAGCCAGACACCGGGCAGAGGCTCAATTGCAGCCCGAGTGGTCGCGGCGTGTATAATGCCGACATGTTAAACAAGGACCGGCGACGATTTCCTCTATGGGGGTTTGGCGCACTCGGGTTTGTCCTGGGTGTCGTGTTCGTAGGGGTATTAGTTTTACCCAAAGTAATCGCCGTGGAACCCATCAGGAATGCAACCGAAGTTCCATCCACTGCACCTGTTCACATTCTCTTCAATCGTCCTATGGACTCCCAATCGGTCCTGTCCCATCTAAAAATTCAACCACAGCTTATGGGTCAGGTCATTCAGCAGGGAAATCAGATTTCCTTTGCACCTGAGGAGCCCTGGCCCATAGGCGAGACGGTAACGATAAAACTTAGCGCCGGGGCTCGCTCGGACCGCTTTCTACCGCTTCTGTTCGGGGAGACATGGTCCTTCCAGGTCGGAGAGCCGCGCGTGGTCTATCTTTGGCCTGCGACTGAACAAGCGGATTTATACATTCATTCGATAGCAGATGATGGGGAACCTCAACAGCTCACCGAGGCGACTGTGGGTGTTCTTGACTACAATTTGAGCGCGAATGGGGTTCAGATCGTCTATGCAGCTGTACGGGATGATCGTGGCACCGATCTCAGACTCTACAACCTCCTCAGTGGGGAGGATCGTCTAATCCTGGGGTGTGAACCCGAGGCGCGCTGCAAGGCGCCGAGCCTCTCGCCCGATGGAGTCTGGCTGGCGTATGAGCGAGAGTCTCTATCAGCCGGCGTTGGAGGTGCGGCCATCACGGCTCGGAGCCGTGTTTGGATCATGCTAGTGAATGGTGATGCAGGGCCGTTTCCGATGGGTCCCGAAGAACATATCACCGGCAACCCCGGATGGTCTCCAATGGGCTGGCTCACATATTATGACACCAGCTTGCAGGCGATTGCATTGGTGGATCTCGCAGAAAACCAACAGACATCGCCATTTAACTATCTACCGAGCAGTTTGGGAGTCGCCGGGGCGTGGTCTCCGGATGGGCTCTATATGGTCTATCCAGAGATCGTCTTTCCCGAAGAAGCCCCAGATGATTTTGAGCATACAGAGGAGAGGGTGGAAGGGGAGCCGCTGTTTTACAGCCACCTGTATCGTGTGGAAGCCATCTCGAGTTTGATTGAAGATATCTCACCCGGGGAAGCGCTGATGGTGGAGGATGCCTCTCCGGTCTACAGCCCGGATGGAAATTGGATCGCGTTCGCGCGGCGATACTTAGATCCTTTGCGTTGGACACCCGGCCGCCAGATCTGGCTGATGAGGGCGGATGGTTCAGAAGCCCGTCCGCTTACGGATGACTCCACAAAGCTGCATACCTCCCTCGCGTGGAGTCTGGATTCGAAACGGCTCGTCTTTATGCGGCGCAGTGCTTCTGACTTCTCGCAGCCGGCGGAGATCGTCTGGTTGGATATCAGCGAGTCGTTATTGAGACCTATCATTGAGGGAGGTTTTTTACCGAGATGGATTCCCTGATTCAGATTAATCAACCCGCACCCGACTTCGATCTGCCCGACCTTATGGGAGTTCGACACCGTTTGGCTGATGCTCAAGGCCGTGTACTTGTACTTAATTTCTGGTCTTCGGAATGCCCCTGGGCACAGCGAGGCGATGAAATTCTAGCGGAGTTGAAACCGACATGGGGAAACCGGGTCGAAGTATGGTCAATCGTTTCCAATGCCAATGAGACGGATGAGCAATTAACACTCGCGGCTGCAGCACGAGAACCAGGACTTGTGCTGCGGGACACGGACCATGTGGTCGCCGATCTCTATGGAGCGGTGACGACACCGCATTTCTTCGTCATCGATGAGAAAGGCTTGCTGCGCTACAGAGGGGCTCCAGATGACACATCGTTCCGTCAACACGAACCGACGGTGCATTACCTCAAAGATGCTGTAGACGCGCTACTGGACGGCCGCGAGCTCAATCCGGCAGAAACTGCGGGATACGGTTGTACGATCGTACGCCACGCTCTTTAGCTGTGTGCTGTCGCCCAAGGCGAACATTCCAGGACAGGTGCTATTACCCCCCAGGTAGACATCATCCCCTAACTGTGTTCAAATTGAAGTACTAGAAGTTGTTTTATCGAATAGCCAGCGCCCTTTCATCCCTGGGTCGAAGGGTTCCAGGTACATTAATTCTGCTTTTCCCATGCTATAATCTTGTCGCCGCTTGGATCGAGCCACGACCGAGACGGCTGGACGCCACCAATTTAACCGTCCCGCCCCAACGGCCTGGGCGGGTTTTTTTAATAGGCCGCAAGGCGTCTCACTCTGGCAGGAGATAGCCATGTCAGCTCAACCTCCCAATTCAGATCGCAAGAAATTTACTACTTTATCTTTCTGTGAAAAGAAAATGCACGGCAAGCTGATCACGATGCTTACAGCCTATGATTATGGGACTGCCGCAGCAATCGATCGGGCGCGGATTGATTCAATCCTGGTTGGTGACTCGCTCGGCATGGTTGTATTGGGTTATGAGAATACCTTGCCGGTGACAATGGATGACATGATCCATCACTGCAAGGCGGTCTCGCGCGGTGTAAGCTACGCTCTCCTAATCGGTGACATGCCCTTTATGTCCTACCAGATCGGTGTCGATGAAGCCCTTCGCAACGCCGGGCGATTTCTGCAAGAAGGGGGTATGGATGCGGTCAAGCTGGAGGGTGGAAGAGATCGTAGTGAGACCATAAAGGCGATTGTAGGGGCCGGGATCCCAGTCATGGGTCATCTGGGACTCACGCCGCAGTCCGTCCACCAATTGGGCGGCTTCCGCGCCCAGGGCAAGTCGGCGACGGACGCTCAGCGATTATTCGAGGATTCACAAATTCTGCAAGAAGCGGGTTGTTTTTCACTTGTTCTCGAATCAATACCCGCTCGTCTGGCAAAGCTTGTCTCCCAGCAGCTTGAGATCCCGACGATCGGGATCGGGGCTGGAGCGGACTGCGATGGACAGGTTCTCGTAACGCATGACCTGCTGGGTTTGTTTGATCGTTTCACGCCCCGTTTTGTTAAGAAGTATGCTGATCTGCACCTCGAGATGATCAGGGCTTTTGAAACCTATATCCACGACGTCGAAGCGGGGGAGTTCCCGGCACAGCGACACGGCTTTTCGATGCCGGATGAGGCGTGGGATGCTCTCTTGCGAGAACTTGGAATTGAAGAGTGACAAGAGATACGCCAAACAGAGGATTCAGGCGGGTTTCGGTCATTTGATGGCATTTCCCAATGAATCATCGAGCTTCTGTGAAGCTGGAGCCCTATCGCCATGAAGCGTGAAAAGGTTCTCATTGTGGGAACTGGCGCCATGGCCAGTCTATTTGCGGCAAGGCTCGCCAGAGTCGCCGAGGTCACGCTTCTAGGAACGTGGGAGGCAGGTCTCGCCGCCCTCGAAACACATGGCGTGCGATTGGTTGCCACCGACGAAACGGAAGAGTCGTTCGTGGTGCGTGTGGCGAGATCCCCGGCGCATTGCTTGGGAGCGAATAAGGCGATTGTCCTGGTGAAGGCGTGGCAGACACGTCGAGCGGCTGACCAATTAAAGGAGTGCCTTCATCCGCAGGGGATTGCGCTAACGCTACAGAATGGCCTTGGTAATCAAGAAATATTACAGGAAACCCTGGGTGAAGAGCGCGTTGGGTTCGGTGTTACTACTACAGGGGCTACAATTCTCGGGCCGGGCCGCGTACGATCCGGCGGTAAAGGTCCGATCCATTTCAAACCGCAGCCCAGCATGAATCCCCTGGTGGAATTGTTAGGAAAAGCTGGATTTGTAATGGAGCCGGTCGAAGATGTACAGGGATTACTGTGGGGTAAGCTAGTGATAAACGCCGGGATCAACCCGCTTACAGCGCTGCTGGAAGTGCCGAACGGTGCGCTCCTCGAGTCACCTTCTATACTGGAGGTGATGGTGAGCGCGGCAGAAGAAACGGCTGCTGTGGCCGCCGCCTTGGGTGTGGAACTTCCTTTTGCTGATCCTGGTCCTCAGGTGATGGATGTAGCTCGGAATACTGGGGGGAATACATCCTCGATGCTGCAGGATATCCGCCGGGGTGCGCCCACGGAGATCGATGCCATAAGCGGGGCGATTGTGCGTGAGGGGGAACGTGCAGGCATCGCAACGCCCATCAACTGGACCTTATGGCACCTGGTGCGTGGAAAAGTCATGCTTAAGCAAGGGAGGGAGGGATGAGGGTCGTTTCGACATTAGAAGAATTGCGGTCTGCGAAAAGCGATCTCCCCTCACCTTTGGGGCTGGTGCCAACGATGGGGTTTTTGCATGAGGGCCATCTCTCCTTGGTTAAAAGGGCAAAGGTGGAATGTAAAAGCGTCGCTGTCAGCATTTTTGTCAACCCAACCCAATTCGACGAAGGGGAAGACCTTGAAACCTATCCTCGAGACCTCCCGCGGGATCTACGGCTGCTGGAGGAGGAGGGAGTGGACCTGGTCTGGGTGCCAACGGTTGAGGAGGTTTATCCCCCCGACTCGCAGACATGGATTGTGGTCGAGGGATTAACCAAGCACTTAGAAGGCAGGCAGCGCCCTGGGCACTTCCGCGGGGTAACGACAGTTGTGGCTAAATTATTCAATGCTTTCCAGCCGGATCGAGCTTATTTCGGACAGAAGGATGCCCAACAAGCGCTCGTCGTCCGGCGCATGGTCAAGGATTTGCTGTTACCGATCAAGATTGTAGTATGCCCGATTCTGCGCGAAGAGGATGGTCTGGCAATGTCCAGCCGGAATACGTATCTGAACCCAGAGCAGCGAAAAGCGGCGATCGTTCTGCATCATGCTCTCAGTAACGCGGCCGAGCGCTTCAATGATGGGGAAAGAGACGCTGAATTTCTTCGGGGGAGGATGCTTGCAGTTATTCAGGATGAACCGCTGGCACGGGCGCAGTACGTCTCCGTTGCGGACCCGGACACGCTCGAAGAAGCGCAGGGAAAGATTCAACGTGCGCTGCTCTCAATGGCAGTTTATGTGGGGGAGACGCGCTTGATCGACAACGTGATAGTGGGACTCGACTGAAGCATTGGCTTTCCCGACTCTATACGTGTGAAGTTACAGCTCCGGGTGCGTTTAAGCAGCGAGATTAAAGCACCGATGCCGGGAATTGGATTGACCACAGCGCATAGTGAGAGGATGCCGAAATGTTGCTGGCAATAGACATAGGGAACACCAATATCACTCTGGGTTTGTACCGGGATTCCGAGCTCTTGCGAGCGTGGCGGCTGGCGACAAGGCATGACCGGATGCCAGACGAATACGGACTTCAGATGCTAAGTTTGTTGGAGCATGCGGGTTGGAAGGGGGCCGATCTGCAAGCGGTTGCATTGGCCTCTGTTGTCCCCCCACTCACAAGCAATTTCCAGCAAGCGTGCCAAAGCTATCTTGACATTGAGCCCTTTGTTGTCGATGCGGGTGTAAAGACTGGGCTAAAGATTCGCTATGAAGACCCCAAGCATGCGCTCGGTGCCGATCGGGTTGTGGACGCGGTTGCGGTGCTTCATTTCCACGGTGGTCCCGCCTGTGTCGTGGATTTCGGCACAGCGACCACGTTCGATGCCATCTCTGCTGAAGGGGAATACCTGGGCGGCGCGATCGCGCCTGGGATGGGCATCGCCGCAGACGCCCTGTTTCAACGGACATCCAAGCTGCCGCGCGTTGATATCAGCCGGCCACCATCCGTCATCGGGCGGAATACGGTGCGCGCCATACAATCCGGGCTTTTATTTGGATATGTCAGCCTGGTGGAAGGGATGGTCGATCGATTTCGGGCAGAATTGGGGCAAGAGATGAAGGTCATTGGGACCGGAGGATTGGCTCCGCTCATCGCCGAGGAGACCAAGGCGATTGAAATCCTTGCCCCATGGTTGACACTTGATGGATTAAGGCTCGTCTGGGAAATGAATCGCTAGGTTCACACGAACATGAAGTTATTCACCATCTGAATTTCGTTCATGCACTTCGGGTTTAAAGAAACGATCCCCTCGTGAGAGGGGGTCGTCGTTGTCAAGGTTATTCACCTTGACAGGGCTGTCCAAAGCGTATCTTGGATGCTATATTTAGTCAATATAGAACATATATTCTCTATCAATCAAAGGGTTCTATGGAACGTGTGAGTGTGTATATTTATGGTTTCAATACATGACAGGCATATCTTGGCTAGACCGGTTGAATGGAGTTAATGGCGCATAACCCATTCGCTGCACCGTCCCAACCTGGGTATTGGGACAGCCGACCCCGCGATCCGGGCGAAATGCAGGCGATGGTTCTAGTTTGAGAATCTTGGTAAGCAAGCCAAGGTACAAGCGGGGCGGCTGAGCTTAAAACTATTCGCTCGACGGGGGCGCGCAATTTGGCGTCCCCGTTCGTTTCACGAATCGGGATCCAGGTAGTTATATTAATAGAGGACAATCACTAAGGGAACCCATCCATTGTCGCAACAACCTTTCGAAATGCTCGTTGAAATGCATCGTGATGAGATTTTCGCCTATCTATGGCGTCTCATCCCCGGTGATCAGGCCGAGGATTGCCTGCAAGACACCTTCCTTCGTGCGTTTCGGGCATACGAACGCACGACTCCGGATTCTAACTATCGCGCCTGGCTCTACAAGATCGCCACCAATGTGGCTCGGACGGCGCATACTCGACGGCAGCGGGAGATGACTCGAGAACTCCATCACCCGGCAGCGCCAGAGGGACGCACACTTCTTGACTCAGTCATCTTTAGCGATGATCTGAAAGTTGTCCTGCAAGCAGTCGAAGCCCTGCCGCACAAGCAGCGTGCGGCGTTGATGATGCGTAGGTATCAGGATATGAACTACGAGGACATTGGGGTGGCGCTGGAATGTTCTCCCGCTACAGCCCGGGCGCACGTCTACCAGGCTTTGAAGAAGTTGAGGGTCCGATTAGTAGGGAATTTAGCCCGCTCGATGGAGGCAGAATGAACGAGAAACCAAATCCATCCAAGAATGATGCAGCCTGGTTAGGGGATGAGGATCACCCTCTGGTTCCAGATGTGCTGACGGAAGCGCTGGATCAGCTTTATAATTCTGGGCCGAACGATACGAGCATAACCGCTGCACAGAATAAATTGGATCGAGCCTTGAGGGCAGAAGAGGCGGAAGTGGTTTACTACGATCACGTACCCGGTTCCCCAATCGGGGCGTTCTTTGTGGGCGTCTCCGAGCGAGGCGTCGTGGCGCTCTCGTTCGCCGAGTCGGAGGATCGCTTTCGGGATTGGCTACAGCACAGGGTGAGAGCAATTGTGGTGCGCGAGCCAAGCAAGCTGCGTGAGGTGGTCTCCCAGGTGCTGGATTATCTTGAAGGGCGCAGGAAAAGTTTCGCCTTCGAATACGACTTGCGATCCTTAACGCCCTTTCAACGCAATGTGCTGACCACAGTACAGGAGGTCCCACGTGGTGAGTACCTGACCTATGGGGAGCTGGCGCGACGGATTGGTAAACCCGGCGCGGCGCGGGCAGTCGGGCAAGCCCTGGGGAGCAATCCCATCCCGGTCCTCATCCCCTGCCACCGAGTGTTGGCCTCAGATGGCTCCCTTGGTGGTTATTCCGGACGCGGTGGCGTGCGAACCAAAGAGGCATTACTCCGCCTGGAGGGGGCGCTTCAATGAAAGCGGGAGAAGGCAATGATTTACGACGGCTGGAGCTTGAGCGGGATATTGTCGCCTGTCAGCGGTGCCCTCGCTTAGTAGAGTGGCGTGAAAGAATCGCGGCGCAAAAACGGCGAGCGTTCTCTGATTGGGAGTATTGGGGTAAGCCAGTTCCCGGATTTGGTGACCCTGAGGCGCAGTTGTTGATTGTTGGGCTGGCGCCCGGGGCACATGGCTCAAACCGCACCGGGCGAATGTTCACTGGCGATAGTTCCGGTGACACGCTGTTTGGCGCGATGCATCGCGCTGGTTTCGCCAATAAACCGCTATCGCGGCAGAACGGTGACGATCTGGAATTGCAGGGCGCTTTTTTAACAGCGGTTGGACGTTGCGTTCCACCGAAGAACCGACCCACAGAAGAGGAACTGACGAATTGCCGGCCTTACCTCCTGCGCGAGATAACGCTTCTCCATCGGGTGCGCGTGGTTCTAGTGCTGGGGCAGATTGCCTTTGACGGATATCTACGGGCATTGCGCGGGCAGGGGTTGGATATCCCCCGCCTAAAATTCACGCACGGTTTGTGGCATGATTTTGGACTACCCGCACCATCGCTGGTTGCCTGCTACCACCCAAGCCGGCAGAACACGCAAACCGGCCGGCTAACCCAGGAGATGCTGGATGCTGTTTTCTCCCGCATACGCAGCGTACTGGATAAAGGAACTGAAGAAGGCGTGAGAATTCCATTCCCTGACGATAGAGGGCTTTATGACGAATGAAATGAGCTCGTACTTATGACATCATCGCTGGCAGAACGGTCGATTGAAGCGCGCGGGATCACCAGTCTCTTCATCGTATATTTAGTTTGGGGCAGCACCTACCTGGCCATTCGGATTGCCGTGCGGCCCGGTGCCGGGATTCCACCCTTCACACTGGGCATGGTGCGGTTGCTCCTCGCCGGAATATTGATGCTGCTCCTATCTGCTTTACGCAAATCACCCATGCGCCCGACTCGGAAAGATCTGGCTATATTAGCCGGTTCGGGGCTCTTGCTATGGACCGGGGGCAACGGGTTGTTGAACTGGGCGGAGCAAAGAATTGATTCTTCAGTGGCAGCGTTGTTGATCGCCACCGTCCCGCTGTGGATGGTTCTTATGGAGTCCATCCTGGATTGGAAGAGACCGTCCTATGGATTGGTGCTCTCCTTGATCATCGGCTTTGGGGGCACTGCGCTTCTCTCGTTGCCGACTCTGCAGACCGGTGATCCGGCGGATATCACCTCCCTGGCGGTGCTTGTCCTGGCCTCGATTAGCTGGACTCTTGGGTCGCTGCTGCAGGGCCGGATGCCGGTATCGTTGAGCATGGAAGTGAGCGCCGGATACCAGCAGATTTTCGGCGGGCTGGGATTCATGGTGCTGGTTCTACTGACGGGGGAGCCAAGACCGACGCCGACAACCGAAGCGTGGCTGGCCTGGGGATACCTGGTCCTCTTCGGTTCGATGATTGGATTTACGGCTTATGTGCGGATTCTGCAGCTTCTGCCGATGAGCGTGGCCATGACCTATGCCTATGTGAATCCGGTGATTGCTGTAATCTTGGGTGCCGCAATCCTAAGTGAACCGATTCAACCTACAATGCTGGTTGGAGCGGCGCTTGTGCTGCTCGGTGTCGCCGGCGTTTTTCGAGACAGGAGCAGGTCGCGATCTCGCGATGTGGCATTGTCATAAAGAAAAAAGCACCACGGCCCCTAAGGAACCACGGTGTAGTGTGTAGTTAAATATGCCAATCCTTATCCCGACATCCCGGCTTGAAGCAGCTGTGCGTCCTCCTCGCGTGCTACCTTTCTCCCTTGCTCGACATTGACTGTCATAAGGATCCCGCCGCCGATGACGAAGAAGGCAATCAGGCTGAGCACTGCCGGTCGACTGGAGTTGAACAAGGTCACAGCCGCGGAGAAGAGTAGGGGCCCAAGAATCGCCGAGAACTTCTCCATGATTCCAAATAGCCCGAAGAATTCCCCGCTCTTTGCTGCAGGAGACATAGAGGCGTATAGGCTGCGGCTGAGCGCCTGGCTGCCGCCCTGAACGACGGCGACCATCCAGGCCAGGAACCAGAATTCGATGACCGAATTCAGGAAGAAACCCCAGGTCGCGATCACTGCATACAGCATGAGAGCGAGCAGGATGCCGCGCTTGGTATCCATCGCTTCGGCAATTCCCGAGAAGAGTTGATTACCGACGAGGAAAGCCAGAAGCAAGCCAATGGCTTCGACAGCGACGATTATACCGACGATGATCCCGATATTGCTGGTCATGTCTGTGGGAAGCATACGTGCGCCAAAAACGCCGGCAATTGGTAGGGCGAAAAGATTGTAGACGATGAAGGCTAAGTAAAGCGGGCGACGGCTCTCTCCTCGGCTGGGGAGGCGACCGAAAATCAAACTAAAAGGTATACCGACGAATTGCACTAGCAGCAGCGCCAGAACCATTTGGGTGCTGCCAAAACCGAGCTCAGCGCCATAGATCGCGGCCACCCCGATGATTGTTCCGATGCCATCGTTATAGATGAGGAAGGCGAGTAGGAATTTAAAGAGGTCGGCGTATTGACGGATTTCTTTTAAGGTTTCCCAAAGACGCTTGAAACTGACCGAAACAACGGTCTCGCCAGGGGAGAGTTTTGCGGTGGCTGCGGGGGGTTCTGGTACCTGGCGTAAAACCGGTATCGAAAAGATCGCCCACCAAATAGCTACACTCAGGAATGAGAACCTGGCTCCCCAGGTTCCCGGCAGAAATTGGAGCATTACGACGTTGAGCGCCAGCAGGATTCCTCCACCAAGGTAACCCATTGCGTATCCGCGCGTTGAGACGCTATCGCGGTCTTCCTCACGCGCTACATGGGGGAGTAAGGCGTCGTAGAAAACATTTGCAGCGGTAAAACCCACGCGACCAACGATGAATAGGATCGAGGCCAGGAGCCAATCCCCCTCTTTTATCAGGATTAGCAGACCCGTACCCAGGACACCAATCCCGATGAAGAAGGACAGGAAACGTTTTTTACCGCGCATAACATCGGAAATTGTGCCCAAGATTGGCGAAAGAAGGGCGGTGATGAAAAGCGAGATACTCAGACCGCGTGCCCAGTAGGCGGTGGCGATCGCTGGGCTGGAGAGCGTAGCCCCGGCGACCTGGCTGTAGTAAATCGGAAGGACCGCAGCCAGGATCGTGGTGGCGAAAGCCGAGTTGGCCCAGTCGTACATCGTCCAAGCCCGAATTCGTCGTGTATATTCCTGTTCGCTGATGTTTCCGGCTATTGAACTGCTGACCGTTGCCATGATGACTGTCTCCTATCTAATAATTAAAAGGGATCGATGAGCACTGTTGTTTTCATGGGCGAATAAGTTTAGACCGGTTCGCTGCAGAATGGAAACACAATGTGGGCTATTCACGCCTGCGTGCCTTACACCGATCATGCACATGCGAATAACGACTTCTTGTTCTAAATTTATTCGTTTAAAGGATCCTAGAGTGACGATGCGAAAGGTTTTTCCAGTTCAATTCAATTGAGGCACTTGACTCTTCCCCAAGGGTAGAGCGCATAATTTAAACATGAACCAGAAACACGATGATCTGATGTCCATAGGGCAATTCGCAAAAGCAAGCCGATTATCGCTAAAGGCGCTGCGGCTGTATGACCGCAAAGATCTTTTAAAGCCCTATCGAGTCGACGCGCGGACAGGCTATCGCTATTACGACGCGGGACAACTGGAGCGTGCCCGGATGATCCTTTTGCTGCGCAGCATCGACATGCCGCTGGACAAGATCAAGGGAGTGTTGGCAGCACCCAAATCCACATCATCCAACCTGGTGGAGCATTATTGGATTGATGTTGAGTCCCGTGTGCAGCATGGTCGCCGGGTCATCGATCATATCCATAGAATTCTTAACGGAGAGGAGATGCGTATGTCCTTCAAAGTTGCCCATAAGGCAGTAAGCGATACCGCAGTGATCGCGGTCTCTGAAAATGTATCGATCGAGGATCTGATTTCTTACATTAAGCATTCAATTGCGAGTTTGTATGCGTTTGCTGAGAAATGGGGTCTCAAGGTGACTGGACCACCGATGGGGATATACCATGGGGAAGTCAATGAAGATAGCAATGGCCCGCTAGAAGTATGTCTTCCATTCGAAGGCGAAGCCACGGCAACAGATGTCATCACGATTCGAACCCTTAAAGGGGGACCTGTAGCCTACACATACACGACTGTCGAGCAAGCTCGTTTCCCGGAAATCCTGCAGGCGTATGATGCCGTGCATGATTGGATCCGACAAAGCGGTCATCAAATTACTGAATCGCCGCGTGAGATCTATCTGGCACCAGAGGATGAAGTTAGCCAATACGAGCCTTTTATCGAGATTGCTTGGCCTTTCCGATAATCATTGGGGGTGTTGGTTGCAGCGGGGATCTGGATCGGAACCGAACCGAGCTTTGGAGCCCCGTGTTCTTTTAATAAGGGGATCTGCATAAATGCTCAGAAAGTAATATAAAGGAATTCCGAGCGCACCATAGACATCCGGTGACGCGCCGAAGAAAAGGAGAAACGGTATGAAACACGCGGTGAGTGTGAGTTTAGGAAACCCCGCGCGCGACAAGCGCGTGGAGGTGGATTTCGCCGGCGAACGAGTCCTGGTTGAGCGGATCGGCACTGGAGGGGATGCGAAGAAAGCCCGAGCACTCTTTGCAGAGTTGGACGGGAAGGTGGACGCGCTCGGTGTGGGAGGGATGGATATGTACGTCCGGCTGGGAAAGAGGGAGTATCCTATCCGGGCAGGGCTGAAGCTTGTCCAGGACGTGCGCGATACCCCTGTTGTCGACGGCAGAGCGCTCAAGTATGTACTCGAGAGGCGGGTATTCGAGTTGGCTGGAGACGCCCTGGAAGACATGCCGCGTTTCCGCCGAGCCTTCATGCCTTTCAGCATTGATCGCCTTGGTTTGGCCGAGGCTATTTCCACTATAGCCGATGAAGTTATCTTCGGGGATTTAATGTTCGCTCTTGGAATCCCCATTCCTGTTCGCGGCCTCCCGAGCTTATATAACTGGGCCAGGGTTTTGCTGCCCATCGTAGGCTTTCTCCCGCTCTCGGCCATCATCCCGCCCGGCACCAAGGGTGAGGAGCGCAAACCCAAACACGTCCGATTTTGGAAGGAGGCGGATCTCATTGTGGGCGACATGCATTACATCTACACTTACGCGCCCGAGGACCTTCGTGGGAAGTGGGTGATCACCAACACGACGACGCCTGAGAACATCGAACTGCTTCGAGGGCGGGGAGTGCAGCGGGTCATCACAACGACGCCGCGCTATGGTGGCCGGTCCTTTGGCGTGAACATGATGGAGGCAGCGCTCACGGCATACGCCGGGAAGGGTCGACCGTTGACCGATGCTGAACTTGGTGGGTTGATTGACGAACTGGCGCTGCGTCCATATATTGAGACATTAAGCAGCTAAAAAGCTTTTTGATTTGATTCTTATGCCTTCCCGCATGACCTGGATAAATCAAAATAAGTCACCAATATTTCAGCGCACTTTCTTCCAAGAGCCATGGTCTGTCTTCATCCTTGTAGCTCTCGTGGGACTCCGGATTTTCTACCTTGGTGGGATTCGTCTTTTTACTCGACCAGATTATCCCGATTGGCTTCTCCCCTCTGAGATGTTTCTTACATATTTGCTGACAGCCTCACTGATTTACCTGCAGCGTGATCATTTAGTAGATTTTCATATCACACGTGTATCGCTCCTTCTTTTTATCTGCGCACCCATCTTGGAACCTTTATTGTCACTCTTAATGCATGAGTGGATTCAGTGGCCCTACTCTAATCTGTTCCGTATTAGTGTGGGAATTGTTGCTATTGTATTATCCGCCTTCATTTTTATCTCTCGAAAGGATATCAAGCTTAGCCACGATCGGTTTCAATGGATCCTGCTAAGCCTGATATTCGGGGTGTTCATGGCGTTTGCTTACGGTTTGTATATTGAGTTCAGTGATTTTGGTCGAATTGGTGTAAGGGATGTTATTCTCAAGCCGCCAGCAACATTGTCGAATGCCGTCGTTCTGCTAAGCGCTCAATTAGTAAACGCATCCATCATGGAAGAACCGCTTTTTCGTGGTTTCCTGTGGGGTTATCTACGGAAATGGGGCCTCACCGATATCAAGATTCTAGTTGTACAGACAATTCTGTTCTGGATGGCGCACATTTACTACTTGGGCCAGGTCGCCTTCTCCTTCTGGATATTGGTGCCCACTGCCGGGATCGTTTTCGGGATATTAGCCTGGAGATCCAGGTCAATCGCACCGAGTATTATCGCTCATGCCATTGTCAATGGGCTCACTCAAATTGTGAGCTCCAGGACGTTATATTTTTGGTGGTAATAACAATTAGGAGCTGCCTAACGTCTCGGTGGAGTGGACCCTGCGCGAGGTGGGAAAATGAAGTGGGGGGTGCTTTGCAGGGCTGCTCAGCTCGAGGCTGTTGTTGAGCGCCTGAGCGCGGCTTTCCCTACTTATTCACCGCTCTTACCGCTATCGACGCATCTTTTCATATGGCTGTGGGGCATGAGAGATACATCCGACGGACTCCCCCCCAAGCCTGCTTCTAACAAATCCAGAAACATCTAGTCATACACCACTTTTGGTTACGAAGTGGATCCGGATTCACTCCGAGACCACAAAGGCTGGTTTTCGTTCTACCGGGGCACTTCCGTTGTAGAATGAATGCGTGAATCAGTCGTCGATACCCAATAACGGTAATCTATACCTGAGCGACCACGATCGCGAGTTATTAACTGGCGAAAGTGGTCCGGGGGTGCAGATGGCCATGCGCATCATCGTGCGCATGGCGGAGATTCTGGGCGCCGAGCGTTTGATCGACATCGAGGCGGCGCATATCGATAGCTCAATTTACATGGGGGATGCGACGCTTGAGTTCGCAGAGAAGTTGGTCGATCTCGGAGCGAAGGTGGCTGTTCCAAGCACCCTGAATGTTAGCGGTGTCGATGAGCATGGTTGGAAGCGTTGGTCAGTCCCGCCGGATTGGGCGGGGAAAGCACAGCGACAGATGCGTGCCTATGAGGAGATGGGATGCATCCCGACGTGGACCTGCGCACCTTATCAAACCGAATACAAACCGAAGTTCGGGCAGCAGATCGCCTGGGGCGAATCCAACGCCATTGTATTTGCGAACTCCATCATCGGCGCGCGAACAGAACGCTACCCCGACCTGCTGGACATCTGCGCGGCGATCACTGCACGTGTCCCCGCTGCCGGGCTGCATCTGCAGGAGAACCGCGCCGGGCATGTCCTTCTTAGGCTGAAGGAAGTGCCAGACCGAGTTCAAAAACATGAAAGTTTCTATCCTGTACTCGGTCACTTGATGGGCAAAGTCGTTGGCGAGAAAAACCCGGTTGTGGTTGGAATGGAGGTGCATCCTGGGTGGGATCAACTTAAAGCGCTCGGCGCCGCCGCTGCCTCATCCGGAACGGTCGGGCTCTTTCATCTGGTAGGGATAACGCCAGAAGCGCCCACATTGGAAGCTGCACTTCATGGCAAAGAACCGGAGCGGGAGATTGATGTCACCATGGATCACCTGCGTGAAGCCTGGTGGGAACTCTCCACCGCGGATGGTCGAGAGCTGGATTTAGTGGTATTGGGCTGCCCGCATTTCTCTTTGGCGGAGTTCGAGCAACTGGTTCGATTGCTCGATGGGAAAGAAAAACACAAGGGTATTGAGTTCCTCGTCAACTCGAGTCGGGCGATGAGGGCGCTGGCGGATGAGGCAGGATACCTTCGATCTTTGGAAGCGTTCGGCGGCACAGTGACCGTAGATACCTGTCCTCTGGCAACACCAATGCTGTCTCCCGAGGTCGAAACGGTAATGACAAATTCGGCAAAATTTGCGTATTATGCGCCAGGTATGCTTGATGAGCGGGTGGTATTTGGGGCGCTCGAGGACTGTGTGCTTTCCGCCATTGAAGGGCGTGTTGTTCGAGACGAATCACTATGGCGTACGTGATCCAGAGCCGACCCTTGGTGGCAGGCTTTGCTGAGGGGGAGGTCCTGCTGGGCGATAAACCACTCAGTTTCTGGGGTGGGTACGACGCGAACACAGGAGAGATTATCGATCGACGTCATCCACTTTCAGGCGAATTCGCCGCTGGGAAGATCCTCGCGCTGCCCTTCTCGCGCGGTTCGAGCACAACCACAGCCGTGCTGCTGGAATCCATCCGCGGGGGAACTGCTCCGGCCGCGATCCTGACGATAGGCGTTGACACATTTTACGCACTCGCCTCGATTGTGGCCGAGGAATTATTCAATGAGGCCATCCCGATCCTATCGCTCTCCCCACCGGATTTCGAGAGATTAAAGAACGGGGACACGGCGAAGATCAGCCAATCCGGCGAGATCGTGATAACCATAAAGAAAGGGAAACAGCCATCCGCGCGATGAGTTGACGGAAGAGCGGACCGGGCATTAAGCTTGTACAAGCAGCCGGAATCATCAGGAAGGTGTTCATGGAAATTTCAGGAATTATCCCGCTACTGGAGAACCGCCGCATCCTATTAGGCGTCACCGGATCGATCGCCGCCTATAAAGCCGCGGATTTAGCATCTAAACTCACACAGGCTGGTATGCAGGTGGATGTGATCCTAAGCGCCGCGGCGCGCAAGTTTGTCACCACACTCATCTTCCAATCAGTCACCGGAAGGAAGGCCTATACAGAGTCGGACCTCTGGGGTGAAGATGCGCATGTATTGCATGTTGGTCTCGTGGAGGGGGCCGACGCTTTCATGATTGCGCCAGCAACGGCCAACACCATCGCCAAGCTGGCCACCGGTCAGGCGGAATCTCTGTTGATGCTCACGGCGCTTGCGGCCCGTTGTCCATTGATTGTGGCTCCGGCGATGGATGTTGGTATGTATGAAAACATCGCCACGCAGGAGAACCTGAAGATCCTGCAGGAACGTGGTGTTATTCTTGCAGGTCCCGCCGAAGGGCGGATGGCATCCGGCTTGATGGGTAGGGGGCGAATGCTTGAACCTACAGCGTTGATGGGAGTTCTGAGGCAGGTTCTGGGTCAAACGGGCCCTCTCGATGGTCGCAAGATTGTCGTGACGGCAGGAGGGACGCATGAACCGGTTGATCCGGTGCGTGCGTTGGCGAATCGTTCTTCAGGGAAACAGGGCTTTTCACTCGCCCAGGCGGCGATCGATCGCGGGGGAAGTGTGGTGCTGATCGCCGGTCCAGTAACGCTGCCGACACCTGTTGGCGCGCGCCGGATTGATGTGACGACGGCCGCGGAGATGCTTAACGCTACGCAAGAAAGCGTGGAGAACGCCGATGTCCTGCTTATGGCTGCAGCAGTGGCTGACTTTCGACCAAGTGAGACAGCAAAGGAAAAAATCAAACGCAAGAAGAATGTCTCCGAGATCACACTGGAGCGGACGGAGGATATTCTGGCTGCCATGAGCAAGATCAAGGTTAAAACCGGATGGCCGCGCGTGATCGTGGGTTTTGCCGCTGAGAGCCAGAAGCTGATTAAAAATGCCCAGAGCAAGCTCGAAGAGAAAGGGCTGGATCTGATTGTGGCCAACGACATCACCGCTGTGGATGCTGGTTTCGCCGTCGACACCAACCGGGTCACACTGCTCGATCGAGAAGGGGGCAGCGAGGAATTGCCGCTGATGACCAAAGCCGCGGTGGCAGAGGAAGTGCTCCAAAGAGTTATTGAATTGCTGAGCGCTACAGATGATCGATCTTGAACGCTGACCGAAGCGGTAAAGTTTATTTAGGAACGCAGGGGTTTTCCTTTGACGATTGGGTTGGCCCTTTCTACCCCGCCGGTACCTCGAAAACCGCATACCTGGAGCAATACGCCGAACGACTCCCTGCGGTCGAGATCGATTCTACGTTCTATGGTCTCCCGAGGGCGACAACGGTACAGAGGTGGAAGGAGCGAACGCCCCCCGGATTCCGCTTCGCGGCCAAGTTCCCAAAACTCATCACGCACGAGAAGAAACTCGACCGGGCGCTCGGAGATGCAGAGGCTTTCATCGGAACGATGCAGGCATTGGGTGACAAGCTGGCCGTTCTTGTCTTGCAGTTCGCCTACAATTTCACGCCTGATCTCCGGGATCGACTTGACTCATTCTTGGCGGCGCTGCCGGGAGGGACGCGCTATGCTGTTGAAGTGCGTAATCGCGGGTGGTTGAAACCGGAGTTCGGGGAGATGCTCTCACAACACAACGCTGCATTAGTGCTGCAGGATCTTCATTACATGCCGAAGCTGGATTGGATCACGGCGGATTTCACCGTCGTCCGCTGGTTAGGGCGGCGCAAGGACATCGCCCGCTTCGACGAAATTCAGATCGATAGGTCGCAGGAGTTAGAGGAATGGGCGGCTAAGGTGAGTCGCTTCCTCGCAAATGGCGTAACCGTGTATGGCTTTTTTAACAATCACTTCGCTGGCCATAGCCCGGAAAGTGTACGTCAATTCGCGGCAATTCTTGGCGTGGACTTGATGGAAAATATCCAAGAGTCGAACACAGGAACACAGGCGACAATGGAATTTTATGATGCGTGATCTTGAGGTACCGGAGTGGGACCTGCCAGAGGAGCTGGATGTCAGTGAAGTGCTCGAAATTGTAACCAGGGCACTTGAGGGGCAGGAGCATGATTCTGAATACATCCAGGGGATACGGATGGCAGTTCCGGGAGCCGGGAAGCTCTATGGTGTCCGTGTACCTCAACTGCGCACGATAGCGAACCAGCTTGTAAAGAAATATCGCGACCAGGAGCGAGATCTCGACAGCTTCACACAAGCGAGTTGGGCGCAAGGGAGCCGCGAGCACCGCCTTATCGCGATTTTTATCCTTGCCGGGATGAGGAAACTGACACCGGAACGCCGGTGGGAATTGGGCATGGAATTCTTGCCCGATGTCGAGGATTGGGAGACGTGCGATCAAATGTGCCACGCATTATTGGGTCAGGCGTTGGCCGAGGATCCGTCCAACATGGATCAGCTCGAGACCTGGATAGATGACGACAATTTTTGGGTCCGGCGAGCCGCACTGGTTTCAACCGTGATTCTCCGCAGGGCAAAGTACTCCGAGGTAGTAGCAAAGGAGCTGGATCAGCGAACGCTGAGAATGTGCGCTGCTCTACTGGAGGATGGTGAGAAATACATCCGCAAAGCAGTTGATTGGGCGGTTCGGGAGGTGATCAAACGTCACTATGCACTAGCGCTTACGTGGATGTTAGATCAGGCTCAAAGCAAGCTTAGCGCCAACGGACGTTCGACTCTGAAGCTCTCCGCGAAGAAGCTCGAAGATGCTGACCGGCAGCATTTTCTCGCCGCTCTCGAATAGGACCTTGAATCTGAACGCGCCTTAGTATTAATATTAAGCGACTGGGTGGGGAAATCATCCTTTTATAATGGCTTCGGATTGCGTATCGCTGCTCGACTCCACAGGTTAAATTCTCAATATTCAAATCATAGGATTTAAGTCCTACAACCCATGGGTGGGATGGTCAGGAGTTCGGGGGAGTGTTAGATTTAGGGGGTGAATTTTGATGTTTTCTTGAGGAGGTAAAGATGTTATTCGCTACTCGGTTTACTAGAGCCATCTCTCTAGTCCTGATTTTTATCCTTCTTTCTGCGTGCAGCATCCCGCCTTTGAACAGCAGCAATCCAGAGTGCCTTCAGCCGGACGGGCAGAAAATGGAAGTTGTGATTGACAAGCCGGCGGTGACATCGGAGCCGCCCACGGTGATGCCAGAGGATGCTGAAGAGGAGATGAAAGAGCCGGCTTCCGAGGCGACAGACGTTGAGATACAGCCCACACAAAATGTAGAACCTGAACCAGACAAGCCGGTAAACCCAATGACGGGTTTACCCGTGGATGACCCGGGCGTTCTCCTGCGGCGACCCCTGCTCATATCGATCTCAAATTTCCCTCCAACGGCGAGACCGCAGGCAGGGCTGTCTTTCGCATCGCATGTGTACTCCACGTTCATCGGGTTCGGTATGAATCGCTATGCTGCGGTTTTTTATGGTGACTATGCTGAGCATCTCCAGGAGATTCTTAACAATCGGCTCGCAGAGGGCAATGACGATGATTTCGCGATCGGTCCAATTCGCTCTGGGCGGGTAGCTTTTGAGGATATTAAAAATCAATATCCGCATGCGCTCCTGATCACCGCTGGAGCCTCTCCGGAGGTGCTCTCACAGCTATCCAATCAAGTTTCTGTGTTTGGGTCGAGCGATGAAAGTGTCAACAGCACCGGGGTTGGAGCGGATGCGCTTGGTCAGCTTGCGAGCGACTACCCGGTCGATCCTCTGAAGTATGAATCGTTGGTGTTTGACGCGGCGCCACCCGAGGGCGGTGAGCCGTCCGAATTTGTACGCATCATTTACAACTATCTCAACCAGAATGGATGGGAATACGATCCGGGGAGCCATATATACCTGCGATCGCAGGATCAGGCGGATGGCAGTGGGGAGCTATACCCGATTATCGATCGATTGACAGGGGAGCAGCTGGGGTTTGAGAACGTGGTTGTGTTGTGGGCGAAGCATTCGTATCTCTCCCCGACAGTGCTCGAAATCAACCTCTCCTATGTGTGGGATCACTTCGGTTTGCTCTACCGCGATGGCCGGGTCTACGAGATCAAGTGGTCCACGCGCAACGGTGAGTTGATGATCTATGACGGAGAGGGAGCGCCGGTGCCTTTGAGACCGGGTAAGACCTGGTTCGAAGTTGTCAGCTTCCAATCCACCTGGGATCGTGAAAAGAGCATCGTGCGCTTCCACGAGCCCCCGGCCGATTTCTAACCCGGCGTCTTTCCGCCAATCGTGGTTCACCAGGAATTACAGGGCCGTATCTTGATGATTGGAAGCATGGCAGAGCAATAATGGCCATGCTTTCTTGATCTAAACAAGTCGTTTGTCTCATACCCAAGGACTATGGGGACAGATCAACCTTTAGATTCATCCAGCGTCCGAACCGAAATGTTTTTGGGCTACAATGTGTATGCTCCCGAGACGAATCGTCTTTCGAGCCATACTTACTCTCCCTAACGACTTCGGCCGTCATGTACAGGAGGTGTCCTGATGGAATTGCTTACGGTGAAGATCGAAAAACCTTCTGATGTAAATGTCATTTTCGGCCAGGCGCATTTCATCAAGACCGTGGAAGATATTCATGAGGCGCTTGTTGGCACCGTGCCGGGGATTGAGTTTGGGCTGGCTTTCTGTGAGGCTTCTGGTCCTGCGCTGGTACGGACGAGCGGGACATCGAAGGAGATGATCGCGTTAGCGAAGTCCAACGCCCTGACCATTGCCGCCGGGCATACATTTCTCATCTTTCTGGCAAACGCATTCCCGATCAACGTCCTCAACGCCGTGAAAATGGTCCCGGAAGTCTGTCGTGTGTTCTGTGCGACTGCGAATGCGGTTGAGGTGATATTGGCCGAGACCGATAAGGGGCGGGGTGTGCTTGGCGTGATCGACGGCGATATGCCCAAGGGTGTTGAAACTGAAGATGATGCCACCGCGCGCATCGAGATGCTGCGGAAATTCGGATACAAGTTGGGGTGAAACCGGGATTGCGCGATAAGGAGTAGAGCGCTATGGTGCCGAACAATACCATTACAGATGTACCGGGTATTCGCGTAGGGCATGCGCATGATCTAGAAGCGATCACGGGGTGTACGGTTGTACTCTGTCCACAGGGTGCGGTGGGTGGCGTGGATCAACGAGGAGGTGCGCCCGGAACACGAGAGACAGATCTCCTGCGCCCGATGCACCTGGTTGAAAAGGTGCACGGTGTCTTGCTCTCAGGCGGCTCGGCTTTCGGTCTCGACGCGGCGACAGGCGTCGTGCGTTTCCTCGAGGAGCAGGGAGTAGGCTTTGATGTGCGCGTCGCCAAGGTACCCATCGTGCCTGCAGCGATACTCTTCGACTTAGATATCGGCCGGGCGGATGTTCGGCCGGACGCGGCGATGGGTTACGAGGCCTGTCAGAATGCAACAGATGCCCCTCCACGAGAAGGAAATGCTGGTGCCGGGATGGGCGCTACGGTAGGGAAGATACTTGGTATGGCTGGTGCGATGAAGTCGGGTATAGGGAGCGCAAGTCATGATTTGGGTGGAGGGGCGTTTGTTGGCGCCATTATCGCCGTCAACCCATTTGGGGACGTAATCGATCCGATGAGCGGCGAGATCCTTGCCGGAGCACGCCCAGCCAAGCTGGGTCCCATGCGGTTCGGGGGTGAAGGTCGCTTCGCAGATACCCTGGCGGTGATGAAGGGAATGGCGGGCAAACTGGTGCTGCGATTTGCCTCCCGCGGCAATACCGTGATTGGCGTTGTGGCAACGAACGCCCAGCTCACAAAAGAGGAAGTAAACAAGGTCGCACAAATGGCGCACGACGGCATCGCCCGTGCTATTCGCCCGGCGCATACAATGCTGGATGGCGACACCCTGTTTGCACTATCAACCGCGGGGAAGAACATCGATGTGAATATCGTCGGCGCCTATGCGGCAGAAGTTGTTGCAGAGGCGATCGTACGCGCGGTGCGAGCGGCAGAATCGCTGGGCGGTTTACCTGCAGCGGGCGATGTCAACCTAGAAGATTGACACGCATGATCCCCAATGGTATCGTCTTGCGCCTTGGTGGAGGCGGCTGATGTTTCGAAAATCTACGGATAAACCAATCGTGAGCGGGCAAGCGCCCGAGCGTGTGGATTCGATTTTGGGCCCGGGTATTACCTGGCAGGGACAGCTCAGCGGAGCAGGGGGAGTCCGAATCGACGGTGCGTTCGACGGTGAGATCGCAGTGCGCGGGATTGTTGTGATCGGCGAGCAAGGCCGGGTCACTTGTGAGGAGATTCGCACGAACACAGTTGTCATCTCGGGTTCCCTCAAAGGAAACATAACCGCGCATCGAGTGGAGATAACCACAACGGGGCGGGTTTGGGGTGATGTTGTCACAATCTCCTTCTCTACGGAGGAGGGAGCGTTTTTACGGGGCAAAATCAGGATGGAGGAACAGCTCGATCTGGGGTTCGCTCCTGAGTTGCCCACCGATGACGGTCTAGAGGGAGATGCTGCACGGCAGGAAAGTGCAGAAGCGGAATAATCACGATCGTTTGTCGAGATCGCTCACGGCTGGCTAAGAGATCTTAGTCAGCCGTAATTATTTCTAGCCGCCAGGCGCCAACCGACGCAACCGAGTAGCTATCTGATGTGGAAAGTTGGGTTGACTAAGATGAAATATGTCGATGTTGGGTTCGGCATTTGCGTGTAGGGGGAGGTGTAGGGTTGTGTAGGTGCTCTACATATCGGATAGCATAACCTGCAGGGCGGGTTGGAGGATCAATCGTAAATTCATTAGCGAAAGAAACAGACCCTACGTAACCCCAAGGGCGAAAGCGCTGTCCACGTTTATGCAGTGTTAGGCGCAGCAGGCGTTTACAATGACCTTAAGCACAGAAGTTAAGGTTGAATTTCTGGCAGTTCTTTTATCGCTGTTATAAGCCGCTCTGGTATATTAATTTCCGCTACAAAGTTCTTTGTACCAATTCTGTAGAAGACGAGTAAGTTATTCTCATCACGCATCTCGTAGCCAAGAATACGATCAACATCGGGGATAAGTTCTACGTACCCTTCTCCAGTTGGATCGGATATTCCAATGGTTCGTTGATCTTCACTGGTCAATCGTCCGTCTTGGTTTGTATCAGATTTGACGACTTCGTACCTGAGCCACTTCACAACACTGCTGCCTACGGCAGGATTATGCCATTCTTTATGTCTGGAAAGAAACAGGTAATTGTTGTGCGGCACTAACCAGCTACTTGATTTATCAACAGCGTTAACAAATAAATAGTTGCGCACAGCCGATGTGCCCTTTTCGTAATAAGACGCTTGGAAAGTCTGGGTAGAGTGGACCGGAGCCATCAAGTAATCTGTCCCATCAACTCGATCAAAAGTTCCAAGCTTCCATTCAGCACTAATGTTTGTCTCAGACTCAACATTGACGATGCCAGAAATCTCTCGTAATCGGAAGACATCATTGTAAATCCTGTAACCTGTATAGCCGAGGATCGCCAAGACCATCAAGCCGATAATCAAGATCAAGACCACGTCAATTTCCCAGATTATACGTAAGATTTTTTTCATTTTGTTTCACCCTTGAAGCGCCTAACAGACAGCTTTAGAGCACATCACCAGAAAGTCAATCAATATCCCTTAATATTAGCGGGAGAGTCGCAGCTCACGGTGCGGTGGATTGCTGATATGTGAACAGCCATGAGCCAGCGAACGATTCGCCATCGATATCCGTACAAGAACTTGTGGTAATGCCGGTTACCAACCCATCACCTTGAATTAGTTGCAGGGAATAGGTCATACCTTCCTGCATTTCGAAGTCCGCGAAACCAGGTCCGAGTTCGGGTTTCAGCCCGGTGAAGAAGATGTCTTGGCCGGTGTCCCAGACAACAAGTGCTTCAACTCCGGGCACTCCATGCCCGGCTGCATCGAGGACAAGGATCTGGATTTGGGTTTCCTGCAGCGCGGGGTCGCAGATCTCATCCTTGGTGCGGAGTGAAAACGGCGCGCTCGCGGTTGCGGTGGGCGTAGGTGTAGGGCTGGGGGTGGTTGTAGGTGTGAAGGTTGGGCTTGGAGGGGCTGGTGTCGCAGTGGCCGCGCCGCGTGGCGTCGGCGATGCAAGCAACGGCGAAGGACGTTCGCCTAGCATGGCTGCAAGCTGTGCGATGGCGCGTGCTTCGGCTTGCGGTCGTCCAGTGGATAATCTATTTTGAGCCAATCGACCGAGTGTGCTGGCCAGGTCGGTGATTTGAACCCATGCGAGGCGTGCACGAGCACGATCTGCGTCTCCAGTTGCGGCATAGGCAGATGCGATCAGGGTTATATAATCGGATTTAAAGTCTTCGCGGAGCGAGTCCGGTGCAGAATCGATATACTCGACTGGGTTAATAACCCAACTGTAAAATAACCCCGCGGCAATACCGAGGAGCAATCCGATTATGAGTGTGAAATTGCCCCATCGAGTCATTGTAAGCCTATCTCAGGTGCAGGTGGGATGGAGCGCAAGTCGACGGCGAGCTGGTTCAGCGTCTGAAGGTCGATTTGATTGAAGCCGTTTTCCACCCCGAAGTCGATGGCCTCGATGGCGAAGTTCAAGGGTGGCCGAGATCCCAACGAGGCGAGTCTAACCCTTGCCAATTCCAGATCGCGGTCGACGAGGTAGGCCTCGGCGACCATGAGGACGTAATCCGATCGGAAATCATCGCGCAATGCCTCTGGAGCGGTGTCGATATATTCCACAGGGCGGATTACCCAGCCAAAGAGCAGGCCGATGAGCAGGCCGATGAAGATCCCAACAAACAAACGTGATGAAGTTCTCATACGATGGATGTCCTCTGGCGAGCATTGTGCCATAGAGGCGGTAGGGTTGCAACAAAGGAGACAGCCCCGACAGGGCTTCCGAAACCCGGGGCTGCCTATGCTATAATCGCTGATGCCGAAGGTGGGAGTCGAACCCACACTCCCGAAGGAACGCGAGTTTGAGTCGCGCGCGTCTGCCAGTTCCGCCACTCCGGCGCAGGGACAGTATAGTCAAGTGTAAGATGATGGTCAAGATGGCCTCCCGGCGGCAGAGCCCGGGGGCTTAATTTATACATTATGCGCTTAGGAATTATTGGCCTCGAGGCCTCCGGGAAAACCACAATTTTCAATGCCCTCACAGGAGCACAATTAGAAACGGGCACCATGGCCGGTCGTGGACGGATGGATGTTCATGAGGCTTCGGTAGACGTCCCTGACGCGCGCCTTGAAGCAGTGAGCGAAATCTTTAAGCCGAAGAAAACAACCCACGCTAAAGTGACGTACGCTGACATTGGTGGAATGAGCATTGGTGCAGGTCGTGAAGGACTTCCCGGGCCACTCGTCAACCAAATTGGACAAATGGACGGCTTGCTGCTTGTAGTGCGGGCGTTTCAAGACCCGAGCATCCCCTCTGCGCTGGGGGATGTTGACCCTGCTCGAGATGCCGCAGCTCTCGATGGTGAGTTGCTCTTGAGTGACATGGTCACTATGGAACGACGTTTGGACAAGCTACAGGAAGAACGGCAGAAGGGTGGACGTGATCGGTCACAAGTCGAGCGGGAACAAGCCATCTTCAATCGCGCGATGGAGCACCTGAATCAAGAGCAACCCCTTCGGCGCATGGATCTCTCCCCCGAGGATCGCTCCTTTTTGACAGGATTTGGGTTGCTCACGCTAATCCCGATACTTGTTGTAGTTAACTTGGGAGAGGATCAACTGCTCTCTGAAATGGGCGAGGTCATGGTGGGAGAAGCGGTGCTTGGACTGCAGGGGAAGTTAGAGATGGAGATCGCTCAACTGCCTGCAGATCAGGCGGCTGAATTCCTGGTGGTATATGGAATCGAGGTTCCTGGTCGGGAGCGAGTCATTCGCTCCTCGTATGAAACGTTAGGATTGCTTTCCTTCTTCACCGGAAATGAAGATGAGGCTAGAGCGTGGATGTTGCCGCGTGGGGGAACCTGCTTGGAGGCTGCCGCGACAGTTCATTCCGATATGGCGCGCGGTTTCATCCGCGCGGAGGTTATCCAATGGGATGAATTGGTGGATCTTGGTGGAATAGCAGAGGCGCGCGCCCAGGGAAGATTGCGCATCGAAGGGAAGAATTCTGAAGTATCCGATGGGGATGTGATCTATATCCGCTTTAACGTTTGATTTTCAAAGATGAAATGCCTACATCATCTAAACGTCGTTCTCAGATCTCTCAAGCTATTCAGGAGTGAAACATGGTCGCTGTGAAATATGAACAAAAGGGTTGGAGCCTCAATGAGCTATTCCCTGGTCTCGGCACCACCGAGATCGAGCAGGCTCTCGAGAAACTCGAGGTTTCAGTTGTAGATTTTGAGAAATACCGGGAGCAGCTCACTGCGGATATCTCGGAGGAAAACTTCGTTGGTATTCTTCAGAATTATGAAGAAATCACGCGCCAGATATCCAGGCTGGGAGCTTTTGCATCTCTGGGTTTTGCTGAGGACACGCAGGATCAGAAAATTCAGACCTTTATGGCGCAAATGCAGCAACTCGACGCACAGATCGATAACCGCATTATGTTCTTTAGTCTGTGGTGGAAAAAATTGGATGACAAAGCGGCAAATAAGTTGCTGGGGTTTTCCGGCGACTACCGTTATTGGCTGGAAGCTCTCCGCCTGCAGAAACCCTACACGCTCTCCGAACCCGAGGAGAAAATCATAAACCTCAAGGATGTCAACGGCACTCACGCCCTGGTGACCTTGTACACTACCATCACCAACCGTTATGGCTTTCAACTTGAAGTGGAGGGCGAGGAGAAGGAACTCTCTCGCGAGGAGCTCCAGGTGTACTACCGTGACCCAGATCCGTCCCTGCGAGAAGCAGCTTATAAGGAGCTCTACCGCATATATGAAGCGGATGGACCCGTCTTGGGGCAGATCTACCAGTCCATTGTGCGTGATTGGCGCAGCGAGGGTGTGGACCTGCGCGGGTATGCTGCGCCGCTTGCTATCCGCAACCTGGCAAACGATATTCCGGGTGATGTGGTGGATACGCTTCTAGAGGTCTGTCGCAAGAATGCTCAACTGTTTCATCGCTTCTTCCAATTGAAGGCACGCTGGCTGGGCGTGGATCGCCTCCGCCGCTACGATATCTACGCCCCCGTGGCGAAGTCCAAGAAGACGTACCCCTTTAGTGACGCAGTGGTGATGGTTCTCGAGAGCTTTCAGCAGTTTGACCCGCGCCTGGTGGAACTGGTGCAGCGTGTCTTCGATCAGGACCACATCGACAGTGAAGTTCGTAAGGGCAAGCGCTCCGGGGCGTTCTGCTCGACGGTTACACCAGATCTAACGCCCTGGGTTCTCCAGTCGTACAATGGGACGCCGCGCAATGTGGCCACGATGGCTCACGAACTCGGTCACGCGGTTCACTCGATGCTGGCGGCGCAACACACTATGTTGACCCATCATGCTTCGCTGCCGTTAGCAGAGACAGCCTCCACCTTTGCCGAGATGCTGCTGGTTGATCACCTGCTGGAGATCGAAGAAGATCCCGATGTGCGGCGCGACATCCTCTTCGGGCAGATGGACGACGCCTATGCCACGATCATACGGCAAGCCTACTTTGCATTGTTCGAACGCCAGGCGCATGAGCGGGTGCATGAGGGCGCCGCGGTGGATGATCTCTCAGGTATCTATCTCGATAATCTAAAGGACCAGTTTGGAGATTCGCTGGACCTGAGCGAGGACTTCAGATTTGAATGGCTGGCGATTCCGCATTTCTACTTCGCCCCTTTCTACGTTTACGCGTATACCTTTGGCCAGCTTCTTGTGCTTTCCCTATACAAGCAGTACAAAGAAGAGGGCGAGAGCTTCATCCCGCGCTACATCGACATTTTATCGGCGGGAGGATCAGCCTCGCCCGAAGAGATCCTCACGAATGCGGGGATCGACATGCGCAAGGAAACTTTCTGGCAGGGCGGTTTCGATGTGGTGAAACGGTCCTTGGAACAATTGGAGGCGATCGAAATCCAAGTGTAAAACGCCGTCGACGATGTTGGTTTTGGGGGCGATCCACCGGGTCGCCCCTTTTCGCGTTTAGCGGACGATGATGAAAGGTAAAGGTCCGCTTGTCTATGTAGCGTCTCGCTAATAGTTCCTGGTAGGAGACAGGTTGATAAATGCAACAAGTTATGATATATTAACCACAATCATGTCCCGATTGGAGTTAACGATGGAGAAAAGACTCGATTTTGAAGGATTGACTCGACAGACCCGCCGGCTTGATTTTGAAGATGGGCTCACGGACTTGCATGTAGGCGCTTTGTTCCTGGTCATGAGTTTAGCAGCGACCTTCTTCTTTTCTGCTTCTGGGCTCACCTGGTTCACCAAGGCTCTAATCCTCCAGCCCGACATCACCAAAGTAGCACTTGTTGGCATCTTTGGCTGCTTCCTGCTTGTAGCCTTCGGAAGTCGCCGGCTGATCGCACGAGTGAGGAGAGAATACATCTGGAAAGATCGCGGTGAAATCGTGCCGCTGGCCGTGGGTGTGGATCGTTGGGTGCATGTTCTCGCCGCCGCCGCCTTTTTGATCTTGACGACGCTTGGCCTCTGGGTCTTGCTGCGAGGCAGAAGCGGTGATGAAGCGATACTGCGACTGCTCGTCGCCGCCTCAGGTGTGGCAACAGGGATAACGTACCTGGGTATGGGCCTTACCCTCCGGCTGAATCGATATCTCTATGTGGGCTTCGCTGGGGGATTATTATCAGGCGTCCTCTTCTTCTTCCCCTTGACGTTTTCAGGGAGCTGGCTTGTATTTGGTGCGATATGGACGACCGTTCTGCTGATATCTGGCCTATATGCGCTTCAAAGAATCCGACGGGACATGGCTGAGGCGAATCATGACTGACTTCACGCTTCCGTCTAAGTTCGATCGCATGATACACCAGCCGGTCCGCTTGGCGATCATCGCTGTTCTGGCTGGATGCGAGAGCGCCGACTTTACATTCCTGCTCCACGCAACCGAAATCAATAAAGGAACACTATCAAAGAACTTGTCGGCGCTGGAAGAGGTGGAGTACGTCGCAATCACCAAAGGCTATAAAGGGAAAATCCCCAACACTTCTGTAAAGCTTACGGCGAAGGGGAGGCGGGCTTTCACAAGATATCGCCGCCAGTATCGCCGCTTCATTGACTCCGTTGGCGAAAGGTAGCGATTTAAGTTTGTGTTGGAGCCAACGTGAACAGCCAGACCCGATGGAGGCAAGCGTATGGGGAACCAGGGCCGTTCACCCCAACATCTTTTGGGGCCGAGAAGTTTTCCGCAGTGGTCATTGAGGAAGCATTAAGGGCGTCCGCAAAATGGGACGCCCTTTTCAGGCGGAGAGGGTGGGATTCGAACCCACGGTGGCCCAAAGGACCACAACGGTTTTCGAGACCGCCCCGTTCAACCACTCCGGCACCTCTCCACGGGGTGTCGTCATTATAGCGCGCGGGGCGTCAGATATCTACACGTTCTCCCAATTCAGGGTAATGAACATCGTTCAAGCCGGCCTGCTTAAGTTTTTCCATAAGTGCTTGCGCGGGTCCTTCCTCCCCATGGACCAGGAATACGCCTTTAAGCGTGTCCTTCGAGGCAAGGGCATATTTGACTAAACGGGGTTGGTCGGCGTGGGCCGAGAGCCCGTTGATAGAGGCAACCTCTGCCTGCACTTTGTGGTCTTCGCCGAAGATCTTAATCCGTTTCTTCCCCTCCGCCAGCCGGCGCCCGAGCGTGTGCGGCGCCATCCAGGAGGTGATCAAGATCGTGTTGCGTTTATCATCGATGTTGTTGCGCAGGTGGTGCAGGATACGGCCCGTCTCTGCCATGCCTGAAGCCGAGATGATGATCACCGGATCGTCGATGAAGTTGATTGCCTTGCTCTCATCGACAGACCGCGTATAGGTCAATAGGTCGAATCCGAGCGCCGAACCATGCGGGTCAGCGAGCATGAAACTCGTCGCTTCTTCGTCGAAACACTCAGGATGATCACGAAAAATGTCACTGACGTTTACGGCTAGGGGGCTGTCGACGAAAACCTTAATACGGGGGATCTCGTGGCGATCGATCATCTGATGCAGGTAGTAAACAAGCGTCTGTGTACGGCCGACAGCAAAAGATGGAATGATGATTTTCCCGCCCCGCTCGATCGTACGGCTCAGGACAGCCTGAAGTTCATCGTATGCTTGCATCGAACTGTCATGCGAACGATCGCCGTAGGTCGATTCCATGATGAGGTAATCGACTTCATTAGGAAGCACCGGATCGCGAACAATCGGTAGGTCAGCGCGGCCGATATCACCGGAGAACATCAGACGGACTTTGCGACCTTTCTCTTCAAGATCCAGGATCACGCCCGCTGAACCGAGTATGTGCCCGGCTTCAACTAACGTGGCGATCGCGCCAGGAATGGTTTCAAATTGTGCTTTGTAGCGGCGCTGAACGAGCTGCTCCGCAGCGATGGCGGCATCCTCTATCGTGTAGAGTGGTTCGATCGGCGCTTCGCCGCGCTTGGTGCGCCGTTTATTTACAAATTCGGCATCCGACTCTTGAATATGTCCAGAGTCACGCAACATCACACCCGCGAGATGGGCTGTAGCGGCCGTCGCGTTGATAGAGCCAGGGTAGCCCTGCTTGACCAGATTGGGTAAGTTGCCCGAATGATCGATATGTGCGTGAGAGAGAATTACCGCGTCGAGCGCGGTTACATCGAAGGGGAAGTTCAGGTTCCGCGAATATGTTTCCTTCCGGTGACCTTGGAAAAGACCACAGTCCAGCAAAAGTTGATGATCATTTAGGCTTAATAGATGACGGGATCCCGTGACCGTTTGGGCTGCGCCGTGGAACGTGATGTTCATGATCGTGCTCTTGATTACACCTGGTGAATTATTTTAAGGATTTCCTCACCATATCTCGTGAATCGTGATTCCAATGGGCTCATGATTTTCCTCAGGTCCGCCAGGTCGCGGGGGGTGTGAGTAGCGATTTCGATGAGCACTTCTCGAGGCATGATGATGTCTGATTCGAGCTTTCTTTTTCTTGCTGCGTTTTTGCGCCATTCCCTTAGAGCCTCGTAGCGCGTACGGGTAGCTTCATCTTGCCCCCGGTTGCGCGGTTTCTGCGGTAACGGCGCTTTCAATCCACGCTCAACGGCTGCGAGGAATTCAACGCTGTAACGCCGAACTTTATTGCTTGTCAAACCGTGTACATTATTAAGTTCCGCAGTGGTTCGGGGCGCTTTCCTGGCAATTTCCAGGAGTCTCTGGTCGCCCAGGATTTTAAAGGGTGGGCGATTCTGTCGTCGGGCGAAATGGTCGCGCATGATGTAGAGCTCGCGCAGGATGGCTGCTTTGCGTTGGGAGAGTTCACGGGAGTGGGCAATCCGCCAGAAACCATCTGGGTTAAAACCGTTCTCTCGTTGGGGTGGATCGGTCATCCGATCGCATAGCTCTTGGGCCTCTTCCAGACAGCCGCTTTTAAGTAATAGCTGATGAAAGTGGTCCCGTAACTTGGGCAGGAAATGTGTGTCTAGGCGAGCGTAGTCGAGCATCTCTGACGATAAAGGTCGCTTGCCCCAATTGGCTCGCTGGAAACGCTTATCGATATTGACGGAGAAGACTTGTTCCAGAAGGTCGCTCAGGCCGGTGCGCTTCCATCCCAGCGTCCGGCTGGCGACACGGGTTTCAAAGAGGTTGACGATTTGAAAGTTGAAGTCACGCGCCAGGCACATGACATCGTACTCGGCTCCATGTAGCACTTTTTCGATCTTCGGGTTTGAGAAAAGCGGCGCAAGCGATCTTAGATCGCGAATCGCGAGGGGATCGACGAGGTAATCAAATCCAGGAACCGAAAATTGGATTAGACAAACTTGTTCCTGATAGGCGTAGAGGCTGTTGGATTCTGTGTCCACGGCGAGAAGGGGTTCGCGCGCGAGCCTGTCAGTCATCTCTTTCAGGCTCTCCTGGTTCTCGATGAGTAGTGGGGCGGGGAGAAGGGGTGGATTCATGTCGCTATTATACCGGTCTCTGGTGGTTATTGATCGGAAATTGGTGAGGGGCGGCTCATGAATTCTCTGTACTCACCGGTCATCCGCTGGGAGGATGTCCGGTCGGCGTCGAAGAAGTACCGGTGAACATCCTAACTGTGGGTCGACACCGATGCCCCACACAACCGTTCTGGATAGAGACAAATTGTTGAGATGGACAGTTATTTGACCCGACTCACCGAATTTAGGGATTCAGGTTGTTGTAAGTCTGATAGTGTATTATCGTATGCACTGAGGAAAATATGAAGAGAATCTTGAATGTAACGATTATTCTGCTCCTTTTGTTGATACTCTCACCATCAAGAGGAATTGCGCAGTCTGAGGCGGGATTGGAGAGTTTGAAGGTTTCACTCTGGCCGGAGTACGATCGACCTGGCGTGCTCGTGTTGTATGAAGCGCGCGTATCCGCCGAGGCTGAAACACCGGCGGTCCTCCGGTTACCGCTACCGGAAATGGTCGATGCTCCTCACGCTGTCGCGGCGTTGTACCCGGATGGGCAATTGGATGACAGCGTGGAATGGCATATCGTCCAAGAGGGAGAGCGAGCGTTCCTGGATGTCGAGACCCCTACGACTGGTGTATGGGTCGAGTTCTACTCTGCATTGGATGTTCAGGAAGCGATCCGAAGCTTCGATATCCTGATACCGGGCGGGGTTGAGATCGCAGACATGACATTAGAGGTCATGCACCCGGTCGGCGCGCGTGATGTTAAAACAGTGCCTGAGGGGAAAGTTGAAGAGGCCGCTAATGGTTTGATGTTCACATATATCGATCTGGGAGCGCGATCCGCGAGCGCCGAGCAGGAGATATCATTAAGCTATAGTAAACCCTCGTCGACTCTGCTTTCAGACCGGCTCCAGCTTGGAAGCGCATCACCCCTGGAGCGCCTGGAGGTAGCGCTGTGGCCGGAGTATGACCAGCCAGGTGTGCTGGTGATCCTGCGTGGCGTGTTGTCCTCATCGGTGGAACTGCCCGCACATGTGGAGATCCCGGTGCCAGCGGCGTATGGTGAACCATCCGCCGTAGCGATCAAAGGACCACAGGACCAATTATTAGCGGCGGATTATCAGCGCCGGGTGCAAGGGGAATGGGCGACGATCGTTATGGAGGCGGAAAGCGCCGGGATATGGATCGAATTCTACGCTGATTTAACATATGAGGGTGACAAACGCAACTTCACGTTTTTCTGGCCGGGTGGAGTAGATATTGGCGAATTTCAATACGAAATTCAACAACCTCGGGGTGTGGCTAACATTCAAGTGACACCTTCGGGTGTAGCAGGAGTTCAAAGCGATGGGCTGATTTATTATAGTTCGCCTTATGGCCCGCGGTCTGCCGCGGCGCAGGCGCTTATCAGCCTCGCGTACGAGAAACAGGGCTCAGAACTCACGATCAACGCCCAACCCAGTATTGATCGGCCAGACGAGGTGCGTGGTGAAACACCGGATCTCTCAAAGATGCTGCCTTACATCCTGGGTGCAGTCGGTCTGGTTTTAATCACTGCTGGCGTGATCATTTATTTGCGTTTCAAACAGGTGGATTCTGCGGCCTCACAACCGCTCAAACGAAAGCGCCGGCGAAAGCCAACTGTCAATAACCGGGAAGAGGTTGATGCCTCGCCTGTTTATTGCCATCTCTGTGGGGCACAGGCCGGCGCGTCGGATCATTATTGCCGCCGCTGCGGAGCGCAACTCCGTCAGTAATGAAAGACCCCATGGTTCATATCGCCTAGGGATCTCGGTTTCCGTAAGGAATCATCCAAAAAGGGATGATTCCTTCTCAACTATTCGCAATCGTCCGTAATGTTAAACTGTGTATGATCTGATCCGAGGAGGCGCTTGGTCTCATGGACGTCCCCACCATTGCGATAATCTTCTTTTTTTATGGGCTGGCTTTTTTCAGCATGGGGATGGCTATCACGCTGGAGGCTGGGCGCGGCACGGATGAGCGCTTGCGCAGAGCTTTACGGCCATGAGCTTCTCCTTTGTGGTGTTAACCGTCTTTTGGCCGAAAAGTCTCTATTAGTTTGAACTTTGATTTTATCTCACAAGCTCTGACACGATACAGCGCGGGGAAGTATGAATGTCATATTGTATAGTGCACCACAATAATCTAGCTACGATTATGATTCCACAAGGCTATCTTACACATTAATATCCACGAGAGCGGCCTCGGGCGACACTCACTTACCCGAAGGTCTTACTGGGCTGGATCAATCTTACGTTATCGCCATTTTTGTATCTCCCACCTGGGGATTATGCCTCTCATCTAATTCTTGTCCGAGGTTCATAAGCCATTAATGTGCTTGTGAGAGGATACGCAATTGGACCCTTGATAACATTGGTCTTGGTTCGTCTATTAATTACAAAAGCTATATTAATCCAGCATAACAAGTGGACGGTGTTACAATTCCGCCGCTCTCCCGGGGCAATGGGGACAGCGGCCGATTATCTGGAGGAAAGGGATGACTGAAGTTCCAAAAGCGAACGCGGGTCGCGGGAAGTTTCTCCTGGGAGGTTTCTTGATCGTCGCGGCGATTGTTTATTTGATCGCCTCCTCGACTCAGGCAACCGCGCAATATTATTTGACGATTGACGAATTATTCGCCAAGGGAGAAGCTGTAGGAGATCGAGATGTTAAGATCTCGGGCGTCGTAGATGGCGATTCGATTCAGTACGATGTCAAGAATCTAACACTTCGTTTCACCATAGCAAACGTACCTGCGGACCTGGACAAGATTGAGGAAGCGGGTGGCCTGGCTGAAGCGCTGCACATCGCGCTGGAAGACACGCAGGGTAAACGGTTAGATGTGGAATACATCGGCGTCATGCCGGATCTGCTCCGCCACGAAGCCCAGGCGATCGTAACTGGCAGGATGGGGGAAGACGGTATCTTCCATGCCGACGAATTACTTCTCAAGTGCCCCACCCGCTATGAAGATGAGGTCCCATTACAGGCTGTAGGTGGATAAGCCCATTTCGTGTGGCGCTTGTACCCTCAGGGTGAGCGTCGCATTCCCTATTTAATTGTTCTGTCTTAAGAGGAGAGACACGACGTGGTTGCGAACATTGGTTATTATGCGCTGGTAATTACCTTCTTAGTTTCGATATATGGCGCTGGTGCGGCGGCATACGGTGCGCTCAAGCGTAAGCCAGAATTCGTTGAAAGCGGCCGCTACGCGATGCTGTTGACATGGCCGCTGCTAACCGTCGCCTCAGCGGCGATCATATGGCTGCTCGCAACGGGTCACTACGAGATTGGCTTTGTTGCCTCCGTGACGAGCAATTCCATGCCCACGTACTTGAAAGTTACCGCCCTTTGGGGTGGCCAGGAGGGTTCGTTGGTCTTCTGGGCGTGGCTGATGGCGGCGTTTACAAGTGCTGCCAGCCTGCGCAAGTGGGATCGTGATCGTGAGCTGCTTCCGTGGTTCATCATGGTTACGATGATCACCCTGGCTTTCTTCATCAGCCTCACGGTCTTCTTTGAGAACCCTTTTGCTCGACTGTGGCTTTCTGCGGACGGCCAGCAAGTGGCGGCGATGCTGCAACCTACAGGCGCTGTTCCGCTCAATCCGCCTGATGGCCGCGGTTTGAATCCTCTTCTACGCCATCCGGGTATGATCATCCACCCACCGGCGCTTTATCTGGGTTTTGTCGCCTACGTGATCCCCTACGCCTTCGCGATGGCCGCGTTGATCACTCGCCGCAGCGACGACCGCTGGATACGCATCACCCGCCGCTGGACGCTGGTTGCCTGGATCTTCCTCTCACTTGGGTTAATCCTGGGCGGGCGTTGGGCTTACGACGTGCTCGGTTGGGGTGGTTACTGGGGCTGGGACCCGGTGGAAATCGCCGCCTTACTACCCTGGCTCGCGGGGACGGCCTTCCTGCACTCGGTAATGGTCCAGGAGAAAAAAGGCATGCTCAAGCACTGGAATGTGGTGTTGATCATTCTGACCTACGCTCTGGTGATCTTCGGCACGTTTCTTTCTCGATCTGGTGTACTCTCCTCGGTGCACGCTTTTGCCAAGTCCGCGATCGGGCCGATGTTTTTCATTTTCATTGGGGTCACATTTCTTGTTTCGCTAAGCCTATTGATTAACCGTTGGGAGATGCTGAAGGGCGAGAACTTTTTGAATTCGATGTTTTCACGCGAGGCGCTCTTCCTGCTCAACAACTTTCTCTTCATGGGCATCCTGGCGGTCTCCTTCTGGGGTGTGATTTTCCCGTTGCTATCCGAATTGATTACGGGTCAAAAGATCACGGTTGGCCCACCCTTCTACGAGCGGGCAAATGGACCTTTAGGGCTCGGGCTGTTAATCCTGATGGCTATTGCGCCGCTTTCCGCTTATGCAAGCAGCTCATGGAAGACGATCGGACGGGCACTGTGGAAGCCCGCTCTCGTCTCTCTGCTGGTTCCCATCACCCTGTATTTTGGAGAGATACGAAATCCGATAGCTCTCATGGGGTATACAGTGGCGGCATTGGTCGCGTTCGTAACGCTTTACGAATTCTGGCGCGGGGCAAATGCACGCAACCGGCGGCACGGCGAAAACTTTCCACTGGCGCTGTGGCGTCTGGTGGGGAGGAATCGCCGACGTTATGGAGGCTATGTCATCCATCTTGGAGTGGTCCTGATGGCATTCGGCATCATCGGAATTGAGGTGTATCAGACCGAGACTCAAGCGACGCTTTCCAGGGGTGAGCAAGTTACGCTCGGAAGCTACGTGATGACCTACGATGACCTTTCGATATTTGACACCAACGACGGTCGCAACGTTGCCCGCGCCGTTGTCTCTGTTTATAAAGATGGGAAACTTGTGGATGAACTATACCCGCGCAAGGATTATTATTTCGACTCGCAGCAGGCGGTGACCATACCAGGCACGCGCTCAACGCTGGAGGATGATTTCTACGTGATCCTCGTGGGATTGGATCCGGATTCCCGGAGCCATGCGACGTTCAAGGTTTATCACAACCCGCTGGTTAATTTAATTTGGATAGGCGGTGTTGTCTTCATCATCGGAACTGTTGTGGCGGTTTGGGTCAACAGCGATCGACGGCGGTGGAGCAAGGCATCCCCTGCATCAGCAATTACCCAAGCATGAGAGGAGGTTAATTAATGCGTAAGCTTCAAATAGCGATGGGCATTACTCTTGGTTTCATCCTATTCTCTCAGGCGTTCGCACCTCCCGCTCATGCTCAGGATGGCGGTCCTACGGATGATGAAGTTAACGCCATCGCACGCGAGCTTTATTGTCCAGTTTGTGAAAACATACCGCTGGATGTATGTCCGACGCAAGCATGCGAACAATGGCGCGCCACCATCCGCGAGAAGCTGGTTTTGGGCTGGAACGATGATCAGATCAAGGACTACTTCGCCGATCAGTATGGGCCGCGGGTTCTTGCCACGCCACCAGCGGAAGGTTTCAATGCGCTTGTTTACATCCTGCCCCCGGTCTTGTTTATCATCGGGGCGTTCATCCTCTACCGGGTTGTGCGCTCTTGGCGGGTTGAGAAACCTATACCCAAGACCGAGAAAGTTGAAAGTCATGACCCCTACATTGCCAAATTGGAGCAGGAGCTGCGCCGGCGGGACGAATAGGGACGAGGATTCGCCTTATGGATAGTATCGAAAACTCAACAACGGATAATTACAAAGAATCACCCGGGAAAGCGCGACCGAAATGGGGCGTTGTCCTCGTGTGGGTGTTTGTAATGGGACTTCTTGCAGTTCTTGGTTTGGGTTTAGTGCGGTCACAACGAGGTTCAATCAGTGTAGGAGATCGTGTACCCGATTTGATCCTGACGACCTTCGAAGGAAAAGAGATCGACTTTGCCGATCTCCATGGCCAGATTGTCGTCGTCAATTTCTGGGCATCCTGGTGCAAACCCTGCGAGCAAGAGGCCGTGGAATTGGAACAGGCATACCAGATGTACAAGGATCAAGGTGTGGTTTTCCTGGGAGTGGACTACGTGGACACGGAAACTGAAGCCCGGGCCTACCTGGTGAAGTTTGGGATTACTTATCCGAACGGTCCCGATCTGGGGACACGGATCTCGCAGGCATTCCGCACTATCGGGGTGCCAGAGACTTACATCATCGGTCCAGATGGTCGACTGGCAGCCGTGAGGATTGGACCCTATATATCACTTGACGAGATTGCCAATCAAATCGAAACGGTGATGGCTGAACAGAAATGAATAATGCCTTGAGAACGTATCCGTTTCCCTTCACGAAACAAGCGGAATCAAGGCATGAGTAAGGGCATGAGTTGAGATGAAAGAGGAGAAGGTATAGACATGGATATCGGCTCGATATTCGCTGGGTTAGCGTTGGCGCTGCTGACAGTGGCGTTTGTCGCCCTCCCCATTTTGCAGAATCGAGGCAAGGTTACTACAGAGGCAGAACGGCAGTCATCTAAGCTCCAGGCCAGCCGTGATCGAGTACTGGATAGTCTGCAGGAGATGGATATAGACTTCGATATGGGGAAGATCCTGGAGGAGGATTACCGGGTTCAGCGGAAAGCCTTGCTGAAGGAGGGAGCCAACATCTTGCGTCGGATCGATGCCCTGAAGGAGGGTGGTCATGTGCGACTCGAAGGGACCGACATTGACGACGAGATCGAAGCAGCCATAGCGCAAATCAAGAGCGAGAGGAAAGATAGGAGCGGCGGTTTTTGTCCATCCTGTGGGTCTGAAGTAAAGGCGGGCGATTTATTCTGCATCCGCTGCGGCAACACGCTGTCTGAAGTGGAGTAGCAAGCGTGAAGCGACATATCTTTCTATTCCTAAGTATCCTTCTCATATTGACAGGATGCTCACTCGCCGAGGATATCACGCCGCCCCCGGATTTGGCGACTCGTCAAGCCGCCGAACAATTAGCTCAGGCGACGCAGCAACGCCCCGCACCTGAACCGCAGGCAACACAGGTGGAAGAACTCTCACCCCCGGAGAGGCCAGTGGATCTGAGCCAGGGGGAGCAACTTTATCTGGAAAACTGTGAGGCGTGCCATGGCCTTGCAGGGTTGGGGGATGGTGTGATGTCCGCGAACCTGGAGGTCCAGCCTTCTCCATTAGGAGACCCGGTGTTCGTCTCTGGCGTGCTGCCTTCCGATTGGTATCTTTCTGTCACACAAGGCAGGATGGAACGGTTCATGCCTCCCTTCGTGAACTTGAGCGACTCGCAGCGTTGGGATGTGGTCGCCTATGCACTATCGCTGAGCGTCTCACCGAACCAGCTCGAGCAGGGTGAGGTTGTTTATCAAGAGACATGCGCCGATTGTCATGGTGAGCGCGGGGATGCCCTGGCACCCGGTGTGGACCTGGGTGATGTGGCGCTTTTCGCCAACAATTCGCTCGATGATTATTACGCAGTGATTACCAAGGGCAAAGGCTCAATGCATGCGTTGGATGGTACGCTTAGTGAGAGCGAGCGCTTGGCCGCAGCGGCTTATGCGCGGACACTCGCGTTTAGCGAGGACACAACAGCGGCGGAACCCGCCTCTGACGATAGCACTGGGGCAATCTACGGTTCAATCGAAAATGGAACGGAGGGAGCGGACCTCCCACACGGCTTGGATGTCACCTTTTACGCCTTCGAGGGGAATCAAATGGTATTCGAAAGGGAAATCCCGGTCGACGTCAACGGCAAGTTTGAAGTCCAGGATTTGGAGATTGTCCCGGGCCGTATTTTTGCCGCGTTAACGGAGTATCAAGGGGTGCAGTACTTCAATACAGCAGGACATATGCTGGATGACATACGCACACTTGAACTTCCCTTGAGGGTTTATGAAACCACAACGGATGATGGTCTAATCATTGTAGAACGATTGCACCTGATCTTCGATTACTCCATTGAAGGCGTCGTTGAAGTTTCCGAGTTGCTGTTGGTGACAAATACCGGTGACCGGACGATTAACGGACAAGATGGGCTTAATGACATTAGAGTGACGCTGCCGAAGGATTTCAGTAATCTGCGCTTCGCTGACTCCTCTGAGTTAATGCGCTTCACAGAAGACGCAGAAGGTTTTGTGATGCACGAGGCATTCATTCCCGGGGAGGCAATCGAGGCCTATTTTAGCTTCACGTTGCCCTATGAACGCAGCCTGGATTATCAGCAGCCGGCAGACTACCCAGTTGAAGCGATCGTCATATTGAAGACTCAGGGACCTCCCTCGATTAGTGGCGATGGGTTAAGTGAATTGGGCGCGCGCGATATGGGCGGGATCTTCATGGAGAGTTACAGAATGGACCCGCTAGAACGGGGAGAAACTCTGGAATTGCGCCTCTCGGGCAGGCACCCTGCCCGGGTAGATTCCTCTTCAACAACTAACCTGATCATTGGAGCCGCTGTGTTGGGTTTAGTCTTGATTGTCATCTTCGTTGGCTGGTGGAGTTGGTTAAGAGGAGATGAGGCAACCGTTGAATCCGATGTCGAAATCACGCCCGAAGAACCCCGCGATCGCGAAGCGCTAATACGAGCAATCGCCGCGTTAGATGAAATGAATGAGGCAGGAGAGGTCACAGGTCTTGCCTACAGGGAACGCCGCGAGGCGCTTAAGCGTACTTTAACGGCACTCATTGAGTCGGAGCATGATTAAGGTAAGGCGCCTGGTAAAGACGTTCGGTCCAAAACCCGTTCTGCGCGGCTTGGATTTTCAGGTTGCGCAAGGCGAATTCGTCGCGCTGCTGGGTCCTAACGGAGCCGGGAAGACGACTTTTCTGCGCATCCTTGCCACCCTCTCCCGCCCCAAAATGGGCGAGGTGATTGTGGCGGGCCATCATTTGCCAGTCGAGGCGGCGGCTGTCCGACGACGGCTGGGTGTTGTGTCCCATCAACCTTTACTGTACGGCGATCTTTCCGCTGAGCAGAACCTGCGTTTTTACAGTTGGATGTATGGCGTCAAAGATCTCGATCAGCGGATGGGTGAGGTGCTGCATCTCGTCGGTCTCTATCCTCGCCGGCGGGATCTGGTGCGTGAATTCTCGCGCGGGATGCAGCAGCGTCTAGCTATCGGCCGCGCAATCCTTCATCGGCCCGATATCTTGCTTTTCGATGAGCCGCATACCGGTCTCGATCAGGAGGCAGCGGCGATGCTCGATGGGGTCCTACGAGAGATCGCCACCGCAGGTCGAACGGTGGTGATGACCTCCCACGACATTTCCCGGGCCGCCGATCTCGCAGATCGAGTGGACATTCTCTCGAAAGGTGTCTTTGCTGCATCCGAGAGCACAGACGCTCTCGATCCCATGCAGCTCACAGAACTTTATCGGTCGGTGACCCGTGTCTGAAACACCTCCTATGACGGATTATACGAAACAGAAGATCGAGTCCCGGGCGGATGGTTCGCTGCGGGCGTATCTGCGCTCGATTGCTGCCATCGTCTGGAAAGATCTGGCTGCCGAATTCCGCAGCCGCGAATTAATTGGAGCGATGCTTGTATTCGCTGCCCTGGTGATCGTGATCTTCAACTTCGCCCTCGAGTTGGACATTCGCACCCGTGAGGCCGTCACCTCGGGTGTCCTTTGGGTTACCTTCGCTTTTGCAGGAACGCTGGGACTCAACCGCTCGATGGCGATTGAGAAGGACCGCGGCTGTCTCGACGGTTTATTGCTTGCGCCGGTGGATCGCAGCGCAATATTCTTTGGGAAGGCGATCGGCAACTTGTTCTTCATGCTTATCGTCGAAGCGATCATCCTGCCGATGTACACCGTCCTCTACAATGTAAATCTCTTTCAACCGGGTTTGATCCTCGTAATCCTTCTTGGATCGATTGGCTATACTGCGGTTGGTACGCTATTAGCATCGATGGCTGTCCAGGCGCGGACGCGTGACGTGCTGCTGCCAATATTGCTTTTCCCGGTGCTGATTCCGCTTCTGCTCGCAGCCGTAAAGGCGAGCAATGGCTTCCTCCAGAGTTTTGAGATTGCGGAAATCATGCCCTGGGTAAATATAATGATCGCCTACGATGTGATTTTCATCGCGGTTGCGTTCATGGTCTTTGATTTCGTCGTCGAAGAATAGGGAACATGCCTATGTGTGGGATAGGTTGATATTGGAACGGATTTATTCATCTATATTATTGGAATGTGAAACACAGTCAGCGGAGGAGTGTCGTGGAACGCAGACCTAAAGCTCTACCAGTGTTGAATTGGTTGACCGGCGCGGTATTCGTCGCCGCCCTGTACATCGTGCTCTTCTGGGCACCTCAGGAGGCGATCATGGGCGATGTACAGCGTGTATTCTATTTTCACGTCGCCGCAGGATGGGTGGGCGCGCTAGCCTTTCTCGTCACAGCTATCGTTGGGGGGATTTATCTAGCTCGCGGCGGGCAGCGCTGGGACCGGGTCGCCATGGCGTCGGTGGAGATCGGTGTTGTATTCACCTTTATTAATATCGTGACCGGCTCGATCTGGGCTCGGCCGATTTGGAATACATGGTGGACCTGGGATCCACGCCTCGTAACAGCGACAATCATGGAATTGATTTACATAGCCTACATGATGCTGAGGCAGGGGATTGAAGACCGCGACCGGCGCGCCCGCTTTGGTGCAGTGTATAGCATCGTGGGCTTCATCAGCGTACCCCTGACTTTCCTCTCGATTCGCATCTTTCGCACGATTCACCCCGTGGTTGTGGGGAGCAACGACCCCACGGCGGCGGGAGCCTTCGACATGACCGTGGATATGCGGGCGGCATTCTTCTTCAGCCTATTCACCTTCACGCTGATCTATATCACCTTGCTCTGGAATCGCCTGCGTCTGCAGCAAAAAATGGAGGAGATTGAGGAACGCAAACTGCGTGCCCTCTCGGCCTGAGATAATCAGAAGCCAACGAATAACCACCCGGGTGTCCCCACGCTGAGCAGGGGACATTGAAGGAGTAAGAACCATGATTTTTCAGGAAGGACCAGCGGACACTTTGAATTATATGATCGCCGGTTATGCCGTAATCCTCGGAACTATCGGTCTTTACATCGTCAACATCATCATGCGCTTTCGCAACCTTCGGCAAGATGAGGCGCTGCTCGATGAGATCGAAGAGGAGCATGCCTGATTGGTTTGGTGAGCGGACGTAGTTAGGCTGGTTTACACGCTAAAGAAAGTGCGGTTTGAGAATGCGCCCCCTACGAATTGCGGCGATCAGCTTGCTTGTCCTCTACGCTGTATTTACTGCATACATCAGCCTCGGACCGTTGCTTGGCTTTCCGGCGGTACACGGCCACAGCATCCCTTGGCTCACATTGATCGCTACGGCTTTTGCCATCACCCATGCTTTGACCTACATCGGCTGGCGTAATACATTCATTCTGTTCACGTTGACCTACACCGTGAGCCTGCTTCTCGAGAGTGTCGGGGTGGCCACAGGGTGGATCTATGGCCCCTATCACTACACGGAGCAGCTTGGGCCGCTGTTCCTCGGCCTGGTTCCCTATTTAATCCCTATGGCGTGGTTCATGATAAGTTATCCGTCGCTCGTGATCGCGGAGGGCATCATCGGGTACCGATCGGAAGAATACCTTTGGCGTAACTTGCGTGTGGCTACATTGGCCGCGGTGGTTATGACGGCCTGGGACCTGGTTTTAGATCCAATTATGGTGAAGATGGGACATTGGGTCTGGGAAGTAGACGGCGTATATTTCGGTGTGCCGCTGCAGAATTATCTGGGTTGGCTGGTCACAACATTCAGCATCTTCATCCTTTATAAATGGGCGACGGGGCTTCAGGCGTATAAGAGGTGGGAAGCATCCGATCAGAGCTTCCTGATGCTCGCCTCCGGTTCCTATGCCAGCACAGTGGCTGGAAACACGTTGGCCGCGCTGCAGATGGGATTAATTGGCCCAGCGCTGATTGGTTTGTTCGCTGCGGGGGTCTTCGCTTTGCTGAGCCTATTTAACCTGGGGGTTGGGCAATCGGCCAAGAATGATTAACCGTTCACATGCAATTTGGCATTCTATTCCAGTTGTGCCATTTCCTGGCGCTAACGGGAACTATCCGAATTTCCGACGCAGATGCCGCTCGATTATTCGGAGCAGCTTGACCAATCCCCTTTTCGGTAACGGTAACCTTATGTTTACGTTTGAGCCGACTGTCTTGTCCCCTATACCATGGCATATTCCGCACTGATGACCTGGGTCGCCAGTGCTGATTGAACGCGACCACATTTCGTCTCCGAAAGTTAGGTTTAATACAACAAACCCCTGTCCTTTGCTGCTTAATGTTGGCAAGAGCGGGCAGGGGTTAATCTATAGATATGGATCACCTTGTCAGGGCGCTTTTTAAATCTAGCGCAATTGCTATTTGTCCTCTACAGATTGCTGAATCGTCCTTGGGAAGGATATGTCCAGCGCGGTCCACAGCAAAAGGGCGATGCCGCCCATTGATAAAGTGGCGCCTCCGGCGAGAAGAGGTATTCGCAGGACATGGACCAAGTTCACTCCATCAAATGTATGCGAAGGTCCGGCCCAGATCGAAGTAGTAATAACAAGAATTCCTGCCACGATCGCAGCAAGACCGCCGGCCGCTGAACGGACAGAGCCTGTTCCTGAGTAGGAGAAGTCGACACGATCGCGAATGCCCGGCAGCCTGAGGGCCAGGAAGAATAACAGGGGACCAAAGTTGCTAAAGAATTTCACATTTGCGGGTGTAGCCTTCCCCCGTATTTCTAGAGAATAATAATACTGGATGCCGGCGACAATGCTGCCTACAACCAGAAGAATGACGGCATTCCTGAAAGCGTTTTTACCGCCGCGGATAAGACCCATGACCGACCAGGCACAGAGAATTCCGATGATGATCGTGATGATCATGAGCGAACGATACAGCCATTGGTAATCGGAAAAAACCCACATCGATGGAAAGTTCTTGGTTAAGAATGCTGCGCATACGGTGCCAATGCCGCTGAGAATGTTCATGGAAGCGGCGAGACCCATGAGAACGATGGCCGTGATGCGTAGACTTTTATTCTGTTGGGAAGTCATGGTAATTTATCCTCATTGAGATAGGCGTTAAATCGGTAAAGTGGAACAGAACCGGCGACAATTCTTTTCTTCCATTCCCTAAAAACCATCGTCGAAGACAGTTCACAGGGTTTTGAGGTCCTCTACTAGCTTAATTCACATCCGGTAATAGTTACTATCGTGGTGCCGGGCTTGCAGAAGGTGTAAGTAGTAATACAAACTTGATAGGAATAAACCGCCGCCAATGCCGATATATGCGATCGCCAGATAGGGTTTGGGTATGGGTAAAAAATTGCGGAGTGAGATTCCCATCCCAATCATCACGACAACGAGGGGATAGCTCGTCCATTCCTGGAAGGCGAACAGGCAGATTTTGTCTCCAGCCATGTCGGTGATGCGCTGAATATTTTTCTTGGCGAGCTTGCTGAAACCGAAGTAGAAGATGGCCGAAGCGAGTAAGACACCAGCAAACGTCATCCATAAAACCTGAGGAAATGCTACAGGTAGCAACCAACCATAGGCCAGGTTGCAGAGCATTAAACCCACACCGGACCACATGATGCCGGCTGTAACGATAAGCCACGGCTTACCCGCGGCTGGCTTAAAACGTTCGAGGCGAGACAAAGCTTATGCGCCCAAGCCGAGCACGAAGGATGCGCTCATAAGAAGCAGTATCCAAGGAAGTAGCATAAAGATCCGCTCGGCGGAGAGGATGGGTCTGCCGGACTTCAAAAAGGCGAGCAGCATGCCACCGATCCCAATCAGTGCGCCACCCGCGCTCATGAAGAGATACATCGGTGCTTTTATGCCCTGAAGCACAAGGGCAATGGGCAGGCCGAAAATCAACAAGCCAGCGGCCCCATGCACGGTGGCGAGCACAATCGTCGCTGCACGGTCAGGGATGAGGAAGCGCGTGAGCAGGATGGCGAGGAAACCGATCACAACGAAGACGAGATACGCCAGATACCAGTCCGGGGGTAGGTTCTCGATAACCATACCGAGCGAAAGGCCTAAGGGGATGATGGCGGCGACGATGACGACCAGATGGCTGTCGAGAACATCGAAGCCGTTGATGATTATGAGCAGACCGGCAATCAACAGCACGCCGAACGCGGTGGCATATGCCCATGTGGCTAGGATGGGCAGCCCCTCGACTCCCTTCACGACCAAATACGCAGCGAGAAGGCATGTAATGAGGAGCAGGATTCGGTCAATCGGGGTGATCTTCCGCGTCACAATACACCCAGGACGACAAGCGCCATCGAGCTGAGCATATAGAGCGATGCGAATTTGAAGAGGCTAAAATTCATTTTAAACGACGGACGTACCATGCTCCTGATGGCTAAGGCGAGCAAACCGCAACTGAGGATGATGAGTAATCTCATGTAGCCCCATGTTATCCCAATCCCATACGCCGCGAATGCCATGGCGATCGCGGTGGCGATGCTCGACAGGGCAATGATGATACTTGTAGTGCGCTCCCCGTAGGTTGAAGGGAAAGTGGGCACGCCGGCTCTTGCATAGTCCTCACGGTACCGCAGGCTGAAGGTCATGATGTGGGTGGGGATCCATAACAGCACAGCCATCGCAAATATTAGCCCTACCCAATCGATTGCTCCTAAGCCAAGAGCGCGGCCGGCGAGAGCCGGCATCCCCCCGGCGATTCCCCCCCAGATGATCGACCATGGAGTGCGGCGCTTGAGCCAAATTGTATACACAACGACATCGAAGAATAGACCAGCGAACACGATCAAACCAAAAAGCGGGGACAGAAGGGCGGCCCACCCGATGCCGGTGACACTTAACACACCGCCCAAAACAAGCGCCTCGACCACGCCGACCTGGCCGCTGGGAAGCGGTCGTTTTTGAGTGCGCGGCATCCTGGCGTCGATGTATCGATCGTAGACCATATTGATGACCGTGCTGCCGCTGATCGCCAGGAAGAGGCTGCCAGCCAACGCGAGTAGCGTTTGCCAGGCCTGGATCGGGCAACGAGCGCTCATGTATCCCGCCAACCCGGTTGAGAGCAGCAGACCGGTTTGAAGGCTTTTAGTCATCTGCCAGTAGAGGCGGGTTTTCACGGACAGTGTTTTCAATATTGATTGAATAGTAGTTTTTAAGGTCATTGTCTTTTCTTGTGTTTTTTCGTTTCTCATCTAGGGATTGCGAACGGACGTTGATCTCACCCGTCAGCAATCTACGTTCCTCAGATCACGAGCACTAGTCCTGTACGCAGCGAAAACCCACGCTGGGACCAAAATATTCCGGGCCGGCGTTATTGCGGGTCCAAACGCGCAGGTTATACCCGTAATCGGCTTTGCTGCCGCCGCGCATGTAGCGATAGTGCTGGTTTTCATAGACGTCACCGGTCCACTGCCAGACATTTCCGGCCATATCGTAGATACCATATGGGCTTGGAGAATCAAGCGTCTGATAGTCTTCGTAGGTATTGCCATTGAAGAAACCCACGGGAGTAGTGTCGTTCAATCCGTCCATGATTTTCTCAATGAGGTCGTGGCTGCTGTAAAAGTTGGCGTTGTTGAGTTCAAGTTCGGAGCCCCAGGGGAAAGGTCTGCCGTCAGTGCCCCGGGCGGCTTTCTCCCATTCAATCTCCGTAGGGAGCCTCCAGTTAAAAAAGTCGCAGTAGGCCTTGGCTCCATACCAAGTCACCAATACCATGGGATGATTCTCGTAACCTGCCAGTGCGCTGAATGAATCGCCGTCATATGCAATTCGCAGCCCATCGTCCGTGAGCGGGATGTGCGGATACTCACCAGGGCTGATTTCTACCTCGTGGTCATACCCACGAAAAACGTCGCCCGGATAGTAGCCTGTGATTTCGGTGTCTGTGATTTTGATCGTACCTTCTGCAAGAGCTTGGTTGAGGTAATCGGCATATTGGCTATTGGTCACGTCGGTGACCATGAATTTGTAATCGTAATCCACTAAAGTCTCATGAGCATGCAACCCCATGAGGAACTCTCCGGCTGGTACAAGCGCCCATGTATCTGGATCGACGCCCGTTTTGATGAGGGGAGGGACGGTATCTGTTACGGCTGCTGACGAGCACCCGACGATTATTATTGTGATCACCATCACGACAATTATTCTATGTTTCACTGGGACACCTCCTGCCCCAAATTGGATTGGAGGGTTTCTAGAAGCTCTTTTTCGGTTTCACTCAGATCTAGAGATGCGGCCAACTTATTTAAGTTTTGAACTTGCAACTCAGCCTCAGCTTTAGCCAATTTGTGCTCCGACTCGGTGAGCTCCGATGCCCAGTGGCCCTTTGCCTTTAGAAGGTCTATTAGCCGCCATAACATAAACGCAGCCAAGACTACCAGTACCGTGGCCAACCCGATGTCTGCCAACAGCATTGTGGTGTTTACCAACGGCTGTTGGGCTGATTCGGAGATAAAAAGACGTTTCAATGAAAAGATCGTAACTGCCGCGAAAGCCAGGTCTGAGAAGATAATAATCAACCAACCAAACCATTGGCGAACTTTACCTTTCAGCCCGATTTTGTCGGCAAAGTAGAAGAGGATTATAGTGGCAATGATCGATGCCAGGATGTGCCAGTGGCCTGTAAGTGTGATGCGTTCTTCGCGAGAGGGCATCACACGCATGGTTTCTTCCAGCGTCACCGCCATGAAGATTCCGACGCCGCTGACGGTGAAATTCATAAAGACCATCTGCCAGGTAGCGCCGAACTTAAGCGGATCGTGGAAAAGAGCCTTTATCCACTCCCAGAAATTCGCTTTTTCGATACCCAGCTCCTTTAGCCGTTCTCTAGGAACCTTCCCCCAGGTATAGATAACAAGCAACAACGCAGCGAACATCGCCGGGACGGCACCCACATAGATGAAGATGTGAGCATAGGGCTCGTAAGGCACAACCGCCCAAACCGCCAATGTGATAACAATGGTTCCCAGGATCATCAATGGCATGGCGATCTTATGAAGGATGCGTTTGAAATCCAACCATTTTCCGATGATCAACGTTGTTGCGATGCCAATCAGGGTGAGCATGATGTGCAGATGGCCGATGATGGCCAGCTGCAATGCTGTTTTAAGTGGCTCGCGGATCAAATCTTCTGCCAGGAAGGTCTCGTGACCATTGCCCCAGTACGAACCAGTTACTGCGCCAAAAGTTGCAGAGCCCAACGTGGCGACTGCCATTGTAAAGAAAGCCACTCGTTCGAGATCTACCCCTTTCGATGTGTGGGAGTAGTCCGGATCTGTAACGTGGTATTTCTTTCTCCAGGGCCAAAGCGCGGCTGCGAGCAATATTCCGCTGAAGAAAACCAGGGATTGGCCGACTAAGAATAAGCCATGAAATATAAAATTGTGGCCGAAGTACGCGAACCACAAGCCGAAGATCATCGCCGTAAGATACCCGACCGTAATTGTGGCGTTGATCGTGGTTTGTTCATGCTTCTTCATCGGTACCACGTCGGTGATAAAGTAAACCAGAAGGGCAACCACAGCCATGGCAATCGAATGGTAGAGCATGATTATGCGACCCTCGCGCTCTGCTTCCAAGAGGGTCATCCCCGTCACTCGGACAACGACATCCTTGATTCCCCACTCGACCATCGGACCAGAGAGCATGCCCCAAACGGCGGTGATGAGGGACACGAGGGCAATTGCCACTAGAGCCAAACCATTGGTAGATTGGAAGAAATATTGAAATCGTTTAGTTATTGCCTTCATTATCACTTTTCCAAGAGTTTTCTATAGATACAGTTCAGTTTGTGATACCGCTCACAATAAGTTTGCCACATTTTGAGCAGATAGTCTTTAACAATGGGCAAATTGGAATCCGTATTGGATATTGGTCGGTGTGACCGATCGGATTAGGGTTTTCCAGTTCGCAGGAACAAATCCTGCGTGACCTGCCGAAGGATGCCAGGGCCTTACCCGCGGATGCTGTTCTCGGCAACCTCGATGCATGGCAGAATTGTATCAGGGTTCAGCTAAGCCATCTTTGCATGTTGGAAGCATAGGATCGAGGACGCCATCGCCGTCGATGATACATAGACAACGCGAATCATACTGGAAGGCTGCGGCGTTCGGCTATTGTATGGCAAAGGGACTGTAGAAGTCTTAGGTAATTGCCGGCTCAACCATAGGGGCGAACTTGTTGTGAGGGCAGGATTCTTGTTTAGATGCAAACCGAAGTCCAATTGGCTGCATGATCGTGGTTCTCCATCGGGTAGCGTTTATCAAGCCGCCCTTTCTGAGAACGCTAAGGGAGTGGCCGAGAATCTGGGCGAAGGTGGCGTAAAGACGAAGAAGGATTCAAAGGATGGGAGTAAAAAGTCGGAATAATATCAGGAACGCCGCGAAAACTGGTGTAGTATTGAGTTAGATCGGCCATGGTTGAACCCTTGTGGATAAGGAGGGTGCCAGGTGGTCGCCAAGCAAGTTGCTGATTTGCTTACGTTCACTCGCGGACTGCTTATCATTATTTTCCCCTGGCTGGCAGTGACCGGAGGTCAAGAAAGTCTGGCTTTGGCGGTTATGCTGCTTATTGCAGACTGGACCGGGGATGTATTCGACGGTGCCCTCGCGCGCCGAAGCCGGATACTCTACGACTCCTGGATAGGTGACCATGACCTTCAGATCGATATGGCGGTTGCGCTTGGCCTATTGATTTACACAATAGCCACCGGCTATGTGCAACTGACCGTCGGTGTGGTCTATATCCTGATCTGGGCGATGTACTTCTGGTGGGCGGGGATCCCCCGCACAATGGGGATGCTCTTCCAGGCTCCAATCTATGGTTGGTTCACCTACGTTGCCCTCAGATACACACCGTCGGCTGGCTTGTGGATCGTATCTTGGATCCTCGCAGCCGTTGTTGTAACGTGGCCCCGGTTTCCGCGAGAGGTGGTACCGGGCTTCTTGAGCGGGATGAAGGCCCAATTTTCCTCGGGCGAACATCACAACCGGTCAAACCGGCAAAGTTAGGGTGAATCAGCGTTAGTTTGCTCTCGAACTGACCACAATCTATGTGGACTTCAAACCGCGCCGGATGCAATACCCATCTATAGAAATCGGGAACTTACCGATGTGTTGATTCGTCTCTTCAGTGTAAACCGATAAGGGTAGCAGAACTGAGTTAAAGCGGGTCCCACATGAATCATAGAACTTATTTGTTGCCGAGCATTCTAGCGATTGTGCTTATCACAGGTTGTGCGCCAAGAGGAATGAAGGGCTCACCCGCGCCGAAGGGTTCAGGAGAGTTCATTTGCGGAGAGGCCGTGGTGGAGAATGTCGAGATCGTGTTTCTTGAATCTTTCCCTCTTCAAGTCCACATCTCCGTTAAGGGATATCTTCCCGATCCCTGTACAGAGATTGAAACCGTCTCCGTTGAACGGGATGGCAGCCAATTCAAAGTGCTCATCACGACCTTGCGCGAGGCGGAAGTGATGTGTATTCAGGTAATCGAGGTATTTGAGCAGAATATCCCACTCGATGTTTATGGGTTGCCCGCCGGGGATTACACAGCGACGGTCAATGGGATAGATGCTGAATTTACTTTTCTCCAGGACAACAGCTTGCTTGGTGACTAAACACAAGATCCATCTGCTTTAAGAATCAACACGCGCCTCATAAGGGCGCGTGCTTTTAATTACCAGGTCCAGCACGATCAGGATGCAAGCAGCTTGTCGAGCTGTGCTTTTGAGTGTGTCTCGACTTCTACATGTACGCTGCTGCTGTGGGAATCCATAGTCACTACAGCGGGGAAATCCTTGACCTCGATCACCCATATCGCCTCGGGAACCCCGAAGTCGAGTTTGTGGACAGCGCGCACCTGTTGAACGGACTGTGCGATCAAGGAAGCAGCCCCACCGATCGCGTGCAAGTACACGCCCGGCACCTCATTACAAGCTTCCAGCGTTTTCGGCCCCATCCCACCTTTCCCGATAACAGCTTTGAGGTTGAAGTGCCGCATCACATCGCCCTGGTAGGGTTCCTCGCGGATGCTCGTTGTCGGGCCTGCGGCGACGAAGGAATAATCACCAGTATCCAGGCCTGCAACGACAGGCCCACAATGGTATATTGCGCCACCATCAAGTATGGGTACTAGCGCCTCATATACCATCTCATCGTCGCCCTCAGGTTTGCGGCTCTTCTGGACGAAGGTGTCGATCATCCATTTATGCACGGCATCGCGACCGGTAATCATTACCCCGGTGAGGGAGACCGAATCACCAACTCTCAACTCGCGGATGACATCATCCGTAATGGGTAGTGTAATCTTCTGCATGGGGGCTCTCCCTTACTCGTATATTGTTTCGTCGCCGTGGATAGTCATGCGTCGCCGCCGGTGTGCCCAGCACATATAGGAAACGGAGACAAAGTAGCTGGCCGGAAGTCGGTGCAAGCTCTTGGCTTTGACTCCCAAAACCGTCGTCTCGCCACCGAAGCCCATCGGTCCGATCTGAAGCTTATTCGCATCTTCCATGAGTCGATGTTCGAGCTTTGACAGTTCAGAATCTGTGTTTTCATCGTCGAGTTTACGGAAGAGCGCTTCTTTCGAGGCGTAGTAAGACGAGCCGCGATCCCCGCCGATGGCTACACCGAGCACGCCGGGGGCGCAGCCTTTTCCCTGCGCGTTGAACACGGCATCCAGAACCACTTTCCGCACCCCTTCAAAATCCCGGCCGGCGCCGAGTCGGCCATTCGGTAGCGAGTATTGAGCACCAACGTTTTCACACCCCCCGCCTTTTAGGATCAGGTCAACCAGTAGATCTTCCCCTTCTGTTTCTTCGAAGTGAATCGTGGGGAAGGCCGGATCTCCAAGGTTGTTCCCGCTGTTCTTCCCGGTGACAGTGTCGACGGCGTTTGGTCGCAGGTAAGTCCTTTTCGTGGCCTCGGCGACTGCGGCACGGATCTGTTCCGTAAGTTTCGACGTGCTCCATCCTGGTGGATGCTGAACATAGAATATCGGTGTGCCGGTATCCTGACAGATCGGCGTGGAGTTCTGCCGCGCAAGGGCGACATTTTCTAGGATTGTATCAAGCGCACTTTGTGCAGCCGAACCTGATGCCTCTTGTTCCCGAGCACGCCTCAAGGACGATTCCACATCAGGGGATAGGTCGGTTGAGGTTAATCGGATGAGTTCGAGGAAAGCTTGGGTAAGGTCAGGCATATTTTGCCTCCTTGCGTTGGACGAGGATTGATTTACCCTGAGAGGTGTTAGATCATCTAATTGTGAACTGAAAAGCAGCGACTCTATAGTGATAAAAGGCAGATTTTCTTTGAAAGGGTGTAAGGTTTTTTAGAGTCGAAGACCGAGGTATGGAGTCAAGTTAAGCAAGATGCGGGTGACGCTGGAAATGCACAAATATTTATTTTGGACTGACTTTGAGGGCTTGCTTCTTGATGATCATAACGGGCCTGTCTGCAGCGGCGACGATCTGATGGGCGAGATTGTCGAGCACGAGTCGCTCCCAGAAACCGTTTTGATGCTCGCCGATGACGATCAGGTCATACTCACCACCGCGGGCTTCGGCAATGATCTCGTCAACGACGAGACCGTGGCGGACCTTCGCCTCAATTTCCTGCTGCAATTCATCCAAGACTTGTGTGTCTTGATCTAATATCTCACCTTCGGGCGTATTGGCTTCGATAAGTTCATCTGCATCGGCCCGCAATTGCCATCCGCTCACACCGGGACCGGCGCTGATTTGGGACATGACATGTAGGACGGTTAAGTGTGTATCTTCTAGTAGAAGATTTGAGAAGAGCTGCTTGAATTGATCGAGAAGCGTGCTACTGTCGACGCCGCTGTCACAGATCAGGATTCTCTTGGGTAGAACAGCTTGCCCCTTCACCACAATCACCGAGCTTGGTCCGTGCTCGAGCACCCACTCGCCGGTTGGCAAAAGCAGCCGCTGTAGCAGAGTTCCTCCAAATCCCATTCCGATAACCACAAGATTGTACATACCCTCCAGGGCTTCGTGCACGATCTCCTCGGCCATATTGCCAACACGCGTCCTGGTTTGGAACTCAAGAGTTCCTTCAGGAAGAGATGCAGTCGCCATATCGAGAATCTTCTCCGCATTCGGAAGATCTGACTCGCGTTTGACGACAGTGAGAATGGTAAGCTTGACGCGGGCAGCATCTGCAAGTTTGGCAGAAAGATGGACGGCCTGTTCCGAGTGTGGCAATCCATCCGTTGCGATCAGGATGCGCATAGTGTCCATTCCTCCTAGATGAGCATCAGGGTGATCGGTATGGCGAAGATGATCAACATGAAAATCAACATATTACGTTCCTTAGATATAACCCAATCAACCAATCCAAGGACCGCCCGTTCGTAGCGGTGGAAGCTTGTGAAGAGCAAGACGATGGAGACAACCGCGATACTGACCATGGATGTGAGAACAATGGTGAATGCGTACGGGGTGTCCAGCAGAAGGGCGGCAAACAACGTGTCGATAAATGTAGTAACGTTTGCTCCCATGATGTAAGGCACTACGTTCTCCCTGCGTATGAAGCCCCGGCTGCTGAGTGGTACAAGGATGCTCAAGGAAACACTGACGGACATCGAAATTAGCGTGATGCCCGCACCGAGCACGAACATTACCCATGGTTGGTAAACGATGCGAGAGACTTGGCCCACCCGGCTTTCCTTGATCGTCATTTGTGGCAGGCAGCGATCGAAGAGATTGAAACTCAGCAAGATGATGATGAGGCCGATAATGAAAAGACTCCACGCCGGAAAAATGTGATCGATACCTGAAATGGTGGGTTTGAAAAGAGTGTCCGCCATGGACTGGACCAGGATATTTGAGTCCAAATGGATCGAGTTCAGCGTTCCCGCTTGCAAGAGGGCGCCGCCGAGAGCAAGTGCGACAAGGTAGGTTGAGCCGGTCACCACTAAAGCCAGGAGACCCACACCCAAATTTGCCCCACGATCACGTCCGCGGAGCACGTAGATAGAGCCGATAAAAAGAACGATGAAACTTGCGCCCATACGGCTGCCCGTAATCATGGTAAAGGTGGAGAGCTTGTCGATGACCCCACTATCAAAAAAAGTCAGCGCGGCCGCGGCAACAGGAGAGCCGCTCATGATCAGGTATGCTAACAACCAACCAAAACCCAGGCTGTTTATTGGGTTATCTACCTTGAGTGAATCGCGGATGAATGATGAATAACTTTGGGCACCTTCCTTCATAAGCAGGATGGCCAGGATGAAGAGCATTAAGCTGATGATGAACAGCAGGATTTTTGCGCCCCTGCGAATGAGCGTTGGCAGGACTTGCCTGGTTTGAGCACCAGGGATCTTGGATAGCTCAGAGGTACTTGGGTTAGGATTTGATGAGTCGCTCAAGGACATTTACCTCTTTATCGAGTACGTCCCTAAAGCTTTCCAGTGTATCTACCGTCGGTTAATTCTATGAACTCTTTGTCCCTTTGCTTGAATCAAGCTTGAAGCGCTGGAGCCTTGGCTGTTGGTGCGTGTTAAGCGGTTGATTCTGCCTTCTTAAATGCAGTATACCATTGCGATTATTTTGAGCCATTATCATCCTCAATGCAACGGTCCTGGCTATATAAGACTCCGCCGATGAATTATCTGCATAAGACACTGCAGTGGGTTGATGGCAGGAGATAGATTGGATCCTGAAAAGGCTTCTAAATCGTGTTACACTGCCGGCGATGGATACCAAAGACCTGCAAACATTAGACTTATCGACTGTTCTTGAGCAACTCGCGAATCGCGCCGCGTTTTCCGCGTCCAAAGAACTCGCCAGGGCGCTTGTCCCTTGCGACGACTTCGAGCAAGTATCTAGCCGTCTGGCAGAGACGACTGAAGCGCGCTTGTTGTTGAGCGTCAAGACAGATCTCACCATCGGCGGTGCGCACGACATTCGTGACAAGGTGGAAGCCGCTTCCCGAGGCTCTGTCCTTGAGGCAGCAGAGCTGCTTGATGTAAAAAGCACCTTGATCGCGGCGAGGACGATGAGCCGAAACTTTGATAAGCAAGAGGAATCGTATCCTGAACTCTGTCGCATTGCGCTCGACCTACACCCCGCCCCAGGGTTGATCGATCGTATTTCGAAAGCGTTCGATGAACATGGAGATGTGGTTGATGGCGCATCGGAATCGCTTGGCGTGATCCGGCGTGATTTACGCCATGCGCATGACCGATTGACATCCAAGCTACAACGCTTGATCAGCAATCCCAAGATTATCCCCATACTCCAGGAGCCGATTATCACCCAACGCGACGGGCGCTTTGTCATCCCGCTGCGGGCAGAGTTCAAGGGGCGCATGAAGTGTGTGGTCCACGACCAATCCGCATCAGGGGCCACCATCTTTGTTGAACCGCTGCAGGTGGTGGAATATAACAATAGGGTCCGCGAACTCGAGCTCGCGGAGCGGGACGAGATACGGCGAATCTTGGCAGAGCTCTCGAGTCTTGTGGGCGAGCAATCGGAAACCATCGGGATTACGGTCGATGCGCTGGCGCGAATGGATCTGGCATTTGCCAAGGCGCGCTACGCGGAGACAATGCAGGCGAATGAGCCCATCATCCGCCGATTTGAGCCTCGTTCGGGTGGAAAACACCCCGGCTCGACATTGAAACTCATACAGGCACGCCACCCGTTTCTGAATCCGGAAAGCGTCGTCCCCATTGATCTGATCCTGGACCCGGACACGTATATTCTCGTTATCACGGGACCCAACACTGGCGGGAAGACGGTCACACTCAAGACAGCCGGATTGCTGGTGCTTATGGCGGAGTGCGGGCTGCATATTCCAGCTGCCTCCGGTTCTGAACTCTCCCTCTTCAACGCGATCCTTGCAGATATCGGAGACGAGCAGTCAATTGAACAGTCTCTGTCCACCTTTTCGGCGCATATTTCCAACATCATCCGCGTCCTGGCGAAGGCTGGGGATAAATCGCTTGTCGTGCTCGACGAACTTGGCGCCGGGACAGATCCACAGGAGGGCGCCGCTCTTGCTCAAGCCCTCCTCCAAGAATTCCTTGATCGCCGGGTAACGACGATCGTGGCGACACATTTCTCAACGTTGAAAGTATTTGCGCACAGCACCACCGCCGTGCGCAACGCGAGCGTGGAATTTGACATCGAAAGCCTTCTACCTACTTACCACTTGACGATCGGTCTTCCGGGGCGGTCGAACGCGCTGGCGATCGCCAGTCGATTGGGTCTTGATGAGAAAATCGTTCAGGGCGCGCGATCGATGGTTTCTCCTGAAGAATTGACCGCCGATACGCTTCTGGATGAGATCCACAAAGAACGTGATTTAGCGCGAGCGGCGCGAGTAGAAGCGGAGGAAGAGAGGGAAACGGGGAAGCAGCTGCAGGTCGAACTAAGGCGGCGATTGGATGATATTGAGGTAGATCGCCAGGAACTCATGCAGCAGGCGCGCGAGGAAGCACTGGAGGAACTTAACATCGCCCGCGAGGAGATGATACTTCTGCGGCGTCGGCTGGAAGTCGCTGGCCAATCGTTGGAAGCGGTTGATTCGGTCGCGGAGGACCTTGATGCGCTGACGGAGGATCTCGAGGAATCGGTTGCCCGACTTGAACCGGAACCTGAAATTCCGCACCGCCTTATACGACTTGGTGATCGCGTCTATTTGAGAACCCTTGACGCCGAAGGGGTCGTAACGGATCTGGGCGACTCAAAGGCGGAAGTGCAGATTGGGCGGCTGCGGGTGCGTGCCGGGCTAAATGAACTCTCTCTTCACCGGGAACCGGGCTCGGAAAAGAAGAAAACCAAGAAGCGCATGGAAGCCACCCGGACAACCGCTGTACCAACCGCCGCACCCCCGCTGGAACTCCACTTACGAGGACTCAACGTTGAAGAAGCCCTCGAGGCGCTGGAGCAGCGCCTCGATGCCGCGTATCTGGCCGGTTTACCCTTCATACGCGTTGTCCATGGCAAGGGCACCGGAAAGCTGCGCCAGGCGATTCGAGAGGCTCTTCAGGGTAACCGCTATGTGGCTTCTTTCGAACCAGGCAGCGCGAGGGAAGGGGGTGAGGGCGTGACGGTGATCAAAGTCGCGCAGGAATAAGGCACACATTTTTTTCCGCAATACTCCTCATTGATTTTAAAATCCATTTAATCCTATAATGAATAGGGGTGTCGATGCGATGCGGGGATGTTCAAAGAGCATACCGGCAAGGGCGCACTAGCATCATTTCTCTCCAGGGGTCTTCCATCCAATTGCGCTGACTGGTATCAGTTGAGCCAACCGCTCGCGAGCAGGAGCGCGGGCGTGGTGGGTCCTCATCGATTTCGGTTCACTTGCGTCTCAAAATTCCATTCCGTCGAGACGGTTTGGGAAGTTTTGATTCCGCCGAAAGATAGGTATATCAGGGTATCAAGTGCCCTGTAGGAGAGTGAGCGATGTCAGATAAACTCATATTGAAGCGGGCAGGCCGTTTGATCTTGTACTTGATCCTTTTCGTAATCCTGATACTCAGCGCAGACTCGGTGGCCGCGGAACCCATACTTCAGCTTTCCATTAGCATCAACCCTAACTCCGGACCGCCGGGCACCTCCGTGACGATGAGTGGCTCGGGATGGACCGGCAACACCAGCGGCCATGAAATCCATTGGGATTCGAAAACCGGATCCATCCTGGGGACCTTCAGCACCAACCCCAACGGGGTTTTCACCACGACCTTCAAGGTCCCTTCCAATGCCTCCTCGGGTCAGCATACGATCTGGGTTTGTGATCGCTGTCAGAGCATCACCAAATTTTTACCCACGCTGTGGACATCGGTCAATTTCAACGTCGTTGTGCCCCCGACAAGGACGCCCACGCGCGTCCCGCCAACACCTACCCCCACGGATGTACCCACGGAGTGTGACGCAACAGGCATGGCTGGGGAAATCGTGGTGGATTTTGAGGGCTATGCAACTGGCACGAACCTCAAGGGGCAAACTGCCGTGGGAGGCGCGAAATTCCTTGGGGTAAGCGAACTTTTTGTGATACAGCCGACAGTGGTTACGCATTCGGGTTCGAAAGCCTTACAGGCAGCCTTTGTGGGTGAGTTCGGTAGCGGACGGAGACCGGTGGTCATGGAGTTCGATTACTTGAAGGATTTCGTAGGCGCCTACGTTGGATTGGATCGAACGATCTATGCCACCGAGCCGATCACCGCCACCATGACGGCCTGGACCTTCACCTGTACTACCAGCAGTGAAGGTGAGGTGTCCTGTGTTCCCGGGCCGACTCTCACGGATAGCGAGGTTTTCGGCCCTGAACCGACTCCGGTGAAGAAGTGCCTATCCGTCGAGGCCACGGGGATATATCGGGTAGAGATCACGTATGGCACCTTCAGTGAGCCGGAGCTTATTGATGACCTGATCATGCGAAACCCGGAGGAACCCCTTCCCGTACCCGATGACGAATCGCCACCGATTGTCAGTATCACCTTGCCCGAGGAGGGCTATCGCCATGTCGAAGGTGAGCTGGCCCTGGAAGGCACGGTCTGGGAGGATCGTGAACTGGATCCAGAACTTGATGTATATATCAACACTGAATTTTTCGGGAAGATCGTTGCGTCAGGATATGCACCTGATTACGTCTTCCGGCTCGATTCGGTGCCCCTCTCTGAATTGCACCCGAATGAGTTCAACGAGATCACGGTTCATGCAGTTGATAGCGCCGGGAATGAGGGCGAGGATACGGTGCGCTTCCTGTACGCACCGCCTCCAACGCCCACCCCTACACCCAGCCTGGATATCAGTATTGAGGCGATCGAGGTCACGCAGGTCATCCAGTGCATGAACAACCCGACCTGCGAGGATAATTCCGTCCCGCTCTACATGCGCAAGCCGACGCTGGTCCGTCTCTATGTTCGGGCGAGCGGCATCAGCCCAACCACGCCTCCGGTTCACGGTAGAGTTTGTATCGGTTATTACGATCCGGAGATCTTCAACCCCATTGAATGTTTCGAATCACTCAACACTGTTCAGGTATCAGACGACTCCGATCCGGTGAGGGAATTCCGAGGCCAGATTGACGCAACCCTTAATGTTCAAATTCCCATTCACTGGACCCTACATAAAAATGCTTCATTAAGGTTGAAAGCTGAGGTTAATCCGGAAGGAAGCGACGTAGCCGAATGCTGCTATGAGAACAACACCGCCTATGAAAACATTGTCTTTCGCAAAGGGCGTGAGCTTAACATCGTGGCCATGCGAGCGAACGTTTTTGGTGAAAAGATCAACAAGAATTCGATCGTTGAAGGTGTGAAGTGGATCCTGAAGTATTATCCGACGTCGGACATCGACATCTATACACACGATTGGGATCCGATCCACGCTCCATTCGATTTCACAGCTACGAGAGGTTGGGTCCATCTCTTGATCCGTCTGGACTGGATCCGCTTCTGGACCATCGAGGGTTTCAGCAAGCCGCGCTATCTCGCTTTGATCGACCCGCTTGTGGATCATGGTGACACCAATGGTATGGCGTGGATGCCGGCGTATGGCAGGGTGCTCGCCCGGTCCTCGGCTGCGATCTATGGATTACGTGATGGAACAGGTGACACCGCCGGTCACGAAATGATGCATAACCATGGGCTGTGGCACGCGCCCGGTGGATGCGGCGAGGACGAACTCGCCGGGGATTACCCAGACTATTCTACTGAAACGACAGCTGCACACCGAGCCGCCATTGGTGGGTGGGGGATCGATCTATACTCGGCACCTTTTAAGTTGTTCGATGGAATGACAACCCCAGATATTATGAGCTACTGTGGTGGACGCTGGATGTCGCTGTATTCCTACGAAAAACTTGGCCGCGCAATCGATGATGTGGGTGCCATTCCTTCCATCCGTCCAGGGGGCTTGGCAAGGCTGGATAATGGTTCGCCTACTGTATTAGTAGCAAGTGGATATCTCACGCGAGATGGAGTTGAACTCGACCCTGAGGGCTTTTTTCAGGCTGTACTGCCGGAGGATGAGACTGTTACACCCGATGTCGGACTCTATGTATTGCGGCTCAAAGATCAGGCAGGGATATCCCTCTATGAGCAGAGGTTTAGTCCTCAGCCATACGCGAACGATAGTGATCCTGAGGAGGGTTACTTCTTCCTGGTGGTGCCCTGGCAGGATGGCACGCATGAAATTGAAATCCTATTCGAAGGGCAGACGCTCTTTACCCAAGCGGTGAGTGCGAATGCCCCTCAGGTCACGATAGAGGCTCCCAATGGCGGGGAAGTCATCAATCTAGATGGGCTTCTCCAGGTGCGTTGGTCGGTGGAAGATCTCGATGGTGACCAGACTTCGGCAATTGTCCAGTATAGTCCTGACGCAGGAGAGACCTGGAAGGCAATAGCAATGACCGTGGGGGAGGTAACTGCTGAAATTGACACCGCCAATCTGTCTGGATCAGACCAGGCCCTGATGCGGGTTTGTGTGAGTGATGGCATCAACACGACCTGCGATGAATCGGATGGTACCTTCACGGTGCCCACAAAGAGTCCGTTAGCAATGATCATCTCTCCTGAGCCGGAATCCTTCTATGCTTCAGGTCAGGAGGCCATCCTCCAAGGTGTCGCCATTGATCCGGAGGACGGGTCGATCCCGGATGGACCGAGCTATCGCTGGGAATCCAGCCTGGACGGTTTTCTGGGGGAAGGCCGTAACCTGTGGGGGCTGACGCTGTCCATTGGCCGGCATGTGCTCACCCTGGAGGTTGTCGATAGCGATGGACAAACAGGAAGGACATCGGTCGAGATCGTTGTTGGGGAAGATTCGCAGGTGACGACAGAGACCGAAACCTACCCAACTCCCAATGAACCTTCTACCGTTGCGCGTGCTGCCCTGCTGATTGGGTTCATTGCTGCAGGGCTTCTTGGATTGGTGCTTATTGGTGCCGCATTGATAATCCTTGTAAAGAGGAGAGTTCCTTAGTCAAAAATTAGCCACAGCCGCTTGTGTTGTCTTTATGGGCATGGATGTTCTACGAGTAGTTGAGTGACACGAGGATCACAGCCATCATCGGGCGCGGTCCTTGACTAATATCACCGTCACGTTCTGCTTCACTCAGGCGGATTCCTGCGTAGAGCGTTTGAGTCCCCGGAGTATTCATGGTATATGATCATAGCGTTCATCGATGACGTGATGAGATGGGAGGGGATTTACTCATGAATCCGTTGGTCGAATCGCTGGGTCCGGTGTTTATCGTCAGCTTCGCTCTGCAGCAGCTGATTGAACTGCTTGATCCAATTCTGGATAAGGTGATCAAGGCCCACAAGGCGTGGATCCTGAGCGCCGTTGCGCTGGTTGCAGGCTTGCTCCTGACGCTGGGCCTGGGACTGCGCATCCTGCGTCCCTTTGGGGTCACGCGCATGGCCTGGCTTGATGTCCTCCTGACGGCGCTTTTCGTCACTGGGGGAACGAAATGGCTCAACGACCTGCTCAAGATCATCGCCTTCAAGAAACAGGAAGTACAGGCACGGGCAATGATAGCAGCGCAGCAAGCGGCAAAGGATGGATGAAGATGCCGGAAACTGCCCCTGGACTATCATCTTTCTGAGTTAAGAAATCCTTTCAAGCCTCCGGAGGACAGCACCTTAATGGAAGAACTTCAACGCTGCTTTGGCACCGGCGACCCGCTCATGGAGAAGTACCATGATGAGGAGTGGGGCGTCCCTGTGTACGACGACCGCCTGCTCTTCGAGCATCTTCTCCTCGACAGCTTCCAGGCCGGCCTCTCCTGGCGCACTATCCTTCACAAGCGGGAGAACTTCCGCCGCGCTTTCCACGGCTTCGATCCACAACGTATTGCCAATTACAAAGATCAGGATCTAGCGCGATTGCTGGCAGATGCCGGTATTGTCCGCAACAAGCTCAAGATCAACGCTGCGATCACCAACGCCCAAGCTTACCTGAACATCATGAACCGGCTCGGTTCCTTCTCGGATTTCCTGTGGTCATTCACGGAAGGGAAGACGCTCAAGGGACCATTGGCGAAGACCTGGCAGGATATCCCAACGTCCAACCCGCAGTCAGAGGCGATGTCGAAGACACTCAAAGCGAAGGGCTTTAAGTTCGTTGGGAGCACAATCTGCTATGCCTTCATGCAGGCGGTAGGCATCATAGACGATCACCTCGTCGATTGCTTCCGCTTCTCGGGTCGGTAATACCCGGTAGATAGTGCATCCGGTTGGTAATCACAAGCGATCGCCGCTGATGATGGTTGGTTAATGCTCTCTAGGGTTGGTTCGGGTGATTTCCATTCCGTCAGCCTGGCGTTGGTGAGACCACATGCGGCAGTAAAGACCACGCGCCTTCAACAGGGAGTTATGGTCACCTCGTTCGACAATCCGCCCTTCATGGAGCACAAGGATCTCGTCGACATCCTCCAGCTCAATTAGCCTGTGTGTGAGCAGAAGCGATGTGCGCTGGCGCATAAGACCTTTAAGTGAGCGCATGATTTCATGCTCTGTCAACGGATCGAGATTCGCCGTGGGTTCATCGGCGATCCAGATTGGAGCATCGCGGAGCAGAGCGCGGGTGATGGAAAGGCGCTGGCGTTCACCTCCGCTGAGCATAAGACCGCGCTCGCCGATGGGTGTATCGAGGACTTGAGGCAGGGTGTGGACAAAACCGAGTAGTTGAGCCTGCTCGAGCGCGGCGAAGATTTCAACATCTCCCGCATCAGGTCTTGCGCACAACAGGTTATCGCGAATGCTGCCATGGAAGAGGTAGGTATCCTGCGAGATCACGCTGTATAGAGAGCGAAGTTCTTCGAGTCTAAGTGAGCGTAGATCAATTCCGCCGAGTAAAATTTGACCGTTGGAGTAGTCCCAGAATCTCAGCAGCAAATGGGCGATGCTGGACTTGCCCGATCCGCTCGGACCGATAACAGCGAGAATGCGCCCCGGAGCAATATCGAAATCGATCTCGCACAATGCCGTAGGGAGAGTGTTGGCATAGCGGAAGGTGAGCTTCGAGGCGTGAATGTGGGTCGACTCGGGCAAAGGCTTGGGTGATTCTGGTTCAACCACTGCAGGCGATGCGTCGACGATCTCAAAGAGACGCCCGGCGGCTGTGAGGCTGTTCTCGAGGTGTTGAAAGGCGTCTGGCAAGGGAGCCACCGCTTCGAAACTGGCGATCGTGGCGATGACGACGACGGCAAGCAGATACCCTTCCAGTATCCCGAATTGAACGAGCGGAATCGCCCGCAGCAATGTCGCGATCACGGCAAGATTGGTTGTAAACCCAACGAGACCGATGGAAAGACCAGCGACCCAGGCGCTTCTTTCTCTCGTGCTTGCGATGCCAATTGTCAAGTTGGAAACCAGATTAAGATGCGAAGGACCTTGTCCGAAGGCCAAGATGTCGGCATTCCCCTGAACGCCGTCGACGAGTGCGGCATTCAGGTCGCTGCGCAGTTCGACTTCCCTCTCGCCAGATGGTCTTGCCAGTCGGTTGGTTAGCAGGGGTATGGCCAAACCAACGATGACTAGAAAAAACAACAACTGCATCGATAACCAGAAGTCGAAGCGCGAGATGAATATCGTTACCGCAAAAACCATCGCTACGGCAACGCCTGGCGGAGTGATCACGCGCAGGAAGAAGTGCTGAAGTGTTTCGATGTCGGCGACGATGCGGCTTAACAGGTCGCCGCTGCGCTGGCTCAACAATCGCGCTGGCGCCAGCGGTTCCAGTTGTTCATAAAACCACATCCGCAATCTGGCGAGCAGACGAAAAGCTGTATTGTGGGTCTGAAGCCGTTCCAAGTAGCGGAATACACCACGGGCGATGCCGAAGAAGCGTACACCCACAATCGCCACCTGAAGTTCAGCAATGGAAGGGTGGAGCGCTGCGCGGGCAATGAGGTAGGCCGAGGTGGATAGCAGACCTATTCCGGCGCTCACGGTGAGCGCGCCGAGCAGCATGGAAAGCGCGATCCTCCCTGTGAATGGTATTGCGAGTTCGATAAGGCGGCGGGTTGTGCTCCTCACGACGCTTCTCCTGCGGCTATCATCTCAGCGTAAAGACCATCTAGCTGAAGCAGTTCTTCATGCGTGCCGCGCTCGATAATTTGGCCCCGAGCGAGAACGAGGATCTCATCGGCGTTTGCTACGGTTCGTAGCCGATGAGCGATGATGAGCGCGGTGCGGCCGGAGAGCAGATCGCGAAGGCAATTTAGGACCTCGGTTTCTGTCTCTACATCTAAGTGAGCGGTTGCCTCATCGAGGATGATGATTGGTGATTCTTTGAGGAACGCACGGGCGATTGCGATCCGCTGCGCCTCACCGCCGCTAAGGCGCGAGCTACCTTCCCCTAAAATGGTGTCGTATCCCTGTGGAAGCGAGCGAAGAAAGCTGTGCGCGCCGGCGCGCTCGGCTGCGGCTTCGATCTCAGCGAACCGGGCCTGTGGTCGGGCGAAGCGGATGTTCTTAGCTGCGCTGGTGTTGAAGATGTAGGGTCGCTGCGGCACCCAGGAGAGCAACCTGCGCCAAGCGTCGGCATCAATATCCTTTAGCGGAATCCCATCGATCAGGATCTCACCGCTCCCGGGTTTAGCGAAGCGCAGGAGAATTTGTGCGAGGGTTGACTTACCGCCGCCGGTGGGGCCTACAACACCCACGATCTTACCCCGGGGGATGGTGAAGGTTACACCGTCAAGCGCGATGCGCTTACCGTCATCATACGCAAGGCGGACATCTCGAAATTCGATCGCTTCATGAAACTCGAGACGTTTGTGATCACCGGGTTGATCTATTTCGGCAGCGGGGGTTGGCTGATCCAGAATGTCGAAGATGCGCTGAGCGGCAGCAACGCCGGACATACCGGAGTGGAATCGGATTCCGAGCAAGCGCAGTGGGAGATAGAACTCCGGCGCGAGCAGCAGAACGAAAAAGGCTTGCTCAAAGATGATACGACCGTAAAGCAGGCGTAGCCCGATTTCAACCGCGACTACGGCGGTGCTGATCGTAGCAATCATTTCCAGGACGAATGCGGAGAGAAAGGCTACGCGCAGGACACGCATCGTCGAATGCCGAAAGCGCTCGGAGATGTTGACGATCTCCGCAATCATCGCCCGGCTGCGACCGAGGACTTTGAGCGTTGGTAGACCCTGGATGGCATCCAGTAAGTTGGCGCTCATCGCGCTGAGGACGGACCACTGGCGCCGAGTTTGCGCCTCCGCGGCGTCGCCGATGAGCACCATGAAGATCGGGATGAGGGGCGCAGTCAGCAGCAGCACGAAGGCAGACAGGAGATCGACCGGCAGGATGAAGAGGAATATCGCGAGGGGTACGATCGCGGCCAGCGCTAACTGAGGTAGATATTGGCGGATGTGGGCATCGAGCGCCTCTACTCCCTCCTGGATTGTGTTCGTCAGTTCTCCGCTGCGCTCAGCGCTTGTGTAGGCTGGACCCAAAGCTAGCAGACGGGAGACCAGGCGGTTGCGGATATCGGATTTTACGTGATTCGCCGCACGTTGCGCAGCAACTTCCCTGAGGGTCGATAAAGCCAACCGCAGCAGGCTCAGTAAAAGAAGCAGGATCAACTTCGATTGGATCTGCGCTAAACCAGCGCCTTCGAGGAAGGCTGCACTGACGACCCGACTGATGGTCCAGGCTTGGAAAACAACGGCAATACCGTCCGCTGCTCCAATCGCGATGGTTACTGCCATCGACTTGTAGGCTGTCCCGGCGCCGGAGAGAATCCTGCGATCCAGTTTCACAAAGACGTTCCTCCGCCGGATATGCACCGAGTGGATGAGGCCGCGCCCTTAATTCCAACAGACAATCCCCAAAAATTCTTATCAATAAAAATGTGAAGGCCCCGAGGCCAACGATCGGATCTTCGTGTTAGAACCTCGGGACCGAATCGAATTGAGCTGCGGCAGAGCATTTCCGCGACCGAAAACCGTTCAGTACTCCAGCTTGCTATCGCGTGTGACCCTGGCTCGAAATACGTAATAGGACCAACCCTGATACAGCAAGACGAGTGGGATAAAGATCGCGGCGATGATCGTCATCACTTTCAGTGTGTAGGGGCTTGAGGAGGCATTGTAGATCGTCAGACTCCACTCCGGACTGAGGTTGGAAACCATCAGCCGAGGGAATAGCCCTACAAAGAATGTAACAGTAGAGAAAATGATACCTATCCCGCTCATCGCGAAAGCCCAACCGCCCTGCTTCTTACGGATGAACCACCCCGTAGCCAGAATGGCTGCTCCTGCGCTGATGGGCACCAATCCAGGATTGACACCCAAACGTTCGTACATATCCGTTACGAAGTAGCCGACGCCAAGAGCGAGGACCCCTCCAATTAGAGCTATCGGCCATAATCTTCGCGCAGCGGTGAATGCGCGATCCAAGATTGGTTCGTTGAGTTTCAAGCTGAGGAAGGTCGCGCCATGGAGTGTGAAGATCGCCAGGAACGCCAGCCCACAGACCAGCGCGTAGGGGTTGAGCAGGTTCCAAAAACCACCTATGTAGGTCATGTCGGCATTAATCGGTGTGCCGAGCAGCAAGTTTCCCATTACCACACCCCATAGTAGTGGAGGAACCAGGCTGCCGACGAAAATCAACCAATCCCATGTGGAACGCCATTTCGGGCGTATATCCTTGTTCCGGAATTCGATGGCTATGCCGCGCAAGATCAAGGCTACGAGCATGAGCAGCAGAGCCAGATAAAACCCGCTGAACATCGTGGCGTACCAATTTGGGAAGGCGGCGAACATTGCGCCCCCGGCAGTGATGAGCCAGACTTCATTCGCGTCCCAATGCGGGCCGATG